>Ga0126306_10001903_pt1 | contig 11464 bp, 8 predicted proteins | sample Plot27_FD_92592 | JGI IMG/M metagenome (GOLD analysis project Ga0126306, IMG submission 92592) | Serpentine soil microbial communities from UC McLaughlin Reserve, CA, USA - Plot27 | ecosystem: Environmental > Terrestrial > Soil > Grasslands | place: USA: UC McLaughlin Reserve, Lake County...
CACGAAGTTCGCGTGTTTCTCCGAGAAACGGGCGCCGCCCACCGTCAGGCCGCGGCAGCCGGCCTCGTCGAGCAGGACGCCGGCGCTCTTACCCTCCGCGCGCGGGTCGTCGGGGTTCTTGAAGGTCGAGCCGAAGGTCTTGATCCCGGAGGGCTGGGCCTCGCGGCGGGCGGACCGCATCCCGGCGAGCGCCTCCTTCACCGCGCCGGGATCGGCGTCCGTGAGCGCGAACGACGCGCGGGCCACGATCTCGCCGGGGCCGAGGTTCGACCTTCGGTACTCGAAGCCGAGCTCGGACGGCTCGCGGCGGTCCGTGCCCGACGGCGTCGTGACGTCCGCCCACTCGAGCACGCGCGCGAGGTCGCCGCCGTAGGCGTTGGCGTTCATCTTCACCGCGCCGCCGACGGTGCCCGGGATGTTCACACCGAACTCGAGCCCGCTGAGGCCGGCGCGGGCCGCGAAGGCCGCCGCCTGGGGAAGGCGGGCGCCGCCGCCGCACAGCAGCCGCCGCCCGTCCTGCGCAATCGCCGCGAGCGAGCCGTCCAGCTTGATCACCAGTCCCCGGAATCCTGCATCCGCTATGAGCAGGTTCGAGCCGGACCCGACCACTCCTACCTCGATCCCCTCGGTGTCCGCCCACCCCAGGATCTCGGCCAGCGTCGCATCCGAGCCCACCCGGGCGAAGTAGTCGCCCTGTCCGCCGGTCCGGATCGTGGTGAGCCGCGCGAGCGGGCAGTCCGGCGCGACGTCCTTGGGGATGCTCATCCGGCGAGCCTCTTCGCCAGCTCGTCGATGTTGCCTGCACCGAGGGTCACGAACACGTCGCCGTCCTGGAGCTCGCCGCGGAGCTGGCGCTCGGCCTCGTCGAGCTGAGGCATCCACCAGACCGGACGGCCGCCCGCGGCGTCCGCCGCCGCCTCGGCCACGAGATAGCCGCTCACGCCCGGGAAGTCCTCCGGCCGCTCCCTCGCCTTGTAGACGTCGAGGACCACGACCAGGTCCGCCAGCGCCAGCGACTCGCCGAACTCCCGCGCGAGCATCTTCGTGCGCGAGTACAGGTGGGGCTGGAAGGCCGCGACGAGCCGGCGCGGCCCCAGCGTCCGCGCCGCCTCGAGCGTGGCGCGCACCTCGGTGGGGTGATGGGCGTAGTCGTCGAACATCTCGGCGCCTTCGGCCGTGCGGCCGTGCGCCTCGAACCGCCGCCCCGCGCCCGTGAACTTCGCGAGTGCGGGCGCCGCCTCGGCGGCCTCGATCCCCGCTGCCCGCAGCGCCGCGAGCGCGGCGAGGGCGTTGAGGACGTTGTGCTCGCCGGGCACCTGGAGCTCGATCTCGGTGCCGTCCACGTCGAAGCGCGACGTGCCCCGCCCCATCTCCACCTTGCCGGCGCGGAGGTCTCCGGTGCCGGAGATGACCGTGTCGGCCCCGTCGGTGAACTCGGCGAACGCCTCCTCGAGCTCGCGGAGCGATCCGTAGGTCGCGTGATGGTCGAGCTCGATGTTGGTCACGACCGCCACGTCGCGGCGCAGCTTGAGGAACGAGCGGTCGGACTCGTCGGCCTCGATCACCGCCCACTCCCCCGCGCCCCAGGCGGCGTTCGTGCCGGCCGCGCGCAGCTCGCCGCCGATCAGGAATGCAGGGTCGCGGCCGGTCTCGAGCAGGGCCAGCGCGATCATCGACGCGGTCGTGGTCTTCCCGTGCGTGCCGCTCACGGCGATCGTCTTCTTCATCCGGGACAGCTCGCCGAGCAGGTCACCGCGGTGGAGGATCCGCGCGCCCGCCGCCCGGGCGGCTGCCAGCTCGGGGTTGTCCTCCGGGATCGCCGTGGAGACCACCACCTCGGCGCCCTCGGGCAGGTTCGCCGCGTCGTGCCCGATCACCGGCTCGATGCCGGCCGCCCGCAGCCGCTCGCTGTATGACGAGTCGGCCTGATCCGACCCGGTCACGGTCGCGCCGAGCTGCTTCGCGACCAGCGCGAGCCCGCTCATGCCGGCCCCGCCGATGCCTATGAAATGGAGCGCCCGCCCGGCGAAGGGCGCGGTCAGGGGGTCGGCGGTCATGCCGCGGGCACGATAGTCCGGCCCTCAATGCCCGTCGTTCGTCACGAGCCGCAAGAGCTCGTCGGCCACCCGCTCCGCCGCGTCCGGCTTGGCCACCGCGCGGGCGGCGTTCGCCATCTCCGCCATCCTCTTGGGCGCGGCGAGGAGGCCGCCGACCTCGCGGGCGAGCCGCGGCCCGTCCAGCTCGGCGTCGGGGGTCACCACGGCGGCGCCCGCCCGCTCCATGAAGCGGGCGTTCGCGTCCTGGTGATTGCCGGTCGCATACGGATACGGCACGAGGATCGACGGCAGACCCGCGGCGGCCAGCTCGAACACCGAGCCGCCGGCGCGCGCGGCGGCAAGGTCGGCCGCGGCGAGGGCGTCCGCGAACGGCTCGACGTATGGAAGCAGCACGTAGTGCGGCGGCGACCCGAGCTCCACGAGCCGCGCGCGCAGCGCCTCGTAGTCGCGCCGCCCCGACGCGTGCAGCACCGAGCACGGCGCCGCGGCGCCGAACGCCTCGACCGCCGCCTCGTTCAGGCGCCGCGCCCCCAGCGACCCGCCGAAGATCAGGACGCACGGGCCATCGGCGGGCACGCCGAGCCGCTCGCGCGCAGCTGCGGGGTTTCCTCCTTCAGTGCCCCGGGGAACGGGTCGCCCCGTCACGAGCCACTTCGCCCCCCGCCGCCCCTCGATCGGAAACGCGAGGCAGACGCGGGCGGCGAACGGCGCCAGCATCCGGTTCGAGACGCCGAGATGGCTGTCGGCCTCCGTCAGCACGAGCGGCAGGCGGAGGGTCCGCGCCGCCAGGCCCACCGGCCCGGCCACGTAGCCGCCCCCGCCGAGCACGGCGTCGGCGCCGATCTGGCGCACCAGTCGCCGCGCGCGGCCGGTGGCGCGAGCCGCGAGCAGAACTGCCCGCGCCGCCCGCAGCGGGTTCGTCCGGTCGATGCCCTGAACCTTCAGCTCGTGGAACGGGTAGCCGGCCGCCGGCACGAGCTCCGCCTCGGCGCGCTCTCCTCCGATGAACTCCACGCTCGCGCCCCGCTCGCGGAGTGCGTCAGCTACGGCGAGCGCCGGCACGACGTGCCCCGCGGTCCCTCCCGCGGCGATCACGATCGTCCTCACGTCCACCTCCGTCGATGGCGCGCAGCTCGGGCCGCTCCGCTCGCTTCGCCCGGCCGCCCGTCGCCGCCACGTTCAGCAGAAGGCCCATCGCCCCCATGAGCACAACCAGGTTGCTGGCCCCGTACGAGATGAACGGCAGCGGCACGCCGGTGAGCGGCATCAGCCCGAGCACGGCGAAGAAGTTCAGGGTGGCCTGGCACAGGATCAGCGAGGTGATGCCCGCGGCGAGGAGCTTCGAGTACCGGTCGCGGGCCAGCTTCGCGACGCGCAGCCCGGCATAGCCGATCATGCCGTACAGGCCCACGAGGCCGAGAATCCCGAACAGGCCCAGCTCCTCGCCGATGACCGCGAGGATCATGTCCGTGTGGGCCTCGGGCAGGTAGAAGATCTTCTGCACGGACTCGCCGAGGCCGACGCCGAAGAAGCCGCCGTGCCCGATCGCGGTCAGCGCCTGCACGGCCTGGAAGCCGGAGTCGCCCGCGTCGGCGAACGGATCGATGAACGAGAGCAGCCGCTCGCGCCGGTACGGCTCGGCGATCGCGAGGATCGTCGCCAGGAAGAGGAGCGTGCCGCCGATGAGGGCGAGGTTCCGCATCGGCGTGCCGGCCGCGACCAGCAGCGCTCCGACCGCGAAGCAGACGACCATGGTCGTCCCCATGTCCGGCTGCTTCATGAGGAGCGCGCACGCCGCGACCACCACGAGCAGCAGCGGCTTCGTCACGGTCCCAACCGTACGCACCGACTCGGGCCGGGTGGCCAGGAGCTGGGCGCCGTAGAGCACGATCGACACCTTCAGGAGCTCCGACGGCTGGAACTGGAGGGCGCCGGCGCCGATCCAGCGGGTGGCGCCGTTCACCGTCACGCCGATCCGCGGCAGCATGATCGCCACGTTGAGCGCGAGGGAGCCGGCGAGCAGCACCGGGGTGAGCGCGCGGATCACCTTCAGCCCGTGTCGTGAGGCGAGGTGCAGGAGCACCAGCCCGGCCAGCCCGAACATGACGTAGCGCTTCAGGTAGTAGGCGGGGTCGCCGGGCCCCGCCAGGAGCGACTCCGCCGAGCTCGCCGAGTACACCATCACCGCCCCGCCGGCCAGGAGGCACAGCGTTGCGGTGTAGAGGATCGAGTACTCGACCGGGCGCTTCCGCGGCATCCAGACCGTTTTCTACGGCCGGACCCGGATTCATCCCCGCGGGATCAGCGATCTGAAGGCGTCGCCGCGCTCCTCGTAGTCGCGGAACTGGTCGAAGCTCGCGCACGCGGGTGACAGGAGGACGACCTCGCCCGGCTGGGCGGCTTCGGATGCCTCGGCCACGGCGGTCGCCAGGTCGCCCGAGCGCCGCAGCGGTACGGTGCCGTCGAGGTCGGCCGCGAGCCGGTCGGCGGCCTCGCCGAGCAGGTACGCCGCCACCGCGCGCGACGCGAGCGCGTCGCGCAGCCCCTCGAACCCTCCGCCCTTGAGGCTGCCGCCCAGGATGGCGTGGACGCCGCCGTCGAACGCCTCGATTCCGCGCACGGCGGAGGACACGTTCGTGGCCTTCGAGTCGTTCACGTACAGCACGCCGTTCACGGAGCCCACCTCCTCCAGCCGGTGCGGCACGCCGGCGAACGTGCGGAGCGCCCCCGCCACGGCCTCGGGCGGAACTCCCGACTCGATCGCCGCCGCGGCCGCGCCCCGGGCGTTCTCGAGGTTGTGCTCCCCGCGCAGGCGGATCTCCTCCACCGAGAGCGGCAGCGGCCCGAACTCCACCCGCCGCCCCTGCCCCGGCACCTCGAATCCCGGCGGCACGACCGCCACCTGAGCTGGGGTCTGGTTGCGGAACAGGCGTAGCTTCGCGTCCCGGTAGGCCTCGAAGGTGCCGTGCCGGTCGAGGTGGTCTTCGGTGACGTTGAGAACGAGCGCAGTGTCGGGCGCCAGCGCCTCGGAGTCCTCCGCCTGGAAGCTCGACACCTCGCAGACGATGGTCGCTTCGGGATCGACCTGCCCAACCAGCGAGGACAGCGGCGTGCCCACGTTCCCGGCCAGCGCCATGGGCAGCCCGGCCTCCCGCCAAATCGCGCCGAGGAGCTCGGTGGTGGTCGTCTTTCCGTTCGTGCCGGTCACGGCCACGAACCGGTTCGGGAGCAGCCGCCAGGCCAGCTCGAGCTCGCCCAGCACCGGCACGCCGCGCTCGCGCGCTGCCGCGATCACGGGCGCCTCGGTCGGCACCCCCGGGCTCTTCACCACGACCGCGGCCCCGTCGAGCAGGTCCACCCCGTCCACGCCGAGCCGAGCGTCGATGTCGGTCGGCACGTCCGGCGTGCCCGAGTCCACCGCCAGCACGTCGCCGCGCTCGCGCAGCATCCGCACCGCCGCGGTGCCCGACCTCGCCAGCCCCACCACGAGGTACGGCCCCTCGGGGAGCGGCGGCCTCATTGCCCCGGGATCGACGCCTGGTAGAGCGTGAAGCCGATCGCGGCGCAGATCGCCGCGACGATCCAGAAGCGCAGGATGATCTTCGTCTCCGACCAGCCCGCCAGCTCGAAGTGGTGGTGGATCGGCGCCATCAGGAACACCCGCCTTCGGAAGCGCTGAAACGCGAACACCTGGATGGCCACCGACAGCGCCTCGATCACGAAGATCCCGCCGATCACGATCAGGAGCACCTCGGTCCTCGTGACCACCGCGAGCGCCGCTATCGCCCCGCCCAGGCCGAGCGATCCCGTGTCGCCCATGAACACCGACGCGGGGAACGAGTTGAACCATAGGAACCCGACGCACGCGCCCACCAGGCAGGCGCTCAGCAGCGCGTAGTCCTGCTGCCCGCGCGTGATGAACGTCATCACCGTGTAGGTGAGCAGGACGATGGCCGCGCAGCCCGCCGCGAGCCCGTCGAGGCCGTCGGTGAGGTTCACGCCGTTCGTCGCGCCCGCGAGCACGAGGAAGATCAGCACTGGGTAGGCGAAGCCGAGCTCGACGTTGGCGTCCACGACGCGGAGGTCCAGCGAGTCGCTGAGCCCGACCTTCTCCTTCACGAAGATCCACAGGCCGATCGCCGCAAGCGCCTGCACGAGCAGCTTCGTCCTTCCGGACACCCCGAGCGAGCGCCGCCGCCGCAGCTTGATGATGTCGTCCGCGAACCCGAGCGCCGCCATCAGGAGCGCAGTGCCCAGCACGGCCAGGCTGCCCGCGCGGTAGTCGGACAGGATCAGGAACGGCACCGCGATCGCGATGAAGATCGCGAGCCCGCCCATGGTCGGGGTGCCGGCCTTGCCGTGGTGCCCCGCCGGCCCCTCCTCGCGGATCTGCTGCCCGAACTCCTTCAGGCGGAGGTAGTCGATGAACTTCGGGCCGAGGAACATGCAGATGAGGAGCGAGGCCGCTCCGCCCATGACGATCTCGCCGAGCTTCACGTGGCCACCCGCGACCGGAGCGCGTCGCGCGCCACGGTCTTGTCGTCGAACGGCTCCTTGCGGCCGTGCTCGAACTCCTGACCCTGCTCGTGGCCCTTGCCGGCGATCACGACGACGTCGCCGGGCTCTGCATCGGCGATCGCGCGGCCGATGGCGCGGCGGCGGTCGGCGTCACGCTCCGCCTCGGGGCCGGCGCCCTCCATCACCTGGTCGATGATCGCCTCGGGCTCCTCGTTGCGGGGGTTGTCAGAGGTGACCAGCACGCGGTCGGCGTAATCGCGAGCGGCCGCGCCCATGAGCGGGCGCTTGCCCGGATCGCGGTCGCCGCCCGCGCCGAACACCACGTGCAGCCGGCCGCGCGTGAGCTCGCGCGCCGTGCGGAGCACGTTCTCGAGCGAGTCGGGCGTGTGCGCGTAGTCCACGAGCACGCCGAAGTCCTGGCCCTCGTCCACCGGCTCGAAGCGCCCGGGCACGCGCTCGAAGCCCTCGAGCGAGACGTGTTCGACTCCCAGCGAACGCACCGCGGCGATCGCGCCGGTCACGTTCAGCACGTTGAAGAGACCCGGCAGCGGCGACTCGACCTCGATCGTCCCGTCGGGCGTGTCGAGCAGGAAGTGCGAGCCCGCGAAGTCGAAGTCGATCTCGCGCGCGTGGTAGTCGGCGTCCGACTCGATCCCGAAGGTGACCGCGTCCACCTCGGACGCGATGCCGCGGCCGTGCTCGTCATCCGTGTTCACCACGGCAATCCCGGGCTCGTCGAAGAGGCGCCGCTTGGCGGCGTAGTACGCCTCCATCGTCCCGTGGAAGTCGAGGTGGTCCTGGGTGAGGTTGGTGAACAGCTTCACGGCGAAGCGGATGCCGGACACGCGGCCCAGCTCGATCGCGTGCGAGGAGACCTCCATGGACACGGCCTCGTCGCCCGCCTCGAGCATCCGCTTGAACGTCGCCTGGAGGTCGATCGCCTCGGGCGTCGTGCGCTCGACCTCCTCCTCCACCCCGCCCACCACGCGCTTCACCGTGCCGAGCAGGCCGGTCCGGCGGCCGGCCGCCTCGAGCAGGTGGCGGACGAGGAAGGCGGTCGTGGTCTTGCCGTTGGTGCCGGTGATGCCCACCACGTCGAGCGTCGCCGTCGGGTCGCCGTAGAAGCGGGCCGCGGCCGGTCCCATCGCGGCGCGGACGTCGTCGACCACCACCTCCGGCACGCCCACGTCCAGCCTGCGCTGGGTCACGAGCGCCACTGCGCCCCGCTCCACGGCCTCCGGAGCGAAGTCGTGACCGTCACGGGTGAACCCCGGAACGCAAAAAAAGAGCGCCCCTGGAGTGACGCTGTCGGTCGAGTACGCGAGGGCCGAAAGCTCGACCGCAGGCGCCTCCGCCCCCATGAGGTCGCGAAGGGTCATGGCTTACGGCAGGTTATTAGCCCCTCCGGGCGGTCCGTGTCCCCTGCAGGGCTCAGTCTTTTGTCCAGGTGGCCGATACAGACTCCGTGAGCGGCACCGTGCTGAGCGCGCTCGCTCGCCTCGCGGAAAGGCGGTTCTCAAGCTTCTCCGAGGCGGCCGACACGGTCCTCGACCTGCTCGAGGCCGAGCTGCCGCCTGGGTCGATCCTGCTGGGCCGCGTGGACTGGGACGAGGGTGAGCTGAGGCTGATCGACGTCCGCGGCGCCGCGGCGGCGTCGCTGGGCGCCGGCTCCACGCTCCCGCTTGCGCCGGGAGCAGGCGGCGGAAGCCGCGGCTTCCTGGATCCGCAGACCCTTCAGGGGCTGTCCGTGCGCTCCTACATCGCGCTGCCGCTCGACTCCAGCTCTGGCGGAGGCGCACTCACGCTGTGCGCGCTGGCCGCGGGCACCGACATCTTCGGTCAGGAGCATCTCGAGGTCCTCTCGATCGCCGGCCGTCTTCTCACGTACGAGTGGGAGAGCGTGAAGTGGCGAGCCGACCTCCGCCGCCTGAGCGAGCGTCTCCGCGACCCCGACCGGACCGATCCGCTCACCGGCCTGCTCAACCGGGTCGCCTTCGTGGGAGTGGCCGAGCGCGAGTGGCGGCTGGCGTCGCGCGGCACGCTCGAGACGTACGTGCTCGCCTTCCGGGTGTCGAACCTGGCGAAGGTGGCCGAGCGTCACGGCGCGGCGGTGGCTTCGCTGATGCTGAAGGACGCGGCCGACGTGATGCAGAGCGCGATCCGCCGCACCGACCATGCCGGCCGCCTGTCCGACGATTCCTTCGGGGCGGTGCTCGTGGGCTGCAAGGGGCTCGAGGGCGCCGCCGCGTTCATCGGCAGGTATGGCCAGTCACTCACGCGAGTCACCCAGGAGCGCCCGGCGCAGCTCGAGCTCTCCTACGCGATCTGCTCACTCGGCGATGCGGAGTCCCCGGAGGCCGCTCTCGCGCGCATCGAGGCCGAGGCCCGGAGCGGTGCGGTGGAGCTTGCCGGGGAGGCCGCGTGAGCCCAGAGGCCGGCACCGCCAGCCCACCGCCGCCGAAGGGCATCGTCCCGCCGTCGGAGCCCGGCGGTCGCTCGGGCTTCCTGAGCGACGTGATCGTCGAGCTCGGCTTCGCGACGGCCGACGCGGTCGAGGAGGCCGTGCGCGAGGCGCGCAGCGGGAGCACCGTGGCGCAGGTGCTCGTGGAGAGCGGCACGATCAGCGAGGAGCAGCTCGCGCGCGCGACGGCCGAGCGCTACGGGCTGGCGTACGTCGATCTGGACACCTTCGAGGTGGATCCGCAGGCGGCGACCCTGATCCGGCCGTCGGCCGCCAAGCGCTACCAGGCGGTGCCCGTCGGCTTCGTCGGCGAGAGCCTGCTCGTGGCGATGACCGACCCCGCCGACTCGCTCGCCGTCGACGACATCGCAGTGATCACGAAGTCCGAGGTGCAGCCGGCAGCGACCACGCGTTCCGGCCTCGACGGCCTGCTTGCCGGCCTGGCGGCCGCTGCCGAGAGCGGCGACTCCGGCGCACCCGCCGCCGGCCCGTCGAGCTCGTCGGCGGTCTTCTGGCAGGCCGACGACGCAAGCGGCGACGAGCCGCAGCCCTCTTCGACTCCCACCGCCGCGGCGCCGAGTGTGGCCGGCGAGGCCGAGCAGGTGCGAGCCGAGCTCGCCGAGCTGCGCCGCAAGCTGGCCGGCGCGGAGACCGAGCTGGTGAAGGCGCGCGCCGATCTGGAGGCATCCCGCGCCGACCTCGGGGCGGCCCGCGAAGCCGCATCCGGCACGACCGCGCACCAGGACCAGCTGAACGCGGAGCTGGCGGGAGCCCGCGCTGCAGCGGATCGTGCGAACGCGGAGGTCGATGAGCTCCGCGCGAAGGTCGCGTCCGCGGGAGCAGAGCTGACGGCGATGGAGGAGCTCCGAGCGAAGGTCACTTCGTCGGAGGCCGAGCTCGCGCAGCTGCGTGAGCAGCTCTCGGCGGCGAGGGCGGATCTGGAGGTTGCCGGGCGCCGTACCGCCGCGCTCGAGACCGAGCTGCAGGCGGCCGCCGCGAACGCCGAGCAGATGACCGCGAACGTCGAACAGGCAAGCGCTCGCGTGGACGAGCTCGAGCGCCGGCTGGCCGAGTCTGCTGCCGCCGGCGAGGGCCACGGCGAGCGGCTCACCGAGGTGTCCACGACGGTGGAGCGGCTCGAGGCCGAGCTCGCTCGGGCGGTCAGCGAGAAGGAGAGCTTCGGCTCACAGCTCCGCGAGGCCGTCGAGGGATCGGCTCGCAGCGAAGCGGAGGCCAAGGAGGCCCGCGAGCAGGCCGCGCGCGCATCCGCCGAGCTACAGGAGGCCCGGACGGACAAGGAGGCGCTCACCGCCCAGCTGGCCGAGGCGCGCGCCGGGGCCGAGCAGCTCCCGCACGAGCTTGACGAAGCTCGCACCGTCCTCGCGGCCGCCGAAGCCGAGCGCGACGAAGCCCGAGCCGCTTTGGCCGCGATCGAGGTGGAGCGCGACGAGGCGCTCGCGGCGCGCGACAAGGCGCGTGCTTCGCGCGACAAGGCCCGGGCTGCCCGGGATGAGGCTCAGGGTGCTCTCGAGGAGTCGGTCGGGGCACGCGAGGACGCGGAGAAGGCGCGCGAGAAGGCCGAGAAGCGTCGCGAGGATGTCGAGAAGGCTCTCGACGAGGCCGAGAAGGCGCGCACAGGGGCCGTGGCCGCGCGCGACGAGGCCCTGGCCGCGCGCGACGAGGCCCTGGCCGCGCGCGACACGGCGATTGCCGAGACGCCCGAGGCCGAGGCGCTCGGGGCCGAGGTTGCCCGGGCGAGGGCCACTGCCGATGGGCTCAACGCCCAGCTCGCCGGCGCCCGCGCCAAGAACGAGGGGCTCATCATGGAGCTGCGCGAGGCCCGCGCGGCGACCGAGCGGTTCGAGGAGCGGGTGGCCGAGCTCGAGGGCGCGAACGAGGAGCTCGGCGCGCACCTTGCCGACGACGAGCGCGCCATGGAGAAGCTCTCGGCCGAGCTCGCCGACGGCCGCGCGGGCGCCGAGGAGCTAGAGCACGCCCGCGTCGAGGCGAAGGAGCATCACGACGAGCTGGTGGTCACCCAGAAGGCGCTCGACCGGGCCGGCGCGCAGGCCGCCGAGCTCCGCATCGAGCTCACCAAGACTCAGGAGGAGCTGGACCGCGCCCGGATGGAGGCCGAGGAGGTCGCCTCACTGCGCACCAAGCTCGCCGACGCCGAGCTCGCCGTCACCGAGGCGAAGGAGGGCCAGGAGCAGACTCGCGACCGGCTCGCCCGCCTCGAGTCTCAGCTGGCCGCCGCCCAGGGCGCCGCGTTCGCCTCCGAGCGCGCCGCCGAGCAGCTCCGCCAGGCACAGGAGCGGATGCGCGAGGCGCTCGCCCCGTTCGAGGGCGAGGACGGAGCGAAGACGCCGATCCGTCCGCCTAGCGCGGCGGGATCTTCAGGTACGGCAGCGCGAACTCCATGATCCGC
>Ga0126306_10001904_pt1 | contig 11462 bp, 11 predicted proteins | sample Plot27_FD_92592 | JGI IMG/M metagenome (GOLD analysis project Ga0126306, IMG submission 92592) | Serpentine soil microbial communities from UC McLaughlin Reserve, CA, USA - Plot27 | ecosystem: Environmental > Terrestrial > Soil > Grasslands | place: USA: UC McLaughlin Reserve, Lake County...
CGAACCTCGGCCCGCTGGCCACGGTGCCTATCCTGGCGCGGGCGCAGAGGGCCTATTGGGCCGTCGTGCTACGCATGCTCCCGACGCGCCGGTAGAGATCGAGCAACCGCTCGATGTAACGGTCCGCGGAGTGGTTGGCACTGGCACGTGCGAGGAGGGCGTCGCCGTCCTCGGCGCGCCGGGCAGGGTCCGTCCACAGACTTCGCATCCGTGCGGCCAGCGCATGGGGGTCGTTCGGTGGCACGCACCGCGCCGTCCCAATCAGCTCCGGCAGGCCGCCGAGCGCCGACGCGACTACGGGCACACCCGCGGCCATGGCCTCCAGCGCCGAATACGGCGAGAACTCGTGGTAGCGCGACGGCATCACGACCATCGCGGCGCCGGCGAGCTCGCGCTCCAGGGCGGCGCGGTCCTGGCGGCCGAGGAAGTCGACATGGCCGCCGATGATGTTCGCGAGCTCGATGAGCCGATCCGCCGCGGGACCGTCGCCGGCGACCCGCAACGGGATGTCCGCGAGCGTGGCAGCCCTGATCGCCGTGTCGATTCCCTTTTCGGGCGCGAGGCGCGCCGCGATCAGCGCGTAGCGGCCTTCACCAGCCCTGCTTCGAGCGGCGAAGGCCTGGGCCGGCAGATAGTGCGGGAGCACCTCGATGCGCTCGCCGGGCACGCCCAGGAGGGCCGATTGGCCTCGGGCGTACTCGCTTGGGACCACAAAGCGGTCGGTGGTCGCGAACACGGCCGGCTGATGGCGAGCGAGCGCGGCTGCGTACACCGCCGCCTCGGGCAGCGACCCGCGGCAGTTGAGCAGGAGGCCCGGCAGCGTGCTGCGGTGGTGACAGCGAAAGCAAGGGCCGCCATCACGTGCCGCGATCCCGATCGCGCAGAAGAGGCGCAGGTTGTGCAGATGGAGCACCACGGCGGCACCCGCTCGACGCGCGGCGGCAAGCGAGCGCGGGCCGAAAGCCGGGAGCATGTTGTGGAAGTGCACGACATCGGCCCCGAGTTCCCGGGTCGCCGCTCTGACGTCTTCGTCCTCGATGCCACCGCGGAGCAGCCCGAGAGCCGCACGCGGACGCGACATGGCGGTGGAGTGGCGCTCGAGGACGGCATGCGTCACATCCGCGCTCCTCAGGGCGGCGGCCTGGAGCTCGACGGAGCGCTCCTCGCCCCCCTCGACGCGGTAGCGGTTGTGCACGACGAGTACGCGCATTCGGCGGGCTACGCTATCCAGCCGATGGAAGCGACGGTCGTCGTGCCCACGAGCGGGCGTGCGGGGTATCTCGAGGTGACGCTCGACTCGCTGTGCCGTCAGCGCGCCGGCACCCCTGCCGATGTGCTGGTCGTCGACGATGGGTCGACCGATGCGACCCCCGAAGTGGCCGCGCGCTTCGGCGTCCGCGTCCTTGCATCGCGTGAGCGACGTGGACTCAACGCGGCGCGGAACGCAGGCCTGCGAGAGGCGCGCGGCGACCTCATCGCCTTCGTGGACGACGACGTCTTCGTGCCGCCCGGCTGGCTGGAGGCCCTCATCGAGGGAGCAAGGCGATACCCGGCTGCCGAGGCCTTCGGCGGGCCCATTCGGGCCCGCTTCGAGGGCCATCCGCCCCGGAGCTGCGGGCGCGAGGACCCGCCGATCACGACGCTGGATCTGGGACCGGTGGACGTGGATGCCGAGATGGTCTGGGGAGCCAACTTCGCGGTACGCCGGTCGGCGGTCCAGCGGATCGGGGAGTTCGACGAATCGCTCGACCGCGGGCACGGCGACGAGGAGGACTGGTTGCTGCGGCTGCGCGCCGCGGGCGGGCGGATCGTGTACCTGGCAGACGCGGGCCTTGATCACCGCCGCTCGCCCGGCGACTCCGGACTCGGATCGCTCGCGCGGGCCGCCTACCACCGCGGTCGCGGCGCGCGCTCGAGCGACCTGCGCCGCGGCCAGGCTCCTGGAGTTCCGCTCGAGCTCCGCCAGCTGGCCGGCTGCGGCTGGCACACGGTGCGCCGGGCCTGCCCGCAGGGTGTGATCATGGGAGCGCACGCGGCGGGCCGTGTGGTGGAGGCGCTGCGCCCGAGGTGACCCGGCCGGAGCCGTCCTCCTTCCTGTCCGGCGACGCCGGTGACGTGACCGCTCCGTGGCGGAGGGTCAAGCGAACCGCGGGCGAGCTCGCCTACGGCGCGATCGACCGCGTGACGGGCACGCGCCTTCGCGCCGCCCGCCTGGCCCGCGGCACACGACCGTTGGAGGTCCTGGTCATCGGCGTTTACCGGCCCGGCTCACTCGTCCCGGAAGCCCTGCCGGCGTTGCGCTCGACTCGCCACAACGTGCGCGTCTCCCTCGGTTCCATGGGGCCCGCGGACGCCATGCTCGCTGAGCAGACCGTCGCCACGCATATGACCGGCGGCAAGTTCGAGAACCTGAACCGTGTGCTCGCCGCTACGGACGGGCCTGCCGACTGGACGCTCGCCATCGACGACGACGTGCGCCTTCCGCCTGCCTTCCTGGACCGTTTCGTCGGGATTTGCGAGGCGTTCGAGCTCGACCTCGCGCAGCCGGCCCAGACGCTGCGCAGCCACTCGGCCTGGAAGGTCACGCGCCGGCGTCCGGCGTCGCTGGTCCGGGTCACGCGCTTCGTGGAGATCGGCCCGGTGACGGCGTTCGGCCGGCGCGCCGCCGCCGAGCTGCTGCCGTTTCCCGAGCTCCGCTTCGGTTGGGGGCTCGACCTCCACTGGGCCGCTATCGCCGGCCGCCACGGGTGGCGGCTGGGGGTCGTCGACGCGCTCCCGGTCCGGCACGAGTCCGGGCTCGTCGCGGCGACATACTCGCGCGACGACGCGGTCGAGGAGGCGGCCCGTTTCCTCGCCGATCGTCCCTACCTGCCGAGCGCCCGCGCCGGAGAGGTGCTGGCAACTCACCGTCGGGCCCGAGGCTGACGTGCGTCTCCTGTTCGTCTGCCCCGACATGGGCTGGGGTGGCGCCGAGCGCCATTGGGCCACGCTCATCGTCGGGCTCGCGGAGCGCGGAGTGGCCGTGAAGCTGCTCGCGCTGTCCGACACCGGCGCCTTCTTCGAACAGGTCACCCGCCACGGCATCCCGGCCGAATCCGTCGATCTGCGTCGAAGACTGGATCCGAGCCGGCTCCGGCACGCGCTTGCCGTGGCCGCCGAGTTCGGGCCCGACGCCGTCGTGACCCGCGGCGTCAGCGCGCAGCTAGTGGGTGAGGCGATCGCGCGGCGCGCCCGCGCGGTGCACGTATACAACGAGCACACGCCGCTCACCCCGGACGGTCGGCTGCTCCCCCCAAGGCGTCACCAACGGGCGCTCGTCCGGCTGGTGGCGCGTGCCGTGGACGAGGTGATCGCGGTCACCCGCCGACAGGTGCAGCCGCTCGAGCGGATCGGGTACCCACGAGGGCGAATCGAGGTGGTGCACAACGGCGTGTTCGCCAGGGACGTCGAAGGCGTCGAGCCGTCTCCCGTGCTGGGCACCGATGGCTTCCCGATCCTCTGCGTCGCGGCCCTCCGGCCGGAGAAGCGCGTCGATCTGTTCATCGAAGCGGTTGGAGCGGCGCGGCGAGAGAATTCCGCTGTGCGCGGCTACGTCGCCGGCGAGGGCCGGGAGCGTGACCGGCTCGAGGCGATCGCGCGGGCGAACGGAGTCGTCCTTCTTGGCGCGCGTGCGGACGTCCTGAGGCTCGTTGCCGCGGCCGCGGCGGTGTGCCTGCCGAGTGAGGCGGAGGCGATGCCGATGAGCCTCCTGGAGGCGATGGCGCTCGGCCGAGCGGTGATCGCGACCGACGTGGGCGGGAACGCGGAGTTGGTGAGACACGGCGAGACCGGCGTCCTCGTGCCACCGGGCGACGAGAGCGCGGTCGCGCGGGCGGTCCTGGAGCTCGCGAGCGACCCGGCCCGGGCGGCCGAGATGGGCGGTGCCGGGCGCAGGCTCCAGCGAGAGCGCTTCACCGGTGAGCGGATGGTGGACGGCTACCGCAGCGCATTCGAGCGGGCAATCCAGCGTGGCCAGGCCTGACGTCCTGCTCGCCTCCCTCGGCACGACGCTCGGCTGGCGGGTCGCCGACCGCATGCTGCTGCAGCAGCTGACGCGCGCCGGTGCCACCACCGAGGCGGTCGCGATCGGTCGTGGCGCGGCCGACCGGCTACGAAGGGGATATCCGCTGAACGATCTCGTCGAGATGTACGCAGCCCGGCGGTCCGTTCGAACAGCGGTGGAACGGCTCGAGCCGCGTGCGCTGATCGTCTCCTCCACGACCGCGGCCATGCTGCTGCCGCGGTTGCCGATTCCCTACGCGGTGCGCTTCGACGCACCCGCTCGCCTGAACCGGCCGGGCCTGCGCAACGCAGCCCTACCCCTCCTCGAGCGGCGCGCCATGAGCCGCGCCCGAGTCACGATCCCGTTCAGCATCGCGGCCGCCGCGGCCCTACCCGAGGGAGCGGCACGGCCGATCGTCGTGTCACCCCCGATCGATCCATCGTCCGAGCCGCCTCCGTCCGCGCGCGAGCCGCTGGCCGTCGCCTACGTTCCCGATCCCAAGGCCAAAGGGCTCGACGTCCTTGTGCGCGGGTGGATCGCCGCCGGAGTCGATGGCGCACGTCTTGAGGTGTACGGGCTCGACCGCGACCGAGCCGAGGCGCATCTGCGGCGCACGGGCACCGAGGGCTCCGCCTCTGTCGAGATCCGCGGCACCGTGCCGGCCGCGGAGTTCCGCGCCGCGCTGCGGCGGGCGCGCGCGTTCATCCACGGGGCGCGCTGGGAGGACTGGGGCCAGGCTCCGCTCGAGGCGCTGGCCGACGGCGCGCTGCTCGCCACCGTACCGGCGGGTGGACCCTACGAGGGGCTGCGACTCGCGCGCACGCTCGCCCCCGGCCTGGTTGCCGACCGGGTCGACGGAGCGGCGCTTGCACCCGCCATACGCGCCGCCTTCGAGCTGCCGGACGGCGCCGTGACCGCCTACCGCCGGCGTGCCGCCGATCTGCTTCGCCCATACCGCGCCGAGGACGTCCAGCGGACGGTCGCTCGCGAACTCGTGCCGGCGCTGCTCGGCTAGCGACCGGCTGCCCGCAGGATCGCCCGCTCCCACGCCTCCACGTCTGCTTCGGCCGGATGGCGCTCCGTCACGACGCGGCTGCCCTCCGCGAGCCGTTCGCGCAGTTCTGGCTCCCGCACGAGGCGGCGAAGCGCCTGGCTGATCCCCGCGCGGTCGTCGGGATCCACAAGCAACGCGTTCTCGCCCTCGATCGCCACATCCCCAACCGCGCCGGCGCGCCGCGACGCGACCAGCGGCAGTCCCGCCGCCGCCCCTTCGCGAAGAGCCACGCCAAAGGGCTCGTGTGTGCTCACGAGCACCAGCGCGTGCGCGGCCGCGTAGACGTCGCCGAGCTCGGCCGGAGGGGTGGCGCCCGCGAACCGCACCGCCACTCCGAGTCGCCGCGCCAAGGCCTGGAGCTCCCCCGCGAGCGGTCCTGTGCCGTGCACCTCGAGCTCCGCCTCGCCGTCGCGGAAGTCCGCCTCGGCGAACGCGGTGATGAGCTTGTCGAGGTTCTTGTCCGGCACGAGCCGGCCGACGGCGAGGATCCGCAGGGGTCCGCCGGCCGTCTCCCCCGGCCGGATGTCCTGGAGATCCGCGTTCTGGAGCGCCACCTCGACGCGATCTTGGCCAACGCCCATACGGCGCAGCCGCTCCACACCCTGCGAGGACGCGACGATGAAACCAGCCGCACGCGGCGCGAGCGCCCTGTGCACCCTCAACTGCAGCCCCGACAGCCTCGCATCGCTCCACGGCGTCAATTCGGTGAAGATCAGGAGCGGCACCCTGCTCCGCCGCGACCACGCGAGCGCCCGGATGGTCGCCGGCCCGTATTCCCAGCTCACCACGCAGTTCGGCCGCGCCCGCGCGAGTGCTCGCCCGATCCCGCGCGCGATGGTCACAGGGGTGCGGCCCGGACGGGGCCACTGCCATGACTTGAGAATCTCGCTACGGTAACCCTCTGCGTCGGAGAACCAGCTCTCGGGCTGGTCCCAGCCGGGCTGGCGCGCGGCGAGGTACGCCACGTGGGGGACCACGTGGCCGCGGTCGGCGAGCGCACGGAACAGTGGCTCGCGGTAGGGAACCGGGACCGGGGGCAGGATCGTGACGTTGGGCGGCACCGCCGCAACTTTGCCTTATTGCAAGGGTCACAATCCCCCGAGACGAGATCTGACCAGTGAAACACGTCGTTCGACATCTCTTCGCAGTAACGCTGCTGGCGATGCTTGCGCTGCCCGCGCCCGCGTTCGCGAGCGCGGATCAGGTCGTGCGCGACTGCGTCTACGACGGCAAGCTCGACCGCCACTACTCGAACGAGGAGCTGAGGCGGGCGCGCAACCACCTTCCCTCCGACGCCGACGAGTATTCCGACTGCCGCGACGTGATCGCTTCGGCGATCAAGGGCGGCTCGGACCGCAGCGGCGGGGCGGCCAGCCCCGGCCTCGGCGCGACGAACCCGGCGGCCGAGGCTGCGGCGCAGGCGACTGACCAGTCCGACCTCGCGGCCATTGCCGACAGCGACAAGGCGCCGAAGCTCGACGTGGGCGGCCAGGGCCTGAAGCCCGACAACAGCGGCTTCTTCAAACTGGGGGGCGCCGCCAACCAGGTCCCCGTTCCCCTGCTGGTCGCGCTGCTCCTCCTGTGCGCGATGGCGCTCGTCACGGGATTCGGCTCGATCCGCGAGCGCGTGCCGGCGCTCGCGCGCATTCCGTTCCTGTCAAAGATCCCCACGCTGCGTGTCCCGTTCTTCGGCCGTCGCAGCTAGAGCCTTCCCGCTGATACTCGGCGGCGCCCTCGCGGCTGTCGCCTTCGGAGCCCGCGGCGGGACCGAGCTCACGCGCACCAGCATCACCGAGGTGGCGCTGATCCTGGTGGGCGCGGCGGTGCTCGCCGTGACCTTCCTGTGGAGCCGCTCCGGGCGCCCGCACGGGAGGACCACAGTCCTTCTGTTCGCGCTACTCGCGCTGCTCACCTCGCTCTCGGTCCTGTGGTCGATCTCGCCCGAGCTCACCTACATCGAGGTGGGCCGGACGCTGGCGTACCTCACCGTCTTCACCGCCGCTGTGGCGGGTGCCCGGCTGTTCCCGCGAGCGGCTCCCGAGGTGCTCTGGGCGCTCCTGATCGGGGCCATGATCCCGGTCGGCTATGCGCTCGCGTCGCGGGTGTGGCCCGGCGCGCTCGCCGAGAACGAGGTCTCGAACCGGCTCGGACAGCCGTTCGACTACTGGAACGCCGTGGGATCCGTCGCGGCGATGGCCGTCCCGATCCTGCTGTGGCTCGGCTCCCGGAAGGGCGGCAGCTCGACCGCGCGCACGCTCGCGTATCCGCTGATGGGCGCGTGCCTTGTTGCCATCGCGCTCACGCAGTCGCGCGGCGCGGCCGCCGCCGCCGTGATCGGAGCGGTCGCGTGGTTCGTGCTCGTGCCGCTGCGGCTGCGAAGCCTGCCGGTGCTCGTGTTCCCGGCGATCGCGGCCGTGGGCGTCAGCGCATGGGCGCTGTCGAAGGACGCGTTCACCCAGGCGCTCCAGCCGCTGCCCGCCAAGGAGGCCGTGGCCGGCGACTTCGCGACGCTCGTGCTCCTGATGCTCGCCGTCCTGATGCTGGTGGGCGCGGCGGTGGAGGCGGGATCCGCGCGGCGGGTGCCGTCGGCGCGCATGCGCCGCAGGATCGGGATCGCCGCCGTGGCGGTGGCGTGCATCGTCCCGCTGGCGGGCTTCACATCCGTGGCCTTCAGCGAGCGCGGCATCGGCGACCGGATCTCGGAGCTCACCAGCGAGACGAAGGTCTCGCCGCAGCAGGGCGGCGGACGGGTGTTCGCGGCGTCCTCGTCGCGCGGCAAGTATTGGCGCGAGGCATGGCGTGTCTTCAAGGCGCGCCCGCTGGAGGGCGTGGGCGCCGGGGCGTTCGCCGTCGGACGGCTCAGATTCCGCAACGACACGTCGGTGACCCGGCACGCGCACGGCTGGTTCGCGCAGATCCTCGCCGACTTCGGCCTCGTGGGGCTGGCGCTCACGTCGCTCCTGCTTCTCACGTGGTCGGTCGCCGCGCTGAGCGCGACTGGGCTGCTGCCGCGCCGGCTGCTGCGCGGCGCGAGCGAGGAGCGCACGCCGCTTAGGCGGGACTGGGACGCGCACCGCATCGCACTCGTGGCCGTCCTCCTCGTGCCGCTCGTCTTCGGCGTGCAGTCGCTGCTCGACTGGACCTGGTTCATCCCGGCGCCCGCGGTGATGGCGCTGATCGCGGCGGGCTACCTGGCCGGCCGCGGACCGCTCGGCTCGGAAGCTGACGAGGATGCCGCTTCCGCCGCCGTATTCAGGCGGCGTCCGTCCTGGGGGCGGATCGCCGCCGGTGTCGCGGCCGTGGCCACCGCCGCGCTGATCGCCTGGGCCGTCTGGCAGCCCGAGGCGTCCGACAGGGCGACGAACGAGGCGCTCGCGCTCGCCGACAAGAAGAAGTTCGACGCCGCCGTCGAGCGGACACAGGACGCCGAGGACATCAACCCCCTCACCCCCGACCCGCTGCTCGTGCGCGCGTCGATCGACACGCAGGCGAACCGGATCCGCGCCGCCGAGCACTCGCTCCAGCAGGCCGTGATCTCCTTCCCGGGCGACCCGCAGACCTGGTACCGGCTCGCCGCCTTCCAGCTCGGCACGCTCGACGCGCCGGAGGAGGCGGCGAAGACGATTCGCGGCGCCCTCTACCTCGACCCGCACTCCGGGCCGGCCAGCCAGCTGTTCCTGAACGCCCGCGCGCGCCTGCGCGAGAAGACGGGCGAGGCGAACCCGGCCGTCCCCGGCTAGCGGGTCGCGCACGCGAGGAGCGAACCGGCGCGGCGCTCGAGCGAGCGCACATCGAAGCCGAGCTCGTCCAGCAGCCGGGCGAGCGAGCTGCGCGTGAAGAAGCGCAGGTGCGGCGACAGCGGGTGGGGCGCGCGCATCAGCGGCCGGGTCGCGGGTGTGGTGATCGCGAGCGTCCCGCCGGGGCGGAGCACGCGCCGCGCCTCGGACACGAGCAGCTGCACGTCGCGGACGTGCTCGAGCGTCTCGGCGAGCAGGACGAGATCGAACTCGCCGTCATCGAACGGCAGAGTGGCGTCGGGCTCGAGCTCGACCAGCCGCGCCTCCGGCAGCCGAGCGCGGGCGCGGCCGAGCGCCACCGCGGACACGTCCGCGCCGGTCAGCTCGTCGGCGTCGAGGTCTGCCGTCAGGCGGCCGTCGCCGCAGCCGATGTCGAGCGCCCGGTCCGCGTGGTCCAGCGACCGCACGAACTCGCTCAGGTGCTCCGGAGGCGGTCCGGCGTCCTCGGGCACGAGCTCCCACAGCTCGTCGTCGTAGCGGCTCACGGGGAGGCCGGTTCCGCCGATCGCAGCGGAGGGAACGCCGACGGCAGGTCGGGCGCCTCCGCCTGGAAGATCGCGATCGGCTCGGGCAGGCCCCTGAACCGCCACGAGCCGAGGCTGGACGCGTCGACGGAGTCCGGCAGCGCGGAGCGCACCGCGGCGGACATGATCGTCTGGCCGCCGTGGGCGGCGAAGCACATCCGCGCGGCCGCGTGGACCGACAGGCCCACGTACCCGCCGTCCGTGAGCTGGGGGCGCCCGCGGTGCAGGCCGATCCGGAGGCGCACGTCGCGCCCGCCCGGCCAGCTCGCGTCGCGCATCCCGCGCTGGATCGCGAACGCCGCCTCGAGCGCGGGCTCCGGCTGCTCGAACACGGCGAACACGTCGTCGCCGCGGGCGGACGCCTCGACCCCGCCCGGGTCCTCGACGGCCGCTCGCACCAGCCGCCGGATGTCCGCCAGCAGGGTCGCGTACTCGTCCTCCAGTTCCGCCAGCAGCTCGGTCGAGCACTCGATGTCGGTGAGCAGGAAGGTGACGTCGCCGGTCGGCAGCTTCTGCCGCCGCCGCAGCTGCGAGCTGATGAAGCCGATCGGCATGATGCCGTGCTTCTTGGCCGCCCGGAGGAGGCGGCTGCGCGCACGATCGCGCGCGGCCTCGTCCTCGAACGCCACCTGGCCGAAGCGCGCCAGAGCGTTGCGCACGTGCGACGCGTCGTGGATCGGCAGGCGCCGCTTACCCTTCGAATCTATGTAGGCGAAGGCGCTGTCCGGCAGCTTCGCGCGCTCACGGGCCTTGAGCGGTGGCATCGCCTCATGTTGGCATCCGCGCGATCAGCATCAAGGTGTGACCGAACGGCGCCAGCCGCGGGCGCGAGCCCGCGCTGTCCAGCGTGTGGATGGCGCGCTGCGCGGCCGGCGGCAGCCGGCGCCACCCGAAGGTGACCGTGTGCAGCTCGGGGTCGAGCCCCGCCGCGCGTGCCTCGCGCGTGAGGGTGCGCGGCGAGAGCGGGATGTCGTCGGGCGTCCCGTGCACGGTCGGCCCGAGCCCGGCCCGGTTGGCGAGCGCGAGCCCCGCGCCCACCGGATGCCAGAGCCCAGGCTCGACGGCCACGAGCGCGCCGCCCGGCCGCAGCAGCCGGGCGGCCTCCTCGAACACGGGTCCCAGCGGGCGCTGGTAGACCACGTGGTGCAGCACCAGCCGGTACAGCACGACGTCGAACGACCGCGGCTCGAAAGGCAGCTCGCCGGCCCGGCCCTCGATGCCGTCGTCGAGCTCGCCGCGCTCGCGCAGGAGCGCGATCATGTCGGGGTTCAGATCCACGCCGGTCATGCGCCAGGCGGGCGCGGGAAACAGGTGCCGCCCCGGGTGCCAGCCGCAGCCGACCGACAGGACGTGGCCGCCGTCGAGCGGAAGCCACCCCTCCAGGATCGCCCGCTCGCGCCGCATCTGGTGGTCGTAGTGGATCTGGCGCGTGGCGTCGTCGCCCACGCGGTCCAACAGGTTGTCCGCCCGGTAGGGCTCGCTCACCAAGCGCCCCGGGCGCGAATGACCGCCGGGATCGTCTTGAGCAGGATGGTCAGGTCGAGGAAGACGGACCAGCGCTCGAGGTAGAGGAAGTCGAGCCGCACGAGCTCGTCGAAGTCGAGCTCAGAGCGGCCGGACACCTGCCAGAGGCCGGTCATGCCCGGCAGCACCAGGTAGCGCTTCCGGTGCCAGTCCTCGAGCCGCTCGTAGTCGCGCTGCGGGAGCGGCCGCGGGCCCACGAGCGACATCTCGCCGCGCAGCACGTTGAAGAGCTGAGGCAGCTCGTCGATCGACCAGCGCCGCAGGAAGCGCCCCACCGCCGTGATCCGCGGGTCCGCGCGCATCTTGAAGAGCGCACCGCCCACCTCGTTCTTCTCCTCGAGCCGGTCCTGCAGCCGCTCCGCGCCGGCGACCATGGTCCGGAACTTCATGCACGGGAAGGACTTGCCCCCGATCCCGGGGCGGGGCGAGCGATAGAAGACCGGACCGCGCGAGGTGAGCTTGATGGCGAGCGCGGAGAGCAGCATCACGGGCGAGAGGACGAGCACGAGGAGCGCCGCGCC
>Ga0126306_10001905_pt1 | contig 11459 bp, 12 predicted proteins | sample Plot27_FD_92592 | JGI IMG/M metagenome (GOLD analysis project Ga0126306, IMG submission 92592) | Serpentine soil microbial communities from UC McLaughlin Reserve, CA, USA - Plot27 | ecosystem: Environmental > Terrestrial > Soil > Grasslands | place: USA: UC McLaughlin Reserve, Lake County...
CCGGCGTGCGAAGTCCCCTTCCGGGTACCGGACGGATCAGGGCGACGTCGGCGAACAGGGCGTCCGTCCCGGCGAGCGCCTCGGCGAGCTCGCGCTTCAGCCCAGGGGCGGCGGTGTTCAGATCGGCGTACACCTGGCCCGGGCGCAGCGCGGACGCGACGGACTCCACCACCTCGCGCGCGACCGCGGCGGAGTTTGCGCTGATCACGACTTCGGTTTCGACGACGGCGTCCGCCGCGTCGCGCGCCGCCTCGACTCCATCGGGCGCCGGCGCGGCCGGATCCCAGCCACGAACCGCCGCACCCGCCTCCACCAGATCGGTCGCGATCGCCGAGCCCGCCTCCCCGAGTCCGATCACGCCGATCGCCGGGGCTCCGCTCATTCCGCCTCGTCCTCCTCGAAGACCCGGCTCGCAACCGCGAACGCCCTGTTCGCGGCCGGGACCCCACAGTAGATCGCCGCCTGGAGCAGGACCTCCTTGATCTCGTCGTCGGTGAGGCCGTTGCGGCGCGCCGCCCGGACGTGCATCGCGAGCTCCTCGAAGTGCCCCAGTGCGATCAGCGCGGTCAGCGTGATCGCGCTGCGCATCCGGCGGTCGAGACCCGGTCTCGTCCAGATCTCGCCCCAGGCGTAGCGGGTGATCAGGTCCTGGAAGTCGGCGGTGAACTCCGTGGTCCGCTCGATCGCCCCGTCGACGTGTTCGTCGCCAAGCACCTCGCGGCGGACCTCCATCCCGCGGTCGTGCCGATCGGTCACCTCGCGGCCCTCACACCGAGGTGCTGCTCGAGCTCCCGGGTGACCGCGTCGGCCCGCTCAACCGCGGCGAGGTGCCGCGTCTCGGGGAGCATGACGAGACGGGAGCCAGGCGCCTCGTCGGCGATCGCGGCGATCCGCTCCGGCGTTCCGACCGGGTCGTCCTCGCCGCCGATCACCAGGGTGGGCGCGCGGACCGCCCCGAGCTCGCCGCGCATGTCGGCCTCGGCGAGCGCCTCGCAGTGGCCGGCGTATCCCTCGGGATCCGTCCTCAGGAAGGTCTCGCGGATGCGCTCGACCACCTCCGGGCTCCGCTCCGGGAACGCCGGCGTGAACCACCGCTCCATGGTCGCCTCGATCACGGCTCCCATCCCCTCCTTCCGCACCAGCGCCGCCCGATCGGTCCACATCTCGGGCGGTGGAAGGCGCATCGCGGTGCAGCAGATCACCAGGCGGTCGATGCGATCGGGGGCGTTCACGCCGAGCCACATGCCGATCATCCCGCCGATCGATAGCCCGCAGAAGGAGACGCGCTCGAGCTCGAAGCGGTCGAGCAGCGACAGGACGTCGCCGGCGAGATCCGCGAGCGAGTACGGCCCGGGCGGCGCGGGCGTCTCGCCGTGGCCGCGGGAGGCGTAGCGCAGCACCCGCAGATGCCCCGAGAGCGCGGTCGCCTGGGCGTCCCACATCAGGCCGGTTGTGCCGAGCGAGTTCGAGAAGACCACCCCGGGGGCGCCCTCGGGACCTTCCAGCGTGTGGTGAACGTCAACGGCCACGATCCCCCCGATAGCGTGACAGGGCCCGGTCGATGAACGCCTCCGCCGAGCCCAGGTAGCTGCCGGGGTCGAGCGCCCGGTCGATCTCCTCCTCGGAGAGCTCGTCGCTCACCGCCCCGTCGCCGATCAGCTGCTCACGCAGCGAAGTTCCCCGATCGAGGGCGCGCTCGCAGGCGGCGTCGACCAGGTCGCGTGCGCGACGCCTGCCGAGCCGCTCGCCGAGCGCACCGACCACGCTCTCGGCCATCAGCAGGCCGCCGGTCGCGTGGAGGTTCTCGCGCATCCGCTCCGGCCTCACCTCGAGCCCCTCGAGCGCCTCGCGCACCGCGGCGGCGGCCCCGCCCGTCAGCGTAAGGCTCTCGCGCAGCGGCTCCCACTCCGACTGCCAGGCGCCCGCCGCCCGCTCGAGCTCTTGCGGCATCGCCGCGAGCAGCACGCCGGCTGCGCCGCGGACGCGCCGCGCGCACGCGATCGCGAGCACCGAGCCGATCGCGTTGCGCTTGTGGGGCAGCGTCGAGGAGACTCCGCGCCCCCCGCCGGAGGGCTCGGCAACCTCGGCGATCTCGGTCTGGGAGAGCAGGAGGACATCGAGGCCGATCTTCTCCAGCGCACCGGCGACGAGCGCCAGCGACGCACCCAGGTCGGCGACCCGAACTCGGGACGTGTGCCACGGGATCGCCGGCTCATCCAGGTCGAGTCGCTTCGCCAGCAGGCCGACCACCTGCTCGGAGCCCTCCCCGAGCGAGGCCAGAGTTCCCGAGGCTCCTCCGAATTGCACGGCGAGCGAGACCGAGTCGAGCCGCTCCCGGGCCGCCACGATCGAGTCGAGCCAACCGGCCGCCTTCAAACCAAACGTGGTCGGCAGACCATGCTGCATCAGCGTGCGGGCGGCCATCAGGGTCCCGCGGTGCTGCTCGGCGAGTCCGGCGCAGGCCCCCGCGACGCCATCGAGTTCCGGCTCGATCCGCTCGATCACACGGCGGGCGACGAGCATCGCGGCGGTGTCCATCACGTCCTGGCTGGTCGCGCCGTAGTGGACGAAGCCCGCGACCTCGTCATCGACCCTCTCCCGCAACGCGCGCAGCAGTGCAATCACGGGTACACCGACCGACCGCCCCTCCCGGCCGATCGCCTCGACGTCGAAGCCCCCCGCATCGCAGGCGGTTCCGATCGCAGCGGCGGCCTCGGCTGGGATCACCCCGGCATCCGCCTCGGCGGCGGCGAGCGCGGCCTCGGTGTCGAGCATCGCCTGGAGCCACGCTCGATCCGACGTGGCCTCCCGTACCTGCTCGGGGACGAATATCCCGGTGAACAGCTCGCCGGAGGGCACCGGCACCTAGATTACGAAGAAGGCGGTCTGGCCCTCGCCCTGGAGGCGGATGTCGAAGCGGAGCGCCCCGTCCTCCGGTCGGGCGATCAGCGTCTCGCGAAGCGCCTCGTCCTCGACCAGGGCGAGAACGGGATCGGCGGCGTTCGCCTCCTCCTCGTCGGGGAAGTAGATCCGGGTGACGAGCCGGTTGAGCAGGCCCCGCGCGAAGACCGAGACGTCGATGTGGGGCGCCTGCGGGCCGTCGTCCGGCCCCGGGACGGGACCGGGCTTGATCGTGGTGAACTCGAAGCGACCCTCCGAATCGGTCGCGCACCGCCCGAATCCGGTGAAGCCGTCCTCGAGGGGGACGTCCTCTCGCGTGTCCTCGGGGTGCGCGTAGCGGCCCGCCGCATTCGCCTGCCAGATCTCGATCAGCGCGTCGTCGATCGGATCGCCCTCGCCGTCGAACACCGAGCCGATCAACCGGATCGCCCCCGGATGGTCCGGCGCGACGAGCGCCTCCTCGCCTTCGTAGGGCAGCTCGATGTGCAGGAACGGGCCGATCGTCTGGGACGGGGTGGGCAGGGGCACCTCAATCCCCCATCGGGGTGGCCTCGCGGCCGCGGAGGACGATGTCGTACTCGTACGCCAGCGCCCAGTCGGGCACGGTCCGGTCATGGTCGTAGCGGCAGATCATCCGATCTCGGTCCTTGGGGTCGGGAACCGAGTTGAAGATCGGGTCCTGGAAGAAGAGCGGGTCGCCCGGGAAGAACATCTGGGTGACCAGGCGCGTCGCGAACGCGGGGCCGAACAGCGAGAAGTGAATGTGACGCGAGCGCCAGGCGTTCGGGTTGTTCTTCCATGGGTAGGCGCCCGGCTTGATCGTGATGAACTCGTAGCGACCCTGGTCGTCGGTCATGCACCGCCCCCCGCCGCTGAAGTTTGGATCGAGCGGCGCCGGATGCTGGTCGCCGTGGTGGCGGTACCGGCCGCCGGCGTTCGCCTGCCAGATCTCGATCAGGGAGTTCCGCACCGGCCGCCCGTCCCCGTCCAGGAGCCGGCCATGCACGATGATCCGCTCCCCGATCGGTTCCCCGTCGTGCTGGCGGGTCAGGTCGTGGTCCAGCTCCGCGATCCGCTCATGGCCGTAGACAGGGCCGGTGACCTCGGACAGCGTGTGCGGCATCGGCACGAGTGGCCGCTTCGGGGCCCGCGTCCTGGTGGAGACGTAGTCCGGATAGAGATAGGGCGGGTTGATCTCGAGGTCGTCTCGGCGGTAGCCGATCACCTGTCCATTCCTGGTCAGCTCCGATGCCACCGCTCCTCCTCTTCCTTGATCGATGCCTGCCTCCGTATCCCGCACGAAACGGGCTGCCCTCGCCTATTCACTCGTTCGCCTCCAGCGTCGCCCGCAGCCGCCGCAGCTCGCTCAGCTCCCCGTCCGTGGGCGGCTCGGTCTCCTCCACATCCTCCGATACCTGAAGCGGCCAGCCGGTCTTCTCGCGAGCCTCCTGGACCGACACCCCGGGATGCACCTGGGTGAGGGTCAGCTCGCGAGTCTCGGTGTCAGGCCGAAGTACTCCGAGGTCGGTGATCACGATCGTCGGGCCCTTGCCGGGCATCGCGAGGCGGGTCCGATCGCCCGGCGCGACGCCGTAGCCGACCGACGTCCGGAAGTCCAGCCGTTCGACGAAGCTGCGCCGAGACTGACGAATGATCACGATCACCTCGCCGGCCATCGCCGCGATCTCGGGCGCACCGCCGGCACCGGGCAGGCGCACCTTGGGGCGTTCGTAGTCCCCGATCACCGTGCTGTTCAGGTTGCCGAGGCGGTCGATTTGCGCCGCCCCGAGGAAGCCGACGTCGATCCGCCCGCCCTGCAGCCAGTAGGCGAAGATCTCCGGCACCGGCACCACCGCGTCGGCCGTCTCGGCCAGCTCGCCGTCCCCGATCGAGAGGGGCAGCGTCCTGGGCTTCGAGCCGATCGTGCCCGACTCGTAGACGAGGACGGTCCGCGGTGCGTGGGTGAGTCGCGCCAGGTTCGCGGCGGTGCTCGGCAGCCCGATCCCTACGAAGCAGACGGTCTCGTCGGTGAGCGCTCGGGCCGCCACCACCGTCATCATCTCGTCGGCCGAGACCGCGTCTTCGACCTTGGTGCTCATGCGACCCCCGCCGAGGAGAGGACGTGCTCCGCGATCCAATCCTGGAAGGAGTCGCGATCTCGGCTGATCTCGTCCCAGCGCTGGTAGAACCCGTTGTCGCGGTCGTAGTAGCTGTGGGCATAGGAGGGATGAGCGCCGTGGGGCGCCTCGGCGACTGCCCCGACCGCCCAGGTCGGAAGCACGAGCGCGCCCGGCTCGGGCTTGAGATCGTCGACGAGCTCCTCCACGGTGACCAGCGAGCGCACCGAGGCGAGCACGATCTCCTTCTGGACCCCGACGATCCCCCAGATCTGGACGTTGCCCTGTCGGTCGGCGCGCTGCGCGTGAACGATCCCGACGTCAGGGCGCAGCGCCCGGACCGCGGTCAGCGTCTCTCCCGTGAACGGGCAGTCGATCGCTGCCACAGTGTCCTCCGCGTGCCCCAGGAGCTCGGTGCCGACGTAGCCCCGGAGCGTCCCGAAGGGAAGGTTGGAGGCGCCCGCCGCGTAGCGCGCCGCCATCCCGGCATGGCTGTGCTCCTCGAGCTCGAGCGGCCCCGGCCAATCGTGCTCCACGGCGTCCCGGAGCCGGTGGAGCGACCCGACCCCCGGGTTTCCTCCCCACGAGAAGATCAGCTTGCGCGCGCAGCCGGCCCCGATCATCTGGTCGTAGATCAGATCCGGCGTCATCCGGATCAGGGCCAGGTCGCGCCGGTGCTGGCGAACGATCTCGTGGCCGGCGGCGAACGGGATCAGGTGAGTGAATCCCTCCAAGGCGACGCTGTCGCCGTCGTGGACGAGCTCCGCGACCGCCTCGTCCAGGGGGAGGATCTCAGCCACCGCTCCCCTCCGCCACCTGCTCAGGTGGGAGCTCGGGCATCTCCTTCACCATGCCGAGCACGTCTCGCAGGTAGAGCAGGTGATCCTTCATCGCTCGCTCCGCGCGCGCGGGATCACCCTTCTCGACCGCGGACACCAGTGCCTCGTGCTGCTCGAGCAGGGCCGAGTGCACGACCGCGGGCTCCAGGACCTTGATCAGCTGGGGCTGGAGCACCTCGAAGATCCAGTTGGTGAGCGCCTGGATCATCCGGTTGCCGGAGGCGGCGGCGATCGTCCGGTGGATCTCCGCGTCCGTGGTGGCAACGACATCGGTGTCGTCGGCCGCCGCGGCCGCCGCTTCGACGGCCTTGCGGAGCCGGGCCAGGGTCTCCTCGTCGGGCTGGTAGGCGGCGAGGCCGGCGAGCGGGACCTCGAGCAACACCCGGGCCTCGAGCAGCTCGTGGAGGCTGACCGCCTCAGTCTCGAGCATCATCGCGATCGCCTCGCTGAGGCTCCGGCCCATCCCCTGCTCGGCGGTGTGGGCGACGAAGATGCCGCCGCCGGGGCCCTTCGTGGCGCGAATCAGGTTGCCGCTCGAGAGCAGCTTGAGCGCCTCGCGAAGCGTCGGGCGGCTCACCCCGAACTCGGCCGCGAGGTCCTCCTCGCGGCCCAGAAAGTCCCCCGGGGCAAGGCCCTCGTTCTGGACGTAATGCTGGATCTGGACGGCAACCTGCTCGCTGGCACCTCGAATCTGGCGGGCCTGCGGCCTGGCGCGCTGCCCCGAGCCGGTCCGCTGAGCGCTCACGACGCGACCAGCCTTGGCGTGCGCTCGTCCACCACCCGGCGGGACTTGCCGGTCTGGCGTGGGAGCACGCCGGGGGCGATCGGGACGATGCGGACCCTCAGGCCGAGCTGCTGGCGCATGCTGTCCTGGAGGCGGCGGGCGTCCGTGCCCTCGGCGAGCTCTACCTCGAGCTTCACCTCATCCATCCCGCTGCGCTCGGTGTAGAAGGTGATCCGGAACTCCCCTGTGGAGCTGAACTGCCTGACCGCCTCCTCGATCGCGGACGGGTAGACGTTCATGCCGCGGATCACGACCATGTCGTCGGTTCGGCCGACGATCCCGCCGGGCAGCCAGCGGCCCTCGTGGCCAGCGGGACATCGCCCCTCGGTGGCGATCACCGAGTCGCCGGTCCGATACCGAAGCGCCGGAAATCCCCTCAGCCCGAGTGGAGTGATTACCAGCTCGCCACGCTCGCCCTCCGGAGTGGGGCTTAGATCCTCGTCGAGGACCTCGCAGACGAACTCCCGCTCGTCGACGTGGAGGCCGTGGCCGTCGGGGCACGGATCCCCGAACGGGCCCGCCTCGGTGAGCCCGGCATGGTCGATGCAGACGGCGCCGAACCCCTCCTCGATCCGCGAGCGTACCCCGGGCAGCGAGCCCCCCGGCTCGCCGGTGCAGAGCACCCGCTCGATCGACTCGAGGGCGGATTCGAGGCGCTGCTCGACGGCGACCTCGAGCAGGTGCAGGGCGTAGGTCGGCGTGCACCAGAGGGTGGTCGCCTGCGTCTCGGCGACCGTCTGCAGCCGCTGGACCGAGCCCATTCCGCCGAGCGAGATGCCCATCGCCCCGATCTCCTGGAGCCCCTCCTTCGCGGCCCAGAACTGGACGTGCGGCCCGAACGAGAACGCGAGCGCGACCCGGTCGGAGCTGTCCATCCCGGCGACGGTCAACGTGTTGGCGAAGCGCTCCCGCCACCAGTCCCAGTCCTCTGCGGTCTCCAGGACGCGGAGCGGGTGGGCGGTCGTGCCGCTCGTATGGAAGAGCTCGGTATAGCTCTCCAGGGCGAAGGTGAGGTTGGTGCCGAAGGGAGGATGGCGCTCCTGGTCGGCGACCAGGTCCCGCTTGGTCAGCGGACGCAGGTCGAACAGGCTCGGGGCCTCGCCAAGATCCAGCCCCTCCACCCTGCCGCGCTGAAACGGGTTGCGGTCAAGCACCAGCTCGAGCAGTTCCGTCACGCGATCCTCCTGGTCCGTTCCAAGCGACCGCACCCCGACCCCCTGCCCATCGGCCTTCAACGCCTTCTCCTGATCACGCGCATTCGCGATATCCACATTTTGCCCCTCGCCCGGCCCACATTATCCATAAGTCAGAGTATTTGTCAGGAACCGGTGACGACCACCTTCATCACCTCGGCCGGATTGTGCATCGCGTAGTCCAGGGCCTCGGGGGCCCGCTCCAGCGGAAAGCGCCTGGTGATCAGGGGCTCGAGCTCTTCCCCATGGCCCTCGACGAAGCCAACCGCATCGGCGAAGTCCTCGGGGTTCGCGCAACTCACGCCGAGCAGGTCGAGCTCCTTCTCGGTGAAGGTGCCGATCCGCAGTGGCACCTCCTCCGCCGACATCCCGACGATCGCGACCCGCCCGGCGGAGGCGACCATGTCGACCGCGGCGCGAATCGGATCGGGCGCTCCGGTCGCGTCGATGACGAGGGGCGGGCCCTCGCCGCCGGCCCAATCCCGGCAGGCGTCGATGACCCGGTCGCGATCATCCCAGTGCATCCCTTCGGCGCCGGTGGCGATCCCCAGGTCGAGGCGATTAGGGAGCCGGTCGACGAGCAGGGTCGCAGCGCCGCGATCGCGAGCGAGCATGTGCACCGCCTGGCCGATCGGGCCTGCGCCGAACACGACCACGCGCTCCCCCGCGGAGACGCCCGACCTGCGCATCGTCCGGGCCGCGATCGAGAAGGGCTCGGCGAGCGTCGCGATAGCGGGTTCCTCGGCCGCGATCGGGAAGACGTGGTCCTCGGGACACGGAGCCTCTCCTGCAGGCCCCCATCCGTGTGAATTCCCACCAGGCTGAAGTTGTCGCAGACGTTCCCGCGGCCGACGCGGCAGGGGTAGCAGCTGCCGCAGGCGGTGATCGGGAGAATCGCGACGCGATCGCCGACCTCGAGACGGCCGCTCGTCTCGGGCCCGAGTCGGTCGACGGTCCCGGTTATCTCGTGCCCCTGGACCCTCGGGAAGGGCGAGTCGTCGAAGATCTGAAGCTCGCCGAGGAAGAAGTGGAAGTCGGAGCCGCAGATCCCGACCGCATCGGGGTGAACAATCACCTCGCCGGGCCCCGGCGGCGGCGGCTCCGGCACATCCAGCACCTCCATCTCCCTGATGCCCCGAGTGACGGCAGCGCGCACGGGGAACAACCTAGAGGATTTGGTCAATTACCTCAAACGACCCCACGGCGCGGCCGGGCCGGCTAAACCGCGCCGAATCTAGCCGAGGCTGATCTCGTCCCTGAACGACGAGGGGGTCGCGGCCCCGTCGATCAGGACCACCGCTCCAGTGATGAAGTTCGCCGCCGGGGAACCGAGGAGAAGCACGAGGCCCTTGAGCTCGTCGGTCTCAGCCATCCGGCCGAGGGGGACGAGGTCCGCCCAGATCTTCTCCACCTTGGGGTCCGGGAGCTTGCCGCCGCCGAGCCTGGTCCGGAACGGCCCCGGGGCGATCGCGTTGACGTTGACGCCGTGGGGGGCGAGCTCGACGGCCGCCTGGCGGACGACGTGGATCACCGCCGCCTTCGTCGCGGCGTATGAATACCCGACCAGCGGCTCCACCTTGAGCCCGGCATTCGAGGCGGTGACGACGATCTTGCCGGCGCCCTGCTCCTTCATCACCTCGGCCGCCGCCCCCATACTGAAGACCACCCCGTTGAGGTTCACCCCGACCACGCGGTCCCACGCCTCCGAGGGGATCGCCGCGATCCCGCCCTGCGGATCGGTGAAGCCGGGCTCGAGTGAGATCCCGGCGTTGGCGTAGAGGACGTCGATGCCGCCGTGGGCGGCGACGACGTCGTCGATCAGGCCCTGTACCTGATCGCGGTCCGAGACGTCGAGCTGGAAGGAGCGCACCTGTCCGCCGCTGTCCGCGAGTCGCCCCGTCTCGCGCTCCAGGGAGTCGGCGTCGAGATCGGCAAGGGTGACGCGGGCGCCCGCGTCCGCCATCACCTCCGCCATCGCGAGACCGAGCCCGCTGCCGGCTCCCGTCACCACCACGCGCGCGTCCCGGACGTCGAACAGCTGCTCGACGGCGGTCATCTCAGATCGCTCCTCGCTCTCGTTGGTCGTCTCACCAGTCCCGTCCCAGCCCGACATAGTTCTCGGCGAGCGTCGCCGCCGCTGCGCGTGACGAGCAGACGTATTCGAGCTGCGCCCTCCGCAGGCCGCGCTGGAAGCCGTCGTCGTCGGGGAAACGATGGAGCATCCAGGTCATCCACCAGCTGAAGTGCTGGACGCGCCAGACCCGGCGAAGGCAGGCGTCGGAATAGGCGTCGAGCAGCGAGCCGTCGCCGCCCTTCAGGTACTTGGTCAGGGCCTCGCCGAGCACCTGCACGTCCGCGACGGCCAGGTTGAGTCCCTTGGCGCCCGTCGCCGGGACGATGTGGACGGCGTCGCCGGCGAGATAGAGGCGGCCGTACTGCATCGGCTGCGCGACGAAGCTCCGCAGCGGGGCGATCCCCTTCTCCACCAGCGGCCCCTCTTTCAGGGTCCAGCCGTCGTCGCGAGCCAGCCGAACGTGGAGCTCCTCCCAGATCCGCTCGTCGGGCCAGTCCTCGAGGGAATCCTCCGGGTCGCACTGGACGTAGAGCCGGCTGAGCTCCGGGGAGCGCAGGCTGTGCAGGGCGAAACCGCGCTCGTGCGGCGCATAGATCAGCTCATCGGTTGAGGGGGCGACCTCGGCGAGGATCCCCAGCCAGGCGAACGGATACTCGAGCTCGTTGAAGCTCAGCACCCCGTCCGGGACCGACGGGCGGCAGACGCCGTGGAAGCCGTCGCAGCCGGCGATCGCGTCGCAGTGGAGCTCCTTCTCGACACCCTCGTGCTTGAAGCGGATGGTCGGCTCGTCAGTGTCGATCCCGTCCAGGCTGACATCGTCGACCTCGAAGAGCAGCGGGCCGCCGGCGTCGAGCCGGGCCGCGATCAGGTCCTTGACCACCTCCTGCTGCCCGTAGATCGTGATCGCCCGGCCCTCGGCCAACTCCTCGAATGGGATGCGGTGACCCTCTCCGTCGAAGCGCAGCTCGATGCCCTGATGTACGAGGCCCTCGCGGTGGAGCCGATCGGCGAGGCCGAGCTCGGTGAGCAGGTCAACCGTTCCCTGCTCGAGGACGCCGGCGCGGACTCGCTTCTCGACGTACTCGCGGCTGCGGTCCTCGAGGACGACGCAATCGATGCCCTCACGCTGCAGGAGGTGTGACAGGACAAGGCCGGCGGGGCCCGCGCCTACGATCCCAACCTGGGTCCGAGACTCCATCAGCTCGGCCGAACCCTAGATGACGAGCTTTGGAGCCCAGTGCGGCGACCGGCGCCGCGCTCGAACCGGCGCGTCAGCGCGATCGTCCCAGCGGCGGCAAGGGCGAGCCCGGCGCACAGCGACCAGGCCGCGGCGAAGTGGTCGTGCTCGGCGAGCAGGCCGACGAGCAGCGGACCGCCCGCCGCGCCGGCGAAGAGGCCGGACATCATCACGCCGACCGCCCACGCCGGGGCTTCCGCCCGGCGGGAGACCACGGCCAGCGTCAGCACTCCCGGCCAGGACCAGCCGATGCTGCCGACGATCAGGGCCGCCAGGACGATCAGGGCCGGCTCGCCCGCGATCAACAGCAGGTA
>Ga0126306_10001906_pt1 | contig 11457 bp, 14 predicted proteins | sample Plot27_FD_92592 | JGI IMG/M metagenome (GOLD analysis project Ga0126306, IMG submission 92592) | Serpentine soil microbial communities from UC McLaughlin Reserve, CA, USA - Plot27 | ecosystem: Environmental > Terrestrial > Soil > Grasslands | place: USA: UC McLaughlin Reserve, Lake County...
GACTGCAGAAACCGCGTACACCAGGGCAACGATCGGGTAGTCGGCCAGGCCACAGCCTTCGACGCGGGACCGTGCCCGCTCGCTCAGCGTCGTGGCGGCGTCCCAATCGTCCTCGTCCATTTCAAGCAACGCGAGCTGGGCGAGACAGAGCGCCTGGACGTGCGGAGCCGTGACCGCGCTCGAGCGGGCCCCCTCCTCAAGTGCGGCACGAGCCCGTGGCCGCTCGCCGCTCAGGTGGTGGGCCACGCCGGATAAGAGGCGCGCGAAGGATCGCGTGTCGCCGTCCTCTGGGGACACCGCACAGGCGCGCTCCGCGTCTCGGCTCATCTGCGCCAGACCGTGCTCCGCGACGGCGGCCTGGAGGAGCACAAGAGGGCCGTCGAGAATGCGCGCCCCGGTCGATGCGTGGTGCGCCACGCCGCGGGTGGCGGCCGAGACCCAATGGCGCGCCTGGTCGCCCTCCCCCGCTGCCAGGCGGCTGGTGGCGGATGCCACCGCCAGCGTTGGGATGTCCGCGAGCTGGTCCTCGGTGAAGTGGGCGAGCCAGCTCTGCAGCGCTTCGTTGTCGCCGTGCCCTATGTACGAGCTCGCGTGGCGCCACAAGAGCTCGCCGGATTGATCGGGGTCTCCAGTCGCGACCGCGTGGTGGATGGCGGAGTCGATATCGCCATGCTCCTCGTACCACGCGCTCGCCCGAGCGTGAAGCAGGGGCTCGCGCCACGGATCGAGCCGACGCAGCTCAGCGCGCAGCATCTCTCCGAACAGCGCGTGGTGGCGATACGCCGTGCCTCCGCGGTCCAGGCTCACGAGGAGCACATTCGAGCGGGCGAGCTCGCCCAGCATCCTGGCTGAGCCACCGTCGTCGAGCACTGCATCGCAGAGAGACCCGGTGAGGGTGCCGAGAATTGACGTGCGGAGAAGAAACGTCAGCTGATCCGGCTCGAGCTGCGCCAGCAGCGCGTCGCGCAGATAGTCGGCCACCACCTGGTCGTCGCCGGCGAAGCGGGCTAGCGCATCGTCCACGTTCCGCTGGGCTCGCAGGGAAAGCGACGCAAGGTACAGGCCTGCGGGCCAGCCCTCGGTCCTGCGCATCAGCTTGTCGACTCCCTCGGTCGCCACGCGTATCCCGGCCGCGGCCAGCAGCGCACCCGCTTCCGAGTGAGTCATCGCCATGTCGGCTGCGCGTAGCTCGAAGATCCGCCGGTCGGCTCGCAGGCTGCCGACGGGCAGTTCCGGCTCTGACCTCGACGCCAGCACGAGCTGCGAACCGCACGGCATCGAGCGCGCCAGCTCGTCGAGGGCATCGAAGGTTTCCGGCTCGCGGAGCAGGTGCGCGCTGTCGACCACGAGCACGGTCGGCGTCTGGCCGTCGTGGACGTTTCTCCTGACCGCCGCGAGCAGCCGGTCAGGGTCGTCGTCGCCCGTGGCCAGGTCCATCCAAGCGAAGCGGCGCCCGTCGCAAGCGGCCCATTCTGAGAGCAGGGTCGTCTTGCCGTAGCCGGCTGGGGCCACAACCAGCACGAGCGGGGCGTCGCGTGCCTCAGACAGTCGGCGAACGAGTCGTGGCCGCGCGACCAAACCGCGTGGACGCGTGGGAGGACGGCGCCCCGCCCCGTCGCGGCGCCGGAAGCGGTGGGCGGCGGGCAAAGCAGCGGTTGACGCAGGTTCCATGGGGGCAGGGGGAAGCATCGAGCCGCGCGGCACGCGGGGGCAAGGGCGCTCGCCCCCATGTTCGGGTAGGCGGGCACCACCGCGCTCCGGGCGGGCTGGACCACCTATGGTTTTGGGGGTGGCCATCAGGGTTGCCCTCGCCGAAGACAGCCTGATCGTTCGCGAGGGCCTCCAGCAGCTGCTCGCGACCGAGCCCGACATCTCCCTGGTGGCGTCCTGCGGCGATCTCGACTCGCTGCTGGAGGCGGTGGAGACCCACGCGCCCGATGTGGTTCTCACCGACATCCGGATGCCTCCCAACCAGACGGACGAGGGAATACGCGCGGCGACGACCCTGCGCAAGACGCACCCACAGACGGGGGTTGTGGTGCTCAGTCAGTACGGCCACCCCAGCTATGCGCTCGCGCTGCTCGAGAACGGGTCGGATCGCCGGGCGTACCTGCTGAAGCAACGCGTGCACGAGCGAGCCGAGCTCGTGAGGGCGATCAGATCGGTGGCCGACGGCGGCTCGGTCATCGATCCCAAGATCGTTGAGGAGCTGGTTACCGCCAAGGCGCGCGCCGAGAGCTCCCCTCTCGCGGAGCTCACGCCCCGCGAGACCGAGGTGCTGGCTGAGATCGCGCAGGGGAAGAGCAACACCGCTATCGCCGAGTCGCTTGTGCTCACCAAGCGGGCCGTCGAGAAGCACATCAACTCGATCTTCCTGAAGCTGAACCTCTCGGAGGCGGAGGACGTGAGCAAGCGGGTGAAGGCAGCGCTTGTGTTCCTCACTGAGGCGAACGCTCCTCCGCAGTAGGCATATCACCCGCATCGAGTGATGCGGCGGCCGCGCGTACGCGGTTGGATCGCACTTCGCGAGGGCTCGAAAGGAGCTGTTGTGGAGTACGCAACCGACGTCGACGGGGCACTGGCCACCCGCTACGGGAACAAATTCCTCATTGACGCGGTTCCCGACAACGCTCTTCCCGAGGTCGGGATGGCGGCCCAGGACGCGATGCGGCTGATTGCTGAGGATCTGACCCTCGACGGCGATCCGATGCGGAACCTTGCCACCTTCGTAACCACCTGGATGGAGCCCGAGGCGCAGAGGCTCATCGCAGCCAACCTCCACCGCAACTTCATCGACCACGCCGAGTACCCGCGCACGGCCGAGATCGAGCAACGCTGCATCCGGATGCTCGCCAATCTCTTCAACGCCCCGGGCGAGACCACGGGTGCGCGCACGCAGGGGTCGTCCGAGGCCATTATGCTCGGCGCCCTATCCCTGAAGTGGAACTGGCGCAAGCGACGCGAGACGGCGGGCAAGTCGGTGGACAGGCCGAATCTCGTCTTCGGAGGCGACGTTCACGTGGTCTGGGAGAAGTTCTGCCGCTACTTCGACGTCGAGCCACGGATCGTTCCCCTCCAAGAGCACAAGTACACGATCGGCCCTGATGACGTGGAGCCGCACGTCGACGAGAACACGATCGCGGTGGCGGCCGTCCTCGGGACCACGTTCACTGGCCAGTCCGACGACATTCCAGGGATCAACGCCCTGCTCGCCGATCTGGAGGAGCGCGAGGGTCTGCACGTCCCGCTGCACGTGGATGCGGCGAGTGGCGGCTTCGTGTGGCCGTTCCTGTATCCGGATTCGGAGTGGGATTTCCGGCTCAGCCATGTCCACTCGATCAACGTGTCCGGGCACAAATTCGGCCTTGTGTACCCGGGCGTGGGGTGGCTGATATTCCGTGCGCACGAGGACCTCAGCGAGGACCTGGTCTTTTACGAGAACTACCTCGGCAAGACCGACGCCACGTTCACGCTCAACTTCTCGACCGGCTCAGCGATGGTCCTTGCCCAGTACTACAACTTCGTCCGCCTTGGTCACGAGGGCTACACCTACGTGCTCGAGATGATGCAGCAGAACGCGGGTGTGCTCGCCGAACACCTCGCCGGTTCCGGCGACTTCGAGCTGGTCGGCGCGGACGACGAACAGCTGCCGCTGGTGGCGTTCAGACTGGCCCATGCTCGCGGGTATGACGAGTTCGACATCGCTTGGCAGCTATCCGCAGAACGTGGCTGGATGGTGCCGGCCTACACGCTGCCGCCCAACGCGCAGCACGTGACCATCATGCGCGCCCTGGTCAAGGAGACCCTCAGCCGCGAGATGGTGGACACCCTCGCCGCTGACATCGCGCGGGCGTGTCAGACCCTGGACGACAAGGGCGGAGCCCACGAGTCCGAGCGCAAGCGCGTGAAGACCTCGACCGGATACTGACCTTGGCTGATCTCGCTGATCTCGAGCAGCTCTCCTCTCCCGAGCTCCACGACCTCGCGGTGCGGCATGCGCGTCGCCACATGGACATCCGCTTCTTCTGGCAGCTGATGGAGGTCCTGCCGGCCGCGGAGGCCGCAGCGGGCGATCTGCGCGAGGGGGAGGCGGACGTTGCCCAGATGAGCGCGCACCTGAACGACATCACCGATGCGGGCCGTGGCGAGGTGGCCGAGGCGCTGCGGCCGTTCTACATCGACTACCTCACCCGAAAAGGATGATGTGGCCGCGACGGCCCGGCTCTAGCCTGCGCTCACGTCACCCGAGCGCCACACCGGCGAATGGAGGCATGGATGGAAGCGCACGAGGAAGAACTGGGACCAATCGACATCGTGGTGATCGCGTACCCCGCCGACGCGCCGATGACCGGCGACGCTGTGCCCATGCTCGTCGATCTCGTTGACCGCGGCATCATCCGCGTGCTCGATGTCCTGTTCGTCACGCAGAACGAGGACGGAACCGTCTCCGGCTTCGAGGCGAGTGATGTTGACGGCGACAGTCTCGGCGACTTCAAGGTCTTCGAGGGCGCCTCTACCGGCCTGCTGGGCGAGCACGACGCCGCCACGGCCGGCGAGATGCTCGAGCCCGGAAGCGCCGCTGTGATGATCGTCTACGAGAACCGCTGGGCCGCCCCATTTGCGCACGCGGTGCGTCGCAACGGCGGCGTGCTGGTGGCCAATCAGCGGATTGGGGTGCTGGAGCTGACGGATGCGCTCGACACCGCTGAATCGGTGTCCTGAACCGAAAGGAATTGTCATGCCAGGTTTGCTTCGCGGGATGGCCCGCACTGCCGTGGTGGCCGGCACCGCCACCGCCGTGTCGAATCGCGTCAGCCGTCGCCAGGGGGACCGCTGGGCCGCTCAGGACCAGGCTCCTTACCCCCAGGAGCAGGCGCCTCCGCCCGCCGCTGCGCCTGCCGCCAGCGGCGAGAGCCGCATCGACCAGCTGAAGGAGCTGGCTGCCCTCAGAGAGCAGGGCGTCCTCAACGACGCGGAGTTCGAGGCCGAGAAGGCTCGGATTCTCGGCTGAGCTCTGGAGCCTCCACGACCACGGTGCCGGCGAGCATGTCGTGCAGGCCGCGGCGACGCTCGTCGAACAGGATTGGCAGGAAGCCGGCCAGCAGGGGGATAGCGGCGACGACCAAGCCGGCGAAACGGACGGCCGCTCGGCGGGGTCTGACGATGTTGCCGTCATCGGCGCTACGGACCGTGATCCTCATAAGGCGAGACCCCGGCGTCTGTCCGGTGGTCGACCAGAAGGTCACGAAGTAGCCGACCGACCACGCGACGAACAACGCGCCGCCGACCGCGATCAGGACCGTGTCGATCGAGTCCTTCGGCACCGACAGCACCGAGAGCGCAAGGGCGACACCGCCAGCGACCACGATCGCGACGAGGTTGATCACGGCCGCGTCGAGCGCGAACGCGATCCCACGCGTGACGAGGCCCTGGTATCGCAGCTCGGTCGTGTGCTCGCGAGCGGTCTCGTGGACGCGGGCTGCCACAGCGTGATTCATCGTGGCGGCCTCCGCAACGCCCGTCGCGCGGTTCGTTCGAGCCAGGCATCCGCGTTGCGGGAGCGTGCCCGCATGCCCCCGGCGACCTCGTCCGCGAACCCGTAGCCCTGTTGCGTGATCGCGTCGGTGACCGCCGGGCTCTCGGCGATCTCCTCCACGAGCACCCAGAGCTCCTCGCTGTCGAGCAGGCGGGCAACGGCCTGATCCGCCAGTCGGCTCGCGATCGTCTGTCCGATGAGTCGCTCGATGGCCGGGCTCTCGAGGACGGTTCCGACCACCCGCTCGAGCTCGGGGCCGTCGAGGACGCGGGCCACCGTCTGCTCGACGATGCCGTCGGCGAGCAGTCGATCCACGATGCGCTCGACGACGGCGTAGCGCACGAGGTCCTCTGCGATTACGTCGACCAGCGGACCCTCGAACGCGCGGCCGACGGCGTGCCGGGCCAGCCGACTCGCCATCGCCCGGTCAACCGCCTCCTCCGCAACGGGTGAGATCAGGGCGGCGTCGAGCGCGGTTAGCGCAGCCTCACTCAGGCGCCGGGCGGCGGCGCCCCGCGCGGCGCGCTCCAATCGCAGGCCAGCCGCGACCGCACCGGCAGCGGGCCGCATCGCAGCGTGCCCGACCGTGCCGCCCAAACGCACAGTCGCGCCGAACAATCGTCGCCCGTCCATGTAGTAGCTCTCGGTCACTGTTCCCGAGCCTGCTGAAGCTCCGAACGATCCTCACAGAGCGGAGGCCTCGCGGCAATGGAGTGGCCCTGTCGCAGCGCGTACGCGCGCACCACCTGTAGTCCGGATGCGTACACCCTTGGCAGCGCTCTGCCTTCTAATCAGGCTGGTTGGAATTCCCTCGAGTTAGGAGATTCCATGTTCTTAGCGGCCGACTATCCGCTGCTCGACATTATCTGGACCATGCTCGTGTTCTTCGGATGGGTGATCTGGTTCTGGCTGCTGATCGTCGTGTTCGGGGATCTCTTCGGCCGGCACGACGTCTCCGGCTGGGGCAAGGCGGGCTGGATGGTGCTTCTCGTCTTGCTGCCCTACCTGGGCGTCTTCATCTACCTGATTGCGCAGGGCAAGCAGATGGCCGAGCGCAGGGCAGAGCGGTCGCAGGCGGCCCGCGCCGAGTTCGATGACTACGTGAAGACCGTCGCCACGCCCGGCGGCGCGGCCACCGAGATCGAGAAGGCCAAGCAGCTGCTCGACAGTGGCGCCATCAGCCAAGCCGAGTTCGACGGAATCAAGGCAAAGGCGCTCGCGTAGGGAGCTCTTGGTCGCGGTCTCAGACCCCGAGGAAGCGGGGAACACGCGGCTGTCGCTCCTGCTGGCGGCCGCGATGTTCGTGCTGGTCGTCGACACGTCGCTGATGAACGTGTCGATCTCGGCGGTAGTCAAGGGAGGCCCTGGTCTCCGCTGGTTCGTCCTGATCAGCAGCAAGCTCGGCGACCTCTTCGGACGCAAGAGGGCGTACGTGTTGGGTCTGCTGGCGTATGCGATTGGCGCACTGGCGATGACCCTCGCCCAGAACCTGGCGGCGATCATCATCTTCTGGGCGATCATCGGCGGCCTGGGCGCCTCGCTCCTCCTGCCCGCCATGCAATCGCTCATCCATGGCACTTCGAGGGAGCGGCGCAGAAGAAGACCTATGCACTAATCGGAGCGGCGGCCGCGATCGCAGCCGCGGTCGGGCCGCTGCTCGGCGGCTTCGTCACCACCTACCTGTCCTGGCGCGTTGGCTTCTTGCTGGAGGTCGTGGTAATCGCGGTGGTGCTGTCCCAGATCGGGCTCGTGAAGGACGTCCCGTACACGGGAGCGCGCCAGGTCGACGCCGTTGGTGCAGTCCTGTCCGTCCTCGGGATGGGCGGCGTGGTGCTGGGCATCCTGGTATGGCAGGAGGGCGGCGACTACGTCGTGCTGCTGATCGCGATCGGCGCGCTCGCGCTCTGGGCGCTCGCCCGGTGGCTCGCCCGGCGTCATCGCGAGGGCAAGGTGACGCTGCTCGATCCTGACCTGTTCCGGCTCCCGCACTTCAGGATCGGGATCACCGGGCTCCGGACCGGGTTCGCGCTGAGCACGCTGGGCGTGGCGCTGATCATCCCGATCGTGCCCGAGGCGGACTCCGGCTGGTACCTCCTTTCCCGCTCGTGATTGCGGGAGCGGGGCTCGGGCTGCTGGTGTCGCAGCTCAACAACTACACGCTCGCCCCGATCGACGAGGAGCGGATCAGCGAGGCGGCCGGGGTGAACTCGGCGTCGGGGTCGTTCGGGCTGTCGTTTGGCCTGGCGGTGGCTGGCGGCGTCCTGCTCGCGACCCTCTCCCTGGCATTCACCAACTTGACGAATGCAAGTCCCGTGATTCCGTCCTCACAGCAGCAGCAGATCGCGCAGACGCTGGAGGACGACGCGCAGGTGGTGAGTAACGCGCAACTCGACGAGCTGCTCGCCGACGAGCCCCCGGAGGTGCGGGACGAGATCCTCGACGTCAACACCGATGCGACGAACCTCGCCCTTCAGGTGGCGCTGCTCGTGCCGATCCTCGCGGGTCTACTCGGGTTGTTCAACTCGTTCCGCATGCTGCGCCTACCGGACGCCCGGCCTTCAGCTTCGGCCGAGGCAGCGGCTCTGGCCTGACCGAGCTCGCCCGGTTGTCAGCCCCGGTTGCGTCTGCGTCGGCGCTCGTGCATCTGCGCCCGCAGCGTGTCCCAGCGCGAGCGCGCCTCGGCGGTGATCTCGTCCCACTGGCGCCGGACCTCGTCCTCGGCGGGCTTTTCGCCTGTGCGGATGCGGTCGAGCTCGTCGTGGACCTCGCGGCCGACGGCCGCCGAGGCGACCGTTGTGACCATGACGCAGAAGAGCGCCGAGATCATCGCGAACACCGCGCCGATCACCCCGTACCGGGTGGTGTACGTGTTGAAGAGGTGCGGGACGTACACCGCCGCGCCAACCGAGTACACCGCGAGCAGGACCGATCCCACGATGCCGAATGGGAGCAGCTCCTCGCGCCCAATCCGCTTGGCGCTGAGGACCCACCCGCTCCAGACCAGAAAGACCGCCGACAGCGGCGTGGCGAGCAGGGTCGCCGTGAGCTCGAGGCTGCTGCGCCCGAGCGCGGCCTGGAGGCCACCGCTGAGGACGAGGTACACCGCGAGCCCGCTGATCCAGAGCAGCCCGTTGAACGTGTTGCGGACGCTCAGCGGGTCGAGCTCCCAGGTCTGCTCGAACAGCCGCTGCACGGCGCGGGTGAAACTCAGAACCGCGACCATGAGGAAGAGGAACCCGATGATGCCAAGGCTCGTGCTCGTCCCCGAGGCCGGCGCGAAGATGTCGTTGACCGCCTCGGCGCCGCCTCCGCTCAGGTCGTAACGCTCGATGATGCGCTCGGCCGTGCTCTTGCCTCCGAGTTGCGAGCCCAGGGCGCTCGTGAAGATCGCCAGCGGGATGACGGCCGTGAGCGCTCCGGAGGCCAGGGCGATCGAGCGGTCGAAGCCGGCCACCTTCTGAAACCGGTTGACGACGCGGAGCACGAACTCGGGCCGCAACCAGAACGTCAGCGTCCGGACGACCCGCTCGCGGTCCATGCTTAAGGCTGTCTCCTACTGGTCGGTGCGGCCTCGCCCGAATTGGGTGATCCGCGCGGCAGGAATCATTGCGAGTGGGCCGAAATACGAAACCCCCTCTCCTTCCCGCTCTCGGAGGCACGCACCATGTCCACGAACGCTGCTGGCACCCTGCGTCCCGTCACGACGTTGTGGTGGCTGTTCGTGCTGTTCGGCGTCGTGACCCTTGGTGTGGGGGTGTTCTTCGTCGTCTCGCCACATGAGACGCTCAGCACGTTCACGGTCATTGCCGGCGTCTTTCTGCTGGTCGACGGCGTTCTGGCGATCTTCGCCTCGACCTTCGCCAAGGGCGACGGCCGCGGCCTGCTCGCGCTCATCGGCGTGCTCAGCGCGATCGCCGGCCTGGTACTGATCAAAAAGCCGTTCGACACGCTCGTGGTGTTCACCCTGATCGTCGGCGTCTGGTTCGTCGTCGCCGGCATCGTGCGGTTCGTGGCGGCACTGGCATCGCCCGAGGGGCGCAGCGGGAACATCGTCACCGCGATCCTCGACCTGATCGCGGGCATCGTGATCCTGTCCTGGCCGGATCTCGGTCTGTCGACGCTCGCCGTGATCATCGGCATCGCCCTGATCTTGCGTGGAATGTTCTTCATCGCCTCCGGCTGGCAACTCCACAAGCTGAACTGAGACGCCAAGGGGGCGGACGCTAGCCTCATCGAAGGATGCTGGTGAACGCGAGACGGCCCGCGCGCGCCTCTGGTTTGGTGCTTCTGCTCCTGCTCGCGGGCGGATGCGCTTCCGGGTGCAACGATGACCGCAGCCAGAGGCCGGTTCGGCTCGAAATCACCGCGCCGGCGGATGCCGCGGTGGTGCGTGACGGGAGCGTCGAGGTTCGCGGACTCGTGCGGCCGCGGGGCGCGCGCGTGCTCGTCCTGGGCCGGCCGGCCCGAGTTGCCCGGGGTGAGTTCCGCGCGGTGGTCCCTCTGCGGGTGGGATCGAACCTGATCGACGTGGGTGCCAGTGCCCGCGGAGCAGCCCCGGCGTGGAATGCCCTGCGAGTCACGCGAGAACTCGTTGTGAGCGTGCCTGACCTGGTCGGCGCGACCCGAGAGGATGCCGTCGCCCGGCTCGAAGCTCTCGGCCTTGTCCCGGAGGTGGAGGAGGAAGGCGGCCTGCTGGACGAACTGCTTGGGGGCGACTGGATCGTCTGCGCGATCCGCCCGCCTGCGGGCAGCGACGTGCGAAGGGGGACTCGCATCAACGTCATCGTCGCCAAGGGCTGCTGAGCCGGACTAGCGGTCGGGCGTGGCGGCAATGAGCCCCACACGTGGGCGGCCCTGCTCGCGCTGCACGCCGAAGGCGACCCGACCCGTGATCGGCCCTCGACCCGACCGTGACACCACGTACCTGCCGCTTGCTCGGCCGATCGCGCCGGGTCGCACCGAGAGGTCCTCGAGCACGTAGCGCTCCGTCGGGTTCGCGGCGAACTGACGCCTGTACTCGCGCACCACGCTTCCACGCCCGCGCTGGGCGTCCGACGGGGTTACCCGGCTCACCCCGCTCGCGAGCATGCTGGAGAGCGCGTCGGCGTCCTCCTCGGTGTACGCGGTCGCAAATGCATCGACGGCAGCGCGCACGTCCGCCGACGTCAGCGGTCCCGACCCTTCGCTCGTGCCGAGCGGCCCTGCGCCCAGGAGCGCGGCGACCGCCGCACCCACCGCCAAGAAGCCGCCCGCAGCGAGGAGCGCCGCAGAGGTGGGGCGACGCGACGCTCGTGTCAGTCGCGCCGTGGGGCGAAGGTGCGCCGGCGACCCGTTCGGTAGTAGGAGGGTCTCGCTCCTTCCCCCCGCGCGCTCCCCGCCGTTCTCCCGAGTGCCGGCCGCGGCGAGCGCAGCCGTTGCCAGCTCGCCAGCGGAGCGATAGCGGTCGCTCGGGCGCTTGGCCAGCGCACGCGCGACGACGCCGTCGAAGGCCTGCGGCACGCCCGCCGTGGCGGAAGGGCGGGGCGGCGGATCATTCAGGTGGGCAAGGATCGTGCCGGGGACGGACCCGCGAGCGAACGGCGGCTCGCCCGTGAGCGCGGCGTTGAGGACGCAACCGAGCGCGTACACGTCAGTCCGGGCGTCTGGGCCGTCTCCCTCGAATTGCTCCGGTGCCATGAAGTCGACCGTGCCGAACCACTCGCCGCTGTCCGTCACGCGTGTGTCGGCGGACGGGTCGAGCGTCAGCCCGAAGTCGCTGAGGTACACGTGCCCCGAGCCGTCTTCACCCCCGAGTAGGACGTTTGCCGGCTTGACGTCACGGTGCACGAGACCGACGGCGTGGGCGGCGTCGAGCCCGGCGGCAACCTGCGCCACGATGTTCGCCGCGTGGACGTGATCGAGGCGGCCCGACCTGCGGATCA
>Ga0126306_10001907_pt1 | contig 11453 bp, 7 predicted proteins | sample Plot27_FD_92592 | JGI IMG/M metagenome (GOLD analysis project Ga0126306, IMG submission 92592) | Serpentine soil microbial communities from UC McLaughlin Reserve, CA, USA - Plot27 | ecosystem: Environmental > Terrestrial > Soil > Grasslands | place: USA: UC McLaughlin Reserve, Lake County...
GCTGAAGTTCTCGGTGGTCTTCTACTTCTGCCTGATGCTGATCAGCCTGCTGGTGTTCGCGGTCATCTGGTTCGTGCTGGTCAACATGGGCGTGTTCACGTCCCTGACCGACTTCGCCGGCAACTTCAACCTCGAGGTGGCCTTCCCGGCGGGCACGGTGTTCCGCTGGTACACCTTCATCGGCCTGCTCGGCGTGGTCGTCTGGAGCATCGTCACCGTGCTCCTGACCCTGCTGTTCAACCTGGTGAACGACGTGACCGGGGGGATCGAGGTCGTTCTGGCCGAGCGGGAGCAGCGCCCCGTCGGTTCCTGACCTCCCGGCCCTGCTTCACCTCGCGACCCTGCTTGGCCGCGCCCGACCGGCGCTGGCGTCGGTCCAGCTCGGCGCCGAGCTGGTCGCGGCGGCCCTCCCAGCGCTCGGCCACCTCCTCGATGGCGTTGCGGACGGCCTCGAACCGGTCCAGCTCCCCCGGCCCTGACCCCTGGGCGGCCCGGCGCGGGCCCTGCCGGGCCCGCAGGCTCTCGATCTCCTGGTCGAGGTCGCGCCCCAGCCGCCGCAGCTCGAACAGCGCCTGGGTGAGCACCCGCTTGGCCGCGGCCAGCTCCCGCCCCCCCGGCGGCCGCTCGGCCGGCAGCGCCTGGACCAGCGCCCGCCCGGCGGCCAGCTCCTGGCGCCGCAGCGCCTGCTCGTAGTCCCGCGCGCTCCGCTTGCGCTCCGGCGCCACGCCGAAATCCTCCCTTGCGCGTCGATGTCGCCCGGCCATGCCCTTCCCGAACAACAAGGTAGCCGGTCGGCGCCCTCCAGCTGTCCGCTATGCGACCATCTCACGTCTGGTCGTCTTGTTCAGCTTCGTAAAGTGGCGACCTATACTTCCGATATGAAAGCATGTCCGGCTTGCGAGGCTCCGGTCCCGTCGGATGCCGAGCAGTGCCCCGAGTGCGGGGCCGACGTCGGCGAGTCGCAGCACCGGCTCGTCACGGTCCTGTTCTGCGACGTGGTGGACTCGAGCGGGCTCGAGGAGCAGCTCGGCCCCGAGGCGACCCGCCACTACATGGACCGCTACCAGCGCCTGGCCCAGCAGGTGCTGCAAGGTCACGGCGGGAGCGTCGGGCATCGCCGCGGGGACGGCTTCATGACGGTGTTCGGCCTCCCCGACATCCACGACGACGACGCCCTGCGAGCGGTGCGGGCGGCGGCGCAGTTCCAGCAGGAGCTGGCGCCGTTGCGCGCCGAGGTGGAGGAGCAGTTCTCCTTCCCCTTGAAGGTCCGCGTCGGGGTGAACACCGGGACCGCCCTGGTCGGCGACGGCGAGGCGCTCGAGGAGAGGATCACCGGCGAGACCGCCAACCTGGCCAAGCGGCTGGAGGCGGCGGCCGACCCGGACAGCATCTTCCTGGGGGTCGAGACCTTCAAGCTCGTCCGGGACGCCGTCGAGGTCGAGGACCGCGAGGTAGAGGTCAAGGTCCGGGGGGCCAGGCGGTCGCTGCCCGCCTACCGGGTGCTGGAGGTGCTGCCGGGCCGGCCGGGCCGCATCCGGCGGCAGGACCGCCCCATGATCGGCCGGGTCATCGAGCAGAAGCTCCTCGAGCTCATGTTCGAGCGGACGCTGGCGGAGTCCAGGTGCCATCTCATCACGACCCTCGGCCCGGCCGGGGTCGGCAAGTCCAGGCTGATCGAGGAGTTCGCCAAGCAGGTGGGATCGAGGGCCACGATCCTGCGCGGCCACTGCCTGTCCTACGGGGACAGCGTGACCTTCTGGCCCATCATCGAGATCGTCCACCACGCGGCAGGGATCGAGCCGGCCGACTCGCCCGAGCAGGTCCACGAGCGCTTGGCCCAGCTGGTCGCCGACGAGCATCAGGCCGATCAGATCACGCTCCACGTGGCCCAGCTGCTGGGAACCAGCGCCGAGGTCGAGCTGTCCGGAGACACCCCCTGGGCGCTCCGCCGCCTGCTGGAGGCGCTGGCCCGCACCGGCCCCCTGGTCGTGCTCATCGAGGACCTCCAGTGGGCGGAGCCGACCCTCCTGGAAGCCCTCGAGCACATCGCCGAGCACGCCATCGACACGCCCATTCTGCTCATCGGCATCGGCCGCCCCGACGAGCTCCTGCTGCGCTACCCCCACTGGCCGAGCGGCAAGCTGAACGTCACCTCGGTCCAGTTGTCACCCCTGAGTGACACCGAAGCCGAGGAGCTCATCGGCCACCTCGTCGAGGGGGAGCTCGATCACGCCGCGCAGGCCCAGATCACCCGGAAGGCCCAGGGCAACCCGCTCATCCTCGAGGAGCTGACCGACGCCCTGATGGGCGACGGCGTGCTCCACCGGGAGGACGGCCAATGGACCCTGGCCCGGAACCTCGACGACGTCTCCCTCCCGCTGTCGATCCACGCGCTGCTGGCGGGCCGGCTCGAGCGCCTGGACGACAGCGAGCGGGAGGTGCTCGAGCGGGCCGCGATCGTGGGCGAGCAGTTCCACCTCGGCGACATCAGCGTGCTGGTGCCGGGCAGGTCGTCGGAGGAGATCTCGAAGCTGCTGGAGGGCCTCATCCGGCACGAGCTGATCCGGCAGGACTTCGACGCTGCCGTCCCGCTGCCCACCGAGAGCGGCCCCGGGTACCGCTTCCGCCACATCCTCATCCGCAACGTCGCCTACGAGGGAATGAGCGAGCGGCTCCGCGCTCTCCTCCACGAGCGGTACGCGGACTGGCTGGAGCGCGGCTCGGGGGAGCGGATCGGGCTGTTCGACGAGCTGATCACCTACCACCTCAGCAAAGCGGTCGACTACCTGGCGACGATCCCGGCGCAGGGCGAGCGTCGCCGGGAGCTGGCTCGGCGGGCCGGGATGCGGTTCGCGTCCGCCGGCCGGCGAGCCGCCGCCCGGGGAGACATCCGGCCGACCACGAGCTGGCTCGACCGGGCCAGCCAGCTCCTCCCGCCCGACGACCCGGCCCGCCTGGAGGTGCTTCCCGACCTCGCGGGAGCGCTGCAGGCCGGTGGGAGGCTCGAGGCGGCGATGAAGGTGTACGACGAGATGATCTCGGCCGCGCAGCTGGTTGGCGCCGAGGATCGCCTTAAGCACGCCGCGCTCGGCAAGCTCCACGTCACTGCCTTCCGCGACCCCGATCGCTTCCTGCGAGAGGGCCCGGACGAGGTGCAGCGGGCCATCCACGTGTTCGAGCGCGAGAAGGACCTGCTCGGTCTTGCCAAGGCCTACTACTTTCTCGCCTATGCCGAGTGGGCCATGGGGAAGTCGACCGCGGCCGGAAGGTCGGCGGAGCGGGCCCGGGCCTACGCCAGGGACGCCAACGACAAGCGCTGGGAGGCGCACATCCTCCACCTCCGATGCCTAGTGTCCTACTGGGGCCCGGCACCGCTCGACGAGGTCGTCGATGACGCCTGGACGGCGCATGCGATCGCCGGGGAAGCCGGCATGGGCGGGTTGGAGGCGGCGGCCCTCACCATCCTGGCCCGCGTCGCCGCGATGCGCGACAACATCCCGGAGGCGCGCCGGCTCCGCCAGGAGGCGAACGCCATCACCCACAACCTCGGGGAGCTCCTCACCCAGGCGACCGACTCCGTCTCCGACGGGCTCATCGAGCTGCTCGACGAGAACCTAGCCGGCGCCGAGCAGGTGCTCCTGAAGGGTCATCGGGCCCTGCAGGGGATGGGCGGCGCCGCCCCCGGTGCCAGCATCGCCGCCATGCTCGCTCGGGTCTACCTGGAACAGCGGCGCTACGCGGACGCCGAGCGTATGGCCATGGAGTGCAAGGCCAAGGCCTCCGAGCGGCAGTTCGACATGCAGATCCGGTGGCGGGCCATCTGGGCCGTGGTCCAGGCCCGTCGCGGCGAGCAGGCCGAGGCCGAGCCACTCGCCAAAGAGGCGGTTCGCCTTGCCCTTCAGGGCGACCAGCTCGAGTCGCGGGCGGAGGCGCATGCCGGCCTGGCCGAGGTGCTACGCCTTGCCGAGCGCCGCGAGGAGGCCGCGAACGAGCTGCAGAAGGCCCTTGACCTGTACGAGCAGAAGGGAAGCCAGCGGCTGGCCAAGCGGGTTCGTCGCGAGCTGGCGGCGCTTCCTCGCTAGCGCGGTGGCGCCGAAGGCCTTCTCGACCCGCCGCCGGGTTCCCCAGCCGCTGTCGGTCAGGGTGAAGATGGCCCAGATCCTGGTCGGCAGGAGCAGCAGGAGGTACACGAGCCCGTAGAGCAACGCGAAGCGTGGCTTGCGGGTCTGCAACAGCACCGCCGCGAAGCCGGCCACGATCATGCCACCAATGGTCATCAGGTCGTCGGTGAGCCGGGTCGTCGCCAGCCCGACCAGGTCGGGCGCGGCCACGGCGAGCGCGGCGGCGAGCAGCAGGGACGGGAGCGTCCTGGCGGCCAGGTCGAACACCTGGTAGGCGCTCCAGTTGCGCAACAGGACAGGGCCGATCCAGCGGAACTGCCGGTAGAAGCTCCGGTTCCAGCGCCACTGCTGCCGGACATAGGCCTTCAGTGTCGTCGGCACGATGGTGGCCGCCCTGGCCTGCGGCTGGTAGATCGACCTGCGGCCACGCTTGAGGACGAGGTGGGTGAGCTGCAGGTCGTCGCCGTAGGTGCACAGCTTGTTCCTGAACTGCTGCCCCACGTAGTCGGACCAGACCTCGTCGATCTCCTGCCGCCGGTAAGCCGAGAACGGTCCGGCGCAGCAGTACACCAGGCCGTAGCGGCTCTGCGCGGCGCGCTCGTGCTCGAAGAGGAGGCCGTAGCGGTCGTCGATCAGCTCCGTGAGCCGGTTGGTGCCCTGGTTCAGGGCGGCCACGTCCCCGGTGACCGCGGCCACGTCAGGGTCGAGGAACGGCGTCAGGATCCAGCGGACGCCGTCCGGCTCCACTACGGTGTCCGAGTCCACCATGACGACGTAGTCGGCCGTGGTCCCTTCGAACACCAGCGGCCGCTCGGCGCCGTCGGGGTCGAGCCGCAGCAGGGCTTCGTGGTCGCGACCGCCGTAGATGGCGGCCTCCTGCGCCATCCGCTTGCCCTTGTTGACGGGCTCGCGCCACCGCAGCACGGTCCAGCCGGGCCGCTCGGCGTAGCACTGGTAGACGGGCCGCAGCGCATCGATATTCGCGGAGCCGTCGTCGACGACCAGGATCCGCGTATCGCCCTTGTAGTCCTGTCCGTCGAGGGAGGCCAGGCAGGCCGCCAGGACGTCGGGGTGCTCGTTGTAGGTCGGGACGACGATGTCGACCCGCGGCAGCGACTCCCAGATGTCCGGAAGCCGCTCCTGGTCGTGCGCCACTCCGACCGGGATGTTGCGTCGGCGGTGGCGCTCCTGCAAGGCGGCGTGCCCGAGGGCGAGGGAGGCGTAGGTGCCGAGCAGGAGCGACTGGGTCAGCGTCAGTGCCGTCGACACCGTCAGATCACCCGGCGACCACGGTGCGGGCACCTGGCGACGGCATCCCCCCGGTCCCCACCATATGCAGTGCCTCCTGAGTGAAGCGACGCGACGAAGCTTGAGACGTACGCAGGCAGACTCATGCACCATGCGCAGGGCCGTTGTGAAGCCGAACCGGCGATAGCGGCCGGCGGCCGCCGCCATGCTAGGAGGGGACGGCCGGCGGCGAAGTCACGGAGTTGACAGAGGAGGTGTCGCGTCCGTGACTCTCTAGTCCTCGAGCGCGGCGCCCAGGGTCGGTCACTGGTCGGCTCGCCGCCGGAGGCCGTCGCCGTCTTTGATCTCGATGCCGCTGTCGGTCAGGGCGACGAACCCACGCCGCTCCAATGACCGTAACGCCCCGTTCACCCGCTGTCGAGAGCCGCTGACCATCTGCGCGATCTCCGTCTGAGTGATCCGGCGACCCCGCTGGCCCGCCCGCTCCGCCGGCTGGCGACCGGGGTTACAGGCCAAGGCCAGGATCCGCCGGGCCACGCGGCCCTCTAGGTCGAGGAAGGCGAGCGCGGCATAGTCCTCCGTCGTCCGCCGGACGACGCCGGCCAGGCGCCGCAGCAGCGCCTCGGCGACATGCGGCTGCGCCTGAATGACCTCGAACAGCTCGTCGCGGGTCATCGACAGCAGCACGGTCGCTTCCACCGCCTCCGCCGATGCCGAGCGGGGGCCGTTGTCGAGCACGGCGAGCTCACCCAGGACGGCCGGGCGGCTGTGGCGGACCAGCTCGATGGAATCCCCCGACCGCGACCGGACCAGCAGCTTGACCACGCCCTTCACGATGATGAAGAAGCGGTCGCCGCGCTCGTCCTGCACAAAGATCGTCTGGCCCGCCTCGAAGACGCGGTGCTCGGTGCGCTCGGCGAGCTTGGTGAGCGCCTCCTCGTCGAGCTGGTTGAACAGCTCCGTCTCCGCGAGGAGCGCCACCTTCTGCGAGATCTGCACGCGCTCGCCTCGCTGGCATTGGCGGGAACCGGTCGACGGAGTTTAGACCGCCGCGGCCTCCGACCCGAAAACGTCATCCACAGCCGCCTGGTCTCCGGGTGCCTGTCGGCAAGCGGACACGCCTGGCGCCGACCGTCGACAGCATCCTCCGCCTCGCTCCGCGATCGTGATGACGCAGGTCTGCAAGGAGGTTGACCATGCCGCCTGATCTGGCTGCCGGCTCCGGGCCGCTCCGGCGGTGCCTGGTGAGCATCGTGGTCGCGCTCATGCTGCTGGTGGCGGTCGCCCCCGCGGCCGGCGCGTCGGCGGCGCCGCGGGCGGCCGTGGCGAGCCGCTCCGAGCAGCGGGCGGTCGGCGACACCTCGAGGAGGACGACCACCTCCACGACCCGGCCTGCCCAGCGGCCCAGCGCCGAGTCGTCGAACCCGGTCCTGGCGCTGATCCTGGCCGCCCTGTTCTTCCTCGCCCTGCTCGTGCCGACGACCGGCTACCACACGCACATGCACGGGCGCTGGCATCGCTGACGGCGTCGTGGACCCGAGAACGTCACCATTCGTGGGTGCGGCGCCGGAGCTTCTGCTTGTCGAGGATGCGGATGCGCCGTCCCGCCATGCGGATGCAGCCGCGCTGCTCGAGGCCGCGGATGGCCAGGTTCACCGTCTGTCGGGCACCGCCCACCATGTCGGCGAGCTCGCTCTGGTTGATCGGCGGCGTGAGGGTGCCGGCGCCGGCCAGCTGGAGGAGCTGGCGGGCCACCCTTCCCTGCATGTCCATGAAGACGAGGTCGCTGACCTGCCGGGTGGTGCGGCGGACCATCGCCCCCAGGGAGCGCAACATCGCGTCGGCCACCCGGGCGTCCGACCGCAGCAGACAGATGAAGTCGTCACGGGTGACGATCACCAGCCGCGACTGCTCCACCGCCTCCGCCGACGCCGACCGGGGACCGGAGTCGAGGACCGCGACCTCGCCGAACACGGCCGGCGGGCGGTGCCGGACCAGCTCGATGACGTGGCCCCGGGAGGACCGGAGGACGAGCTTCACCGTCCCCTCGGCCAGCACGAACATGCGGTTCCCGAGCTCCTCCTGCACGAAGATGGTGGCGCCCCTGGGAACGACCCGCTGCGGCCAGCGGGCGGCGACATGCCGCAGGACCTGCTCGTCCAGGGCGCTGAAGAGCTCGACTCGAGCAAGCAATTCCGCCATCTGGTGAGAGTTCACGGCTCCGCCCTACCGTCCTTGCCCCGGTTCGCGACATCGTCACGCGGGCGCATGGGCCCGCGCTGTCAGGTGACGGCGCCCTCGGTGTCAGCCTCTCGACAGTCGGCTGGAGCCCGGTAGTGGCCATCTATACTCGCGGAATGGCGATATGTCCGAACTGCGGCAACGGTCCGGTGGACCGGGCCAACTTCTGCCCGGTGTGCGGCCACCCCCTGGCCACCCGGCTCTCCTCCCAGGAGTTCCGGATCGTAACGGTGGTCTTCTGCGACGTGGTCCGCTCGACCGACATGGAGCGCCAGCTCGGCCCCCAGCCCATGCAGCAGCTGATGGACCGCTACGGCCGCGCCGTCCGCCACGCCCTCGGCGACCGGGGGGCCAGCGTGGGCAAGCGCCACGGCGACGGCTTCATGGCCGCCTTCGGCGTGTCCGAGCTGCACGAGGACGACGCCCTGCGGGCCGTGAAGGCGGCCAGCGAGCTCCGCGGCGCCATCGACGAGCTGGCCAAGGAGGTCAGCCGCCAGCGTAATCTCGAATTCCACATCCGCATCGGCGTCAACACCGGCAACGTGCTGGTCCGCGACGCCGGCACCCTCGAGGAGGAGCTCACCGGGACCCCGGTGAACCTGGCCAAGCGGTTCGAGGAGGCGGCCGGGGCGGGCGAGATCCTGCTCGGCGAGGAGACCTACCGGCTGGTCGCCGACGCGGTCAAGGCTGAGCCGGCCGGGCCGCTGACCGTCAAGGGCGCGGCCGAGCCGCAGCAGGTCTGGCGCCTGCTGGAGCTCCTGCCCGACCGCCCGGGCCGGACCCGGCGGCCGGTCGCGCCCATGGTCGGCCGCTCCCGCGAGCAGGAGCTGCTGCAACGGCTGTTCGAGCGGGCCGCCGCCGAGGGGACCTGCCACCTGGTCAGCGTCCTCGGCTCGGCCGGGGTGGGCAAGTCGCGCCTGGTGGACGAGTTCGTGAGCGGCCTCGGCGACCAGGCCACCGTCCTGCGCGGCCACTGCCCGGCCTTCGGGGACGGCGTGACCCTGTGGCCGATGGTCCAGATCGTCCGCCAGGCGGCCGGGATCGGCCCCGACGACACCCCCGAGCAGGCCCGGGCCCGGCTGGCCGAGCTGCTGCGCGGCGAGGAGCGGGGCACGCTGCTCACCGAGCGCCTGGCCCAGCTGCTCGGCTTCGGCCAGGATACCGGGCTGCCCGAGGACACCTTCTGGGCGCTGGAGCGGCTGCTGGAGATCCTGGCCCGCCGCTGGCCGCTGATGCTGGTCATCGACGACCTCCAGTGGGCCGACCCGATCCTGCTCGATGCCCTCGAGCATCTCGCCGACTACGTCGACGCCCCGCTGGTCCTGCTGTGCATGGCCCGCCCGGACGAGCTGTTCGCCCTGCGCGGGCACTGGCCGGGCGGCAGGGCCAACGCCCTGTCCCTGCTGCTCTCGCCGCTGCCCGAGCGCGAGGCCGAGCAGCTGGTGGCGCACCTGCTCGGGGGCCGCGTCGACGCGGCCGTGCAGGCGCACGTCAACGAGTGGGCCCAGGGCTACCCGCTGCTGGTCGAGGAGCTGGTCAGCAACCTGCGGGACGAGGGGCGGGTGCGCTCGACCAACGGGCGCTGGGTCCTGGAGCGGGAGTCGGAGGAGGCCGCCGAGCGGCGGGGCCGGACGGTCCCGACCTCGATCCACGCCCTGCTGCTGGCCCGGCTGAACCGGCTGAGCCCCCGCGGCCGGGCCGTGATCGAGCCGGCGGCCATCGTCGGCCAGCAGTTCCGCCGCGGCGACATCGAGGCCCTGAACCCCGAGGCCTCCCCGGCCGACCTGGCCGCCGGCATCCAGGAGCTGATCCGCCTCGACCTCATCCGGCCCGACCACAGCCCGCGCTCGGCGCCGCTCCCGCCCAACAGCGGCATCGGCTACCGGTTCCGCCACGCCACCATCAAGACCGTGGCCTACCAGCGGCTGCCCGACGACCGGCGGGCCGAGCTGCACGAGCGCTACGCCGACTGGCTGGAGCAGGAGACCGAGGACCGGCGCAGCCAGTTCGACGAGCTTGTCGGCCACCACTTCCACGAGGCGTTCCGCTATGCCAGCAAGCTCGACCCGGGCGGCGACCACACCCGCGAGCTGGCCACCCGGGCGGGCGAGCGCTACGCCGCCGCCGGCCAGCGGGCGGCCGTGCGCGGCGACGCCAGCCTGGTCCAGGCCTGGCTGGGCCGGGCGGTGCGGCTGCTGCCGGCCGACCACCGCGTCCGCCTGGCCGCCCTGCCCCCGCTGGCCGAGGCCCAGCAGGCCAGCGGCAAGCTCACCGAGGCGACCCGGACCTACCAGGAGCTCTCCCGGTCGGCGTCGGCGGTGGGCGACGAAGGCCTCGCCCTGCACGCCACCATCGGCCGCCTCGGCATCATCGCCGTCCACGACCTGCACCAGTTCCTGCGCGAGGGCCGCGACGAGGTCGAGCTGACCATCGCCGCCTTCGAGCGCCTGGACGACCGGCTGGGGCTGGCCAAGGCCTGGCACCTGCTCGCCTACCTGGACTGGACCAGGGGCCGCCTCACCCAGGCCGAGGCCGCCGCCGAGCGGGCCCGGGCCCTGGCCAGGGAGGCGCGGGACCCCGGCTGGGAGGCCAACGCCATCGGCATGCACTGCCTGACCCTCTACTGGGGCCCGCTGCCGGTGGAGCGGGTCGAGCGGCGCTGCCGGGAGGCCCTGGCCGAGGCCGAGCAGAGCGGCGTGGCCAGCCTGGCCGCCACCGCCTACCGGGTCCTGGCCCGGGTCGCCACCCACCAGGGCGACCTGGAGGAGGCCAGGCGCTGCGTGGACGCCGCCACCGCCATCAGCCGGGAGGAGGGGTCGCTGCTGCCCACGGCGGTGGACTGCATCTCCCGGGCCATGGTGGAGGTGCTGGCCGGCGACCTGGCCGCCGCCGAGGAGACCCTGCACGCCGGTTACCGGCAGCTGGAGGAGATGGGCGGCACCGGCCCGCAGGTGAACGTGGCCACCATGCTGGCCCGGGTGCGGCTGCTGCGGGGCCGCAGCGACGAGGCCGAGGAGCTGACCCGCATCTGCGAGCGGCTGGCCGCCCCCGAGCAGGCCGACGCCCAGGTCAAGTGGCGCTCCATCCGGGCCATCGCCATGGCCCGCCGGGGCGAGCTCCCCGACGCCGAGCGGCTGGCCCGGGAGGCCGTCTACCTGGCCGGCCGGACCGACCAGCTCGACCCACGGGCCGAGGCCCACCTCGACCTGGCCGAGGTCCTGCTGCTCGGCGGCCGGGGCCGCGAGGCCGCCCATGAGCTCGACCGCGCCATCCCCCTGTTCCAGGAGAAGGGCAACGAGGTCGGCGAGCGCAACGCCCGCCGCCTGCTGGCCCGCACCCGCAGCTGAGCCGCGGGCCCGGAAGGAGGCTCGGTTACTCGTCCAGCCAGTTGTGCAGCGACAGCCCGCCGTCGACGGCGATGTTCTGGCCGGTGATGTAGCCCGACCAGGCGTCGCTGAGCAGGAACAGCGCCACCCTGGCGATGTCGGCGGGCACGCCGGCCTGGCCGAGGGGGATCCGGGGTCGCAGGCGGGCGTACTTGGCCACCTGCTCGGGGGTGGTGGTGTCCTCGGCCGTCCGGATCCATCCCGGGGAGATGGCGTTGACCCTGATCCGGTGCCGACCCAGCTCCTTGGCCATCGCCTGGACCAGCATGGCCACGCCGGCCTTGCTGACGCTGTAGTGGGCTTCTCGGGCGACGAACCGGTCGTGCAGCGAGTCCTCGACGATCAGCCGGGCGCCGGCCGAGCAGACCTGCCCGGAGTGCAGGAACACCGCGGTCAGGGCGCTGTCCACGGCGGCCTCGAAGTCGGCGTCGGCGAACACCAGGTTGGGGTTCTTGCC
>Ga0126306_10001908_pt1 | contig 11451 bp, 11 predicted proteins | sample Plot27_FD_92592 | JGI IMG/M metagenome (GOLD analysis project Ga0126306, IMG submission 92592) | Serpentine soil microbial communities from UC McLaughlin Reserve, CA, USA - Plot27 | ecosystem: Environmental > Terrestrial > Soil > Grasslands | place: USA: UC McLaughlin Reserve, Lake County...
TGCGATGGCGCATGACCGAGGTTCTCACGATAGGAGGAACGGCCCGTGTATAACCTGACCAAGGCGATGACTTCCCGCGCATCGCGACGCGGAGTTCTCAGAGGCGGAGCCGCGCTCGGGATCGGATCGATCGGTCTCGGACCGCTTGGTTCACGTCTGGCGGCGGCGCAGGGTGAGGACGCGCTGGAAATTTTCTCCTGGTGGACCTCCCCCGGTGAGGCGAAGGCTCTGCAGGCTCTATTTGATGCCTTCACCGCGGCCAACCCCGGGGTCGAAGTTGTCAACTCGACAGTTTCGGGAGGCGCGGGTGTTAACGCGAAAGCGGTGTTGCAGACGCGTTTGCAGGGCGGGCAGCCCCCCGACTCTTGGCAGACTCACATTGGCCGAGAACTCACCGATCTCTATGTCATTCCAGGTAATTGCGAGCCGATCACAGATCTCTATCAATCCGAAGGCTGGGCAGACGTCATGCCAGCTGGCCTGGTCGAACAAGCTTCGTGGGAAAGCGAACAGTATTCGATTCCAGTCGGCGTCCACCGCGGCAATGGGTTCTGGTACAACAAAACGGTCATGGCCGACAACGGTATCGAAGTCGGTGACACGATGTCGGTTGACGAATTTTTTGCCGCGGCCGACACGCTCAAGGCAGCGGGAGTTCCAGCTCTCGCCTTCAGTAATAACGAAGGATTCCAAGGGCCGCAGACATTCGAGAACACGTTGCTCGGCGTAGCTGGACCGGAAACCTACAACGCCCTATTTCTCGGCGAGACTTCTTGGGACGATCAGGGTGCCCGAGAAGCTGCAGAAATATTTGCCAGAATGCTCGATTACGTAAACGAAGACTTCTCGGCCCTGGCATGGAGCGACGCCATCGCGCTAGTCATCGAGGGCAAGGCTGGCTTCAACAGCATGGGCGACTGGGCGTACGGCGAGGTTCTGGCCAAGAATGCTCAGGAGAACATCGGCTGGGTGAGCCATCCGGGATCTACTGGCTCCTTCGTGCTCGTTGTCGATAGCTTCACCCTCCCGGTGGGGGCGCCGCATCCGGAAAATGCCAGGAACTGGCTCATTACTCTCGGCTCGAAGGAAGCCCAAGAGGCATTCAATCCATTGAAAGGATCGATTCCGGCGCGAACCGATGCGAATCGTGACCTCTTCACGCCATATCATCAGTGGTCAATGGACAGCTTCAGCAACGACGCGCTGGTACCATCAGCTGCCCACAGTCAGGCATGCTCACCGGCGTTCCAGCAGGCGTTCTACGACGCCACGACGGCGTTCGTGACCGACAAAGATGTCGACACATACCTGGCGATGCTCGCCGATGCGGCGGCGATGGATGCGGAGGCGACCGCGTAATTTCGGCCGACGCCCGGGCTGCGGGTAAGTTCTGCGACATCGCATTGCTCCGCGAGTCCCTCACCGCTGCCTCCTCTCCCGGCTCGCCGGGAGAGGAGGCTCGACCGCGCATATTCAATTCGGCCAGCTTGAGGGTCACTGAGTGGCGGTTACATCTCCAGCACTAGCTCCGGATGCGCAACTGGCGACTGCGACACGCCGCCGTTTCTCGGTGGATAGAATCCTCTCTCCGCTCCTGTTGGCTCCGTCGGCGGTGGTAATCTTCATCTTTGTCTACGGCTTTATCGGCTACACCTTCTATGTTTCTCTCACCAATTGGAAGAGCGCAAAGCCGGATTTGACGATCCGCCGGCCAGTCGGCGCGGTCTACCCAGATCTGTTTGGCCAGACCCGTTTTCAAATCGACCTGCGCAATACCGTCGTCTTTACCATTGCTTTCCTGATCATGGCCGTATTGGGAGGACTTGGTCTCGCAATCCTGCTGGATCGGCACATTCGTGGAAGTGGGTTCTTCCGCAGCGTATTTCTTTTTCCGTACGCGCTGTCGTTCATCACCACCGGGGTTGCCTGGCGGTGGATCTTCAATCCCGAGACTGGAATCAACCTGCTCATCGATGCGACTGGGATCAACGCCGTTTTGACTGCAAACGGATCCGAGCCGCTCAAACCCGGTTGGATTACTGATCCATCCGTTGTCTGGCAGCTCAACGGGCCTATTGCCGCGGTCTTTCCGCCTGCTGGGGATTGGAGCCTCAAGCTAGGTGTACCGGTGGCAATGATCGCGGTGGCGATCGCCGCGGCCTGGCAACTCTCTGGCTTCGCCATGGCGATGTTCCTGGCAGGTCTCGGCACAATATCGCATGAGGTGCGGGAAGCGGCCGCACTCGACGGCGCAAGCGATTACCGTCTGTACAAGGACGTCATTATCCCTCTCCTCAACCCGATTACCGTGAGCGTGCTCATCATCCTTACGCATGTCTCGCTCAAGATTTTTGACCTGGTCTTCGCGATGTCGGGGAAGGGACCTGGATTCGCGACAGACGTCCCGGGCATTTTTGTCTACGAGATGATCTTCCGTGCTCAGCGCTTCAACTTCGGCGCGGCGGCCGCGATCGTCATGCTCGTTGCCGTGTCCATCGTTATCGTGCCGTACCTCATGCGCCAACTGAAGGATCTCTAACGGTGGCGACTATCCTGGCCCAGGCCCCGAGCACCTACTCGGCACGCAGAAAGAGCCGTTTCGGCCGGTATGTTGTCTTCACCCTTCTGGTTGCCGCAACACTGTTCTATCTGATGCCGGTCTATGTGATGGTTGTCAACGGCCTCAAAGACAAGACGTATATGACCCTCTCGGATATGTGGAAGCTGCCGCTCTACCTGAATGGTGGCGGTTTTCCGCTGGCGTGGGATGTGCTCAGCCCGAGCTTGTGGGCCAGCGTCCGGATGGTCGTTCCGGCGACGATCGGCTCCGCGCTTCTGGGTGCCGTGAACGGCTACCTCCTCTCGAAATGGAAATTTCGTGGCTCTGACGTGATCTTTACCTTGATCCTGTTCGGGATGTTCATTCCCTATCAGGCGGTGCTCATTCCGCTGATTCGAGCGCTCGACATAATTGGACTCTACGGCAAGTGGCAAGGGCTTGCTCTGGTCCACATTATCTACGGTATTCCTATCACGTCATTAATTTTCCGTAATTACTTCGCAAATGTTCCAACGGAGCTGGTCGAGGCGGCGCGAATTGATGGCGCCGGATTAATCCAGACGTTCTTCCAAATCATGCTGCCATTGAGTTTGCCAGCGTTCGTTGTCGTGGGCATCTTTCAATTCACGAACATCTGGAACGACTTCCTGTTCGGAGTAACGGTGGTCTTCAACCCGGCCGATCAGCCCGTCACAGTCGCTCTGAACAACCTCAATGGCACCACGTCGGTCGACTGGACGGTTGTCATGGCAGCTGCCGTGCTTTCGGCGCTGCCGACCGCGCTGGTCTATATCCTCCTCGGGCGCTTTTTCATCCGGGGCCTGCTCGCCGGCTCGATGAAGGGCTAAGGTCCGCTCCCCCACATGACGCGCGCGCAACATGCCGACGTGGTGATTGTCGGTTCCGGAATGGGCGGCGGCATGCTGGCTTGGGCCCTACGGGACAGCGGTGCCAGGGTGCTGCTCATCGAGCGTGGGGGCTTCCTTCCAAGCGAACCCGAGAATTGGAGCGCCCAGGCCGTCTTTAGTGAGAACCGCTACAAGGCCAAAGAACTGTGGCGGGATGCGCGCGGTGGTTGGTTTTCGCCCGGAGTCCATTACTTCGTGGGTGGAAATACCAAGGTCTACGGTGCGGCGCTGCCACGATTGCGGCAAGAGGATTTTGGCGAGATCCAGCACGCGGGGGGCGTCTCGCCTGCCTGGCCGATTTCCTACGAGGAACTGGCTCCGTACTACGATCGGGCGGAGCGCCTGTTCTGGGTACACGGCGAGACTGGAGCTGACCCGACTGATCCTCCTCGCTCTGGTCCATTCCCCTTTCCGCCAATGCCGCCCGATCCGTATATGGCGGAGCTAGCGCAGCGATTTCGCGAGCAGGGACTGCATCCGGCGCCGCTGCCGATCGGGCTCGATTATCGCCCGGGCGGACGTTGCATCCGGTGCGGAACGTGCGACGCCTTCCCGTGCCAGGTGCTGGCGAAGGCGGATGCCGACGTCTGTGCGGTGCGACCGGCGCTGGAGTCACCGGACGTCAAAATCTGGACCGACACGTTCGTTGCCCGGATCACGACCGATCCCTCCGGAGCGCAGGCGACGGGAGTCGAGGTGGAGCGAGGCGGCAAACGGGTTAAGGTCGAGGCAAATTTCGTCGTCATTGCCTGCGGCGCGGTGAATTCGGCTGCGCTGCTTCTGCGGTCCGCTACCAATCGGCATCCAGATGGGCTTGCCAACAGCTCGGGGCTCGTCGGCCGGAACTACATGGTCCACACGAACTCGGTGCTGATCGCGATCGATCCCCGCCGACCGAATCCGACTGTGTTTCAGAAGACGATCTCGGTGAACGACTTCTACCGCGCCGGCGTCGATCCCGAATTTCCCTTCCCCATGGGAAACCTGCAGCCGGTTGGCAAGCTGCAAGGCGTGATGATGCGTGGGGGAGCGCCACAAGCTCCTGATTGGTCACTGCAGGCCGCGGCGCGGCGGAGCGTCGACTGGTGGGTGATGAGCGAAGACCTTCCCGATCGGGCAAACCGGGCCACCCTCGACTCCAGCGGGAATATCGTTATTCACTGGCGTCCCAACAACCTGGCGGCTCACGATCGACTCATGGGACACGCCAAGTCGATGCTGCGTCGAGCCGGCTATCCAGTTCTGTTCGACCAGCGAATGGGGATCGCAACGAACTCACATCAATGCGGAACGCTCCGGTTCGGTCACGATGCTTGGCGATCGGTGCTCGACCCGTACTGTCGCGCGCACGATCTGGACAATCTGTACGTGGTTGATGCCTCGTTCTTTCCTTCGTCGGCCGCGGTCAACCCGGCACTGACTATTGCGGCGCAGGCGCTGCGCGTGGGCGACCACCTGCAAGATCGACTCGGCGTTGCCGCGTCGCCGCGGGACGTAGAAGGATCTGTAGTGATATGACCGAACGAGCAGAGCGCCTGGCCGGGTATCGACACCGGCGAGACCATTTTTTCGCCGAGCATCCCCATTCGCCTTTGAGGGAATCGCAGCGAGCGGAGTTCGCGGGCCTGGACTACTTTCCGGAGCGCGCCGACCTGGCACTCAATCTACCGCTCGATGAATCGGGGCCCGAGGTGGGAGAGACGGTCGAACTCCTAACGAGTGATGGCAAGGCAAAATCGTTCTCCCGTTTGGGACGCATCCGATTCGACGTCGACGACGAGCCGGTGGAGTTGACCGTTTTCAAGGACAGCGACCGGGGGAGCCTCTTTATCCCGTTTCGAGACGCGTCAGCGGGAAGAGACACCTACGAGGTTGGGCGCTACCTGGAACCACAGGCTCGTCCTGATGGGACGCTCGAAGTCGACTTCAACTATGCCTACAACCCATTCTGCGCGTATGGTGCGGGGTGGAGTTGTCCAATACCACCGGAGGAGAACCACGTCACGGTGACAATCGCGGCTGGAGAGAAAGTGTTCGCTGACCCGGAGGAAACGATGCCCCGCAGTGCCGACCTATCGGAGTGACCCCGATCGCATGACCCACGCGGCCAATCCACGCGCGGCCTCTTCCGCTCGTCGGGGGCCGCCGACGAGCGTTCTACCAAGCAACGCACCAGCCGCTTCCCTTGGCCACTGATAGCGTGCGCGCCGGACTTCAAGATACCGACACGACCGGGGGTCAAACAGCAGTTCGGCGAGAATCCAGTCTGTTCCGCGGCCGTCGAGAATCCAGAGGCGCCGGCCATCCTGCCAGGCGAATGGTGCCGGATGTTCGCGGCCATAGTGATCCGTAATCGCCGCCGGTTTGCCGGGACCGAAGTCGTCATTTGATTTAGCGGCCGCGCCGGTTGGCACTTCAAGCTCCTGCCGCTACAACAGCGTGCGGCGCATCCCCGCGTGAAGCTAGTGCGGACATCGCCCCGCGCTTAGGAGTGATCCGGAAAGCCGGGCCATCTGCTGCTCCGCGCGGGAAACTGAACTTCGTCCTGTTCCGACGGTGGGAGCGTACCACCTAGTTTTCTCGGGTGGCAAGGCACGCGGGGAGCGCGTTTGCGACCTAGGACTACTCGGTTATTTCTATAGAGGCCTGCTGGACGGTAGCCCCGTTAAGCGACACCGTCACCTCATACGTCCCTACCGGCCAAGGCACATCAGGGCTACGGTCGAGGTAAAAGCTAATCCAGCTCTCGGCAGTGCTGTCTGCCGGTACGAGGCGGGTCGAGAAGGCGTCAAGTGAGGTGTTGTTGTACTCCCAGGTTGCCTCGAGGACCGACCCGCCAGAAAGACCAAATGCCTGCAGGGCGGCGATGATTCGCGGAGCATCTGCGCGGTAAGTTGAGACGGGCCCAATCGGCGCATCGGTCGCTTCATCAATCGCGGTCGCCCAGACAATAGGGCCGAACCGCGTCGCCACCGCGGTGCCAACGGGAGTTGCCCGGGCAGCGCCAGTCGTCTCGGTCATCACCTGTGGTGATGGACCGGCGGGGGGCGCGAGCCGCAGTTCTCCGTCGCAACTCACAAGCATTGTGCAGACAAGCGCGAGGCACGCGGCACCGAGCGATCGACGTCCAGACGTTCCCGCGGCCGGTCGCCCTGCACCGCAGTGGGCAACATGTCGTGAGAACCCAACCCTAGACACGATGGCGTGATCCCTTCCCCGGAGTTGACGGCGGCTCCTTTCGCAACTTTACCCTCAAGCAGAAACGTTCTTGGTGCCGGTGCCACCGGGAGCGCATAATCCGCGTAGTCGTGGGGGAATGTCGTCTCCGGTCAGGAACATTGCTGCTTTGAAGGGCCAGACCTCGCGTCGTGCCGCCGAACAGTCGGATGGACTGGCGCTATTGCCGCCGGTCGCGTCACACCATGACCACGCAGAGGGTACGGCAAGCAGTCAGCGAGCCGACGCACCGCGACTGAGTGTGGTCGTGCCCGCGATGAATGAAGCGGGCAATATCCCGGCGCTTCACAAAGCAATCGCCGACATTCTCGAGGCGACGGACACAACGTTCGAGCTGATTCTGGTCGATGATGGCTCGACGGATGGAACCTGGCCGGCCATCGAAGCACTCTCGGCGCAAGACCGGCGAGTGATCGGATTGCGACACCGGCGGAATTTTGGAAAAGCGCGCGCACTCGCAACGGGGTTCTCGGTGGCGAGGGGTGAATTCGTTCTCACGATGGACGCGGACCTGCAGGACGATCCCACAGAGATACCGCGCTTTCTGGCCAAGCTCGACGAGGGCTATGATCTCGTCTCAGGTTGGAAGCAGCGGCGTCAGGATCCGCTAGGGAAGACTCTTCCTAGCCGAGTTTTCAACACCACGGTTCGCACCGTGTCGGGTGTGCCACTGCACGATTTCAATTGCGGTTTCAAGATCTACCGGGCGGACGTCATTCGCAACATTCGGCTGTATGGCGAGCTACACCGGTTCACCCCGGTGCTGGCCCACGCTGAGGGCTTCCTGGTCGGCGAACTTGCCGTCCGGCATCATCCGCGTCGCTGGGGGACATCGAAGTACGGGTGGTCACGTCTCATCAAGGGGTTTCTGGACCTACTCACGGTGACCTTCCTGACCGAGTACCGACAGCGGCCGATGCATGTGCTCGGTGTGCCGGGAATCGCGGCGCTTGTAACGGGCGGACTCATCGGCGTCTGGCTTACCGCTGAGAAGATTTTCAGTGGCGCTTCTATCGGCACTCGCCCACTCCTCCTCCTTGCGGTACTGCTCGTGCTTGTCGGCGTTCAGTTCTTCGGTCTTGGTCTGCTGGGGGAGCTCCTGGTGCATGGCGAGCACGCATACGAGAGCGCCTCACGGATTGCGCCCATTCGCCAAACTGTGGGACTGGAGAATCGTGACAGTCCGGAAAGTACGGTGGCCCAACCGGCTGGCCGGTGAGTGAGGCAGCGCCTTCTCGTGAGGCAAATACGGTCCTGAACGTGGATGAGCGCACGATCGTGCCTCGACGTCGCTGGTTCAGTCCGATACTGGCGGTGCCGACCCCGGTCATCTTCGGCGTCGCTGCCGCGTTGGCCGTGCTCCTGCTGTGGCGACAGGGCGGCCTGGTCGAGATCATGGATTCGCTGCGTGACGTTCACCCCGGACGCGTCGTGGCGATCCTGGTTGTCTACGCGGGCAGCATCTTGTTGCTCGGGGTCCGCTGGCATGCTCTGGTGCGAATGGCGGGCGGCGACCCGCCGTGGACGTCGTCGGCGGAGGTGTTCCTGACTTCGGTCATTGTGAACTATGCAGCCCCGATCGGGTTGGCGGTACCGACCCGGGCGGCACTCACCATCCGCGATCTCGGGCTGAGCCCGAGCCAGAGTGGCGCAGTGGTTGGCTGGGAGGTGGCGCTCGATCTGGTCGCGTTGTCGCTCATCTCTGCCGCGTGGCTCATTGTTGGCGGGTCAGATCTGGTCCAGACGATGACTGTCGACGGTCGCGTGCTGTTGCTCGTAGCGCTCCTCGGGGCCATCGGTGCTGTGGCCATGTACTTCGCCACCCGGTCGGCGGCAATCCGTTCCCGAATCGCTCCGCTTGCAGGCCGAATGCTTTCCAGCCCGGTCGAGCATCCGGTCCTGGCGCTCGTCGCTGTGGTGCTGACTGGTGGATTCTGGAGCACCCAGGTTGGCATCATGGCGGCGCTGTTGGCACTCTTTGGTACATCAGTCTCGCTGCAACTCCTCCTCGGCGTCATGGGTGTCCCGGTGCTAGTCGGCATGCTCAGTCCGGTGCCTGGGGGTGCAGGGGTGAGAGAGGCATTAATGGCTGCGGCGGCTCGGCTGGGGGGAACTCCCGCCGGATCTGTCGTGCTGGCCGCAGTTGCCTACCGATTGGCGCTCTTCCTCGTGACGCCGCTGGCGTGGGGAGCCGTGCGGCTCGTGCGAGCAGGAGCAAATCGTCCCTAATTCTCGGGATACCGGATACTCTCGACCGATGAACGCGAACGCCTTGCCAAGATTGGGCCGGAGTTCTCCATATGGGTCTTGATACACGCACCCGTGTTTCGAGCAACTACCGCAAGCACACCACAGAGAATCCGGTGCAGCGGGCACTGATCGATCGATTCCATAGCAGAATCGTGTCGGAAATCGTGGCGCTTTCTCCCCAATCATTTCTCGATGCCGGTTGCGGCGAAGGTTTTGTCGCGCGGCGGATCATTGATGCGCTGCCAGGTGTCGCGTTAACAGGCTGCGATGTTTCCAACGATGCGCTGGAGTTGGCCGCGGACGCCAACCCGGGGGCGGCATTCGTCGTCGGTAGCATCGTTGACCTGCCCTTCCCGGACCATTCGTTCGACACTGTCGGCTGCTTCGAAGTGCTGGAGCATCTCCCTGGCGATCTGCCGCGGCGGGCGCTGTCCGAGCTGGCGCGCGTCGCCCGACGGGCCGTGGTGCTCAGCGTGCCGCACGAGCCGCTGTTCTGCCTTGCCAACGCGGCGCGCGGGAAGAATCTGGACATTCGACCCAGGGGGAGCGACCCGGACCACAAGCAATTCTGGTCACGATCGGCTTTTGGTGCACTCGTTGGCGAGCAGTTGGTCGTTCAAACGCTAGCAGGATCGTTTCCGTGGACGATTTGTGTTGCCGCAGTACCCATCCGATAGGTACGCAGGTACGATTCGAGCATCGGGTTCGGCGGCCGGATCCCGGGGTGAATTGGAACTCAGGTCATGGACGTTCGAGAACGGCGTTGCGGTCTTTGTGGCCATGTGAACCCACCGGCGTCTGAATTCTGCGCCGAATGTGGGGTTCTCCTTGCCAGCGTTGCGACATTAGGTCTTACGAGAACTCGTCAAACGCAATTCGCGTTGCCAGATTATCTCCTCGCCGCGCGCGAGCGTGATCGGGAGGAACGGCGGCGTCGCATGGCGACCGAGTCCGGTGAGGGTGTTGGCCTGGTCTGGGTCGGCGCCATCGCGGCACTGCTTGCCCTATGGTTCGGTGGCGCCACCGGGATCGCCGCTCCCGTCTTCACAATCGGATTATTGACCATCTTCCTTGGTTTCTTGCGGCTTAGGCGCGACGATCGCAATATGGCGCGCGCTGGTACGGCCACCGTGGTGGTGTCGTCGGTCGTACTCGGGGCGGCACTGGCGCAAACGCTTGGCTTTGCCGGATCGCACATCGCAGCACCAGCAACGGTGGCAGCGATACCGACACCGACTCCTGATCCTGCAGAGACTTCCGCCGTGGCGCAGGAATACGCCGCCGTCGTGCCAATGTTTCGCGGCAACGCCGCACGGACCGGCGAAAACCCGGGACCACCGCCCCTGGAGCGGCCGGTTGTGAAGTGGAAGACATTCGTCGGCGGCGAGAGCTATGCGTCGCCGGTGATCGGATCGGGGACGGTCTACGTCGCCACAAAAGCCGGAAGTCTCGTCGCTCTCCGGTTAGCAGACGGCAGTGAACGTTGGCGAACACATGTTGGGGACTACGTCGCCCGCACGACGCCGGCGCTCTCCGGCAACACGTTGTTCGTCGCGGCTGGTTACAAACTCCTGGCCATCGACGCGGAGACGGGGCTAGAACGTTGGAGCGTCCCGGTGCGTTTCGCTGGATCTTGCTCCCCGGTGGTCGAGGGGGATCTGGTGTACGTCGCGACCCAGGAAGGGCACGTCTCGGCGTTCGCAGCTCAGAATGGGAAAGAGGTCTGGCATTACAGGAACGACAACCTGTTGTTCGGATCGCCCGCTGTCGCCGAGGGTGTGGTCGTCATCGCGGATGAAGCAGGCACGGTGACGGCAATTGATGCTGGTACGGGACGTGAGCTGTGGCAGAAACCTACTGGAGGAGAAGCGTTCACGACCCCCGCGATCGAGCATGGTGTCGCGTATGTAACAACCAACGAACCATCCCTCACCGCGTTCAACTTGAAGTCGGGTTCACAACTCTGGAGTCGAGATATCGGAGGGGAATCGTCACCGGCCGTCGGTGACGGCGTCATCTTCGTCGGGGGCGACGACCAATCCGTGCGCGCTCTCGACGCCGCGACCGGCGAGACCGACTGGAGCACTCCGCTCGGGTACGCCATACAGTCGTCCGTGACATTTGCGGGCCAGGCGGTGTTCGTCGGTAGTGGACCGACGCTGACCGCGATCGACCGGAGCGACGGACGCACGCTCTGGACCCATGTGACCGGCGGAGTCGTCACGGCCGACCTTGCGGAGGTCGCGCAGACCGTTATCGCCAGCAGCCATGACGGTTACGTGTATGCGCTCGCGCCATCTGTACGGAGCCCGATGGAAAGCGACGGAAGTCACGATTCGTGAGAGGGGGTTTTACTTGCGGCTGGCAGGTAGTACAATGCGCTGGGCGTAGTGAGCGCCCGGCGAGCAGCGGTCGGGGGGCTGCCTGCCTCGTCGATCTTGGGCTCGGGGTGAGAGTCGCGGAGGGAAAGGTCACAATGAGCAGAATTTCGTACAA
>Ga0126306_10001909_pt1 | contig 11450 bp, 12 predicted proteins | sample Plot27_FD_92592 | JGI IMG/M metagenome (GOLD analysis project Ga0126306, IMG submission 92592) | Serpentine soil microbial communities from UC McLaughlin Reserve, CA, USA - Plot27 | ecosystem: Environmental > Terrestrial > Soil > Grasslands | place: USA: UC McLaughlin Reserve, Lake County...
CAGTACCCAAAACAATGGTACAGTTATTATTTCGCAATAAATCAATTGGTGGCAAGGCGTTTTCAATGTATTGCTTGGCATTTACGCAAAGACAGAAGAAAGTTATGGGTTTGGAGTGTTGAGTTTGGCGTTGTTCAGCTATAACACCCTGCTTATTTGCCGAACTTAACTGTTGCCATTTGATGAATGAGGGCTGACTTTTAAAAAAATCAACATCTTCTTGCCTGGTAAAGGTATTATGAACAAGGATGGCGGAAGAAGCTACCGACAATTCATCAAAATAACTTTGAAGGCTTGACTTTTTTGTTGGCGCGTGGTGGGCATTATCAATATTCATCAATTGATACATACGCCTGAAATCACCGGTGCCATCCAAAAAAAAATCATCTTCAAAAGAAGTCTCCTGGTTATGTATACTAACTACTTTATTGTCAAAATAAGGCTTTATCTTTTGCCACAGATTTGCAGATACAGAGTAAGGAGCATGAGGAACAATAGAGAAGTTGAGAGTCTGGAGCTTTGTTGAATTTGCGTATAGGTTGTAAATCTCTTTTGCTCTTTCGAACCTTTCTTGTGAAACAGATGGAAGCCAACCGCTGGCTTCTATAAAGTTATAGTACTGTAACCGCCCCTCTGTCTTTTGAGGCAAGGTAAGTGCATTGTTGCAAATATCTCCCACCGCAACAATGCCGTTTTTAATCATTTCAGCTTCCGCTTCAGCAATGGCGTTCAATATTTCCTCTTTTTTATGATGTCGTTCTGTAACCACTTTAAATACAAAATCAACCAGGCCTGTTTTTTCCAGTATGTGTCCTTTCATATGGCTTAGTTCCAAATGACAGTGGCAGTTAATAAAGCCAGGTGAGATTATTCCTTCAAAGGTTTCAACACCTTCCCCGGCATTCTCTTTTGGAACGATATCCTCGATCACTCCATTCTCCTGTACAATTAAAACGTGGTCCCGAAAAAAAGTAAATCCGTCAAAGATTTTATCTGCTTTAAGCTTTCTATGCTTCATGGGGTTCTAAAATACATCCTTCTTAACGTTCTTATTCAAAGGTCAAACTGTAATTTTGCGGCCAATTTTTACCATGCTTGATAAACTGGAAGCTATAAAAGCAAGATTCGATGACTTAGGTGTTTCCCTGACCAATCCTGCAATTATTGGCGACAACAAAAAGTTTGGCCAGCTTTCCAAGGAATACCGAAGCCTTGAAAAGATCGTCATGTCTTACAATACATATAAAAAAGTGCTTGATGACCTAGAGTTTTATAAAGAAGCGTTGAACGGTTCGGACGAAGAAATGAGGGAACTGGCGAAAATGGAACTACCTGCGACAGAGGACAAAAAGGAGCAAATGGAAAGCAGCATCCGCCAGATGCTAATCCCCAAAGATCCGCAGGACGAAAAGAACTGCATTCTTGAGATCCGTGCTGGCACCGGTGGCGACGAGGCCAGTTTGTTTGCCGGCAACCTGGTGAGAATGTATTTACGTTACTGCGAACGTAGAGGTTGGAAAACCGCGTTGTTATCGGAAAACGAAGGAACGGTTGGAGGATATAAGGAAGTTCAGATTGAGGTGGTAGGCGAGGATGTTTATGGTACCTTAAAGTTCGAAAGCGGTGTACACCGTGTACAAAGGGTACCTGATACAGAAGCAAGCGGACGTGTACATACCAGCGCTGCTACTGTAGCGGTTATGCCCGAAGCTGAAGAGGTGGACTTTGAATTAAAGGAAAGTGATGTAAAAATGGAAACGGCCCGGAGTGGTGGTGCCGGCGGCCAAAACGTAAATAAAGTAGAAACAAAGGTTCTGTTGACCCATATTCCAACCGGAACAGTAGTGATTTGCCAGACAGAACGGACGCAGTTAGGAAACCGGGAAAAAGCCATGCAAATGATGCGTACGAGACTTTACGAGGAACAAGTACGTAAGCAGGAAGAGGAGATCTCCCGTCACCGGAAAAGTCTCGTTAGCTCAGGCGACCGAAGTGCTAAAATCAGAACGTATAATTTTCCGCAAGGTCGCGTTACAGACCACCGGATCGGTTTAACTCTTTATAATCTTCAGGCGGTACTGGACGGTGACATCCAGGAATTGATAGATGCCTTACAGTTTGCGGAAAATGCTGAAAAAATGGTGAAGCAAAATTGATACAGTTGTAGACTAATTTTCCCGGCAGCGCTAACTATACACTTACCGCCATCAATAGACGAACAAGGATTTATACCTAGTATATTGTCAAGTCTAAGTCACGGAATTTTTGAAAGTTCCTGATATTTAAAGCGTAGTGTTTTTTCATTGAATTAATCTTCTCTCTGGCATCATTTTTTCTAATAGTTATACCAGCAAATAAGTTCTTTAATTGTTTTGAATCCCTTAACACACTGGTTAAAACAATTGGCAACATATTTGCGTTAAAAGATTATAGTTCTTCTCACATAAAGCAGTCAATTTTCTCATAAGCAGTTAGTTTTGGTTGCGACCCCTGTTTCTACAGGGGTTTATTTTTTTTATATACCCCCAACCAAATATATAACCCGGCAACACTGCCAGCCGCATCCGCAAGGATATCATACCCATCAAACGACCTGTTTGGTATCCATGTGCCTTGAAGCACTTCTACCAGCAGCCCATAAGATAAAGCAGCTACTAATACAATCCAGCTTTTTTTAGGAAGGCCAAGATCAAAGGCAGAGCACAACAAAAAAACCAGTACGGCAAACAACCCAATGTGCACCCACTTATCAATTTGTATATCAATGAACCACGGCCTTTCGGGTAAGGCAGTCCCAGGTAAAAAAAACAGGACATTCATTATTACAAACCAACCAATTACCAATACTTTTGACTTCAGCCAACTTGCCCGCAACATTTTTCCTGCAATCTAAATAAAAAGGGCCTTTTACAAGGCCCGATAACCAACTATCATGAGAGATGTAAATACATCTTCATTTTTATAATTACGTGAAAAAGGGCTCGGCGGATTTATAGCTTACCTAAAACAAGGGGCGCAGATGTAGGTGTGGCACTTCCACCTTTCGGTTCAAGGGTAATAGCAAAAGCCTCGGCGCTTTGTACATTTTTCATCCTCAGTAATAATCGTTGTTGCCTTGCTTCAATCATTCCTAAATCTATCGGTTGACCATTCAGTAAAGCCCAAAGCTGGTATTGTTTATCTGAAGTCGTTTCCGGTAAATTATTAACCATCAGATAAACATCTTTATTGGCACTTGTGGTATCCCAGTAAATGGTAGCATATATTCCGGGGTCAGATGTTCCTTTCATGGTAGCCATCATAATTCCTGGCTTTTGCAACAAACTTGCCTCCTGCTTTAGGGTATCCAGTTGTGCTGTAGACTGTTGCAACTGGTTTTGCAGGTTATTATGAGCCGCCTGTAATTCTATATACTTATTGTTCGTGGTAATAGCCCAAAATGCTGTGGCGGCAAGTAAAATAATAGAAGCTGCAGCTAACCATTTCCATGGTCCTATTCTCCGCACTTGTATTTCATCTGGCTCTACGTTAGCTACATCTATATCAACTGCTGTGCTTAAAACCTTTCCCTCAATCAGTTGTTTTAAATGCACAGGCGGTTGCGAAGTGCTTGTGAGTAGCTGTTCTTCCAATGCCAACTCAAAAGCATTTCTTGCCTCCGCTATTTCAGGGTATTGGGCACATACAGCTTCGAACTCATGACGTTCGACGTCTGTTGCCATGCCCATCACGTAGCTTTCAATAATTCCACTTGATATGTATTCTTTTACATTCACTTTATGATAATAGTGCTCTTAATTGTGTCAAAGCAGTTCTGATCCTGGTTTTAACTGTACCAAGCGGCATGTGCAGCGCTTTGGCAATTTGTTCATGTGTAAAACCCTGGTAATACGACAGGTCAATCAACTGCCGATGCTCATCCTTCAACCTTAGCAAAACCTTTTTCAATCCATAATCATCTATTCCGGGTCTAACACTTGCCTGCAAAACTTCTCCGTCTTCCAAAGGCTGTTGTCTTTGGGTTTGCTGAAACCCCTTAGATCTTGTCTTATCAATAGCAGCATTTCGTGCAATATTTAACATCCATGTAAATAACCTCCCCTTTGTTTCATCATACGAATCAATCTTTCTCCAAATATTTACAAAGGTTTCCTGTAACACATCATTACTAAGTTCTAACTCTCCTACAATTTGCCTGATCACACCATATAACGCACCAGAATAATGGTCATATAAATAACCAAACGCCTGGTTATCCTTATTGCGTAAAGAAATTACCAGGTCCTGCTCCCTGTATGTGATTTTGGTGCTCAATAGTTGGTTATACGTTGTTGTGCAACACCGCTTTTATTTACGTAAGAGGTTGTCCTTTAGATTTGTAATTAGCCCACAAGACTTTGATAGGCAGCCGAATCCATTAATCCATTTACATCACCCGCAGCGGCTACTTTCATCTTTACCATCCAGCCTTCACCATAAGGGTCGGTATTTACGAGTTCAGGGTTAGAATTGAGTTTCGGGTTTACTTCAGTGATACTTCCTCTGACAGGCAGGTACAGGTCAGAGACGGTTTTTACAGCTTCTACAGTTCCAAACACATCGCCTGTGTTCAATTCCTGTCCAACTGTTTCTATTTCTACATAAACAATGTCGCCTAATTCATGTTGGGCGAAATCAGTAATACCAATTGTAGCTACATCACCTTCCAGGCGGATCCACTCATGCTCTTTCGTATAACGTAAACTCTCCGGGTAATTCATACGTATGATTTAGTAATAAGATGCAATATTAACCCGAGATTAAATGATTAAAAAAAAGATTTCATAGATAAAAACTACCTAATACTTTTTTCTTCGAATTAGTTTAGCATGCAAAACCCTAACATCCTGTAAAGGCCTGTCACGATCCTGGGCTTTGCTGGTAGCCGAAGATGCAATTTTATCTACTACATCCAAACCAGTTACTACTTCGCCAAACACCGTATAATTCTGATCGAGCTGCGGTGTACCTCCAACCGTTTTATAAACTTCCCTATGCTCCAACGGTAATCTCCTGTTTTGCAAACGAACTCTTTCAACTGAATCCAATTCTTTGTCTGTAAAAGTTCTACCCTGCACAATGTAGAACTGGCTGCCACTGCTTTTCTTTTCAGGATTCACCTCGTCTCCCATCCTTGCAGCCGCCAATACTCCTTTTTTGTGAAAAAGAGAAGGTCGCAATTCTGCGGGGATCGTGTACGTCAAGCCGCCATTGCCTAAGGGCTGACCGGCCTGCGCTCTTTTACTATTGGCATCTCCTGCCTGGATCATAAAATTTTGAATGACACGATGAAACAGAATGCTATCATAATAATGAGACTTTACCAGTCTCAAAAAATTATCGCGGTGTAAAGGAGTAGAATCATACAGCCGTAAAACTATTAGTCCTTCAGTTGTAACTAATTGTACATCTCTTTTACGGTCCTTTTTTTTCAGTCTTACATCTTGCTGACCGTGAATGCAGACAAAAGCCAACAAAGAAAGGATAAGTAATAAGCATGTTCTCATCAAAGCCAATCGTTTTGTTGAAAATACAGAAGGATATGGTCTTTTAAAAAGTTTTCCTGCTCATGGGGAAGTAAGTTGGGCATTGCTTTTAATTGATTGAAATGAGGCCAGCCGTCTTCATCTACATGTGAAAGCTCATAATACCCACTTGGAGAAAGAACCGTACAGATAGCAATATGCATTAAATCCTGCTTTTGTTCTTTACTGTATTTCTTGCGTATGTCACCAAGTTCCTGTATGCCTATTAAAAATAAAATACTTTCTACATCCGGCTTTTTTTCAAAACGTTCCATCAGTTTTTCTTCTAACTTCCACCACCGGCTTTGCAGGTCGTCACTAAAATTCATAATTGCAAAGCAAGGCGGTTTTATGGAATGGACAAAAGATGATTTTACTATCACTACAGACAAGAACAAAATAGATGTTTCTTTTGTACACCAATTTTTAACCCGCTCGTATTGGGCGGAAAATGTGCCTATAGATATTGTACAACGATCTATAGCTGGTTCGTTGTCATTTGGTGTTTTTTACTTTCAAAAGCAGGTGGGTTTTGCAAGGGTTATAACCGATCAAGCAACATTTGCTTACCTCGCTGATGTGTTTATCGATGAGCCTTTCCGTGGCAAAGGTTTAAGCTCGTGGCTGATGGATTGCATTCTGAAATTTCCGTCGCTGCAAGGACTACGGCGTTTTTTATTGGCAACAAGGGACGCTCATGGGCTGTATAGAAAGTTCCGATTTACTCCATTAAACAATTCGGAGCCATGGATGCAAATTCATAGCCCAAATGTGTACAACGAACTAGAGAGTAAGTAAGCAACTCTTCATCTGTTTTCAATGCTTTTTTCTCTTAGCCATATCTTTGCTCACTTCAAATTACACGGACATGCTGCAATTGGCGATCTTACGTAATAATACAGACCTGGTAAAAGAACGTTTGGCTATAAAAAACTTCAAGGAAACAGAATTTGTTGACCGGGTCATTCATTTAGATGACGAAAGAAAAAAACTCACTTTTCAATTTGACGAGACCAAATCCCGCATTAATGCGTCTTCCAAAGAAATCGGCGTGTTGATGAGTAAAGGCCAAAAGGAAGAAGCCGAAACTAAAAAGAAAGACGTTGAATCATTTAAAAATCAATTAAATCCCATACAGGCACAATTAGATGCGGTTGAAAAACAATTAAGTGATTTATTGGTGAGACTCCCAAATATTCCTTCTGAAAAAGTTCCGAAAGGAATGACACCCGCCGATAATGAAATAGTTAGAACAGGTGGTACCAAACCAGAACTTTATCAGGGTGCCATCCCGCATTGGGACCTCGTTAAAAAATATGACCTGATAGATTTTGAATTGGGCAATAAAATTACTGGAAGCGGATTCCCCGTATATAAAGGGAAAGGCGCCAAACTTCAAAGGTCATTGATCCAGTATTTCTTAGACTATAATACGCAAGCCGGCTACACTGAATATATGCCTCCGCATATGGTGAACGAAGCCTCTGCTTTTGGTACCGGCCAATTGCCCGACAAAGAGGGCCAAATGTATCATGTAACAGAAGATAACTTGTACCTGATACCTACAGCAGAAGTTCCTGTAACCAATATTTATCGTGATGTCATTTTAAAAGAGCCCGACCTGCCTATAAAAATGACAGCTTATACTCCCTGCTTTAGACGGGAGGCTGGGAGCTATGGCAAAGATGTTCGCGGACTGAATCGCCTGCACCAGTTTGACAAGGTAGAAATAGTTCAATTAGTACACCCGGACAAAAGCTATGAAGTGTTAGAAGAAATGGTTGTACATGTTGAAAAGCTGATCCAATCCCTGGGATTGTATTATCGTATTCTTCGTTTGTGCGGAGGGGATATGAGTTTTGCTTCTGCGTTGACTTATGACTTTGAAGTTTACAGCGCCGCCCAGGATAAATGGCTGGAAGTGAGCTCTGTCTCGAACTTTGAGAGTTTTCAAACGAATCGGATGAAGGTCCGTTTTAAGGATTCTGCAGGCAAAATGCAGTTAGCTCATTCTTTAAATGGAAGTTCGTTAGCTCTGCCAAGGATACTGGCTTGCCTGCTGGAAAACAACCAGGATGAAAATGGAATCAAACTACCTGTTGTTTTACAAGGTTATTTTGGAAGTGAAATGATTTAGCCTCTCTTCATTTATCTTGTTGGTACTTTGTATTGAGTTATTTCTAATAAAGGACCAGGGATGATTAAAGCTTGTGCTTACCTGCGTTCGCAATGAAAAGGCGTAAAAATTAATTAGTGCCTTAACAATCCCTATAGATAATTCAGTGTTAAAGCAGACCAACGATGTACTGCTTTTTCTTTTTGTTTTTCACTTTAGCAATAACAAAAACTATTGCTCATGAAAAAATTTACCTTCTTCGTCGTAGTAACACTTTGTGTCAGTTCAATTTCTTTTTCACAAATTAACAAAGGTTCTGTTTTACTCGGAGGAAACATAAGCTTTGGATTTGGTACAAGTGAAAACGAAACCAATACCATTCCCAACACAAGTACTAATTATAAAAACCATGGATTTTTAGTAAGTCCTTCAGTGGGAATTGCTATTAAGGAAAACACTATTCTAGGTATCGGACTATCTTACGGCAATTCAAAAAACGGAGATGAACAATCTCCCCAATCTCAAAATACTAGCTCCGTTGGTGGCAATATTTACGTTCGCAAGTATTTATTGTTAGGAAAGAATTTTTATTTGTTTGGACAAGCAAACACTTATTACAATTACACAAAACAGGATAATAAAACTGCCAATGGTGATATGAATAATTATAAGGTGTCCAGGATTGGTTTTAATTTTTATCCGGGCCTTTCTTATGCCGTTAACAGGAAGCTTCATCTTGATGCTGGAATTAATAACCTTTTGGACCTGGGCTACTCTATCAATAAATATGAAAACGTCTATTCTGGCAATCAAAGCACAATTACAAGTAAAGGCTTTTCATTTGATGCAAATGCAAACGTCGCAGCGCCATTTACTATTGGTATCCGTTTTTTATTTGCTAAATAGGAACTAAGAGCAGTCATTTAAAAAATCGTAGGCTACGTCCGCATAGCTCATCTTTACCTTATATAGAATATTGAAATTTATTTTCCAGCTTTGCAATATTGTTTAAACTAATAAAGCAAACCCAAGTCTCAACCCAAACCTAACTATCCCCGATGATCTCCAATCAACTCAAGAACCAGCATTTAATGTGGAGGGCAGGTTTTGGTCCCGCCGCCGACCAACTGGAACAACTAAAAAATCTTTCCCCTTCCGAGCTTTTTAAATCATTACAAAAGTCTTCTTCTAAAAAGCCTGATTATATTGATGTGGCAGATAGTTATTTAAAAGGGTTATTCATGGGCGCGGGAGAGATAGGAAGACAGGAGAAGAAAAAAGATCTTGAGGCTGATGAAAAAAGAAAGATTCGTCAACAGAACAGGGATGATATTAAAAGCCTGAACCTTAGCTGGCTTACCGAAATGGTGCAAACCAATGCACAATTAAGAGAAAAAATGGCCTTCTTCTGGCACGGACATTTCGCTTCCCGAAACATAAACATATTTTTCCAACAACAATTGCTGGATATTATCCGCCAAAATGCTCTGGGCAGCTTTAGGAACCTGTTGCATGAAGTTTCCAAATCGGCCGCGATACTTAACTTTTTAAACGCACAGCAAAATAAAAAAGACCATCCCAACGAAAACTTTGCCCGCGAAGTAATGGAGCTATTTACCATGGGACGGGGCAATTATACCGAGACGGATGTAAAAGAAGCTGCAAGAGCCTTCACCGGATGGGGCGCCAATGTAAAAGGAGAATTTGCCTTTCGAAAATTTCAACATGATTCAGGCACAAAAAAAGTTTTAGGAAAATCCGGTGATTTTAATGGTGAAGATGTTCTGGATATTTTGCTGGAGCAAAAACAGACAGCCCGTTTCATTACTCAAAAAATTTATCGCTTTTTTGTAAATGATGCTATTGACAAGGAAAAGATAGAATGGTTGTCCGACCGCTTTTTTAAAAGCGATTACAATATCTCCAAACTGATGGAAGATATATTTACCAACGATTGGTTTTACGCTGAGAAAAATATTGGCGCTAAGATAAAATCACCTATTGAGCTTATTGCCGGCATACAACGTATGTTGCCAATGCAATTGGAAAATGAGGAAGCTATGTTGCTTGTGCAAAGGTTATTAGGTCAATTGTTATTTTATCCACCCAATGTAGCAGGCTGGCCCGGCGGGAAAACATGGATTGATAGTTCTACTTTGATGACCCGAATGCGCTTGCCACAACTAATCAATGATAAGGACGAATTTAATATCAGGCCAAAAGCGGACGATGACCAAATGATGGGAAAAATGGACGCTGATGAACCACAGGGGAAAAAAGACCGGAAAGGATATGGCAAAGCAGGAAAGCCGATCAATGCTACTATCGAATGGGAGAGTTACACAAAAAACTTTGAAGCCGTACCAAGAGAGAATTTACTGAATGCCATAACAAGTTCAATTTTGCAATTAAAGCCGGGAGTAACAGCCGAAATGATTAAGAATTTTACGGATAGTACCAGCCGTGAGAGCTTTATTAAGACTGCAACCCTGCAACTAATGAGTACTCCTGAATATCAAATGTGTTAGCCTGGTTGAGGATTTGAATTTGTTCTAACCTGTAATCGCCAATTTAAAATCTACAACAGTTATGCTTATCAAACGTCGTGAATTTTTACAAACCGGATCGCTGGCAACAGCTTCCTTTTTTGTACCTAAGTTCTTAAAAGCTTTTGAAACAGTAAATCTGGTTCCTCCAGGCAACAAAGTTGTTGTAGTGCTGCAATTAAGTGGTGGTAATGACGGACTGAATACGGTTATTCCTGTTCGAAATGATATATACTATCGTAGTCGTCCCCGCATTGGAATTGATAAAACAAAAGCTTTGTCCATAACAGATGAAGCAGGCCTGCATCCAGCCTTAACAGCATTTGCAGATGCTTACCATGATGGATCATTAGGAATTTTAAATAGTGTAGGTTATCCAAACCCTGACCGTTCGCATTTCCGAAGCATGGATATTTGGCAAACGGGAAGTCAAAGCAATGAATACATAACTTCTGGTTGGATTGGACGTTATCTTGATGCGCAGTGTAATGGCTGTGCCAAACCAACACAGGCATTGGAAGTAGATGATGTATTAAGCTTAGCCCTGAAAGGCGAATCGTCAAATGGCCTGGCATTTAAAGATCCGAGACGCTTGTTCGGCACCAGCAATGAAAAGTTTTTTAAAGACGTTTCAAAACTTCATGGCGACCACCACCATGATGAAAAGCCTGTAGACTATTTGTATAAAACAATGGCCGAAACCCTTTCTTCTGCCGATTATATTTTCAAACAATCCAAATTGCATCCTACCACTGCAGAGTATCCTAATTCTGAATTAGGAAGAAGTCTAAAGACTATTGCTTCGCTTATTTATTCTGATATAAACACAAAAGTATATTATATATCACTCGGAAGTTTTGATACGCACATCAACCAGGAGGCACAACAACAGCGTTTGTTTAAAGAAATGAACGAAGCAGTTGGCGCTTTTACCAAAGACCTGAAAGCCAACAACCGTTTTAATGATGTATTGTTTTTTAGTTTTTCTGAATTTGGGAGACGAGTATCGCAAAATGCAAGTGGCGGTACAGACCATGGAACCGCCAACAATATGTTTTTGCTCAGCGGTGGATTGAAAGAAAAAGGCCTCCTCAATTCCCTGCCTGATTTAAATGACCTGGACGAAGGGGATTTAAAGTATAAAACGGATTTTAAAAGCGTATATGCCACCGTTTTAAATCGGTGGTTGGGCGCCGATGATGAAAAAATCCTGGGAAAAAAATA
>Ga0126306_10001910_pt1 | contig 11448 bp, 12 predicted proteins | sample Plot27_FD_92592 | JGI IMG/M metagenome (GOLD analysis project Ga0126306, IMG submission 92592) | Serpentine soil microbial communities from UC McLaughlin Reserve, CA, USA - Plot27 | ecosystem: Environmental > Terrestrial > Soil > Grasslands | place: USA: UC McLaughlin Reserve, Lake County...
AGGTAGCTGTTCTTGGGCACCATCACCTTGCGGCGGAAGATGCACACGACCTTGCCGTCCTGGTTGTAGCCGATGGTCTCGACGTGGACGACCCCTCGGTCGTCCTTCGAGGTCGACTCCCACTTGTCGAGCACGGTCGTCTCGCCGTAGATGGTGTCGCCGTGGAAGGTCGGCTTGACGTGCCTGAGCGATTCGACCTCGAGGTTGGCGATCGCCTTGCCGCTGACGTCGGGCACGGACATGCCGAGCAGCAGCGAGTAGATGTAGTTGCCCACCACCCCGTTCTTCCCGAAGTCGGTCGTCTGCTCGGCGTAGTTGGCGTCCATGTGCAGCGGGTGGTGGTTCATGGTCAGCAGGCAGAACAGGTGGTCGTCGTACTCCGTCACCGTCTTGCCCGGCCAGTGCTTGTACGTCGCCCCGACCTCGAACTCCTCGTAGTAGCGGCCGAACTGCATGGGCGGTCCTCTCGGAGGGCTCGACGTACGGGCTGCTCGCGCTGACCTGATCCTGCCGGATCCTCGTGCATCCCAAAGCGAGCGGCCCTTGACAGACTCGGTGCGTGGCTGTGCACAAGACCTTTCGGCCATTTCCGCGCCCTGGTAGGATCGAACACATGTTCGAGTCCGGTGATGACGTGTCGGTGACGTACGCCGAGGACATCGAGAAGCTCGCGGGCAGCTTGCGGTCAGCGGCCGTTGTCGGCTCGGCCGCCGGCCACGGTGCGCCGTCGTTGCCGGCGGAGATCGTCGACGGGTCGCTGGGCTCGAGGCGCTCAAGGCTGCGGCGGCTGCCGCGCAGGCGCGCTTGACCGACGCCCTCGACGAGTTGGTGCGCGCCGAGCGCGCGGCGCACGGCCTGCGGGCGGCCGAGCAAGGTCGGGGCGTCGCCTCCCAGGTCGCCCTTGCTCGCAAGGAGAGCCCCGCGAGAGGCGGGCAACACCTGGGTCTCGCCAAGGCCCTGGTGCACGAGATGCCGCACACCCTGGCCGCCCTCGAGCAGGGTCGGCTCTCGGAGTGGCGCGCGACGCTCCTGGTCCGCGAGACCGCCTGTCTCAGCCGCGAGGACCGGCGACTCGCCGACGCGGAGCTCTGCCGCGACCCGCGGGTGCTCGACGGGCTGGGCGACCGCGCGGTGGCGGCCGCCGCCGCGAAGGTCGCCTACCGGCTGGACCCCCACTCGGTGACCGCCCGCGCGTCTCGCGCGGCGCAGGACCGAGGGGTCTCGTTGCGGCCGGCGCCGGACGTGATGTCACGCCTCTCCGGTCTCTTCCCGGTGACCGACGGCGTCGCCACCTACGCAGCACTGAGCAAGGCCGCCGACGAGGCTCGCGCTGCCGGTGACCCGCGGAGCCGTCAGCAGGTCATGGCCGACACGCTGGTCGAGCGGGTCACCGGGCGCTCCTACGCCGAAGGCGTCGACATCGTGGTCGGGCTCGTCATGACCGACCGCACGGCGTTCGGCGGTGACCAGGAGCCGGTCCTCGTGCCGGACTACGGCCCGGTGCCCGCGCAGTGGGCGCGCGAGCTGCTGGCGGGTTCTGCGGCGGAGGCCGACGAGCCGAAGGTGGCACACGCGGCGCAGGTCCTGCTGCGTCGGCTCTGGACGGACCCGGAGACCGACGAGCTGGTCGCCCTGGAGTCGAAGGCGCACGCCTTCCCGCCTGCTCTTCGCGGGTTCCTCGTCCACCGCGACCGGGTGTGCCGTACACGCTGGTGCGACGCGCCCGTCCGGCACGCCGACCACGTGGTGCGGGCTAGTCAGGGCGGGCCGACGAGCGCTGACAACGGGCAGGGCCTCTGCGAGGCCTGCAACTACACGAAGGAATCCGCCGGGTGGTCGGCAGGGCCGGCACCCGGAAGTCGCCTCGGCCAGCACCGGGTGATCACAACGACGCCCACCGGCCACTCCTACGTGTCGCGCCCGCCGCCGCTTCCCGCCGCTCGACCGCCGTTGGGCAAGGCGATGCAGCCGCCTGACTGGGCGCGGCCCAGCCGGATCGAGACAGAGTTCGCCGCGAGGATCGGCCACGCGGCCTGAGTCGGTGCGGTGACGTCTCGTCGCACTGCTGCGTGCCCTGGTCCGGCCAAAGTGACAGGGATGCTCGCCTTCGCTCCATCGGCCACGCTCAGGCCAGGTCGGCGAGTTGTCGGTAGTGCTGGCGTTCGCCGTCAGGCAGGTGCCGGATGGCATGTCGCAGGATGGTCCTCGGGAGACCCGGCACGTGTCGGTCGAGGTAGGAGCGCAGCCGCTGGGGGTCGTGCTTTCCGGCCTCACGGACGAAACCGCCAACAGCCGCTTGCACGACCTCTTCGGGGTCGTGGGCGAGGAGGCCGGCGAGTGCAAAGGTGTCGTCCAGATCGCCGCCGCGGATGAAGTACCAGGTGGCGACGACGGACGTCCTCCGTCGCCATGGGTCTGACGAGCGTGCCAGCTCGTACAGGGGTGTCCGGTCGCGGTCGTTCAGGTAGCCGCCCACCACGTGAGGCGCTGCGCGGTCCACCAGGTCCCACGTGTTGATCAGGTCGTGCTCGCCGACGTACAGCTCATAGAGCGCCGCTCGTTCCTCGTCCGTGACTCGGCGGCGCCGGGCACGGAAGTCCATGATGCTCACGGCGCCGACACGATGCAGGTGTTCATTCGAGGCGAGTAGCCGTCGGACGTCGCCCAGTGGCATGTCGATGGACGTCTTGGCCAGAGTGAACACCTCGCGCATGGCAGGGTCGCGACCGGCCGTCAGTCGTTCCAGGGCTGCTGAGAAGTCGGCCGCGGTCGGAACGGCGTGCTCCGTCATGGCCTGAGCATAGGGATTCGCGCTGCGAGGAAGTCGTCCGGCGAGTGCGGCCGCGACCGCCTGTCCGCTACCGCAGGACGTCGGGTGACATCGCCGAACCGGTTCAACTTGTCGTCGCGATGCACAGCAGGGAGAACGCGACTGCGGCGACACCCGTACGGAAGTAGTGCCACAGGACCCACGGCCCCTCGTACGCCTCGCGGGTACCGCCCTTGGTGAGGGCGTCGTTGAGTGGCACGTTGACGGCGATGGTCGTGACGACCACTGACACGGCTGCCACGGCCGCGGCGATCGTGAGCGGATCGCTTCGCACAACGGCCAGGATCACGGCAAGGACCCAGGAACAGGGTCAGGAACAGCGGGTTGACGATCACGACGTTGATGCGGTTCATCACTCGCACGAAGGTGTCGTCCGGGAGACCGTGCAGTGCCGGCATCACGGCGACACCTAACGCCAGATAGGTGCCGGCGAGCAGGCCGTTGAGGGCCTGCCCGCCGGTCAGGCGGAGGTCATCCATGGTGCGCCGACTGCGCGAGCGTGTTCCCGAGGAAGTCCGTGAAGTCCCGGGCCTGGCGTCCGAGGACATCTTCGATGCCGGACTCGAGCTGTGCGTTGCGGCCGTCGAGCACCTCGTCGAACACGTACGCCAGTCCTGTGGCGTCCTCCGCGGGCAGTCCCATCGAGACGAGTGCCGCGACGTAGTCCTGCACCGGGAGCTGCCGGTAGGCGACGGTGCGTCCGGAGGCCGTGCTGATCTCGTGGGCGAGGTCCCGGAAGGTGATCAGGCGCGGCCCGGTGAGCTCGTAGATGTGGCCGTTGTGCGCCGGGTCGAGGAGCGTGGCGACGGCGACGTCGGCGAGATCGTCGGCGTCGACGAAGGGCTCGCCGACGCTGTTCTCGACCATCGTCAGAGAGCCGCCGGCGATCTCCTCGGCCCAGAAGGCCTCGGTGAAGTTCTGGAAGAAGAACGCCGAACGCAGGATCGTCCACTCGGCGCCGGCCGCGATGAACGCAGCCTCCGCCTGTCGTGTACTGGCCTCACCGCGGCCGGACAGGAGCACCAGGCGCGTGCACCCGAGGGCGACGGCGCGCCCCGAGAACTCACCGACAATGGCGTCGGCGCCCGGTAGGCCCATGTCCGGCTGGAACGTGACGTAGGCGGAGGTGCAGCCCGTCAGGGCGCCCTCCCAGGTGGAGTCGTCGAGCCAGTCGAACCGTGGCTGGCTGTTGCGGCTGACGGCGCGGACGGGCTGGCCGAGTTCGGTCAGGCGATGGGCGACGCGGCTACCGGTCTTGCCGGTGCCGCCGGTGATCAGGATCGTCATGGCTCCAAGACTGAAGCGCGGGATAGAGCGTGAGAATGCTTGTGCAGCGCAATGACATATGCGAGCGTCTACCGCGTGGATGTGATGAGCGCCCTTGTGGACGGGCCGCGTGCGCAGCGGGCGTTCGCCCTCAGGGCCGTCTTCGACGGCCGGTGGTCGATCACGGTCGAGGACCGTGCCCCGCTGACAGTCGTGGTGATGGCGCGGGGTCGGGCGACGTTCACCGGACCTCAGCAGGTGACCGAAGTCGCCTCGGGAGACGTGGTGCTGATCCGAGGCCCGGAGCCTTACACGTTTGCGGACTCGGCTCGGACACCAAAGGACATCCGCATCCTGCCCGGCCAGGTCTGCATCGACCCTCACGGGCGGATCCTCGCTGAAGACATGGAGCTCGGCGTCCGGACCTGGGGCAACACTCGCTCCGAAGATGCGACGGTCATGCTGATCGGCACCTACCAGCACGAGACCTCGGTCGGCTCCCTCCTGTTGTCGGAACTGCCGGCTGAGCTGGTGATCCGGGACCTCGACCCGACACTGATCGGCGTGACCGCGCAGGAGATCGTCAAGGATGAGCCCGGGCAGGCCGCCGTCATCGATCGGCTGCTCGACCTGCTGGTCGTGCGTTGCCTGCGAACGGTGCTCCCGAGATCCTCGGCAGCCTCGGGAGACGTCCTGGTTGCACGCGCGCTGCGCGCCATCGAGGAGTACCCCGAGCGCCCGTGGACCGTCGAGTCGTTGGCGACCCATGTCGGGTTGTCGCGGGCTGCTCTCGCGCGACGCTTCGTGGTGCAGATGGGCGAAGCACCGCTCACGTACCTGACCCGATGGCGACTGGCCCTTGCCGCCGATCTGCTCGTGAGCACCGGCCACACCCTCGCAGCGATCGCTGCAAAGGTCGGGTACGCAAACCCATTCGCCCTCAGCGCCGCCTTCAAGCGGGTTCACGGAGAATCGCCCCGAGACTACCGACGCCGCCACGCCGTCTGACTCACGCGCTCGCAGTCTTCCCGCGAATGGTGCGGCGCAAGTCGATCTGTCGTGCGAGCACTGATGCTCAGTCGATCGGACGGGCTCGCCCAGCCAGGACCTCGGCGGTGGTGGTGACGTTCGCGAACTCGTCGTGCAGGCTCGCCGCCGTGGCGCGGGTGATCTCGTCGGCGGTCAACATGGTGCCGTCGGGGTGCCGCCGGTCAAAGGTGAAGGTCGCGTCGATCGGGAACAGCACGTCGTGACCAAGGTTGGCCCCGAGGCGAACCGTCGTTTCGCAGCAGTGGTCGGTCGTGATGCCGCACACGACGATGCCGGCTGCCTGCTGACCCAGCAGCCACGCGTGCAGGTCCGGGCTCCCGTGGAACGCGGAGTTGACGTGCTTGGACACAAGCAGGTCAGGCTTGGCCTTGTCGAGGTAGTCGCGCAGCTCGTTGCCCCGGTGGTCAACGGTCGTTCAAGCTGAAGTGCTGGTAGTCCTTCAAGTGTGACCAGTTGCCGCCCCATTGCCAGCCGATAGACCCGAACGCCCACGTCGCCGGACCGCCAGGCGTGATCATCCCGGGGCGGAGCCAGTCGCGGTCGAGGTACGCCGACGCCAGCTCGGGCAGGACCAGGTCGCCCTGTTGGTAGGGGTTCTGGAACGGGTTGAGATCCACTGCGAGGCCGAAGGCGTGCTGTGAGTACTCCGTCCCGCCCCGGATCGGGCGGCAGGCGAACGACCCGGTCACGTTCCCGTCGCCCGTCGGTGGGGCGTCGAGGTCCTGGGGCTCCGCGATGCCCATCGACTCGATCGGGAACTTCGCCCGATAGAGCTTCCGGAACACCTCGACGAGCTCTTCGGCCACTGATCTGTTCACCAGCATCTCGCCGGAGTGCCGGGCGTTGTCGAAGCCCCAGTAGGTCATCCGGATCCAAGCCAGGTCGTCCTTGTCGACGGGGCAACCGGGCTGCCACGTGGAGCGGGCGACGACCTGCCTCGGCGCTGGATCAGCCAGGATCGCCTTGAAGCCGGCGCCCGGGAGCATCGACACGGAATCGCGGGTGTTCCAGCGCCTGACACGCATGACCCGAGGCGTGGGCCGGACTTCGCCGTAACCGTCCGCGGTCTCGGGCAGCACTTTCGTCCCCAGCCACGACGGCGGTGCGGTTCCCCACGTCGACCGTCGGGGTTCCGCCGAGCTGCTGACGATCGGCTGGCTGCGCGAGGGCGCCGGAGCTACGGGGTCTGACCCAGCGGTGGTGGTGACCGGTGAGCCGGACGGAGTGCGTCGGAAGGCTTGCGGTCCCGCGTCCTGCTCGGGCCCGCAGGCTGTCAGGCCGCTCGCAAGTACGACCCCCACCAGCGTCAACCGGACGCGACGTCCCACGTCGTCCAGGCTAGCCAACCAACGGCATCGACCATCTGCGGCCTGAGCGCGAGGACCTGCGTCACGGAAGGGACTGCCGCCGGCTAGCTCCCGGGGAGCGGTACGGGCCGTGTCTTCGGGTAGCCGACGGGCAGCACGTAGGTACCGCTTGCGTGGCGGTAGAAGACCCGCCAGTGCCAGAAAGCGCGATAGGCAGACGTCGATAGCTGCATCGCGCGGGCGTACTCGCGCACCGCACGGACGTAGTCGCCTGACGGGTTGTAGTGCCACAGCGCGTCGGCCATGTCGCCGGGGGCGCCATTGGCCTTGAGGAGGCGGGCGGCGGCCAGGATAGCGTCCCGCGGATCGGTGATGTCCCCGTCGTTTCCGTACAGGTCCCAGGTCGACGGGAGGAACTGCATGGGGCCGCGCGCTCCGGCCGTGCTCACGCCCCGGATGCGGCCCATGCGCGTCTCGACCAGATGGATGGCCGCCAGGTAGGTCCACGACACACCGGTACGTCGCTGCGCCTCCCGGTAGTAGCCGAGCAGCTCCTTCGCCGGAGGCGGTGCGACGATGCGCCAACGAGGCAGCTGCTGCTGGGGCTCACCCAACGATCGGAGAGACTTGGCCGCCCTGACAGAGCTTCGTATTATCAACGCCGTGTCGTGATCTAGACGGCTCGTCACCCTGCGGCGGGAGCCGGCAGACGCAGTGGCGAGGGCGCGTACGGCGAGCTGCTGGAACTCCGGCCTGTCGTACCGCGGTGGGCGTTGCGTCTTGCTCCCGGATCGTCGCCGTTGCATGGTCGAGCTGGCTGGCGAGTGCGGCCGCGTCGTCCGTCGCCGGGACCGGCGGCAGCGCCCTGAGGGTCTCGTCGGGTGTCGCCTGGGGGGTCGAAGAAGGAGCCCCTGCGGCGGAGTCTGCGTGAGACGAAGCAGATCCCCTTGCAGTAGGAGCCGGCTCGGTGTCACGGTTCGGGCTTCCCGGGATGCTGCAGGCGGCGAGCAGGCCGGCGAACGCCGCCAGCGTCACCGCCCATCGAGCCCCTTGACTCACGCGGCGAACTTCTGGGGCCACTTCGCCAACCCGTTGCAGCCGGCCAGGGCTGCAACTCCGAACGGAGCGCCGTCGACCACCAGGTTTCATCCCTCCGTTGCCCTTCGCCGCCACCCGACCGTGCATTCTGCCGGGTGAATCGGCCTAGCGCGTCATGCGTGAACCTCAGAATGCGACGCCGGGCTCGGGCACAGCAAGAAGTAGTGGCAGACCGGGCTGACCTGCGGGACTACCTCCGGCGCCGATGGTGATGCTGACGACCATGACCAGCAGGACGCGGGTGGCGGTTCGGCTCCTCGCGACGCCGTACGACTCGGGACGGCGCGACGAACGGATGGGTGCCGGACCGCTGGCACTGCTCGACGCCGGTGCCTCCCGGCGGCTGGCGTCAGTGGGGCACCCGGTGTCCACCTATGTCCTCGAGGCCGGATCCGGGTGGACCGCAGAGCTCCGCACAGCGTTCGAGCTGCAGCGGTCCGTCGCGCAGCAGGTCGCCGACGCACGCCGGCACGGCGAAGTCCCGCTTCTTCTCGCGGGCAACTGCAACACGACGCTCGGCGTGCTGGCGGCTCTCGGCGACGCGGCGCGCGTCGGCCTGATCTGGTTCGACGCACACGGTGACTTCAACGACCCCGAGCGGGACAGCACAGGGTTCTTGGACGGGCAGGGACTGGCCATGGTCGTGGGCCGGTGCTGGCGCAGCCTCACCGGGGCCGTACCCGGCTTCCGTCCGGTTCCGGAGGACCGGGTCCTGCTCGTCGGAGCCCGCGACCTCGACCCGGCCGAGGGGCCGGCGCTGGCAGCGTCCGGCATCACTGTGATGCCACCCGACGTCGTCCGGGATCAGGGCGAGACAGAGCGGGTCCTGCGGACCATGCGGCACCGATGGGACGTGGTGCACGTCCACGTCGACCTCGATGTCTACGATCCCGTGCTGGTGGGGCCGGCGAACGGTTACCCGGCGCCCGGAGGGCTGACCGAGCAGGAGGTCGCCGGGTTCGTCGAGCAGATCGCGTCTCGGTGGCCCGTCGTCTCGGCCACGATGGCTTCGTACGACCCGGATCATGACCCGTCGCGCCGCGTCGCGGCGGCCGCCCAGGACCTCTTGGTGCTGCTCGCAGATCACGCCGACCCATCGGCGCCATAGTCCCCACGTGCAGCGATCTGTTGTCCGCTCAGCCCTGGGTGAGTCCTGCCAGGACCTCGCGTGCCCGGTCTGCCTCGGCCCAGGTGCACCTGACCTCGTACGAGCTGGCGACGATCTTGCTGCGCGACGTGAAGTCGCGGCGACCGCCCGACATGGCGTGCCCGACGAAGCCGAACACCGCTCCGAACACGGCGCCGTAGATGATCGCCGACACGATGAGCCAGAAGACGTTGGTCCCGTCGTCGGCGAACACCGACAGCAGCACACCCACGAAGAGGCCGAACCAGGCGCCGGTGGCCGCACCTGCGGCAGCCGCCCGGCCCCGGGTCAGCCGGCCCAGGACGTTCTCGACCATCCGCAGGTCCGAGCCGACGATGCTGACGTGCTGGACCGGGAACTCCTTGTCCGACAGGAAGTCCACCGCTCGCTGCGCCTCGAGGTAGGTGTCGTAGGAACCGACGACCTGGCCGCGCGGGATGTCGGAGTACTGCTCGTGGGCTGACATGGGCAGCATTCTCGCGCATGCGCCGAGGTCAGTCCCAGACGACCGGCAGGCCGTGCGCGGTCACAGCTGCCCCGAGCGTCAGCTCCGCACCGTCCGGCCAGGTCCGCATCCGCACCAGCATCTCGCGCGGTGCCGACGGGTGGCGCCGCGCGGGTTCGAGCGAGATCCGGGCCAGGCCCCGGTCCTCGTCGGCCGTGGCACCGAGCCGGTCCAGCGTCACGTCGACCGACCGCTGCTCCGCCGGGTCCAGGTACTGCCACATGATCGAGTGCCACAGGACCGTCGTGGTGCCGGGCCGGAGCTCGAGACGGCGCACGAAGTCACCGGCGCTGGCCCGTTCCAGGGTGACCGGCACCGACCGCGCCACCTCGAACGCCGCGCGGAGCCGCTCCAGCCGGTCCCGCTGGTCCGCCCACACGTAGGACGTGAGCAGCAGCCGGCCCTCCGTCGACGTCGCGTCGACCGGGCTGACGTCGCACCCCAGCCGTTCGACGATGCGCGGTGCCGGCCCGGGAGGCGGCATCGCGCCGGTCCACGCGTCGTGCAGGACGACCGGCGAGGCCGGCGGACCCACGCCGAGGCCGTCCGCCGACTCGACCCGGAAGCGGTCGACCCGCAGGTTCAGCCCGCCGCTGGCACCGATCTCCACCAGGCGCACCGGTCGGTCCCGCCAGGCGACCACGTGCGCCAGCCCGCCGGCCAGCACGGCCGCACGGCCCACCTCGTTGGTCTGCGGTGGCTGGTCCAGGAGGCCACGCAGCCGCGCACGGTGCTCGACGAGTACGTCGCGCAGCGCCGGCCACGCCGCCACGACGTCGCCGTCTCCCCCGACCGAGGGATAGTGCAGGGCCAGCCGCGGGGCCGAGCGCTCGAGCACGAGCCGGTGCACCGAGCCCAGCAGGCGGAGGGCGAGCGCGCTCGGCCCCCGGTCCTCCTCGTGCCCGGAGAGCACGTCGGCGGTTGGCCCACCGGCCTCGACGTCGTCGGCCAGCAGGGCAAGCAGCGCGGCGTACAACGGCGAGCCCAGCTCGGCGCAGTACTCGCTCTGCAGGCGCATGTGCCGGACCATGTGGGACGGGTCGCTCGGCACCCGTCGGACGCTATCCGACGAGGTGGTCCCGGAAGGTGCGGTGCCGTACAGCGGCTGTAGGCGTCAGCCGCGCAGCTTGTACTCCTCCAGCAGCCGGCGACCGATGATCATCTTCTGGATGTCCGACGTGCCCTCGCCGATGAGCAGCATCGGCGCCTCGCGGTAGAGCCGCTCGATCTCGTACTCCTTGGAGTAGCCGTAGCCCCCGTGGATACGGAACGAGTCCTCGACTACCTCCTTGCAGTACTCGCTGGCGAGGTACTTGGCCATCCCTGCCTCGACGTCGTTGCGCTCGCCGGCGTCCTTCTTGCGGGCGGCCATCACCATCATCGAGTGGGCGGCCTCGACCTTGGTCGCCATCTCGGCCAGCCGAAAGAGCACCGCCTGGTGCTGCGCGATGGGCTTGCCGAAGGTCGAGCGCTGCTGGGCGTACTCGATCGCCAGCTCGAACGCCCGCGCAGCGACGCCGCACCCGCGCGCCGCGACGTTGACGCGGCCGACCTCGGCGCCGTCCATCATCTGGTAGAAGCCCTTGCCGGTCTCGCCGCCGAGGACGCGGGACGCCGGGACGCGGTGGCCGTCGAAGACCGCCTCGGTCGAGTCGACGCCCTTGTAACCCATCTTCTCGATCTTCCCCGGGATGGTGAGGCCGGGCTCCGTCTCGCCGAAGCCGGCCTGCTTCTCGACGAGGAACGTCGTCATGTTGCGGTACGGCGTCCCAGCGCCCTCGTCGGTCTTGACCAGGACGGCCAGCAGGTTCGACGTGCCGCCGTTGGTGATCCACATCTTCTGCCCGGTGATGACGAAGTCGTCCCCGTCCTTCACCGCGCGGGTCGAGATCGCGCTGACATCGGACCCGAGCCCCGGCTCGGACATCGAGAACGAGCCGCGCACGTCACCGGTCGCCATCCGCGGCAGCAGCGACCGGCGCTGCTCCTCCGTCCCGTGCTGCTTGAGCAGGTAGGCGACGATGAAGTGGGTGTTGATGATGCCGCTGACGCTCATCCAGCCCCGGGCGATCTCCTCCACGACGAGCGCGTACGTCAGCAGCGACTCGCCCAGGCCGCCGTACTCCTCGGGGATCATCAGGCCGAAGAGGCCCATCTCCTTCATGCCCTCGACGATCTCGGCCGGGTACTCGTCGTCACGCTCGAGCTGCGCGACGTGCGGGAGGATCTCCTTGTCCACGAAGCG
>Ga0126306_10001911_pt1 | contig 11446 bp, 14 predicted proteins | sample Plot27_FD_92592 | JGI IMG/M metagenome (GOLD analysis project Ga0126306, IMG submission 92592) | Serpentine soil microbial communities from UC McLaughlin Reserve, CA, USA - Plot27 | ecosystem: Environmental > Terrestrial > Soil > Grasslands | place: USA: UC McLaughlin Reserve, Lake County...
CCCTAGAAGCTTGGAAGGCTTCTGTGCAACCACAACACTTCGCCCGCAGCGGACGCCCGGATGATACCCGCGAGGAGCCGGTTCCGCGCGCGGGTGAGGAGTCGGCGGTTTGCGGGAACAACCAGCTCATGCAGATCCCAGGCGTTCACATCGAGACGCTGCACAACCCGACTCGATACTCGTACGCGCAGATCGAGAAGGCCTGCACGCTCGCGGCTCTCCTGAACCGCGGGAAGCTGGTGCTCGTCGAGCCACCGCGCAGCCGCTAGGCCGGCGGCCGGCTGGGCGGACGCAGGGTCCGCCCAGCCGGCCGTCAGCCGGCGACGACGGCGGGGGTCAGCTCGTCCAGCGAGCCGAGCACGACGTCGGCGGCTTCGAGCGCATCTTCGCCGGGCGGGAACTCGTGGTTGGGGATCGCGATCACGCGCAGGCCGGCGGCGCGCGCGGCGAGGATCCCGTTGTGGGAGTCCTCGATGCCGGCGGCGTTCGCGGGGTCGACGCCGAGCCTGCGGGCGGCCTCGAGGAACACGTCGGGCGCCGGCTTGCCGCGCCCGACCTCCTCCGAGGAGACCCAGGCGCGGAAGACCTCGCCCCACCCCGAGGTCTCCATGACGCGGTCGATCACCTGCTTGTTCGAGGACGACGCAAGGCCGAGAGGCCAGCGGGCGGTTATCCGCGCGACTGCCTGCTCGGCGCCGGGCAACAGCGGGAGCCGCTGCTCGTACGTGTGCAGCACGTGCGCGACGACGCGGTCGGAGATCTCCGGTGGCTCGAGCGGCACCCCGAGCTGCTCGTGCACGTAGGCCGACCACTCCCGCGAGCTCATGCCGAGCATCGCCTCCGTCGCCCCTTCCGGCCACTCGAGGCCATGCCCGGCGACCAGCGCCTTGCGCCCGCCGTCCCAGGCGGACTCGGAGTCGAGCAGGAGGCCGTCGAGGTCGAAGATGACGGCCTGGATCAAGCGGGGGACCAGGGAATCGAACCCCAATCTCGGGTTTTGGAGACCCGCGTCGTCGCCATTAGACCAGTCCCCCGGTCCGCGATTGTAGCCGTTCCGTCCGACCCCTGTGCGAACGTTTGTTCGTGTCGTGGAAGCCACCCGACCCATGGTCCTACTCGTACCTGCTCGGCCTGTTCCTGGGCGTGTGTTCCCTCAAGCCGGGCCGGGCCGCAAGCACAAATCGCCGGATCGTCCTCGCCGACTGGCAGCGCGCGATCGTCGACGCACACCCGGAGCAGTTCGTCCGCGGCCTGATCCACTCCGACGGCCGCCGCGTGATCAACCGCTTCAAGACGAAGCTGCCGTGCGGGCGCTTCATCGGGCCGAAGCTGTGACATCGGCGCGCCGCAGGATCAGGAACTCGTCCACGCCGATGGCGCCCAGGATCAGCCCGACCGGACGCGGGACGGACGCCCGGCTCGGGTCGCGGACGACGCGCGGCCCGCCGAGTTGGATCCGCTCGCCGCGCGTCACGACCTCGCAGCCTCCGGCCGCTTGCACGTTGCGCACCCATTGTGCGTCGGAGCCGTAGGTGAGCGCGATGACGTAGTCGTCCCCGGAACGGAACAGGTTGACCGGCGTGCGGTAGGCACGGCCCGACCGCCGGCCCGTGTGCATGACGATCGCGAAGCACGGGAACCGCCCGGCCACGCGACCGAGGACCCGGTTGGTGACGATCAGGTTGAAGCGCGCCAGCGTCTTCGGGAGCGGCATCGAGCACGAGGATGACGCAACTCGCCCGGTCAGCGGGCTTCCGTGGCGGCGACGCGGCCGGCGGACTGATCGGCCGGCTGCCCACGGGCGCCCGCGACGTCGGCCGACGACCGGGGCGAGCGCGTGATCAGCCACACGCTCAGCAGGATCACCGACCCGCCGAGCACGGTCGAGAGGTGGATCGCCTCGTCGAGGAAGAGCGCGCCCCAGAGCACGCCGAACACGGGCACGACGAAGATCACCGTCATCCCGCCGGTCGCACCGAGCTCCGCGAGCAGCCGGAAATACAGCAGATACGCGATGCCCGTCGAGCCGAGCGCGAGCGCGAGCAGGCAAGCGACGTCGACGGCGTCCGGTGTCGCGCGCAGCGGCACCGCGGGGAGCAGCGGCAGCAGCACCACGGCGGCGGCGAGCTGCTGGCCGATCGCGATCGACAGCGGCGCCACGCCCGCGAAGCGCACGCGCACCAGGTTGGCGCCGACGCCGTAGGCGAACGCCGCGCCGAGGCACGCCAGCACCGCCAGGATGAACGGCAGGTCGAGCGTGAACGGCGACAGCCCGACGACGAGCCCGACCCCGGCCACGCCGAGCACGAGCCCGGCCTTCGCGGCGTGCGTCACCCGCTGTCCGAGCCAGACCGCCGCGACGAGCGCGCCGCAGAGCGGCGCCATCGCGTTCAGCACGGCGGCGAGCGACGCCTCGATCTCGAGCTGCGCGGCGGCGAGCAGCGAGAACGGCAGCGCCGCGTTGACCGTCCCGAGCAGCGCGTAGTCGCGCCAGCGCGCCCGCAGCGCCGGGCGAGTACCGATCGCGGTCGCGTACGCGAGCAGCGCGACGCCGGCGATCGCCACGCGGGCATCGGCGAGCACGATCGGCCCGAACGCCGGCACCGACACGCGCATGAACAGGAACGACGCGCCCCAGAGCGCTGCGAGGGCGAGCAGCATCGCGAGTTGGCGGGCGGTCATCGCCGAAGAACAGTGGCAGCCCCGAGAACGTGAGCTGGCGTGGACGAATTTCCTACCTGGACAACCATGTTTTAGGCGTGCCATAATCCTTGTCATGCCTCAACTCAGCCGCCGCCGACTGCTCGCCGCCTCGGTGCCCGCCCTCGGCGGGGCGGCCGCGGCGCTGCATTCGGCCGTGCCGCACAGCCACCCGTGGCACGCGGAGGCGGAGGCGGCCGCGAGCGGACACGAGCACGGCGGCCACGCCGGCCACGAAGGCCACGCCAGCTTCCGCGACGGCCGCACGGTCGACCATCGCGCCAACGGCTTCGACCCGCACGAGATCCTGCGCGACTTCGACTGGGGCACGACGAGCCAGCTGCCGAGCGGCCGCGTACTGCGCGAGTGGGAGCTCGTCGCGGCCGAGAAGGAGATCGAGGTCGCGCCCGGCGTCAAGTACGCGGCGTGGACGTACAACGGCCGCGTCCCCGGCCCGACGCTGCGCTGCCGCGAGGGCGAGCGGCTCCGGATCAGGTTCGTCAACGGCTCGTCGCACCCGCACACGATCCACTTCCACGGCATCCACCCGGCCGAGATGGACGGCGTCCCCGGGCTCGGCGCGGGCGAGATCGCCCCGGGCGCCAGCACCGTCTACGAGTTCGACGCCCAGCCCGCCGGGCTGCACCTCTACCACTGCCACGTGCGCCCGCTGGCCGAGCACATCGCCAAGGGTCTCTACGGCGCGTTCATCGTCGACCCGAAGGACGGGCGCGCGGACGCCGACGAGATGGTCATGGTGATGAACGGGTTCGACACGAACTTCGACCGCTCCAACGAGGTCTACGCGGCGAACTCGATCGGCTTCGCCTACCTGGACAAGCCGATCGTCGCCAAGCGCAACGAGCTCGTCCGCATCTACCTGGTCAACGTGCTCGAGTACGACCTGATCAACTCGTTCCACCTGCACGGGAACCTGTTCGACTACTTCCCGACCGGGACCGGCCGGACGCCGTCCGAGTTCACCGACACGGTGATGCTCTGCCAGGGCCAGCGCGGCATCCTCGAGTGGCGCTTCCGGCACGCCGGCAAGTTCATGTTCCACGCGCACCAGTCCGAGTTCACGGAGCTCGGCTGGCAGGGCTTCTTCGAGGTCGTCGACTGATGGAGGCGCGCACGGCGACGGAGCGCGACGTGGGACCCGACCGCACCGGCCGGCTCCCCGCCTGGCTGCTCGGGCTCGTCCCACTGCTGCTGATCGTCGTGGCGATCGGCTCCTTCGCGGCGCTCGGCGGCCCCGGGCTCGGCGAGCGGCGCGGGCCGCCGGCGGAGGAGCTCGCGGTCGAGAAGACCGTGCTCAAGCCCGGCACGATCGAGCTGACGGTGCGCAACGACGGGCCCGACGCCGTCGCCATCGCCCAGGCGCAGGTCAACGACGCGTTCGTGCAGTTCTCCGGCGCGGAGCAGCCGATCGGCCGGCTCGAGTCCGCCACCGTGCGGCTGCAGCAGCCGTGGATCGAGGGCGAGGCGTACGAGGTCGCGCTCGTCACCTCGTCCGGCGGGACGATCGCGCACGAGATCCCCGTCGCGGTGGAGACGCCCGCGGCCGACCTCTCGTTCTTCGGCCTGATGGCTCTGCTCGGCATCTACGTCGGCGTCATCCCCGTCGCGCTCGGAATGCTCTGGCTGCCGTGGATCCGGCGCATACCGCCCGCCTGGCTGCGCGGCGTGATGGCGCTGACCGTCGGGCTGCTCGCATTCCTCGCGATCGACGCGACGCTCGAGGGCTTCGAGCTCGCCGGCGCGGGCTCGCAGGCGTTCGGCGGCGCGGCGCTCGTGCTCGTCGGCGCGGCGGTGGCGTTCCTGGCGCTGACTGGGATCTCGGGCTGGCTCGAGCAGCGCCGCCGCGCCGCGCGCGCCGCCGGCGCGTCGGGCGGGCACCTGGCGCTGCTCGTCGCGGTCGGGATCGGCCTGCACAACCTCGGCGAGGGCGTAGCGATCGGCTCGGCCTACTCCGCCGGCGCGCTCGCGCTCGGCGCGTTCCTCGTCGTCGGCTTCGCGCTGCACAACACGACCGAGGGGCTCGCGATCGTCGCGCCGATCGCGCACCTCCGCCCCACCCTCGGCCGGCTCGCGCTGCTCGGCCTGATCGCGGGCGCGCCGGCCGTGCTCGGCGCGTGGATCGGCGCCGCGGCGTTCAACTCGAGCGTCGCCGCGTTCCTGTTCGGCTTCGGCGCGGGCGCGATCGTCCAGGTGATCGTCCAGCTCGCCCCATCGCTGCGCGACGGCGAGGGCCGCACGCTGCACCCGGTCGCGGTGACCGGGCTGCTGGCCGGGATGGCGCTGATGTTCGCCACCGGCCTGCTGGTCAGCGTGTGAGGGAGTGCGGGCGGAGGGACTCGAACCCCCAAGACCTTTCGGTCACCAGGACCTAAACCTGGCGTGTTTGCCTGGTTTCACCACGCCCGCAGGTGGCCCGAGTCTACCCATCGCGTCCGACGTACGTGCGAACCTGTGTTCGGATGAGGTCGCGCGAAGAGGTCGCACTTGTAGCCGAGTTAGTGGCGGAGGGACTGAGCGATTACGAGATCGCCCGACAGACGGGCATCCCCGCGCCGGACAGTCCTCGCTGGCGTCGCGACCGCCGCGAAGTACCGGCTCCGTTCGCCGCCGACCCCGGCGAGGGTGACCTTCCGGGACGCGAGTACGCGTACGTGGCGCACGAATGCAAGGCCGGTCGCCATCGCTACTCGGTGAGATCCGCCTTCTGCAATCGATCGGAGGACGTCAAGAGCCTTTTCTCCTCGTCGTGCAACGCTCTTGGGATTCGGTGGACCAGCACGGCGAAGCAGATCTCGGTCTACCGCAAGGATTCGGTCCCGATCCTCGATAGGTTCATCGGGCCGAAGGCCTGAGCCGACCAGCGCGCGGGCGGCCGGGAGATTGTATGGTCGCGGCACGATGGCGGAACCCGACGTCGCTATCGAGCACCCGAACCGGAAGAAGGCCGCCTCCAAGGTCGCCCGGCTGATCGTGGTGCTGCTGCTGCTCGCCTCCGCGTTCCTGATGCTTCTGATCACGATCGGCGGGTGGGAGGCGCTCGTCGGCGCCAAGGCGCTGCAGATCATCTACATCGGGCTCTACCTGATGCTCGCCTTCTTCGTCGCGCGCTGGAGTCGCGGCGTGCTGCCGCTGATCGCGGCGCTCGCGATCGTGCTGTTCATCTTCGCCCTGGTCTCGGTGCCGGGCTGGTTCGAGCGCGACAAGGACGGCTTCACCGACCCGACGATCTCGTCGGACGTGCTCGGGCTGCTGACCGCGATCCTCGTCCCGCTGCAGCTGCTGCTGATCGCGTTCGCGATGCGCGGCTTCCAGCAGGCCTGGAACGTCGAGGTCGAGCAGCCCGCCGAGAGCGGCCGCCGCGGCGACGCCGCGCCCGCTCCGGCCTAGACTGTCACCGCCCGCCCGGGTGGTGGAATTGGTCAGACACGATGGCCTCAAAAGCCATTGGCCCTTCGCGGCCGTGCGGGTTCGAGTCCCGCCCCGGGTATCGATCACCGCTCGTCCAGACCAGCCAACAGCAGCGGAAGCGAGCGCCGGAGCTCGCGTTCCCAGTACGGCCAGTCATGGGTTCCCGCGCCGTAGAAGTCGGTGCGAACCGGAATGCCGAGGTCGTGCAGTCGCGTCACGAACGCGTGGCTCTCGCGCAGGACAGTCGGCTCGATGCGGTCGGCGCTCGCCCCGGACGCCTCGAACGGCCCCGGGCGGCCGTCGCCGGACGAGACAAACAGCGGCGTGCCACGGAGCCGCGCCGCGAGCTCGGTCGGATCGTGCCGGGCCCAGACCTCGCGGTCGCTCTCGGGGTCGCCCCAGATCGCTTTCGGGTCGGGCGTGAAGGCGGAGAAGAGGCCGAGCAGGAAGTCGGCGTCGCCGAGCGGATGCAGGAGCCCCGAGAACGACGCGGCCGCCCGGAACATCCCCGGATGGCGCGCGGCGTAGCCCATCGCGCCCAGCCCGCCCATCGACAGTCCCGCGATCGCCCGCCGCCGGCCGGCGCCGTAACCGCGCTCGAGCAGCCGCGGGACCTCGGCGAGGTGGAACGTCTCCCATGCGGGTCCCGGCTTACGGCTGCCCAGCCAGTCGGAGTAGAACCCGACGGCGCCGCCTTCGGGCATGACGACCAGCACGTCGCGCAGCTGCGGCAGCCGTTCGATGTCCGTCGAGCGGGTCCAGCTCTCGTAGGCGTCGCAGCAGCCATGGAGCAAGAACAGGACCGGCCAGCGGCGCGCCGCGCGCCCCGACGCCCAGCCGTCGGGCGTGAGCAGCCGCACCATCGCCGTCGTGTCCAGCGCCGGCGAGCGGACGTTGAGATCGACGATCCGGGGAGCTACCTGCTCCTCGTGGAACACGGTCGCGCCGCGAACGGCCGGGTCGGGTTCCGGCCGATCGCCGCCGCCGCACCCAACCGCGAGGAGCGCCGCGGCGAGAAGCGCCGCGCAGCGGCGCGCTAGCGGGTGTCGCGAAGCGGCGATGGTCAGAACGGCAGCTTGCCGCGGCCCTTGCGGCCGGTGCTCCCGCTCTTGTGGATCGCCTTCTGGCTCGAGTGGAACGGCTTGCTGAGCCAGCGGCCGAACTTGCCCGGCGCCTTGCCGGTGACCTTCGTCGGGGCGCCGGCGACCCTCGACCCGTGGCGCTCGGGACCGTGCGAGAGGCGCGGCAGGAGGAACGCGAGGATCAGCAGGATGACGCAGAAGGCGGCGACGAGGGCGATGGTCATCTGGCTGCCATACCCGAGCGCGAGTGGGATCAGTCGCTCACGAGCGCGAGCAGCTCGTCGACGAGGGCCGGCGGAGCGACGAGCATCCCGCCCTCCGCGGGCGGCGCGGGCGGGAGCGCGCGCAGCTCCAGCCCGGCGCGGGCGCAGATCAGCGCGCCGGCGGCGACGTCCCAGTGCTTGACGCCGCGCTCGAAGTAAGCGTCGTACCGCCCGGCGGCGGTCCACGCGAGGTCGAGCGCCGCGGCGCCGAGCCGTCGCAGGTCGCGCACGCGCGGCAGCAGCCGCGCGATCACGCGCGCCTGGGACTCGCGCACGCCCGCGTCGTACCCGAAGCCCGTCGCGACGAGCGCCGTGCCCAGCTCCGCGCGAGCGCTCGCGCGGATCGGCGCGCCGTCGAGCGTCGGAGCGCCGTCGCGCGTCGCCGCCCAGGTCTCGCCGCGCAGCGGGTCGAACACCACGCCCGCGAGCGCGCCGGCCGCGTCCTCGCACGCGATGCTGACGCACCACTGCGGGATCCCGAAGAGGAAGTTGACCGTCCCGTCGAGCGGGTCGACGACCCAGCGCAGCCCGCTCGTGCCCGGCCGGTCGTCGCCCTCCTCCCCCATGATCGCGTCCTCGGGCCGCGCCGACTCCAGCCGCGCGCGGATCAGCCGCTCGGTGCTGACGTCGGCTTCCGAGACGAGGTCGGTCGGCGTGCTCTTGGAGCTCGTCGCGAGCACGCGGCCGTACGCGTCGCGCAGCCCGGCGCCGGCCTCGTGAGCGACCCCGGTCGCCAGCGCCAGCAGCTCGTCGGGCAGGCTCACGCGGCCAGCGGGGGCCGGCGCTCGAGCCAGCCCGTGTCGGTCTCGAGCTGCGCGGACAGCGTCAGCAGCGTCGCCTCGTCGCCGCTGCGCCCGACGAGCTGGACCGCGACCGGCAAGCCGTCGGGCGCGCGCTCGACCGGGACGGCCGCCGCGGGCTGGCCGGTGTGGTTCCAGATCGGGAGGTGCGCGATGAAGTTCGCCATCCCGTTGAGCATCAGCGGCGCCGGCAGGCCGCTCCACTCGCCGATCGGCGGCGGCCGGCGGGTGAGCGCGGGCGTCATCAGCACGTCGAAGTCGTCGAGCACCGCGCCGAGTCGCTCGCGGTCGGACGCCTCCTGCGCATGCGCGCGCTCGACAAGGAACGACGGGATCTTCGCGCCCATGCTGACGAGGCCGCGGGTGGCGCGCGCCAGCTGCTCGGGGTGCGCCAGGTTGCCGGCCTCGATCCGCACGCCCTCGAGGTAGCGCGTCGTCACGTTGACCGCGATGTTGCCGTAGTCGGGGTCGCGGTCGTGCACGGTGTGGCCGAGGTCGCGCAGCCGGTCGGCCGTGCGCTCGACGGCGTTGCGCTGCTCGGGCTCGACGGTCGCGGTGAGGCCGCGTGGGACGCGGTGCGAGTACGCGATCCGCAGCGCACCCGGCTGCCGCCGCGCGGCGTCGGCGAGCGCGGCGCCCGGCTCGGCCGCGGCGTCGAGGAACAGCGCGCAGTCGAGCACGCTGCGGGTGAGCGCGCCGGACACCGACATGCCGTTCCAGTCGTGCGCCACCGGCAGGCGGCCACGCTGGGGCTTGAGCCCGAACAGGCCGCAGCAGGCCGCGGGAATGCGGATCGAGCCGGCGCCGTCGGTGCCCAGCGCGGCGGCGGCGAGCCCGGCCGCCACGGCGGCGGCGGACCCGCCGCTCGAGCCGCCGCACGTGCGGGCGGGATCCCACGGGTTGCGGGTGGCGCCGAACGCGAGCGACTCGGTCGTCGCCAGCGCCTCCAGCTCGGGCACGTGCGTCTTGCCGAGCAGCACCACGCCGGCCGCGCGCAGCCGGCGCACGACCTCGTGGTCGTCGGCCGCCGGCCCGCCGTGGCCGAGCGACCCGCGCGCGCTGACCTGGCCGGCGATGTCCGTGTCGTCCTTGATCGCGATCGGGACGCCGTTCAGCGGTGGCGCGGCCTCCCCGCGGCGGTCGTCGGCCGCCGCGGCGGCGGCGATCGCCTCGTCGGCGAGCACGATCCGGTAGCTGCGGATCAGCGGGTCGATGCGCCCGATCCGCTCGAGGTACAGCTCGGTCAGCTCCCGCGACGAGACCTCGCCCGCCCGGATCAGCTCGGCCTGGCGCGCGAGGCCGGCGAAGGCGAGGTCCGCTGGGTCCACGGCGCGGACCCTAGCGTCCGCGCGACGGCGTAGCGTTCGCAGCTCCATGGCGAGCTGGAGCGAGGTCGAGGGTGAGGCGCCGGAGCTGGCGGCGCTCGCGCGGCGCTACCTCGACCTGAACAAGCACAAGGTGCTCGCGACGCTCCGCCGCGACGGCTCGCCGCGCGTCAGCGGCACGGAGGTCCAGTTCGCCGACGGCGAGCTGTGGCTGGGCAGCATGCCGCGGGCGCTGAAGGCGCGCGACCTGCAGCGCGACCCGCGCTTCGCGCTCCACTGCGGCCCGCTCGATCCCGAGGCCGGCTGGACGGGCGACGCCAAGCTCGGCGGGCGGGCGGAGGAGATCACCGATCCCGAGCTGCGGGCGGCGCGGCTGGGCAAGAGCTTCGGCGACTCGCACCTGTTCCGGGCCGCCATCGACGAGCTGAGCGTGGTGCGCCTCGGCGAGCCGCCGGACCACCTCGTGATCGAGGCGTGGCACGCCGGACGGGGAGTGAGCCGCAGCGAGCGCCGCTGACGTGGACGCCCTGTCGGCGTTCGCCCCGCGCCCGGTCTGCAGCGACGCCGAGCGCCGCGCCGCCGTCTGGGCGCACGACGAGCTGCGGGCGCGCGGGCACGAGGCGTGGGTCGAGACGCACTGGGTGCGACCACAGCTCGCGCTCGCGCTTGCGCTCGGCTGCGCGCTGGCCGCGCTCGGCGGCCTAGTCGCGATCGGCGCGCCGGTCGCGGGGCTGGTGGTCGCGGCGGTCGGCGCGATCTCGCTCCTCGTCGACGTCGCCGGCCGCACGAGCCCGCTGCGCCTGCTGCTGCCGCGGCGGGCGACGCAGGTCGTGCTGGTGGCGCCGGCCGCGCGTGCAGGCCGCAAGGCCGCCGTCGACCTGCTCGTCGTGGCGCGCACGGACGTCCCCCGCGGCGGCGTCGCGCGGCGGCTCGCGCGCGTTCCCGGCGGCCTGTGGTGGCTCGTGCTGTGCGCCCTGGCGGTCGCCGCCGCCGCGGCGGCGCGCGTGGCCGGCGCCGACGGCGCCGTGCTCGGCGCCGCGCAACTCGTTCCGACCGTGATCCTGGTGCTCGCCGTCGGCGGCGCGCTAGATGCCGCAACGGCGCCGGTCGGCGACGGACGCGGCGAGGACGCCGCACTCGCCGCGGCACCGGCGCTGCACGACGAGCTCGTGCGCGACCCGCCGCCCGGCATCGCGCCCGGCCTCGTGCTCGCCGGGCCGGACGCGCTGCGCGCGCACCTGCGGCGCGAGCGGCTCGATCCGCGCCGGACCGCGCTGCTGCACGTGCGCGCCGGCGACGTCCGCAGCCGTCACCCGCAGTGGCTTGCCGCGGCCGCCACGGCCGGGCTGCCCGCCCGGCGCCGCGGGCCGCGCGGCCTGCCCGCCGCGCTGGCGCCGCCGGAGAGCGCCGGGAAGCTCGCGCGCGGCCTCGAGCCGCATCACTCCGGATTCGCTAGCCCCACGAAGTGATCGAGCGCCGCGGGGTTCGCCAGCGAGTCGCGGCTCGCCGCCTGCTCGGGCGGCTCGCCCATCAGGATCCGCTTGACCGGCACCTCGAGCACCTTGCCCGACAGCGTTCGCGGTACCTCCGCGATCGCCTGGATCTCGCTCGGCACGTGGCGCGGGGAGCAGTCCTCGCGCACCCGCCGGCGGATCTCCGCTACCAGCTCCTCGTCGAGCGATACGCCCTCGCGCAGCACGACGAACAGCGGCATCCAGTTCTCCTCCCCCGGGCGCGGCACGTCGACGACGATCGCGTCGACGACGTCCGGCAGCGCCAGCACCGCGCGGTAGATCTCGCTCGTGCCCATGCGCACGCCGCCGCGGTTGATCGTCGAGTCCGAGCGC
>Ga0126306_10001912_pt1 | contig 11446 bp, 11 predicted proteins | sample Plot27_FD_92592 | JGI IMG/M metagenome (GOLD analysis project Ga0126306, IMG submission 92592) | Serpentine soil microbial communities from UC McLaughlin Reserve, CA, USA - Plot27 | ecosystem: Environmental > Terrestrial > Soil > Grasslands | place: USA: UC McLaughlin Reserve, Lake County...
GCGAGGGGAAGACGAAGAGGCCACAGCGCCGGTAGAGCGCCGAGAGCTCGCGGTCCGGGACGAAGCCGGTGAGCAGCAGCTGGTCGCCGTGGACCCCGAGCTCCTTGGCGAAGCCCTCGAGGTTGGCCCGCGCCTCGGGGTCGAGCTTGTAGGTGATGACGAGCTGGTGGCGATCGCGGAACCGCTCGGGGAGCTGCGCGTACGCCTCGATCAGGCCGGTGATGTTCTTGCGCCAGTCACCGCCGCCGACGTAGAAGAGAAAGCCGTCTCGCAACCCGGGGAACTTCGCATCGAGGATCTTGGCGGCCTCCTCGCGGGAGGTGACCATCGACGCCATCTGCATGGAGGTCCCCGCATCGATCACAGTGATCCGGTTCTCGTCGAATTCCAGGTGCTCGACCGCATCGGCCGCAGAGCACTCGGAGACCGCGAGGATGTGATCGGCGGTCCGCATGATGCCGAGCCGAGCGAGCCAGCGCGAGAAGTGGATCGGGTCCGGGTCGACGTAGTGCTCGGAGAAGATCAGCGGGATCAGGTCGTGGAGCGTGATCACGAGCTTCACTCCCGCCCGCCGGGCCCAGTGCGGCCACTGCTCCTCGAGGGTGACGAAGGGCGTGGGCCCCTCGAAGGGAGAGGTGACGTGGTAGAGCGAGGGCGGGGGGTCCGGCTCTGTGTCCTTGCCGCTTACCCAGCCGAGCTTGCCGGTGCCGTGGAGAAACGCCAGCGACGCAGGGACCGGGAGAAGCGGGGTCAGCCCGACCGTGTGAACGACGTCGGGGGCGACCCTCATGAGCGCCTCGGTCGACTCCGCCGCCTGCCGCGCGATGCCGCGCTCGAAGTTCTGGACGTTCTGGCAGCCCTGAACGTCTACCCAGACGCTCCGACTTGGCAAGGCCATCAGTCCGGGGGGTCGGTGCGCCTCGCCACGACGATCCGCTCCGCGACAGCCCACCCGGCGAGCAGCTCGTCCAGCGACCCCTCGTCGAGGCCGTTCCGGGAGCCGTTGCCGCTGGCGACTCCGATCACCAAGAGGCCATCCTCGGAGAGCAGATCTCCGATCCGCTGCAGCTCGGCGGGGTCGGGCTGAGAGGTCTCCCCCATGTAGAGGACGGCCCCGAAGCGGCGTCCGCCGGCATCCCAGTCCTCCAGTCCGTTCACCTGGGTCACGTCGTAGCCGCGCGAGGTGAGCGAGGCACCGGCCTTCTGGCCGCGGCGCCCGATCACGAGCACTGGCCCCGGTGCGTCCAATCCGGCGAGCGCTGTCTCCTCAGGCGTGGGCGCGGGCTTCTGAGCGGTGCTCCGCTCGACCAGATCGCCGATACGACGGAGCTCGACCCCCACGTAGGCGAGCGACTCGACCGCGGCCGCCCGCAGCGAGGCAACCTCGCCACGCAGCTCCCTGAGCGGCAACGTCAGGACGCGATACGGGAGCCGCAGCAGTCGGACGAGCAGCAGCATCGCGCGGCGCTTGACGCGCTCTAGGAGCGGCCCGCCGACGGCTATCTCTTGCTTCGGGTCGGGCACGGCTGGGATTGAAGCAGAGGTGCGGCGGACTCTCGCCGTCTCAGCTTGCAACGTCAGCCATAAGCTTTGACCGCGTGGAATCCGCCGTCGAACCGCTCTTGCCGGGCGACGATCAACTCGATCGGGACCGAGTGATCGAGGTCGACACCGAAGTCGGCTCGCTCTGGCTGGAGCGGGATGCCGAGATCCTGACGCCGACTGTGCTCGAGACCGGACGCTGGCAGCAGGACATGGTTGACCTGGTCTCGAGGCTTGTACGGCCCGGGATGACGGTCGTCGACGCGGGCGCGAACGTGGGCTTCATTTCTGTTCAGGCCGCCAAACTGGTGGGTCAAACCGGGCGCGTGTACTGCATCGAGGCCGACCCTGCGAATGTGTCGATCCTGCGAGCGAACCTCTGGAGGAACGGCTGCACCAACGCCGAGGTGCTGCCGGTGGCGGCATGGTTCGAACGAGCTGACCTGAACCTGACCGTGCTCCCCGAGGGAGGGCCATTCACGCACGTCAGCGCGGGGCCACCTCGGGAATCGACCGTTCCCGCCTACCGCCTCGATGAGCTTGTGGATAAGCGCGTGGACTTCCTCAAGGTCGACTGCGAAGGGACCGATCATCTGGTGCTGCGCGGGGCGACTGGCCTTTTCGAGAACAACCCGGACCTGATCGCGACCGTCGAGTTCACTCCCGACCACGCGACGCACACCGGCCACACGTCGGAGGACATCCTCGAGATCTACCGTGAGATGGGACTGAAGCCGTTCATGGTGTCGGTCGGCGGCTTCCTGCGCCCGACCAGCTATGAGCGGCTCGTGTCTTCCGGCTCGGACGAGCGCGTCATCACCTACGACTTCGCACTTTCCCTGAGACGCCGAGCGCGGTTCCTCGCCACTTACTACCTCCTGGGAGTACCACGGCGAGTCTTCGAGCGTCTCCTCGAGCTCAGTGGCGACCTGCTCGAGTACGTGCCCGAGCGGATCCGCCCCCGGATCCGGCGCCGCGACCGCCTCCGTCGCCGCTAGCGAGCCGCTCAGCTGCCCGGCTTGATCAGTGCCACGTGGACGCTGGTCCACATGTGCTCGTCCTTTTGCAGAACCACATGCGGATAGATCAGGGGGCCCTGCTTGATCTGTGGAGGCGGCAGATTGACCTCCATGCCGAAGAGGTCCTTGACCTTGTCCAACATCGATGGCTTCGGCATGTCAGTCTCGAAGAGGCTGTCCCAATCGATCACCGTCGTGAGCGTCTGATCGGAGCTCGATAGATCGAGCGGAGACGCGAGCTCCCAGTCAAGTCCATCCAGCACGACCTGTCGCAGCTCCCGTTCGTCGAAGAGCACGGTGCCGGGCATCCCGGGAGGCGGTCCGGCCAGTCGGTACTCGGTCGCGATCGCGGCGACGCCGCCTGGACGGAGGACCCGGTGCATCTCCTCGACGCTCTCGCGGATCTCGTCGAGTGTCCCGAAGTGCTCGATTGAGCCGGACGAGAAGATGCCGTCGAAGGACTCGTCCTCGTAGCTGAGCTTGCGGCCGTCCATATGCTGGACGATGAGCCGTCGCGGGTTCCAGTCCATCTGCACCCCTCTATCCGGCGCGACCAGCATCTGCGCCCCCGAGTCCGTCTCCGACCATGAGTCCTCCATGAGGTACAGGTCGGTCGCGAACACCCTCCTGACATGGCGGGTGAGCCAGAAGACAGTCGCCTCGCGCCCTGCCCCCACGCCGAGAATCTCGGCGTCCTCGCGAAGCGCGCCGAAATCGCGGAGAGCACGAGCAGTCATCGCGACCTCCCACGGCTTGCGGTGCTCCGTGCCGTCCGGGTACTCCGGACCGATGTCCTCCGTCGCCATGTCGCGTATCAGCGCGCGCAGATCCGGATCGCGGAAGTCCGCGAGCTCGCAGAGCTTGCAGTAGCTCAGTGAGGGGCCGTTCATCGCGGGCACTCTAGAGAGGGCGAAGCTCGGCCTACATCCGCCCGGCGGCACGGCGATCCGCGCGTCGCCGCATCCGCCGGATCCGGGCGTCGAGCAGCGGAGCGACCCCGGGAATCCGCCGAAGCGCGGCACCGATGCGTGCGATGCGCAGGTGCAGCCACCCCCGCATGATCGAGGCTGAGCGCCTCAGCCTCCGAGCCCCGCGCAGGTGAGCCTCGCGCAGGGGGAACGGCCGCTCGTAGAGATCGCGCTCCCGATAGGCGTCCCTGAGCTCCCGCCGCAGGCGGGCTCCGCGGATGGGTGCCAGGTACCGGTGCCACGACTGCTGGTCGGAGACGAAGCGCTGAGCGATCCGTGAGCGCTCGAGCTCGGTCGGGTACTTGATGTAGGCGCCGAGCTCCTCGTCGAAGAAGCCGGGGCTCCAGCGGGTCGAGCCTCCGGGAGCCCGGACCAGGAAGGGGACGTAGGGAAGGAACCTGACGCGGCGCATGAGCCGGAGCGACTTGAGGCGGGCTGCAAGGTAGCGCTCCGGGTTGAGGACGGGCCAGTCCTGCGCCACGCTGATTCGATCGAGTTGGTTCTTGAGGCCGATCGGATCGGAGAAGATCGGGTCGGGCACCTGGAGGAATCGCCTGATGTAACGACGGGGCACGATCAGGTGGCGGTCCTCCACGCCGCCGTAGCTCTCGCCATCCAGCGCATAGATGCGTCGGGCGGAGAGGCGCCGGGTGCTCGGGTGGGGCGTCGGCCAGAGCAAGTCCGAGCGGGTGACGACGAGCCAGTCGTAGTCGTCCGCGATCCCCTCGCGCTCGATTGATTCCTTCAAGAACTGGCGGAAGTAGAGGACGATCGCGCCGGAACCGATCTCCTTGATCTCGGGATCATCGACGCCGCCGAGCAGCTGGGCACCGGGTGTGAGCAGCACTCGCCACTGCGGCCCCCTGGCCTTTCGGTCGTAAAGGTCGCCCCAGTCGTCAGGTTCGCGGGTACGCCAGACGAACCTCGCCCGCTCGTAGAAGGGGTTCTCGCTCTCATGATCCCCGACGCAGAGGGCGAGATCCGCACCGAGCACGTCGAGAACATTCGTGAAGAAGCTCTCGGTGGTGACCTCCCCCGTCCGGGTCTCGGCCACCACCGCGACCAGCACCCGCTCCCGTTCTGCTTTGCCCCTCATCATCCCCGGCCGAGATCTTGACAAATCCGCCTGGCAAACTGTCCGCTGTGTGGGCGAGGGGGAAGGCACGGATCTTCAACTTCCTGCAGCGGCTCGCCCGCCTTCGCGGGCTCGACCTGCAGCCCCATCGCGGGCCTCCCCGGAACCTCGGTGACTTCCTCGCCAACCGTCGTGTCGATCTCGTCCTCGACGTGGGGGCATCGACCGGGAATTACGGCTGGACGATCAGAGCGGGCGGATACCGCGGCAGGATCTGCTCGTTCGAGCCCCTGCAGGCGGCATTCGCCAAGCTCGAAAAGCTGGCGGCGGAGGATCCGGGCTGGACCTGCCATCGGCTGGCGCTCGGCGCCGAGTCGGGGGAGGCGGAGATCAACGTCGCCGGCAACTCGGACAGCAGCTCCCTGCTCGAGATGGGCGAGCGGCACGCCCGCAGCGATCCGGCATCGGTCTACATCGGGAAGGAGAGAATCGAGCTGAGCACAGTCGACGAGGTCTGGGAGCGTCTCGTCAGGGACGGCGAGGGAGTCTTCCTCAAGCTCGAGGTCCAGGGGTACGAGCTCGAGGCTCTTCGCGGCGCAGAGCGATCCCTGCCGCGCCTGACCGGGGTCCAGACGGAGCTCTCCCTGGTCCCGCTGTACGAGGGCGCACCGAGTTGGACTGACGTAGTCGCCCATTTGCAGGAGCGCGGATTTCAGCCTGAGCGGCTGGAGCCCGCCTTCGAGGATCCGGCGACGGGGCAGGTCCTCCAAGTCGACGCCGTCTTCATGCGCGAAGCCGGTTAGTCAGCGGGTAATCTTGCCGGCGAGCTGATCCTCGAGAGCAGCCACGTCGGCGTCCACCATCAGCTCGATCAGCTCCTTGAAGCGCACCCGGGGCTCCCAGCCGAGCTTCTCCTTCGCCTTGCTCGCGTCGCCGAGCAGGTGATCCACCTCCGAGGGCCGGTAGTACTTGGGGTCGATCTCGACGTACTCGTCGGGATCGAGCCCCTGGCGAGCGAAGGCGATCTCGACGGCTTCGCGGACGGTGTGCGTCTCCCCGGTGGCGATCACGAAGTCGTCCGGTTCGTCCGCCTGCAGCATCATCCACATCGCCTCCACGTAATCCGGCGCGTAACCCCAGTCGCGCTTCGCCTCGAGGTTGCCGAGCCAGAGCTTCTCCTGGAGCCCGGCCGCGATCCGCGCCACCGCACGGGTGATCTTGCGCGTGACGAAGGTCTCGCCGCGCCGCGGCGACTCGTGGTTGAAGAGGATCCCGTTGACGGCGAAGAGGTCGTAGGCCTCGCGATAGTTGACGGTCGCCCAGTAGGAGGCGACCTTGGCGACGCCGTAGGGGCTGCGTGGATGGAACGGCGTCCCTTCGTTCTGCGGCGGGGACGCGGCGCCGAACATCTCGGAGGAGGACGCCTGGTAGAAGCGCGGGCTGACGCCTGCCTCCCTGATCGCCTCCAGCAGCCGGACCGTGCCGGAGCCGGTGATGTCGAAGGTGTACTCGGGGATCTCAAAGGAGACGCGGACGTGGCTCTGGGCGCCCAGGTGGTAGATCTCGTCGGGCTGGAGCTGGTAGAGGAGCTTCACCAGCGCGACCGAGTCCGACAGATCGCCGTAGTGGGTGAAGAGCCGCACGCCCTGCTCGTGGGGGTCGTGGTAGAGGTGGTCGATCCGGTCCGTGTTGAAGCTCGAGGAGCGGCGAACGATGCCGTGAACCTCGTACCCCTTCTCGAGCAGTAGTTCGGCGAGATAGGAGCCGTCCTGGCCGGAGATACCCGTGATCAGGGCGCGCCTCTCGGTTCCGGGAGCGCGGGGAAGCGGGGAATTTGCGTTGGCCATGGCGGAAGGATCGCCTATTCACTGCCCGCCCGCGAGCTGGATGTCCCGCCAGCTGGACGGCAGGTTGCGATCGACTTCGATCTTGCCGCGGAAGCGGATCGGATCGCGTGAGCCGAACTCCTTGACCCACGCCGCCATGCGGTCGATGCCCTCGCGCAGCTCGAGCGGATCGGAGGGTGAGAACGCAGCCCGGACCTTGCTGTGGTCCGAGAAGGCGTGGACCACCTCGTTGCGCGCCGGTAGATGCACGACGTTCGGCTCGATCTCGAGCGCCCGCGCGACCTCGTCGGCGAGCTGGAGGATCGTGTACGGAGTGTCCGCGCCGACGTTGAACGTCTCATTCGTCGCGGCGGCGACGAATGGGCTCTCCGCGATGATCGGGGCGACATCCGAGATATGGGAGAAGGCTCGGGTCTGCTTGCCGTCGCCGAAGACGGGCATCGGCTCGCCGCGGAGCACCGCGTTCATGAAGATCCCGATCACGTTGCGGTAGGGATCGGCGATGTTCTGGCGCTCGCCGTAGACGTTGTGGGGGCGGAAGATCGTGTAGTCCAGCCCGAACATCTCGTTGGCCGCCGCCAGATCGAGCTCGACCGCCCACTTCGAGATGCCATACGGATCCTCCGGCACCGGCACCATGTCCTCGCTCATCGGCACCTGGCCGGCTCCGTAGACGGCGATCGACGAGGTGAATACGAATCGTTCGGCGTCGCCCAGGACCGACTGATTGATCAGGTTGACGCTCGCCTCGAGGTTGGTGCGGTAGTTCCAGGCGCGAATGAAATGGGACAGCCCCTCGGCCGCGTACGCCGCGAGGTGATAGACGAATCGAAAGGGGCCATTCGCCTCCCAGAGCGACTGCACGAACCCCGCATCGCGGACGTCCCCCTCGACGAACTCCGCTTGATCCGGGACGTTCTCGCGATAGCCACCCGAGAGGTCGTCGACGGCGACCACGTCGAGCCCTCGCTCCAGGCATGAGTCGACCAAATGTGACCCCATGAAGCCTGCCGCCCCTGTTACCAGTGCACGGTCCGCCACGCGCAGCAAGCTAGCGGAGACCCCGACAGGCGATGAGTACGCTGTCGCGCGCCCTGCCGCCATCCCGAGGATGCCGAATTGCTCTCCGTCATCACCCCCGCGCGCAACATGGCGCAGTTTCTGCCTGAGACGCTGGACAGCGTCGCCGCGCTGCGCATGCCGCACGAGCACATCGTGATCGACGGAGCGTCGAACGACGGGACCGTCGAACTGCTCGAGTCGCGCGAGGACCCGCACCTCACCTGGATCTCGGAGCCGGACAGCGGCCAGACCGAGGCGGTCAACAAGGGGCTGCGGCTGGCCCGGGGGGACCTGCTCGCCTGGGTCAACGCCGACGACGCCTACATCCCCGGCGCCGCCGACCGGGCGCTCGCGCACCTGGCCGGGAACCCCGAGATCGGGGCGATCTTCGGTGCCGTCAACTACGTGAATGAGCACGGCGAGGTCTTCCGGACCCTCGTTCCGCCGAAGTGGAGCTGGCGCAAGTACCTCTACGTCGGGGCCTTCGTGACGACGCCGACGATCGTCTGGCGCCGCGAGCTCCTCGAGCAGGCCCCCTCGCTCAATGAGCGCTATGCGGACGCCGCCGACTACGACTTCTACCTGCGGCTGCTGCGCGGCGCGAGGGTCGACCGGATCGATGAGCCCTATCTCAACTTCCGCTACCACCCGAGCTCCAAGACCACGACAGACGTCTGGGTGCAGCTCAACGAGGCCATGGAGATCCGGCTCGGCTGGGCGGGTAACCCGCTCCAGCGGGGGATCATGCGCGGCTGGGAGGCGAGCCGGCGGGCGGTGCTGCCGCGAATCTCCTCCTGGCCCCACCCCGAGCCGCGCGGCGTGGTGAAGCTGCTGCGGCGAATCGGCGCCCGTGGCTAGCGGGAGCGAGGCGAGAACGGAGGGCGGCCCGGTCTTCGATCGCCCAACGCTTCGGCTCCGGGTCGCCGTCTTGCTGGCGCGGGCGATCGAGTGGGTGCTGTGTCATCACCGGCTCGCGCGGATGCTCTACGCCGCCTCCGGCGCGAACGCCCGCCTGAGCGCTCGGCTGCTGCGGGGCGAGCAGCGCGGGTGCCCTTGCTGCGGGGGCCGCTTCCGCCGGATGTCCCGCCAGCGGATCACGGGCTTTGGCGGCATCTGCCCGCGCTGCCGCTCCCATCCGCGTCATCGCGCGATCGCGCTGCTGATCGCCCGAGGCGACCTGCCCGGGCGCTGCCTCCTCCACTTCGCGCCGGAGCCGCTCCTCGACCCGGTGTTCTCGCGTCTACCCGGGATCGAGCGCGTGACCGCCGACCTCCACGCCCCCGCCGACCTGCGCCTCGACATCTCCAACATCGACCTGCCGGATTCATCCTTCGATCTGATCCTCTGCAGTCATGTGCTCGAGCACGTCCCCGACGACCGCGCCGCGATGCGCGAGTTGGGCCGGGTGCTGGCGGGCGGTGGCTTGGCGCTCGTCCTCGTCCCCTACCGGCCGCGCGTGACGACCTACGAGGACCCCTCGATCACCTCCCCGCTCGAGCGGATGGTCGCCTTCGGCCAGCAGGACCACGTCCGGATCTACGGGACCGACCTGACCGAGCGGCTGGGCGAGGCCGGTTTCGAGGTGGATGACCGCACGGCCGCCGAGCGATTCGACGAGGCGACGGTCGAGCGCTACGACCTCGACCCGGAGGAGCACCTCTTCCTCTGCCGGACTCCGGCCGGCTAGCGGATCGCCGGGCGACCTCGCCGGAAGAGGACCTTTTCGTAGAGCGCCTTCTCGATCGGGGCCGGGACCGGCCGCCAGGCCCAGTAGGTCCGGTAGGCGAGCCGGTGGAGCGGGCCGAGGTCGGTCTGCCGCGCGAACTCCCGCCGCCGCGCGAAGAGGTCGGGGTGCTTGGCGCGGATCTGCCGGTAGACGCGGCGGTAGCGGCGGCGGTGCTCCTCGTTCCCGGAGCGCTCGTGCTTGCGGTACTCGTGGGTGACCCGGTCGATCTGCAGGCCTCGCCAGCCCTTCTCGAACGCGCTCAGGCAGAAGTCCCAGTCCTCATAGCCCTCGATCGCCGGGTCGAACCCGCCGGCGTCCTCCCAGCAGCGCCGCCGGACCAGCCCGAGCTGGGCCCCGGCGATCGAGCGGTGGAGCAGGATGTAGGGGTCGAAGTCGGGGAAGCGCAGCACACCGGACCACGCCCCGATCAGCTTCATCAGCCCGTAGCAGTAGCCCACGTCCGGGTTCGCCTCGAGTGGCGGCCGCAGCACATCGAGCGCGTCCGGGGTGAGGCGGTCGTCCGCGTCGACCATCAGCAACAGCTCCGAGCCTGAGTTCTCGAAGCCCGCGTTCCGCGCGGCGGCGACTCCGGCGTTCTGCTGCCTGATCACGTTGACCGCCGCTGGCACCTCGTCGAGGGCCCGGACGGTCTCCTCGTCCGTGGAGCCGTCGTCCACCACGACCACCTGCGGGGGGCCGCCCTGCTGACCGAGCGCCCGTTTGACCGACTCGAGCAGGAAGCGCCCGTGGTTGAAGCAGGGGATCACCACCGTGATGTCGCCGTGGCGGGGCATGATCCGGCCCGAGAGTAGCCCCACTAGGATCGCGGCCGATGACGGAGGATCGTGAGCCGCGCCCGGTTTCTCGCTCGAGCTCCGAATTGATCCGTTGGATGAGCATCCAGGACGCCAATTCGGCGGGCTTCGTCCACGGCGGCGTGGTGATGCGCATGTGCGACGAGGTCGCCGGGATCGCCGCCATCCGCCATTCCGGCTGCCGGGTGGTGACCGCTGGGATGGACCGAATGACCTTCACCGAGCCGGTCCACGTCGGCGAGCTCCTGCGCTGCCGCGCCTGCGTCAACGCTGTCTGGAGGACCTCGATGGAGGTCGGCGTTAGGGTCGAGGCCGAGAACGCCGTCACCGCGGAGGTCCGCCACACCAGCACCGCCTACCTGACGATGGTGGCGGTCGACACAGACGGCCAGCCGATCGAGGTGCCGCCACTCATTCCCGAGACACCTGATGAGGAGCGCCGCAAGCGCGAGGCGGAGACCCGCCGGCGTAACCGCCTGACCGAGCGCGAGGAGATCCTCGAGGCGCGCGAGGCCGGCGAGGGTGCGGGCGCCTGATCGCGCCTGATGCGGCGGTGCTCCGTTGACGCGAGGGTGCGCCGCCAGGCGCAACCCGTTTCATAAGTAAGGAGCAACCCGTTGAATGATGGGCGCTCCTATCCTTCCCCTGCCCAGATGCCCCTCACAGCCGACAGGCAGTCAGAGGAAACGCGGCGTGCGAGCGCCGACGCCATTCGCACGACCGTCGTGCTCCCCGCCTACAACGAGGGCGCCGCCCTGCCGCACGTGCTCGACGAGCTCGGCGAGTACCTCGATCGAAGCTACGAGGTCCTGGTGGTCGACGACGGCTCCACCGATGACACCGCCGATGTCGCCGGGCGCTACCCGATCCGCCTCGTCCAGCACGCCTCCAACCGAGGCAAGGGCGTCGCAATCCGGACGGGGATCACCGAGGCTCAGGGCGAGAACGTCGTGATCATGGACGCGGACGCGACCTACCCGGTGCCCGCAATCAAGGAGATGGTCGAGCTGCTCGATGACCACGACCTGGTTAGGGGGGTGCGCGAGTCGGAGCCCGAAAGCATGCCCTTCGTCAACCGGGTCGGCAACTGGCTCTTCAACAAGCTGCTCGCGATCAGCCACGGCCTCGAGGGAACCGACCACCTCAGTGGCCTGTACGCGATGCGCCGCTCCGAGGCCGTCCGGCTGGGCACCGAGGCCCGGGGCTTCGACATCGAGACGGAGATCGGGATCAAGGCGAAGGCCCGCGGCCTGCGCGAGGCCGAGATCCCCATCTCGTACCTGCCCCGAGTCGGCGAGAAGAAGCTCAGCCCCTGGAAGGACGGGCTGCGCATCCTCGGCCGGGTGATCGTGCTGCTGCTGATCTACAACCCGACGCTCACCTTCATCGTCC
>Ga0126306_10001913_pt1 | contig 11443 bp, 16 predicted proteins | sample Plot27_FD_92592 | JGI IMG/M metagenome (GOLD analysis project Ga0126306, IMG submission 92592) | Serpentine soil microbial communities from UC McLaughlin Reserve, CA, USA - Plot27 | ecosystem: Environmental > Terrestrial > Soil > Grasslands | place: USA: UC McLaughlin Reserve, Lake County...
ACCTGCGTCAAGGGCGCGAGGCCGGCGATCGGCTCGGAGCCCGACGCAGCCGCCACGAGCTCGAGGCCGGGGTTGGCTTCGACGATCTCGATCGCTTGCCGCCCTATCGACCCCGTCGCGCCGAGCAGGGCGACCCGCGTCGTCACTGCAGCGCCACGATCGTGTAGTAACCCGCAACCGAGGCGAAGAGCAAGGAGTCGATTCGGTCGAGGACGCCACCGTGCCCGCCGAGCAGCCGCCCGGTGTCCTTGACCTGCATGTCGCGCTTGACCGCCGACTCGAAGAGGTCGCCGACCGTGCCTGCGAGCGCGAGCACCGCCCCGAGGACGAGCGCTTCCCAGATCTCGAGGAAGCGCTCACGGTCCTGGTAGAGCGCGAAGAACGCGACCAGGACCGACGCGGCGAAGCCGGCGACGAAGCCTTCCCACGTCTTACCCGGTGACATCACCGCAGCCAGTTTGTGCCGCCCGAGCAGCCGCCCTACGAAGTACGCAGCGGTATCGCTCGCCCAGACGGCGAGCAGGACGGTGAAGATCGCGAGTCGGCCAACAGTGTCGTCACCGAAGTCACGGAGGAGGATCAAGTGCCCGATGCCGGCGCCGACCCAGAAGGCTCCGAGGATCGTCGACGCGATCGTGACCGTGCCGGACTGCCGCGTCTCGGCGACGCCGTAGAGACCGAACGCGAACACGAAGGTCGTGAGCAGGCCGGCGAACAGCCAGGCCGGCCCTCCCAACTCCGCGCCGATGAGGCCGACGAGGACGCCCGCGAAGCCAGCGAGCACGAGCGGCCGGAGCGGCCGGATCGTCGTGTAGAGCTCGTGGAGCGCGAGGACCGCGGCGACCGCCGCCACTCCGAAGAGCCACCAGCCGTCGAAGTAGGCGGCCGCCAGCACCGCGACGAGCAGCGGAACGGCGACAATGACGCGGCCGGCGAGATCCCTCATCGCGCGCCGAACCGGCGGCGACGCTGCGCGAAGGTCTCGAGAGCAGCCCGCAGCTCGTCCGCGCCGAAGTCCGGCCAGAGCGTGTCCGTGAAGACGAGTTCCGCGTACGCGAGCTGCCAGAGCAGGAAGTTCGAGATCCGGACCTCACCCGACGTTCGAACGAGCAGATCGGGGTCGGGCATCTCGGGCTCGTAGAGGTGCTCGGCGACCAGCTCCTCGTCGATCGCGTCAGGCGAAGCCTCGCTCGCTGCGATCGCACGTACTGCCTCGACGAGCTCCGCGCGTCCGCCGTAGTCGAAGCAGATCCACAGATGCAGCTTCTCGTTGTCGACCGTCTCCTCCTCGAGCGCCAGCATCTGCGCGAACAGCGATTCCGGCGCGCGGTCCCTACGGCCGACGAAGCGGACGCGCACGCCCTCCTTCGCGAGGTCGGGCAGCTCCCGCTCGATCGTGTCGCCGAAGATCTCCATCAGGTCCTCGACCTCGTCCACCGGACGTGACCAGTTCTCGGTCGAGAACGCGTAGACCGCGAGCGACTCCAGGCCGAGGTCCATCGCGGCCTCGACGGTGCGCCGGAGCGCCTTCGTGCCGGCGCGATGACCCTCGGCTATGGGCAGGCCCCGCTGCTCCGCCCACCGACCGTTCCCGTCCATGATCACCGCGACGGCGCGGGCGAGCTCGGTCGCCGCCATCAGACCTCGAGGATCTCGGCTTCTTTGTGTTTAAGCGCGTCGTCGATCGACTTGATGCGCTCGTCGGTCAGCTTCTGCACGCGTTCCTCGCCGCGATGCTCCTCGTCCGCGCCGACCTCGCCCTTGTTCACGAGCTCCTTCATGTGGTGCACCACGTCACGCCGAACGTTCCGCACCGCGATGCGGCCCTCCTCGGCGAGGTGGCGGACGACCTTGACGAGCTCCTTGCGCCGCTCCTCGGTGAGCTGCGGGATCGGGAGCCGGATCACCTTGCCGTCGTTGGAGGGCGTAAGACCCAGGTCGGACTCCTGGATCGCCTTCTCGATCTGCTTCGCCGAGCTCGGGTCGAATGGCTGGATCGTGAGCATCCTCGGCTCGGGCACGTTGATCGTGGCGAGCTGTTTGAGCGGCGTCTCCTGACCGTAGTAGTCGATCGCGATCCGGTCGAGGAGCGCCGCCGACGCGCGGCCCGTGCGCACCGTGTTGAACTCGTTCCGTGCGTGCTCCACGGCCTGGTCCATCCGTCGCTGCCCGTCCTGCATCAGCTCGTCGACCGTCATCGCTTCCCCTCTCGTCGTGGGCTCCCGCTGAGGGAACCTCCCGGTTCCCCCAGACCCCCTCCACTGGTCCGCCGCGCGGACAGGCCGCTCACGCGGCCTCCTCAGTCGAGATGATCGTCCCCACCCGCTCCCCGTCGACGACACGGCGGAGGTTGCCCTCCCCGGTGCCGAAGACATAGATCGGCAGATCGTTGTCCATGCAGAGGGAGAGCGCGGTCGTGTCCATGACCTTCAACCCGCGCTCGATCGCCTCACGATGCGTGAGCTCGGGGAGGAACTCCGCGTCGGGGTCGGCGTTCGGGTCGGCGCTGTACACGCCGCCCGCGCCGTACTTCGCCATCAGGATCGCGGCGGCGCCGATCTCGAGCGCGCGGAGCGCCGCGGCCGTGTCGGTCGTGAAATACGGGTTGCCGGTGCCGGCCGCGAAGATGACGATCCGCCGCTTCTCGAGGTGCCGGATCGCGCGTCGTCGGATGTATGGCTCCGCGACGTCTGCGATGTCGAGCGCCGACTGCACGCGGGTCTCCGCACCGGCCCGCTCGAGCGCGTCCTGGAGAGCGAGCGCGTTCATCACGGTCGCGAGCATCCCCATGTAGTCCGCCGTTGCGCGGTCCATGCCTTCCGCGGACGCCTCGAGTCCGCGGTAGAGGTTCCCAGCGCCGACGACGACTGCGAGCTCGGTCAGGCGTGCGACGTCCGCGATCTCCCGGGCGAGCTCGTCGATCGTCGCCGAGTCGAGCCCGTACTCCCGGGAGCCCATCAGCGCCTCGCCGGAGACTTTCAGCAGCACGCGGCGGAACGGCTCGGCGGCCGCCCCAGCGGCCGCCGGCGAATCCTGCGGCCGGACCGCCATCACCCCGAGAGCGAGATCCGCTCGAACTCGGCGACCTGAGCGCCCTCTTCCTCGAGCGCCCGGCCCACCGTCTTGGCCGTGTCGTGGATCCACGGCTGCTCAGCCAGGACCTGCGCCGCGAAGAAGCGCTTGTTCACCATCCCTTCGACGATCTTCTCACGTGCCTGCTCCGGTTTCGACTGGACCTCGTCGGAAGCGAGGTAAATGTCGCGCTCGGCGGACACGAGCTCGTCCGGCACGTCCTCGCGGGCGATGTACTGCGGGGCCGAGGCGGCAATGTGCATCGCGACCTTGCGGGCAAGCTCCGGCGAGGCGCCGCGGAGCTGTACGAGCACGCCCAGCTTGTTTGCGGGCGGGTGCGCATAGCCCTCGATCGTCCCGGTGTCGATCCGCTCGAAGCGCGCCGGCGAGACGACTTGGATGTTCTCGCCGAGCTTCGCGGAGAGCTCCTTGCGCTCGTCCTCGAGCTTGACCTCGGCTCCGACGCCTTCCTCGTCGACAAGCTCGAGCACCTTCTTCGCGAAGGCGAGGAACTCGGCGTTGTCCGCGACAAAATCGGTCTCGCAGCCGACGCCCACGATCGTCCCGCGGCTGCCGTCCTCGTGAACCCGGTAGCCGACCTTGCCCTGCGTGGTTGCGCTGCCCACCCGCTTGTCGGCGTTGGTCATCCCCTTCTCGCGTAGGAGCTTCTTGGCCGCGTCGACGTCGCCGCCGGTGTCCTGCAGCGCGCGCTTCGCGTCCATGATCCCCGCGCCCGTCATCTCGCGAAGCTCCTTGACGAGCGTCGCGGAGATCGCCGTCACGTGGTGGTCACCTCTTCCGCGATCGGCTCCTCCTTCGGCGAGACCTGCTCGTAGTCGCCCTCCGGCACCGTCTCCGTCTCGGTCGCCGTCTCCGTGTCGGTCTCGGCCGCCGTCGCCGAGGGCGTCGTCACCGCGCGGCTGAGCTCTTGCTCGGTCACGCCCGTCTTCCCCGCCGCGATGCCGTCGGCGATCACGCGCGCCACGAGCTCGCACGAGCGGATCGCGTCGTCGTTGCCGGGGATGACGTACTGGGCCTCATCGGGGTCGCAATTCGTGTCGACCAGCGCGATCACCGGGATGCTCAGCCGGCGCGCCTCACTGACGGCGAGCTGCTCCTTGCGCAGGTCGAGGATGAACACCGCGTCGGGCTGGCGCTTCATGTCGGCGACGCCGCCGAGGTTCGCGTCGAGCTTCTCGAGTTGGCCGAGCAGCTCGATTCGCTCCTTCGGTGGGAGCAGCTCGAGCTGACCCTCTTCCTTGAGACGGCGCAGCTCGTGGAGCCGCTCGATCCGGCTGTGGATCGTGCGCCAGTTCGTGAGCAGCCCACCGAGCCAGCGGTGGTTGACGTACGGCATCCCGACGCGCTTGGCCTGGTTCTCCACGGCATCCTGCGCCTGCTTCTTCGTGCCGACGAAGAGGACCGTTCCGTTGCGCGTCGCGATGTTCTTCGCGAACTCGTGCGCATCCCCGAGCAGCTGCTGCGTCTGCTGGAGGTCGATGATGTAGATACCGCCCCTCTCCTTGAAGATGAAGCGGCGCATCTTGGGGTTCCAGCGCCTGGTCTGATGGCCGAAGTGGACCCCGGCCTCCAGGAGCTCTCTCATGCTGACGACGGACATGGTGGCATAGCCTCCGTTTCGCGGTTTCGTTTGCACTGCCACCGGCGGGCTCGGCTGGAACCGGGGATCCGTCGTTCCGGCACCGCCACCCGAGTCGCCCCGCCGGGTCGAAGGAGTGGAAGCGGTAATCGTAGCGGGAGCGGCCCGAATCGGCCGTATCCTGGCCCCGTGACCGACGTCTCAGAGCCACTCGGCGTCCTGGCCGAGGAGATCCGCGTAGCCGCGTGGCAGCTCGCGCTCGAGGTCGTCGAGGAGGGCCTCCGCGACGACGCCGTCCCCTCGCTCCAACGGCTCGGCCAGGTCGGACAGCTCGGCGACGTGCCGACCTTCATCGTGGAGCTCTCGAAGGAGCTGGCGGAGCCGCAGCCGGGGCGGATGCGCCGCGGCGGGCCGCTTGCCGGGCTCGTCCGCGACCACGCGCGGGAGCGAGAGGCGCTCGGATTCGCGCCGAGGGAGATCGTCACCGAGTTGCTCGTCCTGCGCCGGGTCCTCTGGCGGTTCGTCTCGGCTCGCGCGCCCGGGCTGACGGGGAGCGAGGTACTCGAGGCGGAGCGGCGACTGAACGACAGCCTCGACGTGCTGGTGGCCGAGTGTGTCGTCGCCTACTTCGACCGTGCGACCGCGGAGCTCGCGGACCAAGCGCGGAAGGACCCGCACACCGAGCTCTTGAATCACGCAGCGTTCGGCGCGGCGGTCGACGAGGAGCTCTACCGCGCGCGGCGGTACGAGCGTGGCCTGACGCTCGTCTACATCGACGTCGACCAGTTCAAGGCGATCAACGACGAGTTCGGGCACCCGGAGGGCGACCGCGTACTGCGACGCGTGGCCGGACTCCTGAGAGAGTCGCTCCGCGGATCGGACCTCGCCGGCCGCGTCGGCGGGGACGAGTTCGCGGTTTGCCTGATCGAGAGCGATCTCGAGACGGGCGGCCGATTCCTCGCGCGCCTCCACGACCTCGTCGACGAGGAGGCCGCCTCCGGGAGGTTGCCGACCGGGTTCGCGCTCAGCGCAGGGCTTGCGTTCTACCCGCAGGACGCCGTCTCCTCGGACGCGCTCTTCCGCCTCGCCGACGAACGGCTCTACGAGGCCAAGCGCGCGAAGACGGCCGGTTAGACGCCGGAGGTGAAATCGCTGCGCAGCGGCCGCGAAGCGGCCGCCTTGAGGGGTTTTTCGCGCGTCCGGATCCGCGCCAGCGGATTCGCGGCCCGCGCACTGCTGCTAGCGCGCTCGCTCGAGAGCCGCCGTGAGGTCCGGCGGCAGCGGCGAGGTCGCTTCGATGCGCTCGCCGGTGATCGGGTGGTCGAAGGCGAGGCGCGCGGCATGCAGGAACTGGCGCTCGAGCCCCAACTCGCCGGAGATCCCGTAGACGGCGTCACCGGCCACCGGGAGGTTGATCGCGCCGAGGTGCACGCGAATCTGGTGCATCCGGCCCGTCTCGAGCCGAACGCGGAGCAGCGAGTGACGCGGGAGCCGCTCCTCGATCTCGAACTGCGTTACCGCTTCGCGCGGCGTGTCCGTGTCGAGCGACTGGCGTGTGGCGTCGCGGCGGTCGCGCCCGATCGGAGCCTCGATCCGGCCCGAGCGGGACCGAGGCGTTCCGCGGACGAGCGCGAGGTACTCGCGCTCGAGCGCACGTGCGCGCACGAGCTCCTGGAGCCGCTCGAACGCCTCGCCCGAGCGTGCGACGACGAGCAAGCCGGACGTGTCGCGGTCGAGCCGGTGCACTATCCCGAGGCGACCCTCTTCCCCGCCGGCCGCGCCGTGGGCCAGCAACGCATCGGCCAGCGTGCCGGCAGGGTGGCCCGCTCCCGGGTGGACGACGAGGCCCGCCGGCTTGTCGACGACGAGCAGATGCTCGTCCTGGTGCGCGATGCGGAGCGGCGGCGGGGCGTGGACAACGGCTTCGACGACAACCTCCCGTTCGGGCACCTCGAACGCGATCTCCTCGCCCTCCTGGACGCGGTAGCTCTTCGGTTGGCGCTCGCCGTCGACCGTGACCGCTCCACGCGCGGCCAGGAGGCGCTCCGCGTCCGCGCGCGAGCCGAGCTCCTCGAGCGATGCGAGAAAGCGGTCGAGCCGCTCGCCGGCGGCGTCAGCGGTGACGCGTATGCGGGCGATCGGAGATCAGCGCGGCGCCCAGCAGGAGGGCGACACCGACGACGATAAAGGTGTCGGCGAGGTTGAACGCCGGCCAGAAGTCGAGGTCGAGGAAGTCCGTCACGTGCCCGAGCCGCACGCGGTCTGCCAGGTTCGAGACGCTGCCGCCGACGACGAGGCCGAGCCCGACGGGCATCACGGGGTGGCGTGCACCCGAGCGTGCAAAGACGACGAGTAGCCAGGCGATCACGATCGCGGTCAGCGCGATCACGATCGTCGTCGCTTCCGGGAAGAGCCCGAACGCGATCCCTGAGTTCTGTACGTGGTGCAGGTCGAGCGGTCCGGCGACGCGTCGCGACTCCCCGAGTTCGAGCGTGCCCGCGACGATGCGCTTCGTGATCTGGTCCGCGACGATCGCGGCCCCGGCGACGGCCCCGAGCCCGGCCCATTCGTGCGCGCCGGCGGTGTGCGAGCGCTCGGCGACGGACACTGGTGCCAGCCCGTCTGTCGACGAGCCGACCCGCACGTCGACCGAAGGCTTCGGCGCGGATGCGCTCATCGAAGCTTCGCGCAGTCGATGCAGAGGTTGGTCCAGGGCAATGCCTGCAGCCTCTCCTCACCGATCGGCTTGCCGCAGTTCGTGCAGATTCCGTACGTGCCGTCCTCGATCCGCCGCAGGGCTGCGTCGGTGGCGGTCAGCAGTTCCTCTTCGTTTTCGGTGAGTCCGTAGTCGAGCTCGCGGTCGTGCATCGCCGTCGCCGTGTCCGCGAGGTGCTGGTCCGACGCCTCCTCCCCGGTCTCCTCCTCGACGCTGCCGGGGTTCTCGTTCCTGAGGTTCTCCAGCGCCGCCACGATGCGCTTCCGCTCGGCGACCAGGGCGGCACGGAAGCGGTTGGTGTCGATCGAGCTCATGCGTCCTTTCTCTCCGCCGAGGCGAGGCGCGCCTCCGTCTCGTCGGGCCCGAGGCCGTCCACTTCCACAATCTTGTCACGAGAGCCGTGGCCGGAAACGAGCCTTACGGCCTGAGGCTTGACGCCCAGCGTCCGGGCGAGCAGCTCGACGACGGCCGCATTCGCTGCGCCCCGCTCCGGAGCCGCGGCCACGCGCACCTTCCAGGCGTCCCCGTAGCGCGCGACCACGCCGGGCTTCGCGGCGCCCGGAACGACGCGAAAGCGAAGCCGGGTCGAGGCCACCGTCGAAGGCTAGGCGGCCTCGCGCCCCTCGGTGGATTCGGAGTCTTCCACGGCGAGGGATTCGAGTGCGGAGCGAAGCAGCGAGCGGATCCGACGCGCCTCGGCGACCAGGTGCTCACGCTCGGCATGCGCGCGGCGCGTCACCGCACGGGCCTCGGCGTGGGCCTCTGTCAACAGGAGCTCTGCCTCCCGGCGCGCCTGCTCCTTGAGCTCTTGGGAGGCACGCTCCGCGGAGATGAGTGTCGTCCGAAGCAGCGCCTCGAGCTCGCGGAAGCGAACCAGCTCGCGCTCGAGGTGCTCGACCTTGTCGGCGAGATCGGCGCGGTCCCGCCAAACGTCCTCGTAGCTCTCTGCGATCTCTTCGAGCGTGTGGTCAACGTGCGTGCGCTGGTAGCCGAAGAGCGCGCGTTCGAGACGGATGTGCTTGATCTCGACGGGCGAGAGTCCCACGGTGCCCTCCTTACAGTTGGTCGAGGATCGCGTTCAGGAGCTGCTGGACGACGAGCAGCGCGATGACCGCGAGCATCGGAGAGAGATCGAGCGGGCCGAGAGGCGGCACGACACGCCGGAACAGGCGCAAGTACGGGTCGCAAACGTCGTACAGGAACCGCTGGATCCGGTTGAGGGTGGGCGAGTACGGAAGCCTGATCCAGCTCGTGATGATGTAGATCAGGATGACGAGGATGTAGACGCCGATGAAGACGTTCAGGAAGTTCTGAATCGTGCCGACGGCGTCGAAGAGCAGCATGGAGCTGGCAGTGTCGCCCATCGCGCCCACATTCGCCGCGGCGTGGCGATTTCCTAGGAGGCTGTTCCGCCAAGGCCTCCTTAGGCTTGGTTGAAGAAGCCGCCGCGCTCGAGCAGGCGGGCGCGCTCCTCCGCGGAGACCTCGACGTTCCGCGGAGTGAGCAGGAAGACCTTGTCGGCGACCCGCTGCATGCCACCGTCGAGTGCGTAGGTCAGCCCGCTGGCGAAGTCGATCAGCCGCTTCGAGAGCTCCTGGTCGGAGCTCTGGAGGTTGAGGATCACCGGGATGTCCTGCTTGAAGCGGTCGGCGATCTGCTGCGCGTCGTTGAAGCTCCGCGGGATGACGAGGTGCATGCGCACCGAGCCCGGCCCGTCTGCGGCGCGAAGCCTCGGCCGCATCGGCGTCGCGGCGGGCTCCTCGCCGGGATCGGTCCAGTCGTCGAACTGCTCCTGCCGCCGGCGCGGCGCCAGCCTGCGGACGTTGGGCCGGTCGGAGTACGTCCGCTCGAGCTCCTCCTCCGTCACGAAGCCGTCCTCGTCCCAGTCCTCTTCCTCGGCGATCCCGAAGTAGACGAGCGTTCGGTTCCAGATGTCCGCGAAGGCCATCAAGCCGAATCGTAGAGCGCCGAGCCGATGCGCACCAGCGTTGCTCCTTCGTCGACGGCCACGCGCCAATCCTGGCTGGTGCCCATGGACAGCTCCTTCAGGCCATTCGCCTCGGCAAGCTCTCGGAGCTGCCTGAAGTAGGGGCGGGAAACTTCCGGGTCGTCGGCGAGCGGGGGCATGGTCATCAGACCGCGCACGTCCGAATAGAGGCCGAGGAAGCGCTCGAGCTCCTCGGGCGCGACTCCGGACTTCGTTGGCTCGCCCGACAGGTTGACCTCGACGAGGGCGGGGATCTCGAGTCGCTGCGCCGCGGACTCCGACGACAGGGAGTGGCAGAGCTCGCAGCAGGCGTTCACGACGCGAGCCTTCCGGCTCTGCAGGTGGCCGATGAAATGCCACCGGAAGGCATCGCCGTACCGTTCGTGCTTCGCCTCGAGCTCCTGCGCACGGTTCTCGCCCACGACGTCGACGCCCGCCTCGGCGAGGACGCCGAGATCGTCCAGCGAGACGTACTTGGTCGCCGCGACCACGGTGACACCGCTGCCGGCCTCCGCTTGGATCGCGTCGTGGCGCTCCCGGATCGCCTCAGCCGACAACAACGCCGATCACCCCCTGACGGCCGGTGACCCCCGCCTCGCGACGGTGCGAAAAGAACAGATCGGGGTTGCACGACGTGCAGATGTCGAACCGTTCGACCTTCGCGACTCCCGCCACGCCCAGCGCACGCTCGGCCGCCGTCCAGAGGTCCAGCATGCGGCCCCTGACGACGTCGGCGCCGAAGCGCAGACGGAACGGCTCGGCCACCTCGGGACCCACCTCGTAGCAGCACGGTCCAATCGCGGGGCCCACCGCGGCGCGCGGCTTCCCTCCGACCGCGGCCACCCCGGTGTCGGCGATCCCCTCGAGGAGCCCGCGCCAGCCCGCGTGCAGCAGCGCGAGCCCGGGGCGATCCTCGCGGACGAGCGCGATCGGGACGCAGTCAGCCGTGAGCTTCAGCAGCGCGACGCCTGGCTCGTCGGTCCACAGCCCGTCACCGGGCTCGTCTCGGCTGCCGGCCGTGGCGCGGTTCACGACGGCCGAGTGCTGCTGGCGGTTGAGCGCGAGACTCGCGACGTCCGCGCCAATCTGTGCGCACAACCGACGGCGGTTCTCCTCGACGTGCTCTTCGCGGTCGAGCGTGAGCTTGCCGAGGTTCAGCGACGCGAACGGCCCTTCGCTGACGCCGCCGAGACGCGTCGAGAAGACGACGTCGTACCCGCGCACGTCCCAGCGGTAGATCACGGGAGCAGCGATCGCGCCTCCTCGAGCAACCTGTGCCGTGTGTTGAGCGCGGGGTCGCTCAGCACCCGGTCGAGGAGAGCTGCCAGCGCTTCGCCGATCCGGGGCCCCTGTTCGAACCCGAGCTCGAGCAGATCCGCGCCGTCGATGGCGAGGTCGCCGAGGCGATGCGGCTGACCGCGCTCGTGGATGAGCAGCCGCCGGAGCTCCTGCGCGCCCGCGATCCACTCCGGGGGCACGTCGTACTGCTTCGCGGCAAGGTCAGCGAGCCGGTGGCCGACCAGGTCGAACGCGAGCTCGTCGCAGTACTGCGCGAGGAATCGCCGCGCCGCTTCAGGCGTGGGATCGACGGAGTACGCGTGAGCTCCGACGAGGTTTGTGACGTATCGCTGCAGACGTGCGGGATAGCGCAAACGCGAGAGGATCGAGGCTGCCATGCGCGCTCCAATCTCGGCGTGCTCCGCGTGGCCGGACGCCGAGGGCTTGCCGAGATCGTGCAGCAGCGCTGCGAGCCGAACCTCCAGCCGCGTGCCGGCGTCCAGTTCGCGCTCGAAGGGACGCAGCCGCCCGGTCGATGCCGGCGACGTGTACCGGCGGGAAGGACAGTCGCTCCCGCGGCACGTCACCGTGACGCTCGAGCCGCGGGGCGCGCGGACACTCAGCAGCGTCACCCGCGCGCCGCCGGCCGTCAGCACGCCCTTGATCCGGACGATGGGGAACGGACGCAGCAGCCGGGGCGGCGGCGCGGGCGTCGCCACGGGCGTCGCGATCACGGCGGGCACGGGCGACGCGGACGCGGTGACGACGGTCGTCTGCGTCGTGGCCGTCG
>Ga0126306_10001914_pt1 | contig 11441 bp, 12 predicted proteins | sample Plot27_FD_92592 | JGI IMG/M metagenome (GOLD analysis project Ga0126306, IMG submission 92592) | Serpentine soil microbial communities from UC McLaughlin Reserve, CA, USA - Plot27 | ecosystem: Environmental > Terrestrial > Soil > Grasslands | place: USA: UC McLaughlin Reserve, Lake County...
GAGCGTGAGCTGGCCCGCGATCGTGGCCGCGGTCACCCCGCCCGCGCCCAGCTCACGCACGGTGATCAGCGTCGTTGTCACGATGATCACACCGCCGATCCCCCCGAACACCCAGTAGTACCAAGCGGCGGGCTCGGCCCCCTCCTCCCCATGCACCCCGCCCGCGAACGCGAACGTGACCACGAGGATGCAGCTCAGCCCTACGACGAAGCTCACCGACGCCGCGCCGAAGGTGCCCAGCTGCTTCGACAGCACGTTGTTGGCCGGGGCCTGCGCCGCAACCACACCCCCGGCCGCCACCGTCGCGAGGACGGCCAGCTCCTTGCTCACTTGGCCTCAAGCCAATTCTCGCCGGCGCCCATGTCCACCTCGAGCGGTGGGTCCATCTCGAAGGCGTCGGCCATCTCACGCCGGACGATCTCAGAGGCCCGCTCGACCTCGTCCTCGGGGCCCTCGAACAGCAGCTCGTCGTGGATCTGGAGGACGAGTCGGGTGGAGAGGCCGGCGGAGCGCAGCTCGTCGCGGCAGCGCACCATCGCCACCTTGATGATGTCCGCCGCCGTGCCCTGGATGACCATGTTCACGGCCAGCCGCTCGCCCAGGCTGCGGGTCTGGAACTGGCGCGAGCGCAGCTCAGGGACGCGCCGGATGCGGCCGAACAGCGTGGCCACGTGCCCATCAACGGTGGCTCGCGCGATCGTGTCGTCGATGAACTGCTTGACCTTTGGGAAGCGTTCGAGGTAGGCGTCGATGAACTGCTGCGCCTCCTCCTTCTCGATCTGGAGGCGGTCGGCGAGGCCGAAGGCCGACAGCCCATAGACGATCCCGTAGTTGACCATCTTGGCCTTCGAGCGCGTACCCGGATCGGTCCTGCCGCCGAGGATCGCCTCGGCCGTGGCGGTGTGCACGTCCTCGCCGCGGCGGAAGATCTCCTTCAGCACCGGCTCGTCGGCGATGTGGGCGAGCAGGCGCAGCTCCACCTGGGAGTAGTCGGCCGAGATCAGCCGGCAGCCGCGCTCGGCCACGAAGCAGGCCCGGATCTCGCGGCCCTGCTCCGTGCGGATCGGGATGTTCTGCAGGTTCGGATTGGTGCTCGACAAGCGGCCGGTGGTCGCGGTCGTCTGGCTGAAGGTCGTGTGGAGGCGCCCATCGGCGGCGATCAGCTCTGGGAACGCGTCGAGGTAGGTGGACATCAGCTTCGTCACCTCGCGCCACTCCTCGATGGCAGGGACGATCTCGTGCTCGTCGCGGATCGCCTGGAGCACGCGGGCGTCGGTCGAGTACCCGGTCTTGCCCCGGCGCTTGCGCGACAGGCCGAGCTTTTCGAACAGAATCGGGGCGAGCTGCTGGGGCGAGCCGATCGTGAACTCCTCCCCCGCGAGGTCCCAGACGCGCCGCTCGAGCTCCATCGCACGCTGCCCGAAGCGCCTGTTGATCTCGGCCAGGCGCTCCACGTCGAGCTTCACCCCCGCGCGCTCCATCTCCACGAGCACGTCCACGAGCGGCAGCTCGATCTCGTGGAACAGCCGCGTCAGGCCGTCCTCGTCGAGCCGGGCGCGCTGGCGCTCGGCCAGCACCCGCGTGAGCACGGCGCGCTCGGCCACGCCGTCGGCGCGCCGGGCGCCAGCGCCCGGCTCGGCCGGGTGCGCAGCGTCGCCGTTCTTTACCTGCGCGCCGATGCCGGCCTCGGCGGCCAGCTCGTCGAGCGGGTAGCCGCGCCGCGCGGGGTCGATCAGGTAGGCGGCGACGAGCGTGTCGTGCGCGAGCGCCGGCGCGGCGCAGGGGTCGTCGGCCATGGCGATCGTCTTCCAGTCGTGCGCGGTCACCGGCCGCTCACCGCGCGCCAGCACGAACGCGGCGAGCGTCTCCGCCTCGGAGACCAGCACCTCCTCGCCGGCCCAGGCGGCCACGGTCAGCGGTCCCTGCGCGGTGGCGTCGAAGTCGAAGGAGCTCTGCCCCGACGAGTCGGCCACCACCGGGGTCTCGACCTCTGCCGCCTCGAGGGCGGCGTCCTCCGCCAGCTCGAGCTCCTCGTCCGGATCGGGAGCCGGCGGGGCGATCTGGTCGGGGTCCTCCCCGGGGCGCAGCGCGGCCACGGCGACCAGCTCACCGTCGAGTGACCCGAGCTCGGTCAGCGGCACGGTGCGCGCCTCGACCTCGATCAGCTTCTCCACGCGCTCTGCGGGCGCGGCGCCGGCCTCCCCGAGGGCCTCCTCGAGCCGCTCGAGCGGCGCGCGCAGCTCGAACTCACGGAAGGTCTCTCGGAGCCGCGAGCGGTCCGGCTCGCGCGCCGCCACGTGCACGACGTCGATGTCCAGCTCGATGTCGCGCTGGGCGGTAGCGAGCTCCTTCGAGATGCGGGCGTTGTCGGCATGCTCGGCCAGGTTCTGCTTGCGCTTGGCTCCCGAGATCGAGTCGATGTTGGACAGCACGCCCTCGAGGTCCCCCCACTCCTGCAGGAGCTGCGACGCCGTCTTGTCGCCGATGCCCGGGACCCCCGGGATGTTGTCCGAGGTGTCGCCCTTCAGCCCGACGAAGTCCGGCACCAGCTCCGGGGGGATCCCGTAGCGGTCGATCACCGCATCGCGGTCGTAGATCTTGGTGTCGGTGATCCCACGGCCGGTGGACATCACGCGCACGCCCGGCTCGATCAGCTGAAACAGGTCACGGTCACCCGTGACGACCATCACCTCGAGCCCCTGCGCGTGGGCCTGGCGCGCCAGCGTGGCGATCACGTCATCCGCCTCGTAGCCGGGCACCTTCACGTTCTCGTAGCCGAAGCTGTCCACGAGCGGCTGCATGTGGGGCCACTGCTCGGAGAGCAGGTCGGGACGCTCGCGGCGCCCGGCCTTGTACTCGTCGTAGACCACCTCGCGACCGGACATGCCGGCGTCCCAGACCACCAGGGTCGGCTTCACGCCGTACTCGGAGATGATCTTCACGAGCATCGACGCGAAGCCGAAGATGGCATTCGTGGGCTGCCCCCGCGAGGTGGCGATCGACTCGGGAAGGGCGAAGAAGGCACGATAGACGAGGCTGTTTCCGTCGATCAGCCAGAGCTCGCGAGGGGTCTCGTCGGCCACGGCCTAACCGTATCGACGGGACCCGTCGCGAGCGTTGCGCGTTCTAGCGCTTCCGCAACGTGCGTTCGAGCGTTCTGGGCACACCTCGCCCCGCCGCCTTCGCCGTCGACAGCGGCGTGTCGGCCGGCAGGACGGTCCAGTCGGGATGGCCCGGCATCGGCGGAGTCGTCGTTCCGTAGACCCGGTCCCGCAGGAACGGGCCGAAGTCCCGGTGCGCCACGCGCGAAGCGAGCGCGATGAAGTCCTCGGTGCCCACCGACTGGCCGGCGGACTCCTGCGCCCAGCGCCGCTCCAACTCGGCGAACGCCTCCTCGCCGATCGTCTGGCGCAGGGCGTAGAGCATGACCGCCCCGTCGTCGTAGACGTTCGGGCTGAAGAGATCGAACAGCTCATTGGAGGGGGGCAGGGCCACCGGTCCATAGCGCGCACGCCATTGGTCGCCGAGCGAATATGCCCCCCGGACCCGCGGCACGACGTCGTACCCCGGCTCGACGTCGACGAAGAACTCGTCGCCGTAGAGCCACTCGTACCACGGGGACAGCGTCGTGCCCGAGCAGTGGAGCGACCTCTGGCTCAACGAGGGCCACGCGACGTACCACTGGTGCGCGAGCTCGTGCACCATGTTCGTAGAAGGCGGCCTGCGCGCCCGGCTCCGTGAACGCGTCGAAGACCGCTTCCGGCTTCGCGTCGATCCAGCGCTCGAATCGCAGCTCGTGGGTCATCCGTCGTTCGCGGTGCGCGCTTCGACGTAGGCGCCGAATCTCTCGAGCCGGCGTTCCAGCGTCTGCCGATAGGAGTCGACCCAGCGCGTCACGTCCTGCAGCTCTGCCGGGCCAAGCCGACACTCGCGGGAACGTCCGACCTTGGTCGTCATCACGAGATCGACCTCCTCGAGGATGCCGACGTGCTTCTTGACGCCGTTGAGGGTCAGTCCGAAGGGCCCCGCCAGCTCTCCGATCGTGGCCGGGCCGCCAGCCAGTCGCTCGAGGATGCTCCGGCGTGTCGGATCCGAGAGCGCAAAGAACGTCCGGTCGAGTGTCGAGCTATGATGCTGCACCAATCGGTGCACTATAGCGGACACGCCAGCGGGCCCCTGGCTTCCCCACCTGAGACGGGCAGCAAGCGCGCGCCGGCGGCGCCGCCTGACCCGCAGGCGGCCCACGTATGATCCGTCGGGCCCCGCTCATGGCCTCCCCCTCGGCACAGTTCTCACTCACCCTGCGGGTTGCCCTGCCCCACAAGCCGGGCGGCGTTCTCGGCAAGGTCACCGCCGCGATCACCCGTGCCGGCGGGGCCATCGTCGCCGTCGACACGGTCGCGGCCAAGGGTGAGCGCACCCTGCGCGAGATCACCGTCGAGTGCTCCAGCGTCGAGCATCGCGGCGAGGTCATCTCCGCGGTCCAGGCCGTGCGGGCGGCGGAGATCGTGGAGATCACCGACCGCACCTTCGAGGTCCACAGGGGCGGCAAGATCCACACTGGGCTGAACATCCCGCTCAAGTCCCGCGACGACCTCTCCATGGCCTACACCCCTGGCGTCGCGCGGGTCTGCACGGCGATCGCGGAGAACCGCCAGAAGGCGTTCAAGTACACGATCAAGGCGAACACCGTGGCCGTGGTCTCCGACGGCACCGCGGTGCTCGGGCTCGGCGACATCGGCCCCGAGGCCGCCATGCCCGTGATGGAGGGCAAGGCGATGCTCTTCAAGGAGTTCGCCGACGTGGACGCCTTTCCGATCTGCCTCGACACGAAGGACACGGATGAGATCGTCGAGACGGTCATCCGCCTGTCGCCGACGTTCGGGGGCATCAACCTCGAGGACATCTCCTCGCCGCGCTGCTTCGAGATCGAGCAGCGTCTCCAGCGCGCGCTCGACATCCCGGTCTTCCACGACGACCAGCACGGCACCGCCATCGTGACCCTGGCGGCGCTCATCAACGCGTGCCGATTGACCGGGCGGCGCATGGAGGACCTGGACGTCCTGATGGTCGGCGCCGGCGCGGCCGGCGTGGCCGTGGCGAAGATCCTGATGGACGCCGGCATCACCTCGATCGTCGCCTGCGACCGCTTCGGCGCCATCCACGCGGGACGTGACGACTACGAGGCCGGCTCGATGAACACGCCGAAGCGCTGGCTCGCCGAGAACACCAATCCCGACCACCGGGAGGGCACGCCGCGCGAGGTGATCGAGGGCACCGACCTGTTCGTCGGGCTGTCCGGGCCGGGCATCATCGCGGCCTCCGACCTGCAGAAGATGAACCCCGACCCGTTTGTGTTCGCGATGGCGAATCCGAACCCCGAGGTCCGGCCGGAGGAGGCCGCGGCGCACGTGCGCGTGATGGCCACGGGCCGCTCCGACTACCCGAACCAGATCAACAACGTCCTCGCGTTCCCCGGCGTGTTCCGGGGCGCGCTCGATGCGCGGGCCACCGCCATCACGGAGGAGATGAAGCTCGCGGCGGCGCGCGGCATCGCCAGCGCCGTGGACGATGACGAGCTGGACGAGGACTACATCATCCCGAGCGTGTTCAACCGCGACGTGAGCCGGGCCGTGGCGAGCGCCGTGGCCGAGGTGGCCGGGCGCGCGGGCGAGCCCGAGCCGGAGCAGCCGACCGTGGAGCAGGCCGCGATCCGCTGATGCGCGTCGCGGTCAGCGGAGCCACAGGAACCGTCGGTCGCGCGCTCGTGCGGGAGCTCGCGGCACGCGGGGACGAGGTCACGGCGCTCTCGCGCGACGCCGGGCGCGCGGCGGCCGCCCTCGGCGTGGAGGCCCGTGCGTGGGCCGATCCACAGGGCGCGCGCCCGCCCGCCGACGCCCTGAGCGACCGCGACGCGATCGTGAACCTGCTCGGCGAGAACCTCGCCCAGCGCTGGACCGGCGAGGTCAAGCGCGAGCTTCGGGATTCGCGCGTGCTCAGCACACGCAACCTCGTGAACGGCATCGGAGAGCTCGCCGAGGACGCCCGGCCGCGCACGCTCGTCTCGGCCTCGGGTATCGACGTGTACGGCCCGCGCGGCGACGAGCCCGTCGACGAGCGAGCGTCCAGCGGCAACGACTTCCTCGCCCGCCTGGTTGCGGAATGGGAGGCCGAGGCGCGGCGGGCCGAGGAGCTCGGCGTGCGCGTGGTGCTCCTGCGCACCGCCATGGTGCTCTCGCCGGCGGGCGGCGCGCTCGCGAAGATGCTGCCCTTCTTCCGGCTCGGGATCGGCGGCCCGGTTGCGGGCGGGCGCCAGTACGTCCCGTGGATCCACCTCGACGACGTCGTCGGGGTCATCCTCTTCTGCCTCGACACGGCGACCGCTGCCGGGCCCATCAACGTGACCGCGCCCGAGCCGGTGAGCAACCGCGAGTTCTCCAGAGCGCTGGGGCGGGTGTTGCGCCGGCCGGCCTTCTGGCCGGTGCCCGCCCTGGCGCTGAAGGCGCTCTACGGCGAGATGGCCACGATCGTGACGACGGGTCAGCGCGCGCTGCCGGCGCGACTCACGGAGCTCGGCTACTCGTTCCGCTCCCCCGAGCTGGAGGGCGCGCTGCGCGCCACGACCCAGCGGCCACCCTCGCGCTCGAGCTCGACCACCTGACGGTAGGTCCGCTCGGCCGCACCGTGGCCACGCACCGCCGACGCGCGCACGGTGGCACGATCGCCCGCCAGATCGATGCGCCCGATGCGCAGGTTGCGCGGGGGCCCGGGGCCCAGCACGACGGCGAGCGACTCGCTCGCGCACCGCGGCGGGCGCCGGTCGAGCCGCTCACGCCACGCGCGCGCCAGCTGCCGGCACAGGGCCCGGCCGTCCTGGGCGGCCGCCGCCGCGTACAGGCGCTCGACTCGCGCCCTGACGGGCTCGACCGCCGACTCGTCACGATCAGAGCTGCCGCAGCTGGCGGCGACGATGCAGCAGCACACGCCGGACAGGGCGATCAGCCGCCACACGCACGCGGGAGCTGGACCGGAGCCCGGCGAGTGTAGGAACCCTCACCGGCGCGGCCGCTCGTCTTGCAGACGGCGTACTGCCCGCTGTCGAACGTCACCGCGGCGCGATAGGGATAGCCGACCAACCCGCCGGCCGAGCTGCTCCCGGCCGGGACGTCGCTCGTGACGGCCGTGCAGCCGAGCAGCAGCCGGTTCCGGGCCCGGTCGAGCAGGCGACAGTCGGTGCGTTGAACGGGCGTCTCGAGCTCGCCCGCCTCGACACGAGCTTGGGCGTCGCGCGTGATGGCGTCCTCCACACCGGCGAGCAGGGGGGCGGCGCCCGCGCCCTCCACCACCAACCTCCCGCGGCGGGGGCGCTGCTCGGCCGCGAGGCGCGCCCGCTCGGCGGCGAGCGCACGGGCCTCTTCGCGCCGCGTCTCGGCGGCGCGCTCCCGCTTCGACTCGGAGATCCGGGGAGCGAGCAGGATCGCACCCACCACAGCGGCTGCAAGCAGCATGGCCCCAATCGCCGCAGCGACCCTGCGAGCACGCGGCGAAAGCTTGTTCAGCAAGTGCCGAGGCAGCCCGAGCAACCCGGGCAGCGGCTCATAGCGGTCGGCCGGCGTGCCCGGCGGAGCCACTAGAGGTCCTGCGTCGTGACTCGCTTGCGGCGAGAGAACGCGCGGCCTATCAGGCCGAACAGCAGCGAGAGGACGAAGAAGACGACCAGCAGGAGTGCGAAGAACACGGCCACGATCACCACGATGCTCACCATGTCCCAGAGCTCTTCAGCCTCTTGGAACAGCGAGATCAGCAGCAGCACCCCTACCCACGCGGCCGCAGCCAATACGACCAGGAAGGCCACGTCCCGGACCCGCTCGGCCCTTGCCTCGTTTCCTCGCGCGCTCGTGACTCCCGCCGCCACCGACAGCGCCGCGAACACAATGCCTGCGACCACCAGCGGCATGAACAAGCTCCACTCCATGTCAGCTCCCCTCGCCCGTCGCGGTGGCTTCGCGCTCGGCGCGCGCCTCTGCAACCGTCTTCCCGCCGCGCCCGAAGGGGCCCTGAAGCTTCCAACGCGAGTTTGCACGTGCCGGGACGAGCAGCCAGATCACCGCCCCCACCACGCTCAGGAGCATGCCGGAGGCGAGTCCGGTCTTGCTGCCGTAACCCTTCCGTTCCGAGAGGTACGAGGCCACGATCGCGGAGGCAAGCCAGGCATAGAGCAGCCAGAGAGCCTTCGATCCGAGTAGGGCAAAGAGCGTCATGCGCCCAGGTAGGCCTTCTGCACGTCGGGATTGTCGCGCAGGTTGCTCGACCGGTCGGCCATGGCCACCGTGCCCGTCTCGAGGACGTACCCCCGCTGGGAGACCTCGAGTGCGTAGTTGGCATTCTGCTCGACCAGCAGGATGGTCGTGCCCTGCCGGTTGATCTCCACGATCGTCTCGTAGATGCGCTCCACCAGCACCGGCGCGATGCCCATGGATGGCTCGTCGAGCAGCAGCAGCGCGGGGTTTGCCATCAGCGCACGCCCGATTGCCAGCATCTGCTGCTCGCCGCCCGACATGGTTCCTGCCTTCTGGCTCTCGCGCTCCCTGAGACGAGGAAACAGCTCGTACACCCGCTCCATGTCGGACTGGACACCGCTGTCGCGGCGGAGGTACGCGCCAAGGTCGAGGTTCTCGCGCACAGTCATGCGCGCGAAGCAGTGGCGCCCCTCCGGCGCCTGCGAGACCCCGAGCCTCACAATGTCCTGTGGCGGCGTCTCGCCGAGCTCCTGACCCTCGAGGCGGATCGAGCCCGTGCGAGGAGGGGTGAGGCCCGAGATCGACCGGAGCGTGGTGGACTTGCCCGCGCCGTTCGACCCGATCAGGGTCACGATTTCGCCCTCCTCGACCTCAAGCGAGACGCCCTTGAGCGCCTCGATGTTGCCGTAGTAGGTGTGGATGTCCTGTAGCTCGAGCAGGGCCATCAGCTCGCTTGACCCCCCTCGCGCTTGCCCAGGTAGGCCTCGATCACGCGGTCATTCGCTCGGATGTCTTCGGGTTGCCCCTCGGCGATCTTCGTGCCGTGGTCCAGCACGGTGATGCGCTCCGACACGCCCATCACCACCCTCATGTCGTGCTCGATCAAGAGGATGGTGAGGCTCCGCTCCCCACGCAACTGCTCCATGAACTGCGTCAGACGCGCGGACTCCTGCGGGTTCATGCCCGCGGTGGGCTCGTCGAGCAGCAACAGCACCGGGTCTGACGCGAGCGCCCGAGCGATTTCCACGCGTCGCTGGTCGCCGTACGAGAGGTTTGACGCCAAGCGGTCGAATTGAGTCTGCTGCAGTCCAACGTAGTGGAGCATGTCGCGGGCCTTCTCCCGCACCGCCCGCTCCTCCCTGCGAACTGCCGGCGGCCGCAGGATCGAGCCGAATAGGCCGGCCTTCATGCGCGCGTGCTGCCCGACCATCACGTTCTCGGTCGCGCTCATCGAAGAGAACAGGCGAATGTTCTGGAACGTGCGCGCCACACCCAGCGACGTGATGATGTCCGGCCGGGTGCCAGTCACGTCCGCGCCGGCGAACACGATCCGGCCAACGGTCGGCTTGTAGAGACCGGTGAGCATGTTGAAGAAGGTCGTCTTGCCAGCGCCGTTCGGGCCGATGATCGACACGATCGATCGCGGCTTGACGTAGAACGAGACATCCTCCACCGCGACAAGGCCGCCGAACGCCTTGGTCACGTGCTCGGTCGCAAGAAGGGCGTCGGCGGCGCCGTTCCCGGACCCATCGCTCATGCGCGCGCCTCGTAGGTGACGCTCACGGGCTCCTCGGGAGCGCCTGCCGCCTCGGCCAGCTCGAGCTGATGTCTGCGTTCCGGCAGCAGACCCTCGGGCCGCAACACCATCATCAGGACGAGGATGAAGCCGAATACGCCGAAGGTGACCTCGCTGAAGGTGAATTCGAGCCCGAGCGAGTCAAGCCACCCGCGCACGGTCTCCCCGTCCAGCACGTCCGGGATGAACCAGTGGTTGACGAAGCCGAGGGAGAGCGCGCCGAGCACCACCCCCCAGATGCTCCCCAGCCCGCCCAGGATGACCATCGCCAGGATGAAGATCGAGAATCCGAACTGAAACGCGTTCGCGTTCACGCTCGTGAGGAAGATGCCGATGAAGACCCCCGAGATGCCGCCGAAGGCGCCCCCGGCGGCGTAGGAGAGCAGCTTGGTCTTCACGAGCGGAACGCCCATGCTGGCGGCGGCCACCTCGTCCTCGCGCAACGCGATCCAGGCGCGGCCGAGCCGCGAGTCGCGCAGGCGGAAGTTCACGAACAGCACGACAAGGCACAGCGCCAGCACGGCCCAGTAGTAGGGCCTGAGGTCGGTCGCCGAGTCGAACTCCCCGAAGACCGGGAGGTTGATCTGGTCGATGGGCGAGATCGACTGTCGGCCGTTGGAGAGCGCGTTGTCGCCGAAGACCGTGAGCTCGTCGCCGTTGGCGAACACACGGCCGATGATCTCGCCGAAAGCCAGCGTCACGATCGCGATGTAGTCGCCGCGCAGACGCAGCGTCGGTAGCCCGATCAGCGCGCCCGCGATCGCGCACAGAATGATCGCGCCGACGATCAGGAGCAAAAAGTTGACGTGGATGCCGGGGAGCACCGAGACGAAGTCGCTCGTCCCGATGTGAATGCCCTTCTCGCCGTTGACCGACGAGTAGAAGTCGGAGGCCCACCAGCCGGTTACCGAGGCGCCGATGGCGTAGAAGGCCACGTACCCCAGGTCGAGCAGGCCGGCAAATCCCACCACGAGGTTGAGTCCCAGCGCCATCACCACGTAGGCGAGGGCCAGGATCGCGTCGTTCGTGAACCCGTCAAGCGGCGGGCGGAAGAGCGGCATCAGCGCCGCCGCGACGACGAATGCCACCGCGAGCACGACGCCCGCACGCCGGTCGTGGCGGAGCTTGGCGACCCTGCTCATCCGGCCTCCCTCGTCTCCTCCCCGATCAGCCCCTGCGGCCGGAAGACCATGATGATCACGAGGTAGATGAAGACGATCGCTGGAGTCCAGTCGTTGCCGATGCGGTTGTCGGAGATGCCCTGGACGATGCCGATGATGAAGCCCCCGAGCACCGCGCCCCGGATGTTGCCGATGCCGCCCATGACGGCGGCCGTGAAGGCATAGAGGCCGGCGGAGAAGCCCTGGAAGAACCAGATCGACGTCTGGTAGAGCGCTGTGATCAGCCCGGCGGCGCCGGCCATGAGGCCGCCGAGGAGGAACGTCAGCGAGATCGTGGTGTCCACGTTGATGCCCATCAGTCGGGCGGCCTCGGGATCCTGGGCGGTGGCGCGCATCGCCTTGCCCAGGCGGCTGCGGGCCACGAAGCTGGTGAGCAGGAACACCAGCGGGATCGTGACGGCGATGGCCAGGACGGTCCCGCGCGAAATCGAGAGCCCGACGATC
>Ga0126306_10001916_pt1 | contig 11434 bp, 13 predicted proteins | sample Plot27_FD_92592 | JGI IMG/M metagenome (GOLD analysis project Ga0126306, IMG submission 92592) | Serpentine soil microbial communities from UC McLaughlin Reserve, CA, USA - Plot27 | ecosystem: Environmental > Terrestrial > Soil > Grasslands | place: USA: UC McLaughlin Reserve, Lake County...
AAGCAGGCCGGGGAGTCGAAGCGGGGCAGGCACAGCCAGTCGATCGACCCCTCCCGGCTCACCAGCGCGGCCGTGTGGGTGTCGCCGATCAGCGCGTAGTCCTCGATGGGTGCGGCCATGCGACGAAGCTACACTGAGCGCCGCTGTGGCCGCCGACCCGAACGCCGACCGGCTCGCGTCGCCGTCCGCGCTGGCGCCGCTGGCTCGGCCGGTGTTCCGGGCCCTGTGGATCGCCGCCCTGGTGTCCAACGTCGGCTATTGGATGCAGAGTGTCGGTGCGGTCTGGCAGGTCGGCACCGTCTCCGGCTCGCCCGCCCTGGTGGCGCTGGTCCAGACGGCCACCAGCCTGCCGATCGTGCTGCTGGCCCTGCCCTCCGGGGCGGCCGCCGATGTGCTCGACCGGCGCCGCCTGCTGCTCACCACCCAGAGCTGGATGCTGCTCTCGGCGGCGGCGCTGTGCCTGGCCACCGTGGCCGGGCTGGCCAGCCCGGCGGTCGTGCTGACCCTCACCTTCCTGCTCGGGCTGGGCAACGCGGCCAACGCCCCCGCCTGGCAGGCGACCATCCCCGAGCTGGTCGGCGGCCGGGAGCTGTCGGCGGCGGTGGCCCTCAACTCGGCCGGGTTCAACATCGGCCGGGCGGTCGGCCCGGCCATCGGCGGCCTGATCGTGGCGGCCGCCGGGCCGGCGGCCGTGTTCGGGCTCAACGCCGTGTCGTTCCTGGGCGTGCTGGCCGTCCTGTGGCGCTGGCGGCGGCCGCCCCGGGTCGACCTGGGCGCGGGCGAGCAGGTGCTGGGGGCGATCGGGGCCGGGGTCCGCTACGTGCGCTTCGCCCCGCTGCTGCGGGCCGTGCTGGTCCGCACGGCCCTGTTCATCCTGCCCGCCAGCGCCCTCTGGGCCCTGCTGCCGGTGGTGGCCAGGGGCCGATTGGGGCTGGGCGCGACCGGCTTCGGGCTGCTGCTGGGCGCGCTGGGGATCGGGTCGGTGGCCGGGGCGGTGGCCCTGCCGCGGCTGCGCCGGGCCGTCCCCATCGACCGGCGGGTGGTCGGCGGCACGTGCGTGTTCGCGCTGGCCACGGTGGCCCTGGCCACCCTCGGCTCGCCGCTGCTGGTGTGGCTGGCCATGGTGGCCGCCGGCATGGCCTGGCTGGCCATCCTGACCTCGCTGAACGTGGCCACCCAGACGGCCGTGCCCCGCTGGGTGCTGGCCCGGGCCCTGGCCGTCTACCTGCTGGTGTTCCAGGGCGGGCTGGCCGCCGGCAGCGCCATGTGGGGCGTGGTCGCGGGCCGCCTGGGCGAGCGGGTGGCGCTGTTGGCGGCCGCGGCCAGCTTCGGCCTGGGGCTGCTGGCCGCCCTGCGCTGGCGCCTCCAGGGAATCGGCGCCCTCGACCTGACCCCGTCGGTGCGTCCCGAGCCGGTCACGGCCATCGACCCCGACCCCGACGACGGCCCGGTGCTGGTGCTGGTCCGCTACCGGATCGACCCGGCCCGGGCGGAGGAGTTCGCCACCGCCATGCGGGCTATGCGGCGGGTGCGCCGGCGCGACGGCGCCTACCGCTGGGGCGTGTTCGAGGACGTGGCTGACCCGGGCTGCTTCGTCGAGACCTACGTGGTCCGCTCCTGGGCCGAGCATCTGCGCCAGCACGAGCGCTTCACCGCCGAGGACCTGTTGGTCCGCGACCGGGTGCGGTCCTTCCACATCGGCCAGGACCCGCCGGCCGTCTCCCACTTCATCCACCCCGACGCCGCCATCACCCAGCGCCGCTGGGTCCGCTGGACCCGCCGCCACCAGGGCGAGCCGGCCCAGGCCGACGACGACTAGCCGATGACCCTCGTCACGAAAGCTCCTCGCGCAGCTTCGTCGCGAAGGCGTCCGGGTCGCCGGTCTGGCCGTACTCGCCGCCGAGAAAGCCGCCGTGGTCGCTCGGGAAGAGCGCCGGCTTGGCGCCGAGCCGCTCGGCGACGGCGAAGGCGCCGCGGTTCGCCATCTGGCCCTCCGACTCCTCCCCGGCGGCCATGACGATCCGTGTCGATGCGGTCCGCAGGGCGTCGAAGTCGGGCTCGTAGTGGGTGCCGGTGACGATGTTCTGGCCGAGCAATGGGTCGGTGCGCGAGCCGTCGTCGGTGGCCGGCATGCCGAACATCGCCGGGTCGGGCGCCGCCTGGCCGGCGATCTCCGCGGTGAACGGTCCCCGATGGCTGGTGATGGTGATGAAGTGCGCCATGCCGGCGCCCCAGCCGCTGCGCTGGTAGGTCTCGTGGACGGCGACGGCGGCCGCCATCGCGTGCTCGCGGTCGGGCAGGATCGAGGCGAGCGGCGGCTCGTGCGCGACCAGCGTCCGCACGTCCTCCGGGTGGTTGGAGACGAGGGCGAGCGCGTTGACCGCGCCACCGCTGCTGGCGAAGACGTCGACCGGCCCACCGATCGCCTGGATGAGCCGATGCAGGTCGTCGGCGTGCACGTCGGGCGTCACCGGGCTGGCTGGGTCGGACTTCACGCTGCGCTCGACGCCGCGTGGGTCGTAGGTGACCACGGTGCGGTCGGAGAAGTGCCGCGACAGGGTGCCGAAGCCGGCGGCGCCCATCGGCCAGCCGATCAGCAACAGGGTCGGCTCGGCGCTGGCGTCGTTGGGCCGGACGTCATAGGTCAGCGTGGCCCCGGGGACGTCCAGGGTGTGGGTTGTCATCTTCGCGGTCCCCGACGCGGCGTCCTCGGCCAGGACGGCGTCGATCTGCCCGACGGCCTGCTTCAGGCCCTCCTCGGCGCCGAGCGCGAGGACCTGTTCCATCGCCTCGGTGCTGGGGAAGAGGCTCTCGATCGACATCCGCGTCCGTCCGCCGCCGATGCCCTCGATCGTGATCCGGGCGGTCGTCAGCGGGAGGTCCGTGTTCGGCGAGCCGTCGTCGTTGGCGAAGCCGTCCCGGAACACGAGCGACCGCGGCGGATCGGCCTCGACGATCTCCCAGTAGCCGCGCGGCTGGTCGCCCTCGGGACCGGTCATGTGGTACTCGACCCGGCTGCCCGGGGCCAGGTCGTGCCTGGTGAAGGTGGCGGGATAGGTCGGCGGGCCCCACCAGCGCTCGAGCTGACGCGGATCGGCCCAGAGCTGCCACACCCGCTCCGGCGAGGCGTCGAACTCGGCATCGACGGTCATGGTCAATGCCTGGGGGTCCTTGCGGACGGCGGTGACGGTCATGAATCGGTCTCCTTCCCATCGGTGACGAGCGCGGTCATCCGGTCGAGCCGCCCGCGCCACAGCTCCTCGTACCGGTCGAGCAGGTGTCGCGCGCGGCGGAGCCCCTCCACGTTGGTGCGGACGACCTTGCGGCGCCCGATGCGCACCTTGGTGACCAGGCCGGCCCGCTCCAGGATGGCGACGTGCTTCTGCACCGCCGCGAAGCTCATGGGGTAGTGCTCGGCCAGCTCGGCGACGCCCTCCTCACCCGCGATGGCCCGACGGACGATGTCGCGCCGGGTGGCGTCGGCCAGCGCCCGGAACACCTGATCGAAGTCGAGGGTCGTCTGCATTGATACAACCATATGGTTGTATGTAGGCCGCTGTCAAGCGAGGCGCGGGTCTCCGACGAGCAGGGGCTAGCCGCGGCCGACGACCTGCCGGGCCACCTCGTCCAGGCGGCGGCGGGTGGAGCGGGCCCGGGAGCGCAGCAGGTCGAAGGCGGCCTGCTGGTCGAGGCCGCGGCGCTCCATGAGCACGCCCTTGGCCTGCTCGATGAGGCTGCGGGAGTCGAGGGCATGCTGGAGCTGGGTGGCCGCCTTGCCGCTGACGTGGGCCCGCACGGCCGCCCGGAGCAGGGAGGCGATCACCCGGGTGTAGGCCTGGATGGCGGCGACGTCGGCCTGGTCCCAGCGGCGCGGTCGGGCGGCATAGACGTTGAGGGTGCCGACCGGCCCCTCACGGAGGTCGATGGGGACGCCGAGGACGGCCCGGATCCCGTGGCCGGCGGCCAGCGGCCCGACCGACGGCCAGCGCGGGTCCGCGGCCACGTCGTCGGCCAGGACCGGCTCGTCGTCGAGGAAGGCATCGACGCAGGGGCCCTCGCCGAACTGCTCCTGGAGGGCCTCGAGCATGCGGCCGGGCTCGTCCGAGGCGGCCACATAGCGCAGCACCCCGTCCTCGCTCATCAGCAGCAGGCCGGCCCCGTCGACGCCGAAGACGTCGTCGGTCTCGGCCACGGCCAGCTCGAGGGCGGCGTCGAGCCCGGCGTCGACCGGGTCGACGCCCTCCAGGCGGGCCACGCTCTTGGCCAGCGTGTCGGGATCGATAGGCATGGCATGGAAATGATAGGACAGCCTCAAGGGTGCCTGGCCTCAGGCACCCTTGAGGCATAGGAGGGCGGGGTCTGGGCCCTCCCACGAGGGCGTTGCCAGCCGGCCAGCTTCCAAACAACCCACACGGCTTGGTGTCGGCCTCCGGCCGACGACCAAGAGACTCCGACCGGCAGAGCCGGTCGGCTAGATGTCGACCAGCTGGTGGCGCATGCGCTCGATTGCCCGGCGGAGCAGGCGCGAGACGTGCATCTGGGAGATGCGCATGCGGGCCGCGATCTCGTCCTGGGTCAGCTCCTCGACGTAGCGGAGCATGACGATGCGGCGCTCCCGCTCGGGCAGCCGCCCGATCAGCTCGGGCAGGACCAGCAGGTCCTCCAGCTCCTCGCGGTGGCGACGGTCGACCACGAAGTCGCCCAGGACGGCGTCGCCCTCCTCGCCGGCCGGCTGGTCCAGCGACGGCGCCGAGCGTGTCTGGGCGACCTCGATGGCCTCCAGGACCTCCTCCTCGCTGGTCCCCAGGTGCTCGGCCAGCTCGGGCACGGTGGGGGAGTGGCCGAGCTGCTGGGGCAGCTCGTCGATGGCCTTGCAGAGCCGCAGGGCCAGGTCCTTGGTCCCCCGGGGCACCCGCAGGCGCCAGCTGGCGTCGCGGAGGTGGCGCTTGAGCTCGCCGATCACGGTGGCCACGGCGTAGGGGATGAAGGGGTTGGCCCGCTCCGGCTGGTAGCGGTCGACCGCCTTGACCAGCCCCAACCGGGCCACCTGGCGCAGGTCCTCCAGGGGCACGGCTCGGTTGCTCCGGTAGCGCTCGGCCAGCCGGTCGGCCAGGCCGAGATAGGCCAGGATGATGCGCTCGCGCAGGACCGGGTCACGGCTCTGGGCGTAGTCGCGGAACCACTGCTCGACGCGCTGGACGGCGACCTCATCCTCCGGGCGCACCTCGAGCGCGTCGAGCGGCGCTCCGGTGCCGGAGGGATCGATGGGGTCGACGCCAAGGTCGACAACCGCGGACGACATGGCGACCTCCACGAGGTGTGGTCGGCCCGCGGGGACAGGGCGGGACCTGTCAATGCCTGCCAACCGTAGCATGTCCCTCCCACAGGGAGATAAACCCCATCCGGGACGGGTTCGCGGGCTTCGGCCGGATCAGCTGGCCGACCACCAGGCCCAGCGGCGCGGGGTCACCGCCACCACCGGGCCCGGCGGGCGGGCGCTCCGGTAGGGGGCATAACGCCTGGCCAGGGCGTCGAGGGCGGCCCCGGCGGCGGCGCCGTCCAGGACGGCCGCCGTGCCCTGGAGCTCGACCCACCACAGCTTGGTCCAGTCCTCGTCGTAGTGGTCGACCAGCATGGCCACCCGTGGGTCGGCGGCCAGGTCGCGCTCGCGCCGCAGCGGGCCGGGCCGCTTGGGCTTGACCCGGTCCACCGCCCACACCGCCGTCCCCTGGTGCCAGGCGAAGGTCACCGGCACCAGCCGCGGCCCGGCGGCCGAGAGGGTGGCCAGCCTGGCCACCCTCTCGGCCGCGAACCGCTCCAGCACCGCCGCCGGCGGCCCCTCGGCTCCGGCCCGGCCGCTGGTGGATCCGGCCATCAGCCCTTGGCCAGGTGCTCTTCGAGGCGGTCCATGGACTCGGCGGCCCCGCTCTCCATCCCGGACTGGAGCATGCCGTCGCGGTCGGCGACCGACTGGAACACCGAGCGGTCGGTCATGTGGGTCCTGCCGTCCTGCTCCGCGAAGGTGATGGTCTCGAGCAGCACGTGGCCCGGCATGCCCTCGTACTCGAAGGTGTAGACGATCCGCTCGGGGGCCACCGCGTCGTGGTAGACGCCATGGAACCCCTCCTCGCCGCCGTTGCCGGAGCGCTGGACGAACCGCCAGCGGCCGCCCGGCCGGGCCTCCAGCTCGTCGACGGTGGTCTCGCTGCCGCGCAGGCCCCACCACTGGGCGACCGCCTCGGGATCGGTGAAGGCCTTGAACACCAGGTCTCGGGGGGCGTCGAAGGTGCGGGTGATGACGATCTCGTGGGTGCCGGGGTCGGCGACCACCTTCAGGTCGGACATGGGGTTGCTCCTCTCACGTGTCGCGCGTCGTCGCGCTGCCTGCGGTCACGGGGTCGTCTGGTCGTCGGGCTCCTCCTTCCCCTGCGCCTGGCGCAGGTAGTCGTCGAGGCGGTCGTAGCGCTCCTGGCTCTGCTCCCAGAACCGGCGGTATCCCTCCACCCAGTCGGCCACCTCCTTGAGCGGGTCGGCCTCCAGCCGGCAGGGCCGCCACTGGGCCTCGCGTCCCCGCGCGATCAGGCCGGCCCGCTCCAGCACCTTGAGGTGCTTGGAGACGGCGGGAAGGCTCATCGCGAACGGCTCGGCCAGCTCGGTCACGGTCGCCTCCCCGGCCGTCAGCCGGGCCAGGATCGCCCGCCGGGTCGGGTCGGCCAGGGCCGCGAAGATGTCGTTCAGCCGGTCCGATCGCATCCTGCTTAACCCTTCAGTTAATTAACCAATCGGTAAAGTAGAGGACGGCGTCGCGATTGTCAAGGGCCGGGCCGGCCGGCCATGATGCACCCGGCGGTGAGCGCCAGGATGGTCGACGGCTGCGCGGTCGAGCGGCGTTACCAGCTACACCGTCCAGAACGCCGGTCTGCTTCGTCCACCTCCGTGGCCGGCTGCTCGGCGGCGGGCCGGCCTCCAGCTGAGGAGACGACCCATGCCCGTTGAGCACACCCGGCGGTTCCCGTTGGAGCCGGCCCCGATCCACGTGCCCGACGAGGTGCTGGCCGACCTCCGGCGGCGCCTGGAGCTGACCCGCTGGCCCGACGACGCCGGCAACCAGGACTGGTACTACGGCGTCGACCGCGCCTACCTCCAGGAGCTCGTCGACTACTGGCGGACCGGCTACGACTGGCGCAAGGCCGAGGCGGCCATCAACGCCTACGAGCACTACCGGGTCGAGGTCGAGGGTGTGCCGGTGCATCTCATGCGCCGGCCCGGGGTCGGCCCGAGCCCGATCCCGCTCATCCTGACCCACGGCTGGCCCTGGACGTTCTGGCACTGGTCCAGGGTCGTCGACCCGCTGGCCGACCCGGGCGCGCATGGCGGCGACCCGGCCGAGGCGTTCGACGTGCTCGCCCCCTCGTTCCCCGGCTTCGGGTTCTCGACCCCGCTGCCCGACCACCCGGACATGAACTTCTGGAAGGTCGCCGACCTCTGGCACGTCCTCATGACCCGCACCCTCGGCTACCGGCGCTACGCCGCCGCCGGCTGCGACGTCGGCGCCCTGGTCACCGGCCAGCTCGGGCACAAGTACGCCGACGAGCTGTACGCCATCCACATCGGCTCCGGCCAGAAGCTCACCCTGTTCAACGGCGACCGGGCCTGGGACCTCAGCGGCGGCCGGCCCATCCCCGAGGACCTGCCCGCCGAGATCCACGCCCAGATCGTCGCCCTGGAGAAGCGGTTCGCTGTCCACCTGGCCGCCCACACCCTCGACCCGAGCACCCTGGCCTACGGGCTGTCCGACTCGCCCGCCGGGATGCTCGCCTGGATCCTGGAGCGCTGGGTCAACTGGAGCGACAACGGCGGCGACGTCGAGACCGTCTTCGGCAAGGACGACCTCTTGACCCATGCCATGATCTTCTGGGTCGGCAACGCCATCGGCACCTCGATCCGCACCTACGCCAACAACAACCGCTACCCCTGGGCCGCGTCCCACGACCGGCAGCCGCCGATCGAGGCCCCCACCGGCATCACCTTCGTCGGCTACGAGAACCCACCCGGCGTCACCACCGACCGCCGCGTCCAGCACTTCCTCGAGAGCGACCGCGCCGCCTGGTACAACCACGTCAACCTCACCGCCCACGACCACGGCGGCCACTTCATCCCCTGGGAGCTCCCCGACCAGTGGGTCGACGACCTCCGCCGCACCTTCCGCGGCCGCCGCTGACCTGGAGACGATCGCCATGCCCGAGAGGAAGGTCCAGGCGCGACTGCACGACGGCAGCGCCATCGACGTGGAGGTCCACGGCGAGGGGCCCACCGTGCTGCTGCCGGTCAACCCCCGACCGGTCGAGGGGCCACAGGCCGAGGAGCTGCGCCGCTGGGGCGCCGACCCGGCCCTCGGCCGCTCGCTGATCGACGGCCTCGGCGACGCCTTCCGGGTGGTCGCCTTCGACTACGAGGGGCACGTCCTGCAGGTGCCCAAGCCCGACACGCTGACGCCGGCCAACCTCGTCGCCGACCTGCTGGCCGTGGCCGACGCTGCCGGGGCCGACCGGTTCGCCTACTACGGCTACTCCTGGCTGGCCCTTGCCGGGCTGCAGCTGGCCATCCGCAGCGACCGGGTGGCGGCGCTGGCCATGGGCGGCTACCCGCCACTGGACGGGCCCTACGCGGAGATGCTCCGGGTCACCGCGGCGACCCACGAGCTGGCGGTGGCCAACGCGGCCTCGCCGCCGTCGCCCGCGGAGCCGTCCGGCCAGTCACCGGAGGAGACGGACTGGTCGCAGGTGCAGGTGACGCTGAGCGAGGGCCAGACGCGCCAGTTCGTCACCCTGTACCAGGCGCTGTGGGACTTCGACGACCGCGCCGCCCAGGCCCAGCTGACGTGCCCCCGCCTGTGCTTCGTGGGCTCGGCGGACGAGATCGACTACGACGAGCGCTGGGGCGGGGTGCGCGTCAGCCTCGCCGACCCCGTCATCCGCCGCCGCGACGAGCTCGAAGCCCTCGGCTGGCAGGTGGAGGTGCTGGAGGGCCTCGACCACATGCAGGCCATGCAGGCCGCCCAGGTCCTGCCCATCCTGCGCCCGTGGCTGCTGGCCAGCGCGCCTACTTCGTCACCACCTCGGTGAGGGGGCCACGCCCGGCGCGAGGGGAGTCGGCGTGGCGGTGGACGATCTTCCACTCGCCGTCCTCGCGGCGGTAGACGTGGGTGACGCGCAGGGTGTACGGGTCGAGGGGGATGCCGTCCCAGGACACCGTGGTGTGCTCGTAGCCGACGGTGTAGGCCAGGTCCCCGCTGACGCCGGCGGCGACGAGCTCGAAGCGGTAGGAGGAGCAGTCCGAGAACCCCGACCCGAGCCAGCGGAACAGCTGGCTGAGCTCGTCCCATCCGCTCGCGGTCCGCACCGCCCCCAACACCGTCACCGGGTCCTTGGTCGACCACATGGCCAGCCGCGGCTCGGGGTCGCCGTTGTGCAGCGCCTCCTCCGCCTCGACCTGGCGGGCGAGCGTGGTCGCGAGGAACTCGTCGAGGTCGCTCATACCCCACCTCCAGGGGCCGGGCGGAGGCGCAGCGCGGAGCGCCCCGAACCCTAGCTCGTTCCCGTCGGCATGCTAGCCGAAAAGAATCATGACGTGGCGCAGACCACGGCGCGGATGCTATTTCCCTTGACGGCCTGGACGCCGGCGCTGCAGCCTGCTCCAACCTGGAGGTGCTGGCAGGAGGCGCGCTGCGCGTGGCGGAGCGATATGACGCTGGGCAGCTGGTTGCGGCGGCGCAAACCGACCGTGTGCTCCGGTTGATGCGAGAAACGTTGGGCCATGATGCGCTCGGCGCTTATCAGCATGGATCGGCGGTCCTGGGCGGCGTCCAGCCTACGAGTGACATTGACATCCTGGTGATAACCGGGCGTCTGGCCACGCTGGTGGAAAAGCGTCAGCTCGTGCAGGGCCTGATGGCGATATCGGCCCCGTTCCCCCCTCCTGGCCTGGAGCGTTGTGTCGAGGTGACCGTGGTGGCGCAGGCGCAGGTGCGGCCCTGGCGGTACCCGCCAAGCTTCGACCTGCAGTACGGAGAATGGTTGCGCGAGCGCTTCGAGCGTGAGAACACCCTGCTCCTGCGACCGGCTGTCAACGTTGATCTGACGACCCTGCTGACCATCGTTCTGCTGGGTGACCAGCCGCTGTTCGGGCCACCGCCGGGAGAGTTGCTGGACCCGGTGCTACTGGAGGATTGCGTCAGGGCGATGGTCAGCGATATCGACTTGTTCATGGACGAGTTTGAAAATGACACCCGGAATATTCTGCTCCGGCTGGCGCGAATCTGGCAGACAGTCGTGACTGGCATTATTGACCGCAAGGATCGGGCGGCCGAGTGGGCGCAGCAGCGATTGCCACCCGCCCATCAGCAACTCATGGAGCGGGCGCGGGCCATGTATCTGGGCTGGCAGCCGGACGAATGGACTGGCATGGCATCCGAAGCCCGTGCCAGTGCGGACTACATGATCTCGCAGATTCAGCGGGAGGCAGCAGGTCGGCGAAGGGGCCAGGTGTTACGGCTGGCAAGCGGGTAGGCGGCCCGGCCGGTTCGATCAGCCTGGAGCGCCGCCGAACCCGATCTCGTTGCCGTCGGGATCGCGGTAGATGGCCTTGCGCACCCCGTTCGAGTAGGTCTCCAGCTCGGTGGGCTCAAGGCCCCGGTCGGCGATCTGGGCGAGGCGGGTATCGAAGTCGTCGACGAAGATGGTGTGCATGGCGTGGCCGGCACGCTCGGGCAGCCGCTCGATGTACACGGACCGGCGCTCCGCGAGCTCCCACACGGCCTCGGTGTCGTTCGGGAAGAACGTCGGTGGGAAGCCGAGCAGCCGCTCGTACCAGGCCAGCGCGGCCGCGTAGTCCTTGACCGGGATTCCGGCGAACAGGTCGACCATGCCGCCATGCTAGCCGAGGGTGCCGGGTGTGACCGCTCGTGCCCGATCCACGTCACGATCAGGCCGCGATAGGACGAAATGCGAGGAAAGGCCGCGTTGACCTTTAGGCGTGGCCTGGTAAGAACAGCCGTTTGCCGTCGCTTCCGCCGCTGACGGCCCATTCAGAGGGGAGTCCCATGGGGATGCCACGACGGTCCGGATGGCTTGTTCTCCTCGTGCTGACGCTGCTCGCATCGGTCGCGCCGTCGGCGGCCATTGCCGCGTCACCCTCGAGGGACGCAACCGCGTCCCGATTGGCTACCGGCCTGGAGGGTGGCTCGGGGAGCACCGTCGGCCCCGATGTCGGCGGGAGCGACGTTGTCGGCATCTACCGGGTGGACGGGCCAGACAGCGTCACCGTGGTCGCCGACATCGGCGCGTTCTCCATCGCCAATCCGCCTGCCACCGACTTCTTCGTGCCGAGCGGGGTCCAGTACGCCCTGCAGGCCTATCGTGGCCGGTTGCTGGTG
>Ga0126306_10001917_pt1 | contig 11431 bp, 12 predicted proteins | sample Plot27_FD_92592 | JGI IMG/M metagenome (GOLD analysis project Ga0126306, IMG submission 92592) | Serpentine soil microbial communities from UC McLaughlin Reserve, CA, USA - Plot27 | ecosystem: Environmental > Terrestrial > Soil > Grasslands | place: USA: UC McLaughlin Reserve, Lake County...
AATCGACAATTCTGATGGCCACGGAGCAGACCAATCCGGTCGACATCGAGGAGGCCGTGCCGCCCGGGAAGCTCGGGCCGTGGGTCGCCGAGCACGTGCCGGGTGCGAGTGGTCAGGTGGAGGTCACGCAGATCGCGGGCGGTTCGTCGAACCTCACGTTCGGCGTGCGCGACGGCGAACACGATTGGGTGCTGCGGCGACCGCCGCTGCGTCATGTCCTCGCCACCGCCCACGACATGGGGCGCGAGCACCGCATGCAGTCCGCGCTGCAGGACACCGACGTGCCGATCGCCCGGCAGGTCGCGATCTGCGACGACGAGTCGGTGATCGGCGCGCCCTTCTACATGATGGCGAGGCTCGACGGCGTGGTGTACGACGACGTCGACGCGACCGCGTCGCTCACCGAGGAGCAGGGGCTCGCGGCGTCGTTCGAGCTGATGGACGTGCTCGCCCGGCTGCATGCGGTCGACTACGAGGCGGTGGGCCTCGGCGACTTCGGCCGTCCCGCCGGTTACCTCGAGCGCCAGGTGGAGCGGTGGCAGACGCAGTGGGAGAAGTCGAAGACGGTCGAGATGCCGGCGGTCGACGAGATCGCGCAACGGCTCGAGCGCAACCTCCCGAGCGACGGTCGCAAGGCGATCGTGCACGGCGACTACAGCTTCAACAACACGATGTTCCGACGCGACGACCCCACGCGCATGCAGGCAGTGCTCGACTGGGAGATGTCCACGCTCGGCGACCCTCTCACCGACCTCGGCATGGTCGCCGTCTACTGGACCGACGTCGGCGAGATCATGTGGCGCAACCGCGAGCCGCAGGCGCATCGCGCCAACGCCGGCTTCCCCCCCGTCGACACGCTGCTCGACCGCTACGCCACCGCGAGCGGCACCGATCTCTCCGACATCGACTTCTACCGTGCGTTCGCGACCTACAAGTTGGCAGTGATCGCGCAAGGCGGTGCGCGTCGCGTGGAGCAGACCGATCCCGAGCGAGCGTCGCGGGTCACGGGGACCGTGCAGCAGCTCGCCGACCTCGCGCTGGAGCTGACGAAGGGATACTGATGACGGTGACGACGAGTCCAGTGGCCGACCCGATCGACTTCGAGACCCACGGCGACTACGCGCCGCCGCCCGCCGCCTACGTCCAGCACGGCGACATCGCCACCCTCACGTACCCCATCGACGACCGCGTCACCGACGACGGGTCGAGCGGGTTCCCGGCCGCGGCAGGCCGCTACCACCTCTACTACTCGCTCTACTGCCCGTGGGCGCAGCGACCCCTCATCGCGCTGAAGCTGCGCGGGCTCGACGGTGTGGTCACGAGCTCGGCGGTCGACCCCGTGCGCGACGGCCGCGGGTGGGCGTTCCGCGAGGGGCGCGGTCACGGTCCCGACCCGGTGAACGGGTTCTCGTTCCTGCAGCAGGCGTACCTCGCCACCGATCCCACGTTCGCCGGTCACATCTCCGTGCCCGCGCTGTGGTACCGCGACGCCGGTCGCCTGGTGAGCAACCACTACGCCACGATGATCGTCGACCTCGAGACGCAATTCGCCGAGTGGGCCGACGCTGGCGTCGAGCTCTACCCCGAGGCGCTCCGCGGCGAGATCGACGCGGTGAACGGCGAGATCGTCGGCTCCCTCGCGACGGCGACCTATGCGGCGATGGCCGCGACCACCCAGGAGCGCTACGACGGCGTCGTCGACCGCGTGTACGCCGCGCTCGACCGCTTCGAGCAACGCCTCGGCAAGCGTCGGTTCCTCGTCGGCGACTCGATGACCGATGCCGACCTGCTCCTGTACGTGCAGCTCGTGCGGTTCGACACCGTCGCCGTGCCGCTCGGTCGGCTCACCCGCAAGCGGCTCGTCGACCACCCCAACCTGTGGGCGTACGCACGCGACCTCTACCAACGCCCGGCGTTCCGCGATGCCACCGACTTCGACCACGTCGTCCGGGGCACGTTCATGACCGGCGCGGGGATCCGCACGCACCGCGTGGTGCCCGCGCTCCCCGACGTCGACTGGGAGGCACCGCACGGCCGCGACGCGCTCGGCTGACCGCTACGCGAGGAGCTTGGCGAAGCTGAGCTCGTGGCCGTCGGGGTCGCGGAGGTGGAAGTAGCGCTCACCCCACGGTGCGTCTGCTGGCTCCATCTCGGGCACACTGCCGTGCGCTCGCGCACGCTCGTACATGGCGTCGACGTCGGCGACCCAGAAGATGACGCGACCCCAGATCGCACGCACCGGCGCGTGCTCGGGATCGAGCTGCACGTTGAGGAAGCCATCGCCGACCCGATACGTCGTGAACGGCGTCCCTGGTCCCCCGACGACGCGTTCGAAGCCCAGCGCGGTGTAGAACACGCACGACGCGTCCATGTCGGCGGTCACGAGCGTGACCGCGTTGATCATCTCGAGATCGCTCAAGGACTACTCCTCACCCACAGGCCGTGACGGCGCTCGTGACGTCATTCATGTTCGCGTGCCACCCTGGTGGCATGCCCAAGGATCCCGCCGAGGTCGTCCTCCCCATCGTGAACTCGCTGCTCACCGACGGCGAGCAGCTGCGCGGCTGGTGCCTCGCCACCGAGCAGAGCACGTTCAGCGGTCACACCATCGTGCTCGCCGTCACCGACCAGCGACTGCTGCTCCAGGCCGTCGACCGCAAGTTCCGGGCCAAGGACGACGCATTGTCGATCCGGCCCGGTGAGCTGGCGAAGGCCAGCGCCGACGGCGCCGGCGGTGGGTGGTGGACCGCGAGCGAGGCGATCCTCGACGCCACCGCGCTCACGGTGAAGCTCGAGACGACGGCGGGCGACAAGCGCAAGCTCACCCTGATGCGCGGAGGCGGCGGGACGTTCGGCGAGCTCGGCGGCGGCGAGGCCCAGCAGCAGGGCATCGACGCGCTGGCCGAGTGGTTACGAGCCGCCGGCTGACGATGGACCTCTAGCCGGGTCGCCCCTCGCGACGGCAGACCGCCCGCACCAGGCATCGCGGCGCGCCACCGCGAACGGGCGACCATCGAGGTCGCCGTCCATCCCGTCGTGGCCGCGTCCGGCGATCCGGGTGGCGAGGCGACCATGGCGGGACGGGAGGTCGAGCAGCGTGCAGGGGTGGTCGTCGTCGAGACGGAGCGCGCGTGCGATCAGTCGGCTTCGAGGTCGGAGGCGTGGGTGCGGACGAGCGCGTCCCACACGTCGTGGGCGAGCGCGTCGAAGAAGGTGTCGAACCATTCGGTCATGTATCCGTTCCTGTCGGAACGAGGCGCGTCGCCCTACCGGTGTCGGAGCGTGCGCCGCGGGAGTGCGATCAGGTCGTGCGATCGATTGCTCACCACGGCGCCCTCCGGTCAGGCCGACGAAGGTCGTCAGCGTAGGCCAGACTCCCGAGCATGAGCGGACTGATTCTCTCCGGGCTCCAGGGCAAGGTCGCGGTGGTCACCGGTGCGGGGCGCATGCGATCCATCGGCCGTCCGATCGCGGTGGAGCTGGCCCGAGCCGGCTGCGACGTCGTGCTCACCGGCACCGGTCGCCCGGCCGAGCGCTACCCCGACGACGAGCAGGAGGTCGGCTGGTGCGACATCGACTCCGTCGCCGACGAGATCCGCGCGGTCGGTCGGCGCGCGCTCCCGATCGTGAGCGACGTGTCCGACCCCGAGGCGGTCGAGGGGCTCGCCGACCGGGTGCTCGACGAGCTCGGGCGGGTCGACATCGTCGTCAACAACGCCGGCGCGGCGCGCGGCGACGACCGTGTGCCGGTCGTCGACCTCCCCGTCGAGCAGTGGCGCACCGTGATCGACGTGAACCTCAACGGCACCTTCTACATGAGCCGCACGTTCGGGCAGCGGCTGGTCGCGCAGGGCGAGGGCGGGAGCATCGTCAACATCTCGTCGATCGGCGGGAAGCTGATGGCTGCACGCACCGCCGCGTACGCAGCGTCGAAGGCCGGCATCCACGCGCTCACGTGCGCCATGGCGTCGGAGCTCGGGAGCGACGGCATCCGTGTGAACGCGATCTGCCCGGGCATCATCGACACGTTCCGCCTCGACGACATCCCCCGCGGCGAGCGCTGGGACACCATGGTAAGGCGCCAGATCCCGCTCGGCCGGGCCGGCACCGGCGAGGACATCGCCTGGATGGCCGTCTACCTCTGCTCCGACCAGGGATCCTGGATCACCGGCCAGCTCTACACCGTCGACGGCGGCACCCTCCCCGGCCGCTGACCCACGCACCGGCGAACATCTCGAAGTTCGCGTGCACAGACGACACCGAACTTCGAGATGTTCAGTAGCTGACGAAGTCGCGGGTGAGGTGCTCGACGTCGTGAGCGCCGATGAGCGCCATGGTGCGGCGCATGTCGGCGTCGAGGAGACGCAGCACGTGGTCGACCCCGCGCTCGCCCGCGGCACCGAGGCCGTAGAGGTACGCACGCCCGGCCATGCACGCACGCGCCCCGAGCGCGAGCGCCTTCACGATGTCGCTCCCCCGGCGGACCCCGCCGTCGCAGATGATCTCGATGCGGTCGCCGACCGCGTCGGCCACCGGCGCGACCAGATCGGCGATCGCAGGCGCGGAGTCGAGCTGTCGACCACCGTGGTTCGACAGCGCGATCGCCTCGATGCCCTCGTCGGCCGCGATCTCGGCGTCGGCGACGGTCTGGATGCCCTTCACGACGATCGGGCCGTCCCAGATCGAGCGCAACCACTCGGCGTCACGCCAGGTGAGCCCCGGGTCCATCTGCTGCGCGATGTAGTCGGCGAGCGTGATCGCGGTGGAGCCGTCGCCCACGTGCTGACCGGCGACGTTCGCGAACTTGATCGGTTCGCCGCGCACGAAGTGCCACGTCCACCCCGGGTGGATCGCCCCGTCGAGCAGCGTGTCGAACCCGATCTTCGGCGGCAGCTCGAACCCGCGCCGCACGTCGCGCTCGCGCCGACCGTGCACGGTGAGGTCGACCGTGAACACCAGCGCCTCGAACCCCGCCGCCGCGGCACGCTTCACCATCTCCTCGCAGAGCCCGCGGTCGCGGAACATGTAGAGCTGGAACCACTTGCGGCCGTCGCTGACGTCCGCGACGTCCTCGATCGACCGCGTGCCGAGCGTGCTGAGCGTGTAGGGGATACCGGCACGCGCGGCGGCGCGGGCCACCGCCAGCTCCCCCTCCGGGTCGGCGATGCGGGTGAAGCCCGTGGGCGCAAGAACGAGTGGGATGGGGAGCGGCTTCCCCAGGAGCCTGGTCGACGGGTCGGGCGTGCCGACGCCCCGTAGCACCCGCGGGTGGAAGCCGATGCGGCGGAACGCCGCCGTGTTCTCGCCCATGGTGTGCTCGTCCTCGGCGCCCCCGTCGATGTAGTCGAACACGCCACGCGGGAGACGCCGTCGGGCCATGAGCCGCAGGTCGTGCACGTTGGCGGCCTTGGCCAGCCGGCGTGCGACGGGGTCCAATTCGAAGCGCCGGAACCGCAGCACGGAACGCAGCGTCTCGATCACCTTCATCGGGCGAATGCTAGAAGAGGGTTCCCGCAGAGGAGGCTTGTCGTGGAACGTTTCCAGGATCGACGCATCATCGTGACCGGCGGCGGCTCGGGCATCGGACGCGCGACCGTGTTGCGCCTGCTCCGCGAAGCGGGCACCGTGCACACCGTCGACGTCGACGAATCCGGTCTCGTCGGCACCGCCGAACTGGCCGATGCCGAAGGTGTCGGGAAGCACCTCACCACTGCGGTGGTCGACGTGTCCGACGAGTCGGCGGTGGACGCGTGCGTCAAGAACACCGTCGACCGCCTCGGTGGTCTCGACGTGCTGGTGAACGCGGCCGGCATCCTGCGGGCGTCGAACACGCACGAGTGCACGCTCGACATGTGGAACCAGGTGATCGGCATCAACCTCACCGGCACGTTCCTCATGTGCCGCGCCGCGATTCCCGCGCTGCTCGAATCGGAGCACGCCGCGATCGTCAACTTCAGCTCCACCTCGGCCGCGTTCGGTCATCCGTACATGGCCGCGTACGCAGCCAGCAAGGGTGGCATCGACGCGATGACGCACACGCTCGCGGTGGAGTACGGCAAGCGCGGCATCCGAGTGACCGCGGTCGCGCCCGGTTCGATCCAGAGCGGCATCACCGAGACCACCGGCGGGATGCTCCCTGGCGACACCGACTGGACGCTGTTCGGGAAGATGTCGCCCATCGTCGCCGAGGGCTTCGCGCCGCCCGACGTCGTCGCGTCGGTGATCGCGATGCTCGCGTCCGACGACGGTGCGTTCGTCACCGGCACCGCGCTGCGCATCGACGGCGGCGCGCACGCCTGACATGGGGCGTTCGGCCGAGGGTCGCGTCGCGCTCGTCACCGGCGCGAGCCAGGGCGGCACCGGCACCGTCGCCGCGGTGCGTCTCGCCGCCGAGGGCGCCCGCGTCGCGATCACCGCGCGCTCGGTCGACGGGCTCGAGCGCACTCGCGTCGAGATCGAAGCGCTCGGCGGCACCGCGCTGGTGCTGCCGTGCGACCTGGCGTCGCGCGAGGACGGACGCGAGACCCTCGTGGCGCGCACCGAGGCCGAGCTCGGGCCGATCGACATCCTGGTGAACAACGCGGCCGCGGGCGGCTACAAGCCGCTGGAGGACTGGAGCCAGGACGACCTCGACCACGTGATGGAGCTCAACCTGTACGCGCCGTGGCTCCTGATGCGTCAGGTGCTCCCGGGCATGCGTGCGCGGGGCCGCGGCTGGATCGTCAACCTCACCTCGTTCGCGGGCGAGCTCCCACCGGGTCCGCCCTTCCCGACGAGCCGCCCGGCGAAGACCGGGAGCGCGTACGGCGCGTCGAAGGCCGCACTCAACCGCCTCACGGTTGCCGCCGCGTCGGAGACCGAGGGCCAGGGCATCGCGGTGAACGCGCTCACACCACAGGCCGCGATCGCGGTCCCCTCACTCGTCGCCGCCGGCTGGGTCGACGACACCTACTTCGAACCGGTCGACACGATGGCGCAGGCGGTCCTCGTGCTCGCGACCTGCGACCCGGCGCGGCTGCACGGTCGCATCGCCTACAGCCTCCAGCTGCTCCACGAGCTCGGCGCACCGGTGCTCGACACCCACGGCGAGCATCCGGTCGAGGGCTGGCAACCGGCCGACCTGCCCGCGCGCATCCGCCGTCAGGCCGAGCACATGACCGCGACCGCCGGGTGGCCCACTCCCTACACGTTCAACCGTCCCAGCACCCCCGACTTCGCCTGACCCCACCCGAGGTTGCGTCACTCAGCGTCGATATACGACGTCAGGTGACGCAACCTCGATGTCGTGCGGCTACGGCGTCGTGAGGTCGGTCTCGTAGGTGTAGCGGTTCGACTCGGTGCAGTCGAACGTGCCCGTCTTCTTCGGGTAGATGCGGTTGAACTTGCCGTCGTTCCACTGGACGACCATGAAGCAGCTCGACGGCACCTTGCCGCCGATGTTCACGGTGCCCGTCATGCCGCCGGCGTTGAAGCTCGTCAGGCCCTTCAGCGCGGTGAGCAGCGACGCACGCGTCAGGCCGTCGGACGACTTGTTCGCGGCGTCGGCCGCCTCCTTGAACGCGAGCACCGCCTCGAAGCCGTACACGCCGAACGCGCTGGCGTTGTCCTTCCCGATGTACTTCAGGTAGCCGGCGAGCGTCTTGTTCGCCTTCGCCTCCGAGAAGGGCAAGAACCCGAGGTCGACGTACTCACCGTTCATCGCGTCGCCGGCCGCGGCCATGGCCTTCTCGTCGTAGCAGGCGCTGGTGCACTGCCAGACGACCGAGTCGCTGTCGACGCCCTGGAGCGCGGCCTCCTGGCGCAGCAGCACTGCACCGGGCGTGGTGAGACCGTTGTCCGACCAGTTCGCGCCGTCCTGCTTCATCTGGTTGACCACCGGCGTGAACGCGCTCTGCGGTGACGAGTTCGACAACGATGGCATGCTCGTGACGTCGATCCCGGCGTTCTTGGCCGCGTCCGCGAGCGAGTCGATCGACCTCGCCGCGTCGGGAGAGTCGCTGCTCTTGATGAACGGACCGTGCAGGTCGCCCTCGTGCTGCTTCGACAGGTACTTGAAGACGCCCTGGTTGCTCCGATACGTCTGCGGGTTCTTCCCCACCGTCGAGCAGTCGATCATCGACGGGATCACCGGGAAGGAGGTCGGCGCGCACGCCTGCGGCGTGCCGAGCACGATGGAACCGATGTCGGGGAGGCCCGTCGCCTTGCCTGCCTGGTCCGGGCACCCCGTGAGGTCGTCGAGCCCGGTGAACAGCGCGGTCGCGGTCCCCACCATGGCCAGGTCCTGGCCGCACGCCTCGATGATGGCGTTGCGCGTGTCGTTGGGGTTGAGGTGCGAGTCGATGAAGTCCATCTTCAACCTGCGCCCGGCCACGCCCCCGTTGGCGTTCACGAACTTCACGCCGGCCCGAGCACCGTCGACGATCGGCTTGAACGCATTTGGTGCGAGCGAGTTGTCGACGTCGGCGATGACGGCGATGTTGATCGTCTTCGCGGTGACGCCGGTCTCGCTCGCGGCGTTCGACGGTTCCGCGGCACCCGCGGACGTGACGGTCGCGAACGATGCGACGGTGAGCGCCAGCGCGACGAGCGCGAGCGAAGTGCGACGGACATGCGGCACGGTTCCCCCCTGGATCCCACTCCGACGAGCGGCCCGAGGGTATTGAGCACCCCTGCTTACGTCAAGCCGGCCAACCGGCCGACACCGCGCCGGCCACCATCGCCACGAGGTTCTCGACGAACGCCTCGTCGGCGAGGACGTGCCGCGAGGGCCGGCCCGTGCGCGCCTTCGCCCGCTCCCGGTCGGCCACCGCGTGGAGGATGAACGACGTGATGAGGCTGCAGCGCTCGTCGACGATCTCCTGTGGCACCGGCGGCATCCGCTCCTGCAGCAGCGCGTAGACCTCGTTGCCCCCGGTGCGAGCGAGCACCGATTCCAGCTCGGGGCTGAAGCGCGCCGGATCTTCTCCTGCCAGTTCGGCCACGATCAGCAGGCACGCGCGACCGCGCCACCCGCTGGCGGCGAGCTCGGCCGCCGGGCGCACGATCGCCTCCACCACTGCGCCGACGTCGGCGTCGGGCGTGCGGCGCGCCTTGGCGAGCAGCTCGCCCTCGCGCTGGGCGAGAAACTCCACGTGACGTTCGAGCACCGCGCACAGCACCTGGTCACGCGTCCCGAAGTGATAGCGCAGTGCAGCCCGGTTGCGCTGGCCGGCGCGGCGGGTGACCTCGATGAGCGAGGCGTTCCACGCCCCGTGCTCGGCGAACTCGTGCGCGGCGGCGTCGAGCAGGCGGTCGCGGGTCGTCGACGCGTCGCGAGGCATCACGAAATCGTAGGGCGATCAGGCAATTCGCACCGCGACAACGAATCTGACAGTGTGTCAGATCCAAACCGCGCATCTGGGGGGACGTGATGGAGTTCGGGATCTTCGTCCAGGGGTACACGCCGCAGTTCCGACGCGACAAGGACCCCGAGGCCGAGCACCACGCGCTCATGAACGAGCTCGAGCTGGTGCAGGCGGCCGATCGCGCCGGCTTCAAGTACGTGTGGGCGACCGAGCACCACTTCCTCGACGAGTACTCGCACCTTTCCGCCAACGAGGTGTTCCTCGGGTACCTCGCGCACGGCACCGAGCGCATCCACCTCGGTTCCGGCATCTTCAACCCGCTCCCCCAGGTGAACCACCCGGCGAAGGTGGCGGAGAAGGTGGCGATGCTCGACCACCTCTCCGGCGGGCGCGTCGAGTTCGGCACCGGGCGCGGCGCGGGAAGCCACGAGATCCTCGGCTTCCTGCCCGAGATGGAAGACCTCACCGGGACGCGCGACATCTGGGAAGACGTGATCCGCGAGTTCCCGAAGATGTGGACGCAGGAGGAGTACCAGGGCTACGCGGGCAAGTACTGGTCGCTCCCGCCGCGCAAGATCCTGCCCAAGCCCTACGTGAAGCCGCACCCGCCGATGTGGTATGCCGCCGGCAACACGAGCAGCTACGCCATGGCCGCGAAGTACGGCCTCGGCGTCCTCGGCTTCTCCGTCGGCAGCATCGAGGAGATGAAGCCGGTGCTCGAGGCGTACAAGACGGAGGTCGCGAAGGCCGAGCCGATCGGCGCGTTCGTGAACGACAACGTGATGGTCACCAGCGCAGCGTTCGTCGCGGAGGACCGGGAGAAGGCGGTGCAGTCGATGGCGAACGGTCGGCTGTCGTACCTGCAGAGCAACGTCTTCCGGTACCACGACACCTTCCCCCACCCCGACTGGGCGCCCACCTGGCCCGACCTGATCCCCGACCCGACCGTCGACGAGGTGCGCGCCCAGGTCGGCGCCTCGGGCGTGATCCTGGGCGACCCTGACGACGCGTTGCGCGCCTGCCAGGAGTGGGCCGACGCGGGCGCCGATCAGCTCGTGTTCGGCCAGGGCATGGCCACGCAAGAAGAGGCCTTGGAGACGATCCGGATCATCGGCGAGCACGTGATCCCGCAGATCGACAAGGACCCCGAGCACAGCACGAGCCGATACCGGCGCGAGGCAGCTGCGAAGATCTGACCCCGTCCCCCGAACCGACACGACAGGAACCACCGATGAGCAACCCCTTCAGCTACGAGAACAAGCGCGTCGTCGTCACCGGTGGCGCCACCGGCGTGGGCGCCGGGCTCCTCGAGGTCCTCGCCGAGCAGAACGTGGAGCACGTCACCGTGCTCGACCTGAAGCAGCCGAGCGGCCCCCACACCACCTTCATGCAGTGCGACCTCTCCGACCAGGTCGCGGTGACCGCGGCGGTCGCGGCGATCGACGGCCCGGTCGACGTGCTGTTCAACAACGCAGGCGTCGCCGACACGTTGCCGCCGGCGACGGTCATCTCGGTCAACTACCTCGCGCTGCGCGCGCTCTCGGAGGGCCTGCTGCCCAAGATCCCCGAGGGCGGCGCGATCGTGAACACCGCGTCGATCGCCGGCGGCCAGTGGCCGACCCGCCTCGACATGATCAACGAGGTCCTCGACCTCGGTGGCAACTGGGAGTCCACGCTGGCCTGGCTCGACTCGCACGAGCTCGGCACGCAGCCCTACGCCTTCTCCAAGGAGCTGGTGCAGGTGTACACGATGCGCTCCTCGCGTCCGACCCAACAGCGCGGTGTGCGGACCAACAGCGTGTGCCCGGCGCCGATCGACACGCCGCTGCTCAAGGACTTCCGCGAGACGATGACCGACAAGTTGATCGACTGGACCGTCGAGCAGAGCATCGGCCGTCCCGTCTCGCCGCGGGAGGTGGGGCTCGTGCTCGCGTTCCTCGGCAGTGAGGCCGCGGCCTACGTGAACGGCGTGAACATGCTGGTCGACGGCGGCTTCACCGCCGCGATGACCACCGGCCAGGTCGACTTCGCCGCCATCTCCTGACGACTCCCGCAGGACTGGCGATGTCCACCGTTGCGGTCCATCG
>Ga0126306_10001918_pt1 | contig 11431 bp, 10 predicted proteins | sample Plot27_FD_92592 | JGI IMG/M metagenome (GOLD analysis project Ga0126306, IMG submission 92592) | Serpentine soil microbial communities from UC McLaughlin Reserve, CA, USA - Plot27 | ecosystem: Environmental > Terrestrial > Soil > Grasslands | place: USA: UC McLaughlin Reserve, Lake County...
CATCCCCGCTCCGCCGATGCCGACCAGGTGGATCGGCCGGGCGCTCATCCGGTCCGGCGCCGGCGCCTCCGGAGCCGGGGCGGCCGGGGAAGCCGCGGCCGCGGCAGGCGCCGGCGGCGCGGGCGGCGGGCGATGGCCAGCGCCTCCTCCGCGACCCGGTCGGCGGCCTCGGGCCGTCCCGCCGCCCGGGCCGCGTCGGCCATGGCGTCGAGGCGGTGGCGGTCCGAGAGCAGCGCGCCCACCAGGCCGCGCAGGTGCTCCCCGGTGCACTCGTCGTCGGGCAGCACCACCGCGGCCCCGGCCTCGGCCAGCCAGCGGGCGTTCTTCGCCTGGTGGTCGGCCGTGGCGTGAGGGTAGGGCACCAGGATCGACGGCCGCCCGATCGCCGCCAGCTCGAACACCGACCCGCCCGACCGCGAGACCACGAGGTCGGCGGCGGCGATCGCCCCCGGCATGTCGTCGAGCCAGCCGACCAGCCGATAGTCGTCGCCGGGGTCGCGGCCGTCGAGCAGGCGCCGCGTCTCCTCCAGCAGGCCGGGGCCGGCGACGTGGATGACGTCGACCGGCGGCGCGCTCCCGAAGGCCTCGACGGCGGCGCGGTTGAGGCTGCGGGCGCCCTGGCTGCCGCCGACGACCAGGACGGCGGTCGCCCCGGGGTCGATCCCGAAGGCCCGCCGCCCCGCCGTGCGGGTGGCGGAGGTCACTGCGCGGCTCACGGGGCGGCCGGTCACGAGGTAGCGCCGCCCGGTGCGGCCGGGCAGCGGGAAGGCCAGCGCCACCCGCCGGGCCAGCGGCGCGGCCAGGCGGTTGGCGGCGCCGAGGTGCGAGTCGGCCTCCATGAGCATGAGCGGCCGGCGCGTCAGCCAGGCCGCCAGGGCGACCGGCCCGGCGGCGTACCCGCCGGCGCCGATGACGACGTGGGGGCGGCGCCGGGCGAGGAGCGAGGCCGCGCGCGGGACCGCGATCGCCGCCTGCGCCAGCGCGACCAGGTTCCGCGGCGTGAGCCGCCGGGCGAATCCGCGCACCGGGAGCAGGTCCTGGGGGTAGCCGGCCGCCTCCACGGGGCCGGCCGCGCCCGCCCTGCGGGCGCCGACGAAGCGGACCTCAGCCCCTCGCGCGCGCAGCGCGTCGGCCACCGCCAGCGCGGGCATCACGTGACCCGCCGTCCCGCCGGCCGCGATCAGCGCCCGCACGACCGGGGACCGCGGCGAGGCGGGCGGAGGAGTGTGATCGGCGTCCGATGTTGACAAGGAGGCCAGTGCAGGCGAGGAGAACGATGAGGCTGCTGCCGCCGAACGAGACGAAGGGGAGCGGCACTCCGGTCACGGGCATCACGCCCACGACAGCGCCGATGTTGATCGCGGCCTGCGCGAGCACCAGGGTCGTCAGGCCCGCCGCCAGCGCCTGCTGGTGGAGGTCCTTGGCCGTCAGCGCGATCCGGTACCCGGCGACGCCCCACAGCGCAAACGCGACGAGAACGGCAAGCACGCCGAGGAGGCCCAGTTCCTCCCCCACCGTCGCGAGGATCATATCCGTGTGCGCCTCGGGCAGGTAGAACGCCTTCTGGACGCCGTCTCCGAGCCCCACGCCGCTGAGCCCGCCCGAGCCGAGGGCCACCTGGGCCTGCACGCTCTGGAAGCCGGCCCCGTCGGGGTCGCTCCAGGGGTCGAGGAAGGCGAGCAGGCGCTCCCGGCGGTAGGGCTCGGCCATGATGGCGATGACCGCGAGGAAGCCGGCGATCGCCACCACGGTGCCCAGGTGGCGCAGCCGCGCGCCGGCCACGATCAGCACGGCGAAGGCCATGGCGCAGAGCACGACAGCCGTCCCCATGTCCGGCTCGATCAGGATCAGCGCCGCCAGCGCGGCCGTCACGAGCAGGAAGGGCGCCAGGCCGCGGGGGGTCGTCAGGCGCCGCGGGTCGCGGGCGATGGCCTGCGCCAGCCAGAGGGCGAGGGCCAGCTTGGCGAGCTCCGAGGGCTGGAGCTGGCCGATGGGGCCGAGGTCGATCCAGCGCCGCGAGCCGTTGACCTCCATGCCGATGGACGGCAGCAGCACAGCCAGCAGCAGGACGACCGAGACGGCCATGGCCGGCGGCCCGAGGCGGCGCATCCCCTCGGGGCTCATGCGGGCGAAGACGGCGTAGGCCGCGAGCCCGGTCACGGCGTAGGCCGCCTGGCGCGTGACCATCCCGAGCGGATCGCCGTCGTTGAGCAGCGCCGTGGCGCTCGAGGTCGAGTAGACCATGACCAGGCCGAACGACACGAGGGCGAGGACGACGCCCGTCAGGAGGCGCTCCGGTGCGGCGGCGGAGAGGGTGCGGCGTGCCACGGTCCCGGGGACTTCGCCGCTCGCCCCCGGGACCCTTGGTGGGCGGCCGGCGCCCGCCTAGCGCGCGCCGGCCGCCCTGGCCGCGGCGCGGAAGGCCTCGCCGCGCTCCTGGTAGTCGGCGAACTGGTCGAAGCTGGCGCAGCCCGGCGACAGCAGCACGGTCTGCCCCGGGACGGCCCTGGCGGCGGCGGCCGAGACGGCCGCCTCGACCGTGCCGGCGTCCTGCGACGGGACCCCCTCGGCGGCCAGGGCGCGCCCGATCTCCTCCCCCGCCTCGCCCACCAGGTAGGCGCGCACCACGGCGCCGCGGGCGGCCTCGGCGAGCGCGCCGAAGGGCGTCCCCTTGGCCCGGCCGCCGGCGATCAGGTGGACGCCGCCCGGGTAGGCGTCGAGGGCGGCGATGGCGGCGTCCGGGTTGGTGGCCTTGGAATCGTTGACGAACGCGACCCCTGCGGCCTCGCCCACCGGCTCCAGGCGGTGGGCCACCGGGCGGAAGCCGGCCAGCCCGGCGGCCAGCGCCTCGGCGCCCAGGCCGGCGTGCGCCGCCAGGGCCGCCGCGGCCATGGCGTTCTCGCGGTTGTGGCGGCCGCGCAGGGCCACCTCCTCCCAGCCCACGACCCGGCCCAGGCCCTCCACGTGCAGCCCGCCCTCGGCCCAGGCGACCGCGCCGGGCCCGGGCGGGCCGTCGTAGATTCGCCGCGAGGGCGCCGCGCCGGTTGCGTCGAGGCCCGGCGGCAGGATGGCCAGGTCCGCAGCCTCCTGGGCGGCGAACAGGCGCAGCTTGGCGTCGCGGTAGCCCTCCAGGCTCCCGTGGCGGTCGAGGTGGTCAGGCGCCAGGTTGAGGAGCGCCGCAGCGCGCGGCCGGAAGCGCTCGACGTCCTCGAGCTGGAAGCTCGAGCACTCCACGACCAGCCAGGCCTCGGGATCGGAGGCGTCCACCAGCCCAGCCAGCGGGGTGCCCTGGTTCCCGCAGGCCGTCGCGGCCAGGCCGCCGGCGCGCAGCAGGTGGGCCGTCAGCTCGGTGGTGGTCGTCTTGCCGTTGGTGCCGGTGATGCCGACCAGGGGGTTGGGCAGCTCGCGCGCCGCGAGCTCGATCTCGCTCCACACCGGGACGCCGGCCGTCCGGGCGGCGACCACAGGCACGACGTCGCCGGGCACGCCGGGGCTCTTGACGGCGAGCTCGACGTCGGGCACCGGGGCCTCCCAGGGCGCGCGCACCTCGACCCCGGCCGCGGCGAGCTCCGGCGCCGAGACCTCGCCGGCGTCCACCGCGACGACCTCCCAGCCGCGGCGGGCCAGCAGCAGCGAGGCGGCCCGCCCCGAGCGCCCGAGGCCGACCACCAGGGCGCGCCTCACGTGATCTGGAGGTCGCGGAAGTAGAGCGTGAAGCCGACGGCGGCGAAGATCGCCGCGATCAGCCAGAAGCGCACGATGATCTTTGTCTCGCTCCAGGCGGCCATCTCGAAGTGGTGGTGGACCGGGGTCATCAGGAAGACGCGGCGGCGGAAGCGCTTGAAGACGATCACTTGGACGATCACCGACAGCGCCTCCGCCACGAACATCGCCGCGATGACGATCAACAGGATCTCGGTCTTGGTCATCACCGCCATGGCCGCGATCGCGCCCCCGAGCGCGTAGGAGCCGGTATCGCCCATGAAGACGGCCGCCGGGAACGAGTTGAACCAGAGGAAGCCAACGCACGCGCCCACGATGGTGGCGCCGAAGATCGCGAGGTCGTTCTGGTCCGCCACGAAGGCGATGGCCGTGTAGGAGAGCAGCACGATGGCGGCGATCCCGGCGGCGAGGCCGTCGAGCCCGTCGGTCAGGTTCACGGCGTTGGCCGCCCCGGCGACGACCAGGAACACGATCAGGAAGAAGGCCACCGCGCCGATCTCGAAGGAGCGGTCGAGCACCGGGATCGTGAGGGTGGTCGGCAGGCCCACCACCTCGATCGCCACCGCCACCAGCACCGCCGCGATCACCAGCAGCGCCGCCATGCGCCAGCGCCCCGACAGGCCCAGCGAGCGCTTCTTGACGATCTTCATCCAGTCGTCGAGGAAGCCCACCGTCCCGCAGGCGAGGGTCGCGAACAGCACCAGCATGGCCTCGGTGCTGCGGCTCGACAGGATCACGAAGGGCAGCGTCGTGGCCACCAGGATCAGCAGGCCGCCCATGGTGGGCGTGCCCTGCTTCTCGGCGTGCGCGTCGGGGATCAGGCCGGGCGGGCGCACGAACTGGCCCACCTCGTTGGCCCGCAGCCAGCCGATGAACTTCGGCCCCAGGAACATGAGCAGGGTCGCGGCCGAGATGGCCGCGATCAGGACCCTCGGCACGCTCAGCCCTCCGGCGCGATGACGGCGCCGACGCGCTCGAGGGCCATGGAGCGTGAGCCCTTGAGCAGCACCACGTCCCCCGGCTCGATCAGGCCCGGCACCACCTCGACCGCCTCCTCGACGGTGGCGATGTGGCGGGAGGGCACGCCGTCGGCGCCCGCCACGTAGGCGGCGGCCCGGTCGCCCACGGCCACGAGCAGGTCGACCCCGGCCTCCCGGGCGGCCTCGCCGACCTCGCGGTGGTGGCGCTCCTCCTCCGGCCCCAGCTCCATCATGTCGGCCAGCACCGCGACCCGGCGCCCGTCCCGGCCGGCCAGGTCGGCCAGGGCCGCGCGCATCGCGAGCGGGTTGGCGTTGTAGCAGTCCTCGATGAGGGTGCCGCCCCCGCTCAGCGGCCGCTCCTGGCCGCGCAGCGCCGACACGGCGACCTCCACCCGGGCGCCCTCCGGCGGCGCGGCGCCCAGCGCCCGGCAGCAGGCGAGGGCCGCCGACGCGTTGGCCAGCTCCCAGGCCTTGCTCAAGCTCAGGTCGAGGTCCATGTCGAGACCCAGCCCGAAGGGGACGACCGTCACGCCGGGGTCGAGCGTTGCGAGATGCGGCTCCAGGAGCGGCTCGTCGGCCGGCACCACCGCCGTCCCGCCCGGCCGCAGGGCGGTCAGGATCTCGGCCTTGGCCGCGGCGACGGCCTCGACCGTCCCGAGCAGCTCCAGGTGCACGGGGCCGACGGCCGTGATGCAGGCCACGTCGGGCGGCGCCAGGGCCGCGAGCTCGGCGATCTGGCCGGCGCCGCGCATCCCCATCTCGACCACCGCCACCTCGGTGCCCTCGGGCAGCCCCATCAACGACATGGGGACGCCGATCTCGGTGTTGCGGTTGCCGGGCGTGCCCTCGGCCGCCACCCCCGCCGCGCGCAGCATGGCCACCAGGATGTCCTTCGTGGTGGTCTTGCCCGTCGCGCCGGTGATCGCGACAACGCGGGCGCCGCTGCGCTCGAGGGCGAGCCGGCCGGCGGCCTGAAGCACCGCGACCGGATCGGTGGCCACGATGACCGGCTTGCGCATGCCGAGGCAGTCGCCCTCGATCCAGCGCCACGCCGACTCCCCCACCACGGCGGCGGCCGCCCCGTCGCGCAGCGCGTCGGGTGCGTGCTGGCCGCCGTCGGCGGTCTCGCCCCGGATCCCCACGAACAGGCTGCCGGGCACGATCTCGCGCGAGTCGACGCACGCGCCGTCGACCTCGGTGTCGGGGCTCCCCACGGGCAGCCGGGCCTCGGCTCCCGCCCTCAGGATCTGGTTGACGGTCAGCCTCATGCGCTCGCCCTCTCGCCCACCACGCCTCCGATCTCCTCGCCGGCGACGACGCGGTCGTCGAACGGCGTCACCACCCCCTTGCGCTCCTGGCCCTGCTCGTGCCCCTTGCCCGCGATGACGACGACGTCGCCCGCCGCGCCCTCCCGCGCGGCCCACGCGATCGCCGCCCGCCGGTCGGGCTCCACCACCCGCCGGGCACGGCCTTCGCCCATGCCGGCGAGGATCTCGTCGATGATGGCCTCCGGCTCCTCCGAGCGCGGGTTGTCCGAGGTCACGACGGCCACGTCCGCGAGCGCCGCCACGGCGGCGCCCATCTGGGGGCGCTTGCCCCGGTCGCGGTCGCCGCCGCAGCCGAAGACGCAGATCAGCCGCCCCTCGCCCGGCAGCTGGCGGGCGGCCCGGAGCACGTTCTCGAGCGAGTCCGGCGTGTGCGCGTAGTCGACGATCACGTGGAAGGGCTGTCCCCGGTCGACCGCCTCGAAGCGGCCGGGCACCCCGGGCACCGAGGCCATGCCGGCCGCGACCGCCTCGTGCGGCAGCTCGAGCAGCTCCCCCACCGCCACCGCTCCGGCGATGTTCCACAGGTTGAAGCGCCCCCGCAGCCGGCTCTCGACCTCCAGCGTCCCGCGCGGCGTTGCGACCCGCGCGGCGATGCCCGTCCCCAGCCCCCGCGCCTCGACCGCCTGCACCGGCGCCGGCGCGTCGACCGCGTAGCCGAGGGCCCCCGCCTCGCGGGCCAGGCGGCGGCCGAGCTCGTCGTCGAGGTTGGCCGCGCCCGGGGGGTCGTCGCCCTCGGCCTCCGGGCGCAGGAAGAGGGCCCGCTTGGCCAGGTAGTAGTCCTCCACCCCCTCGTGGTAGTCGAGGTGGTCGCGGGTGAGGTTGGTGAAGAGGGCGGCCGCGAAGCGGGTGCCCGCCGTGCGGCGCTGGGCGAGCGCGTGCGAGGAGACCTCCATCGCGCAGGCCCGGTCGCCGGCGTCGCGCATCCTGCCGAACAGCTCCTGCAGCTCGACCGGGTCCGGGGTCGTGTGGCGCAGCGGGACGGCCTGGCCGCCCACCCGCGCCTCGATCGTCCCGATGAGCCCGCAGGGGAGCCCGGCCGCCTCGAGCATGGCGCGGACCAGGAAAGACGAGGTCGTCTTGCCGTTGGTGCCGGTCACGCCCACGACCCGCAGGTCGCGCGAGGGGTGGCCGGCGAGGGCGGCGGCCGCCAGGGCGATGCCCAGGCGGGCGTCCGGCACGACCGCCTGGGGCACCGGCAGGTCGAGCGGGCGCTCCACCATCACGGCGGCGGCGCCGCGGGCGACCGCCTCGGGGGCGAAGTCGTGGCCGTCGGCGCGGGCGCCGCGCAGGGCGCAGAAGAGCGCTCCCGGCCGGGCGTCGCCGGCGCGGTGCACGATCGAGGTGATCGCGGTGGCCCCGGCGTCGGCCGTCGTCTGCGACGGCGCGGCGACGATCCGCCCTCCGGGACCGCCCTCGATCAGCTCCTGGAGGGTCATGCGGGCGCGGATCCTACCAGAGGCCGCGGACGGCCATCAGGGCGCGATGTTCAGCGTTTGCAGGGAGAATGCGGCGATGTCCTCGAACGCGGGCGCCGCGACCTCGCCGCCGTAGTAGGCCCCGCCGGGCTCGTCGAGGACGACCGAGATCACGAGCTTGGGGTCGTTGGCAGGAACGTAGCCCACGAACGAGGAGGTGTAGAGGGCACTGCTGTACTCGCCCGTTTCGGGGTCGATCTTGTTGGCCGTGCCGGTCTTGCCCGCCACCTCGTAGCCCTCGACCTGGGCCAGGCTGCCGGTGCCGTCCGGGGAGACGACCCCGCGCAGCATCCGGTCGAGCGTCCGCGCCGTGCGCCGGGTCATGATCTGGCGCCCGGCCGAGTGCTCGACGGCCGCGCCGCCGACCCTGTCGACCAGGTGCGGCGGCACCAGCCGGCCGCCGTTGGCGATTGCCGCGTAGACGCGCGTGAGCTGGGCGAGCGTCACGCCGATCCCCTGGCCGATCGGGATGTTGATGATCGAGGTGCCCGACCAGCGCTCGAGCGGCAGCACCAGGCCGTCGACCTCGCCCGGGAAGTCGATGCCCGTCCGGCTCCCGAAGCCGAGGCGCTCGATCCAGGCCTGCAGCCGCTCGGCGCCGACCCTCTCGGCGATCAGCACCGTCCCGATGTTGCTTGATTGAGCAAGTATCTCGGAGGCGGTCAGCGTCACCGGCGGGCGCTCGTGGGCGTCGCGCAGGGTGCGGTCGTAGCGGGTGATCTCCGTGGGCAGCGCGAAGGTGGTGCCGGGCGAGACCTTCCGGTCCTCAAGGGCCGCGGCCATGGTCACCACCTTGAAGGTGGAGCCCGGCTCGAAGGTGTCGGTCACCGGCCGGTTGCGCTCCAGCTCAGGGTTGATGGTGGTGCGGCGGTTGGGGTTGAAGCGCGGGACCGTCGCCATGGCGAGCACGGCCCCGGTCCGCGGGTCCATGACGATGCCCGTCGCGCTGCGGGCCCCGTACTCCTCGCGCGTGGCGGCGAGGGTGCGCTCCACCCGGTCCTGGATCGTCGGGTCGATCGAGAGCTGGACGTTCTCGCCCTCGACCGGCTCCCGGTCCTCGAGCATCTGGATCGAGTTGCCCAGCAGGTCGCGCACCTCGACGCGGTGGCCAGGCGTCCCGGTGAGCGGATCGTCGAGCTCGCGCTCGATGCCCGAGATGCCCTCGTGGGTGTCGCCGGTCAGGCCGATCAGCTGCGAGGCCTGGGGGCCCCCGGGGTAGAAGCGCTGCCAGGTGTCCGAGAACTCGATGCCCGGCAGGTCGAGCTTCTTGGCCCGGTCGGCCAGCGAGGGTGGCACGTTGCGGGCCAGGACGACGTAGCCGCCGGGGCGCGAGAGGGCGTTCGCCAGCTCGTTGGGGTCGCGCTCGATGGCCGGCCCGAGCTTGGCGGCGATCCCCGTGGGGTCCGTCACCAGATAGGGCGTGGCGGTGACATCGACCGCCAGGCGATCGATCGCGAGGTCGGCCCCGTTGCGGGCCTGGATCGACCCGCGCTGGGCGGGCAGGTCGGCCTCGAAGCGGTTCTGCTGGACGCCGCGCGCCGACAGGTCGCCCGCCCGCACGGTGCCGAGCCAGACGGCGCGGATCGCCAGGAGCCCGAGCAGCACCACCGCGACGCCCACCAGCAGGCGCACGCGGTTGGGATGGGCGCGGATGGGGCCTCGCGCGCGCCCGCCGGCACGCGCCCGCCGGGGGCGACGGGCCGGCCGGCGCGAGGATCCGGCCGGCATGCCCTAGGGCGCCCCGGCGTCCAGGTAGGTCACCTCGGAGCTCGGCGGCGAGACCATGCCGAGCCGCTTCTCGGCCCGCGCGATGACGGTCGCGTTGCGCTGCTCGAAGCGGCTCTTCAGGCGGGCCGTCTCGGCCTCCACGCTGCGGGCCTGCTCGATCACCTGGCCGGTCTCGTGGGTGAGGGTGAGCTTGGCGACGTTGATCCAGACGATGCCGCCGAGGACCAGGGCGACGAGCGGGATCGCCAGCCGGCCAAACCGGACGCGGGCGCGGCGGCCGCCCGAGCGCGCGGGGCGCGGGCGGGACGCGGGGCGGGCCCCCGGCCTGGGCCGCGCCGGTGCGGGCGCCGTCCGCGGCGCCGCGCGGGTGCTCACCCGTCGCCCCCGGCCCGCTGCAGCGCGCGCAGGCGCGCCGAGCGGGCGCGCGGATTGCGGTCGAGCTCGGCCTGGCGCGGGCGCAGGGCCTTCGGCGCCAGGAGAGCCGCCTCGGCGACGCGGCCGCAGCCGCAGACCGGCAGGTCGGGCGGGCAGATGCAGCCTTGGCTGCGGGCGCGCATGAACGACTTCACCCGGCGGTCCTCGAGCGAGTGGAAGGAGATCACCGCCAGGCGGCCGCCGGGCGCGAGCAGCTCGAAGGCGCCCTCGAGCCCGCTCTCCAGGCTCCCCAGCTCGTCGTTGACCGCGATCCTCAGTGCCTGGAACACGCGCTTGGCGGGGTGGCCGCCGGCGAACAGAGCCGGGGTCGGCACGGCCGAGCGGACGACCTCGACCAGGTCGCCCGTGGTGGCGATCGGCGCCTCGCGGCGGCGGCGCGCGATGGCGCGCGCGATCGGCCTCGCGTAGCGCTCCTCGCCGTAGGTGCGGATGATCTCCGCCAGCTCGGCCTCGGGCGCGTCGGCCACCAGGTCGGCCGCCGAGCGCTCGCGGCCCGGGTCCATGCGCATGTCGAGCGGCGCCTGGCGCGAGTAGGAGAAGCCGCGCTCGGGCTCGTCGACCTGCATCGACGAGAGGCCGAGGTCCATGAGGATCGCGTCGGCGCGCACGCCCTGGTCGGCCAGCCGCGGCAGGGCGTCGGCGAAGTTGGCGCGGATGAAGCGCGTCTCGCAGACCACGTCCTCGGCGAGGTCGGAGAACCAGGCCGCGGCCTCGGGGTCCTGGTCGATGGCGACGTAGCGGCCGTCCTCCCCAACCGCGGGAGCCAAGCGGCGCGCGTGGCCACCGGCGCCGAAGGTGGCGTCGACGACGGTGTCGCCCGGACGCGCGGCGAGCAGGCGGACGACCTCGTCCGCGAGTACGGGGTCGTGCCCGCGGGCGGGCCTACGGGACTCGACCGGCAAGGCGCTTGGCACGAGCGGACACCCCCTCCCGGCGCATCTGCGAGAAGCGGTCGGCGAGGCGGGCGGGCTCCCAGACCTCCAGGTACTCGCCCACCCCGACGACCTTGACCTTCCGGCCCTCGATGCCGGCGTACTCCCGCAGCTCGGAGGCGACCGGGATGCGGCCCTGGCCGTCGAGCTCGTGGTCGTAGGCACCGGCGATGAGGAAGCGGCTCAGCTCCCGGGCCTCGTCGTCGAGCACGCTCATCGCGCCGAACGTGCGCTCCACGAGGCCGGACCACTCGGACGTGGGTACCAGGATCAGCCCCTCGTCGAGCCACCAGCCGATCGTCGCCCCCTCGGTGAAGGGCTCCCGCAGCCGAGCGGGAATAGCGAGCCGGTAGCGATCGTCGAGGCTGCACTCGTACGTCCCGCTGAGCAGCCGGCGTTGCATGTGCCCCACGCTACCCCACATCTCCCCACATGACAATCCGGATTCCCCCGATGGCGACCGGGATCTGCCCCCAGCGCCCCACCCGCAACGCCGGCGCGCAGGACGCGGTCTCGCAACCAGTGTTGCGCGAACGGGCCAGGTGCAGCGGAAAGGAACACTTGTTCGCGTCCGGGGCACGAACTACAGTCCCCCGCGATGCCCGCCATCGCGCCGCGCCAGGGCCACCTCCCCGCCCCGCCCGAGCGCCCCGCGCCGCGCCTGCGCGCGCTCTCGCCGGCCCGCCGGCGCCGTGCGCCGAGCGCCCGCGCGGTCGCCCTCTACGCCCTCGGGTTGGTGGCCGGCTTCCTGCTCGCCGGGGCGGCGTCGCTGCCGGGCGGTGCCCAGGTCGTGAGCGGGCAGGTCGGGCTCGCCGTCCTCGCGGCCGTCG
>Ga0126306_10001919_pt1 | contig 11430 bp, 10 predicted proteins | sample Plot27_FD_92592 | JGI IMG/M metagenome (GOLD analysis project Ga0126306, IMG submission 92592) | Serpentine soil microbial communities from UC McLaughlin Reserve, CA, USA - Plot27 | ecosystem: Environmental > Terrestrial > Soil > Grasslands | place: USA: UC McLaughlin Reserve, Lake County...
AGCGTATCCGTGCCATTCTGCAAACGAGCCCTCAGAGGGCTCTCTAAGCTCTCACCAATTCTAGCCGCTCGACGCCGCTCTCAGTCAGCAAGACGCGGAACTGCAAGCCGTTCAGTTTTTGTAAAGGTGAGCCGACGGGCAGATATCGTTGAGGACGCAGTTCGGGCAGTCTGGCTTGCGGGCCTTGCATGTTCGGCGCCCGTGTAAGATCAGAAGGTGGGAGAAGATGGTCCGGTTTTCTTCGGGAACGACCTTCATGAGGTCCTGTTCGATCTTCGCGGGGTCCTGACTCTCGGTGAGGCCCAGTCTGTTCGAGACGCGGCGGACGTGCGTGTCGACAACGACGCCTTCGTTCGCGCCGAAGGCGTTGCCGAGGACCACGTTTGCGGTCTTGCGGCCGACGCCGGGCAGCGCCACGAGCTCCTGCATGGTGCGGGGGACCTCTCCACCATGCTCCTCCACTAGAGCGCTGGCCATGCCACGCAAGGAGCGGGCCTTGTTGCGGTAGAAGCCGGTCGGGCGAATATCGTCCTCGAGCACGTCGGGGTCGGCGCCGGCGTAGTCTTCGGCCTTACGGTATTTCGCGAAGAGACTGTATGTCACCCTGTTGACCTGCACGTCGGTGGTCTGGGCGGAGAGGATCGTCGCGACCAGGAGCTCCAGGGGGTTCGACCAGTCAAGCTCGGTGCGTGCATCGGGAAACTCGGTCTTCAAGCGGGCCGTTACTTCTGGGGCGGAAGCGGCTGATGGGTTCACGATGGCCGGGGATTATACCCTGTTCTAAACTGTCTTCGTAGAAGACTTCGATAGAGAGGAGCCCGCGAATGGCCGAGGTCACCTTCGACTACCAGAACCTTATGGAAGTGGAGGGCGGTCTGCGGAGCGGAGATCTGGACGAGATACAACCACGCCTGCGTGAGGCTGCCGACGAGCTTCTCGAAGACCCGCCAGGCTTTATGCGGTTGCCGAAGACCAGAGAGTACGCCGAAGCTTCGGTGCGCGTGGCGGAGGAGATCCGGACCTCGGGGGCGACGGACTTCATTCATGTCGGGATCGGGGGCTCCGCCTTGGGTCCGATGGCTCTGAACAAAGCGCTCAGTCATCCCTACTACAACGCCCTCCCTGGCGAAGTCCGCAGCGGCCCGCGCATGCACTTCGCGGAGAATACCGATCCTGCGACCCTCTCCGCCATCTTTGACATCGCGGACCCGGACGCAAGTTGGGTCAACGTCGTTACCAAGTCGGGCTCGACCGCCGAGACGATGGCAAACTTCCTGGTGATCCGGGGCGTTCTCATGGACGCTCTTGGGAACTTCGGGTTCCAGGGACACACGATCGCCACGACGGATCCCGAGGAGGGGTTCTTGAAGCAGATCGCCGACCGCGAAGACCTCAGAGTGCTCCCCGTACCACCCGACGTCGGCGGCAGGTTCTCGGTTCTCACGCCGGTAGGGCTGCTGCCCGCCGCCGTGGCCGGGCTCGACGTGGACGCGCTGCTCGCCGGAGCTGCGCAGTGCGTTGACGAGGTGAACGAGCAAGGCGCCGAGCACCCTGCGGCCCGGGGGGCAGCGATGCACTACCTGATGGACACTGCGAGAGGGCGCAACGTCAGGGTAATGATGACCTACGCCGACGCCCTGGAGCGGCTCGCGGCCTGGTTCGTCCAGCTCTGGGCGGAATCCCTGGGCAAAGACGGCAAGGGCTCCACACCACACGGTGCCGTCGGCACCACGGACCAGCACTCGCAGGTCCAGCTCTACATGGAGGGTCCCCAGGACAAAGTGATCGAGATCGTCGAGGTCGAGAACCACCCGCGCGACCGCGAGATACCGCAAGCCTACGAGGACCTCGAAGGTGTCGGCTACCTCGGCGGGCACACAATGGCAGAGCTCCTGAACGTCGAGTGCGACGCCACGCGGAGGGCCCTCACCGAAGCCGGCCGCCCCAACTCCACCATAAGACTCGGCGCGACGAACGAGGAAAACCTGGGCTACATGCTACAGGCTCTCGAAGTGCAGACGGCAATAGCCGGCTCCCTCTACAGTGTCAACGCCTTCAACCAGCCAGGCGTCGAAGCAGGGAAGCAGATCACCTACAAGAGGATGGGTAGGCCAGGGTAGTAGGTTTCAGTCCTGAAGCCTGAAACCTGGTTCTCATCCCAATCTCATGCGTCTCTCAGAGACCGCTAAGTTTTCGGTGCCACACTCCGTCTCGTAGGCTCACGATGAACGGAGGAAAGGCGATGGACGAGGAAAGATTCGGTCGAAAGCGCACTTTTGCCGCGGCCTTGCTTGGCATTAGTTTGTCGGCGGCGCTTTTCATCGGCGCGTGCGGGACCGATGCGACAGCGGGGAAGGACAAGAACTCAAGTACGTCGACATCCGGCAACCCCGGACATCTGCCGCAGGGGAGCGAGCGCGTGAAGCTCGAGCCGGCGGACTTCACCACCCACATCGACAACCCCTACTGGCCGATGGCTCCCGGAGACAAGTGGGTCTACAGGGAGACTGATCAGAAGAGGTCGGAGTACCACGTCGAAGTGACCGTTACCGATCACACCAAGGAGATCGCAAACGGGGTCGAGGCCAGGATTATACACGACGTCGTATCCCAGAACGGCCAGCCCGTCGAGATCACGGACGACTGGTACGCCCAGGATAAGGCAGGCAACGTCTGGTACCTGGGCGAGGACACGGCGGAGTACGAGAACGGCAAGGTTACGTCGAGGGCGGGCTCCTTCGAGGCCGGTGTCGACGGGGCGCAGGCCGGGATCATCATGCCAGCCCATCCCAAAGACGGTATGGCCTACCGGCAGGAGTACTACAAGGGCGAGGCCGAAGACAAGGCCGAGGTCTTGAGCACCGAAGAGCAGGTCGAGGTCCCCTTCGGCTTCTTCAAAGGGGCGCTGATGACCAGGGACCTGGTGCCGCTGGAGCCCAAAGTTTCCGCGTACAAGCTCTACGCGCCGGACGTCGGCCCTGTGCTCGACGTGCAAACCTCGGGCGGCAGCAGCCGCGAAGAGCTCGTTAGCCACACCCGAAACGGTTAGCCGGCGATCAACACCACGCCTCGGCGAGCAGGGAGTCGTGTCTTCCGCGACTCCCTGCTCCGTATCCTCCGACCGCTCTACTTCACCACTACGCCGAAAACCACCGGCGCGGCCCTGCCGTGGAGCGGTGACACTTCCCTGTCTTCGACCACGCGCCACAGGGAAGGGTTCTTTCGCCGCAGTTCGCCGAACGCACGGTTTCTTTCGACGTCGTCGGCCAGGAGAACGCCCCCGCTCCGCAGGCGGGGCCATATAGTATCGAACTCGCGGCGCATGTTCCTGTGGGTATGAAGGCTGTCGTGTACGAACAGATCCACTGCGGGGGTCTCTCGGAGGAGCATGGGCAGAACCCTGGCGCTGGCTCCTCGGTGCAGTCTCCACCTGCCTCTCAGCGCCTCGGGCACAGCGATGCCCCAGAACCTCTCGTAATCGGCTCTCAAGGGGGGCAGGTCTATGCTGTAGAGGGTGCCGCGGTCGTTCTCCTCGAGAGCTTTCAAGATGAACGCCGAGCTCACGCCGTAGGCCACGCCGGTCTCCAGCACGACGGAGGGTGAGATCAGACGGCACAAAAGGTAGGCCAGCCGGGCGAACCTGGAGTCCGCGGCCCAATGCGGTCTGAATGGATCCCTGCCGCGGATGTCCTCCAAGAGTCGACGAGTGTGCTCTTCGGTCTCCCTGAGGGCCGGCTCGTCGAGGATCTCGGTTACACAGCCAAGGCGTGCTTCGATCTCCGAGATCGCCCCTGTCCACCTCGTGGTCTCGTAATCAGCTGATCTTCGCGCAAGCCGTTCCCGGCCGAGGTCCGCATAACCCGCCATCCTGTCGCGAAACTCCCGCGGACGTCGCGCGAGCAGGAGGGCAAGGTTTACCAGCGATTCCACCCTATGCACGGCTTACGGATGCTCCTTCGGTGCTCTGTGGCCGGAGGCCAGAGTATAATGGGACTCGCGCTGTCGTAAGCGAACGAAGGGTTAGCCTATTATGAAGTGGCTGAAGGTCTATGGTCTACCAAAGCTCCCGCTCTTTATGGCACGGTGGGCGATGAAGCTCGGGCTGCCCGGGCCGACGTGGTACAAGTGGAAGGCCGCGTCGGCGGGGACGGGCGTTATCCTGGACGAGATGATCCGGGCCGCCGACGACCTCGGCTACGACGGCCAGAAGATAGGCAAGCTCGCCATGACCCGCATCGGCGAGAAGCAGGGTACGGACCTGCGCGAGCAGCTAGGCGTCAAGACGATGAAGGACGCCGTCGACGTCGTCATGCTCGCCAACCGCTTTTTCGACATCGAGATCACGCTGACCGAGCAGGGCGACGGGACCTACGTCATAAACGCGGACCGCTGCCCGTGGTTCGGCGGGATGGGCCAGGAAGGGGTGCCTGGTTGGGACGTGAAGCCCTGCGCGGCCTTCTCGACCTACGAGAAAGCGATGGTCCAGGCCATAAACCCGAACGTCAAGCTCTCCTACACCGAGAAGCGGACCACCGGCGGCCACACCTGCCGTGGTGTCTACCAGTACCGCGACGAGGAACTCGGCGACGGCTCCCCTGAGGGAGTACAGCCCGAGATGGTCAGCATCGCCAAGAAGCCGAAGACGTAATAGCGGCTTCCGGAAGGGTCAATCCTTCCGGAAGCCGCGCCATCAGCCTCCCGATGTAAGCGGGTACCCGTAACGTTTGAGTAGCGGCACCGTCAGGGCCGTGACGAGGGCTTTGTCACGGGGCTGCATCTGCTTTTGCCACGTGCGGTCCTGGCGTAGCTCGACCGCGCCGGTGTCGAAGCGGTTGGGATTGCCCGAGACGGTGTGGCTTATGCCGAGCTTGACGTAGCGCTCGCCCACCAGCGGCAGCTGGGCGTCTTCCTCACCCATAAGCTTGAGTATCTCCTCGAAGCTGCGACGAGGGTCGTCGACAAAATCCTCGTAGCGAAGGCGAAGGTATCTGGCGGGCATCTGGCGCCAGAGGGCCTCGATAGCGGCGTTCCAGGCGTCCCAGAGGACGGCGCTCTGCGTCGGGGTCTTCTGGTGCATGAACTCGCGCTCGGCGCTGTCGGGCTGGGGCTTTTGCTTCGCCCAGGAGTAGGCGGCGGCCCTTGGGTCCCTGACCAAGTGCAGGACGCGGAGGTCTATGCCGGGAACCATGCCGAGGGCGTACCCGTAGGCGGGCTCTTTGGAGGTGTCGACGATAACGCGGCTGCCCGAGACCGATCGGATAGCCCTATATAGCCGTCCCGTGTTGTCCAGGAACTTGCCCAGACGAGCCTGAATCTTCCGCCTCCCGCCTTCCGTCAGCATCGTGGGGATGTGGCGGGTTCGCGCGCCAGAGTATTGCAGCCGCATCATCTCGCGGGCCAGCGCTTCGCTCTGGCCACCGAACTCTTCGTCGAAGACAGGACCCCAGAACGGGCATTCCCGGGCTGGTTTGCCGCAACCGCAGAGCCTGTTCTCGATCAGGGTGTGCTTCCAGATGAAGTTCAGCTCGCCCCCGGAGAAGAAGCCCTCGACCTGGCCGAGGGTATTCGCCAGGATCGTGCTGCCGCTCCGCCCGAGCCCGGCGATGTAGAGGACCTTTAGCGGCCCCGCCGCACCATTGTTCACTTCTGGCTCCCTCTTCGGAACCGTTTCGGCAATGCCCTCTGGGCCACCTTCCAGAAAGTGCCCAAGAACTCCTTGTCCGTCTCGGAGAAGCCGAACAACCACAGCAGTCCGAAGAAGAGCACGCCGAGGAAGCCGCCGAGAAGCATTATCGTGGGGACGGATACAGGCAAAGGCAGGAACCCGAACATCGCCTCGAGTGGCAGGGTGATTTTCAACAGGTACGTTACGGTGCCAGCGATGGCGCCCGCAAGCAGGGGCTTTAGCCACATGAAATTGAAGGGCCAGTACCCGAGCCGCCATTTCACGGCGGACATCGTTCCCGTGTTCTCCACGATGATCGCTGTGGCCATCCCGATGGCGGCCCCCATAACCTCGAAGCGCGGGATCAGGATGAAGCTCACTATCACGCCCGTGATGGCGGAGGTAGAGGTCGCGATCATGGCGAAGTTCTGGTTCCCGGTCATGGCTAGCATCCGCGGAGCCGGTCCGATCGAGGAACTGAAGAGCTGCGCGACGGCGACGATGACGAGGGCCGTAACGCCGGCCCCGAACGCCTCCCCGAAGATCCCCATCACCTCGGTACCGAAGACCACGATCACGAGGAAAAGCACGAACGCGCCGGTGAAAATCCAGCGCGACACATCCTTGTAGAGCCTGCCAATCTCCTGCGTGTCCTGCCTGGCGTGCAGGCCTGAGATGATCGGGGAGAAGATGCCGGAAAAGGCGAAGCGTACCACCGTCAAAAAGGTGGCTGTCCGGGCGGCGGCGTTGAAGATGCCGACTGGGGCCCCGGCGGCGAAGACGCCCAGGATCAGGATGGCCGAGAAATTGTTGAGGTACTGGGCGCCCTGCGAAATGCTCATCGGGATGGAGACGGCGAAGAGGGCCTTCGTCTCGAAGGCGGTCTGCGACCGACGCTCGAAGAGCGGCGGGAAGAGCTTCCTGAGGTAGTAGAGCCCGGCGAGCCCGGCGAGGAACATCGCGAGCGCGTAGGCGGCTATTACCCCGAAGACCTTGGCACCGAGCACGTAGCATATGCCGACGAAGAGGAGGAACAGTCCCGGGCGTATGAGTTGCTGGATGTAGGCCGCGTACGTTACGGTCTGGAAACCCTGGGTGGCCCACGCGGTCATGCTCATGAACACGAAGAACGGCAGCACGAACGCGAACCCCCGCAACACGCTCACCATCATTGCCCCGTTCTCTTTCAGCCAGCCGGAGTCAGCGATAAAGCCGGCCCCGAAGAACAGCATGGCGGAGAGAACGAGGCTGAGCGCTATCGGGAAGAGAAGGGCCATCACGATGGTGCCGCGAACCCGCGCGGTATCCTCGTGCTCGCGGTAATGTGCGACGTAGCGCACCACACCGTTCTCCATGCCGAACCGGGAGAGGATCTGCAACCCGTTGATCAGGGCTACGCCCGCAGTATAGAAGCCATAGAACTGCACGCCGAGCAGGCGCGCAAGGACGGGCTGGGTCGCAAACGCGAGTAGCTTCCCAATCCCCTGCCCGGCCGTGCTTATGCCGGCGCCGCGCGCGACCTTCGCGACGTTGGTGTCGTCTTTGGGCCCGACCGCCTCATCCACCTGCTCCGTGATACGTTCGCCGTCGGAGACGTTCTCCTCGCGCACGCGGTCTTGTTCTCCCTCGATGTCCCGTCTCGAAGTCACGGCGTCAGATTATAGAGGTTTTGGGCCGTACGAAAAGCCCACAACCCTTCGGGGGATCAGATCTGAGGAAGCGAGCCCCCGGCGTCCTCGAGGATGTAGTCGTCGAACATACGTTTCACGATGTCCGGGTTGTCTCCGGCGACATCATGGTTCATGTCGGCATCGCTCTCGAGGTCGTAGAGCTTTAGCTCCGAGCGGTCGTTACGGCCAAACATGACGTACTTCTCGTCGCGGGCCCACACGTACTCGTCGTAGCCGAGCGTAAAGTGGGAACGTGGCTGAGGCTCTGAGCCTTCGAGCAGCGGGATCAGGGGCTGACCATCCACCTCCTGGGACGCCACCAGGTCGGTCGCGTCTAGTATCGTCGGGGCCACGTCGTGGGTCGAGGCGTAGTAGTCGCTACTCTGGCCGGCTCCCTTGCCTTCAGGATGCCTGATAAAGAACGGTATGTCGGTCAGCTCGGGCCAGAGCGCCCCGTACGGTTTGCCCGTATAGCCGTGCTCGCCGAGGGCCACGCCGTGGTCGGCCAGGACGAGTAGCAGGGTGTCTTCCATGCGTCCGGTCGATTCCATCTTGTCGAGGAAGTGGCCGAGCCAGCGGTCGACCATCGTCACCTCCCCCGAGTACAGCGCCTTCATCCTCTGCAGTTCCTCCTCGTCGATCCAATCCGAAGGACCGTAGTTCGGCACGATGGGATCCCTGCCGTCGTAGCCATCGCTGTAGATGGAGACGTACTCCTCCGGCGGGTCCCACGGCTCGTGCGGGTCGAAGCTGTCGAGGACGAGGAAGAAAGGCTCACCCTCCCCGGCACTCTCCAGATATTCCATCCCCCTGGTGAAGAGCCGCGGGGCGAACCAATCCTCCTCAGTCTTGCGGTCCTTCGTGTTGGCCAGATACTGGCGCACCTTGTCGACCATGTTCTCGGCATTGCCTGGCACGGTGTTCTGCCTTATCTGCTCCTCAGGGATGCCCAGTTTGGGGCGGAAGCGGTCCCGCTCCTGGCCCCTCATCCACTCGAACACCCCGAAGCCGCGCTGGAAGTTCATGGAGGGATGGAACATCGGCTGAGTGTCGGCGAACAGGGCCGTGCTGTAACCCGACGCGAACAGGGTCTCGGAGACCGTGATCTGTGCCTCGGGGATCGGCTGCCAGCCGGCCGGCTGGAAGGTCTCCCCCGGCAGCCTGACGAAGTCCCTGAAGGGCCAGGTCCTCATGCCGGTGTGGATCGCCCTGCGGGCGCAGAGGGTCGGCAACGACTCGGGGTAGGCTGTGGTGAAGCGCAGGCTCTCCTTAGCGAGCGCGTCCAGGTTCGGGGTCTGTATCCGGTCGTTGCCGTAGACCCCGATGTGATCTTTCCTGAAGCTGTCCAGGATCACCAGTATGACGTTCACTTCTCGTACCCCCGTATGGCAAAGTAGCCGCAACCCTTGGCCGGGATGCCGCCACGGACGCCGCTATTCTAGACCAAACGGCCTCTCGTTATTCAGCTGTCAGTATGAGCCTTCGCGGCGCAGAACGGTACCGAGGGTTTTCAGGATGATCTTGAGGTCGAATGAGAGCGACCAGTTCTCTATGTAGTAGAGATCCAGACGCACCATCTCCTCGAAGGAGAGGTCACTGCGGCCGCTGGTCTGCCAGTGGCCGGTCATCCCAGGGACGGCCCCAAGCCTCCTCTTGTGGGACTCCTCCATCCTGAGGAAGTCGCGCACCGGCAGGGGCCTTGGACCGACCAGGCTCATCTCCCCCTTGAGGACGTTCAGGAGTTGGGGCAGCTCGTCTATGCTCCAGCGCCGCAAGAAACGCCCGACCCTGGTCACGCGGGGATCGTCCTTGATCTTGAAGGTCGGTCCCTCGATCTCGTTGAGAGCTTCGAGGTCAGCCTGGCGCAGTTCGGCCTCCCTCTGCATGGAGCGAAACATGTAGCAGACGAAGACCTTTTCGTCGGCCCCTACGCGTTTCTGCCGAAAGAGCACGGGCCCTGGAGAGTCGATAAGGATCGCGATGGCCACGGCCAGAAAGAGGGGCGAGAGGAGCACGAGCCCGCTCATGGAGACCGCCACGTCGAGCACGCGCTTGAGCGTGCGCTGGGTGTTATCCAGCCCGGGGTAGTGGACTTCGAGGAGCGGCAACCCCATTCCTTCGGAGAGTATGGTACGGCCCCGCATCAGGGCGAAAGCGCCTGGCACGACCCTCAAAGGCACCCCGCGCAGCCGCACCGAGTGGATGAGCTCGAGGAGCACCTCATCGGGCAGATGCTCCGCCCCGACGAGGACGACACTACGGGCTCCCGTGCGATCCAATACCTCCCTGACCGAGGCGAGGTACGCCTCGGCCCCTCCGGTGCCGAGGTCCACCTCCCCGGCGAGAACGTAGGCGCCGGGCGCACGCTCCATCATCCCGCGCAACCGCGTTCGGCCTTCGTCATCCCCGACCAGAAGGACCGGAGTCTGTCCGAAGCCGCGGCGGTAGATCCTGCCTATGGCTCGCTCGTAGAGGAACCTGAGCGCTGCGGAGCACAGCAAGCCGAGGACGGCGGCCGAGACTATCTCCCAGAGCCCTAGCCCGCTCTCGGGGTAGATCGTCGCCCCGGCCGCCACCAGCCCGGCCCAGCAGAACGCGGCCCCGACGAGCCCCCCTGGGCTGCGCCGTACGGGCGCCCTGTCGTACAGGCGGAAAGCGGCGAGGAGCGTGATCCAGGCCGCGAGCAACAACGGCGCGAGGGTGAAGGCCGGATCCGACCTACCGCCCGCAACCCAGGCGGCCCCTCCCAGCCCGAGAGCGAGCGCGATCCCGTCTGCGAGCACCAGTATAAGAGCGCTCGCAAGACGTCGCAGCAGCTTGAAGCCGAGGAGCCTCTTCGGTATGTCCATCAAGATCCGCACCGTGTCCTCCGTGCCACGAGTATACCGCCGCAAGACAGCGGGATGAGGAAGGGTCTACCCCTTCCTCATCCCGCGCTGGTCAGCTCTCTTTGCGCTTGCTGAAATGCTGAAGTGCTGAATATGTAATATTGAGGGCCTGACAGATGGCGGCGGATGGAGGGTCGAGGATTGAGAGCTATCGACGAGCGGTTTGGGCCATACGTGGACGAACACCCCGCCGTGTTCAGGTTCGAGAAGTGGCTTCAGATCTACGCGGGCAAGCACCCGACCGCCTTCTATGGTCTTTACCGGCTGGCGCGCAAAGATCAGGCGCGCGTCGTTACCCAGGACACGCAACTCGTCATGGAGGGGTTCCCGAGGTCGGCCAACTCGTTTGCCAGGGTGGCTTTCAACAGGGCGCAGAGCGAGAGGGTGCGCATCGCCAACGGTCTTCACGTTCCTGCGCAGGTGATCCGGGCAGCACGGTGGCAAATACCCACCCTGGTGCTGATAAGACATCCCAGAGACGCCGTGCTGTCTTTCGCCATACGGGATCCGATCTCGGTCGATCAGGCTCTCAGGTACTATCTCTCTTTCTACGAGACCGTCGAACAATATCGCGACGCCTACGTCCTCGGACTCTTCGAAGAGGTAACCGGGGACTTCGGGCAGGTCATCCGACGCATAAACGACAGGTTCGGCACGACCTTCTCTGTGTTCCATCACGACGATCGGAACGTCGACGCTGTGTTAGACCGCGTGGAGAAAAACTCCAAGAGAGCATTCGGGGAGGCGTCCTGGGAGAACAAAGCCTCACACCCTGTTGCCGCCAGAGAGAAGAAGAAGCGCGAAGTGGGATACGAACTAGATAACCCGAAACTCGGGGAGTTGATCTCCCGGGCCGAGAACGTGTACGAGCGACTGACATCCCCGACTCGCACACCGGCTCCGGAAGGTCGAACACCTTCCGGCTAAAAACCCCCTACGAATTCTCTCCTGAATTCGGCTTCGCGAGGATCTGTCTCAGGACCCGCAAGAGGAAGAGTGGATTCCCAAGAAGGTAGCGACGCCACAGGCGGCAGGGCTCGTTGATGAGGCGTGTCAGCCACTCGAAACCGCTCTCTGTCAGGAGACTCGGGCCGCGGCGTACCCTCCTGGAGGCGTAGTCGAATGCGGCACCGCAGCTTAGGGCGACTCCGGCGTCGAGCCCGTGCCTGTTCTCTGTAAGCCAGCGCTCCTGGAGCGGCATCCCGAG
>Ga0126306_10001920_pt1 | contig 11428 bp, 7 predicted proteins | sample Plot27_FD_92592 | JGI IMG/M metagenome (GOLD analysis project Ga0126306, IMG submission 92592) | Serpentine soil microbial communities from UC McLaughlin Reserve, CA, USA - Plot27 | ecosystem: Environmental > Terrestrial > Soil > Grasslands | place: USA: UC McLaughlin Reserve, Lake County...
CGCCCTCCTGTGCCGGGCGCCTTACCGCGCCTACGCCGAGGTCGTGACCCGGCTCTATCCGGACGCGACGCGGCCGCAATCGAGCTTCGGCGAGAGCGGCGTGTCGGCGCACGCCCTCGTCCATCCGACGGCGCGGCTCGGAGAGGGGATCGCCATCGATCCGGGCGCGATCGTCGGGCCGGGGGCCGAGATCGCGGCGGGGTCGCGCATCGGCGCCTATAGCATCGTCGGCCCGGGCGTCCGCATCGGCCGCGACTGCGCCATCGCCGCGCAGGTCACCGTCAGCCACGCGGTGCTCGGCGACCGCGTCATCCTCCACCCCGGCGTGCGCATCGGCCAGGATGGCTTCGGCTACGTGATGGGGCCGCAAGGCCACCTCAAGGTGCCGCAGCTCGGGCGCGTGATCGTCGGCGACGATGTCGAGGTCGGCGCGAACTCGACGATCGACCGCGGCAGCGGCCGCGACACGCTGATCGGGGAGGGGACGAAGATCGATAACCTCGTCCAGATCGCCCACAACGTCACCATCGGCAGGCATTGCGTGATCGTGGCGCAAGTCGGCATCGCCGGCTCGACGACGCTCGAGGATTTCGTCGCGGTCGGTGGTCAGACCGCCGTCGCGCCGCATCTTCGCCTCGGCCAGGGGGTGCAGATCGCCGCCGACGCCGGGGTCATGACAGACGTCCCGCCTGGAGGGAAATGGGGCGGCTCGCCCGCGCGGCCGATGCGCCACTTCTTCCGCGAGTACCATGCCGTGAAAAAGCTCGCCGGGACGAGCGGAGGGGCAGGTGGAGGTGAGGGCTAAAGAATGATCCCGAAAAGTGGCTACCGGTTTCCATGCTCAAATAAACAGGTAGAGCGGGATGACGACTCGACGAGAAGTCATCGCGCTCTAGCGCCTCGACATCGCGCTCTTAGCCCGCGCTGTCTTTCCGGGGCTCGCCGAAGGCGAGAGCCCGGAACCCATAAACATCGATCGCCGCCGAAAGCGCACGGCTGCCTCAGCATCATAGGAGAGGTTGCTGTTTATGGGTTCCGGGCTTCTCGCGCCGCGAGGCCCCGGCATGACAAGCAGGCGCAGGTGGAAATCTCACCCGCGGCGTGGCAAGCAAGCGGCGCCGCGGCCGCCCTAAGAGGATGCGATGTTCCCCCTGTCCCACATGCTGAAGTCCTTCGTGCGCATCGGCACGCTCAAGGTGATCGACGCCGAGGGGAAGGTGCATGTGTTCGAAGGCGCGCCTGGGCCGCAGGTGACGATGCGGCTCACCGACCGCTCGCTCTACCACAAGCTCTTCCTCAACCCGGAGCTCCATGCCGGCGAGGCCTACATGGACGGCCGGATGTCGTTTCCGGAGTCGAGCCTGCGCGAGTTCCTGACGCTGTTCTCGATGAACCGGCTGTCGCTCGGCGCCTATCCGCTGCAGAAGGTGCTGCGGCGGATCTCGCGCGGGCTCAAGCGCTTCCAGCAGGCGAACAAGGTCGGCGAGGCGCAGGCGAACGTCGCGCATCACTACGACCTCGGGAATGCCTTCTACCGGCTCTTCCTCGACGAGGGCATGCAGTACTCCTGCGCCTATTTCGTCGACGACACCGACTCGCTCGAGGAAGCGCAGCGCAACAAGCTCCGCCTCATCGCGGCAAAGCTCCGCCTCGAGCCCGGCCTCAAGGTGCTCGATATCGGCTCGGGCTGGGGCGACCTCGCGCTCTATCTCGCGGCGATCGAGGAGGACGTCGACGTCACCGGCGTGACGCTGTCGAAGGAGCAGCACGCGCTGTCGAACGAGAAGGCGCAGCGCGCCGGGCTCTCCGACCGGGTCCGCTTCGAGCTCCTCGACTACCGCCACATGGATCGGCGCTTCGACCGCATCGTCTCGGTCGGCATGTTCGAGCACGTCGGCGTGCAGCACTATCCGGAGTTCTTCGCCAAGGTGAACGCGCTGATGGCGGACGACGGCCTCATGCTGCTGCACTCGATCGGCCATATGAGCCCGCCGGGCACGGCGAGCCCGTGGCTGCGCAAATACATCTTCCCGGGCGCCTATTCGCCGGCGCTGTCGGAAGTCTTCCCGGTCGTCGAGCAGGCGAGCCTGTGGGTCACCGACCTCGAGTTCCTGCGCGTTCACTACGCCAAGACGCTGCGCGAGTGGCACCGGCGATTCGAGGTGAACCGGGCGGCCATCGCGGCGATGTACGACGAGCGCTTCTGCCGGATGTGGGAGTTCTACCTCATCTCGGCCGAGATGATGTTCCGCACCGGCTCGCAACTCGTCTTCCACATGCAGCTCGCGCGCCGGCGCGACGCCGCGCCGATCGTGCGCGACTACGTCGTCGAGACGCAGCGGCGCTATCGCGCGATCGAGCCCGAGCGGCTCAAGGTGCTGGACGGACACCAAGGCGTCACGCCTGCGGAGCGCGCCGCCGGCTGACTGACGGCGCGCAAGGAGTCGTCGCGACAGGCTGGATCCGGCGCGGCCATCGGCCTCGTCGAGCCAAGCGCGTGGACGAGGCGTTCCGGTCCTGGCTCGCCGGGTCTGCGCCCACTTCATCGCCGCGGTCGTCCTGGAGGCGACGCTGGCGTCGTTGCAGGCGGCTAAGAGGAAGCGCGGCCCGGGATGAAGCCGAGGTTGCATGAGAACGGCTGACGCTACGTCAAGCAAAGCCAGGGCTGCACAAAGTCGACAGCCCGGAGGACTGCGTTCCTTCACAACGGAAAACAGGTAGATTCCACGTCGGATGCAGGTTTATAACCAACCTTGGCAGCGGAACTACTTGGCGCGGCGGCAGCTCGCAAACTTCCGACACATTCGTTAACGTAGAGTGCTGCCTGGGAGAGCGGCCCGAATCTTGTTTTGCGTAAGTTCCGCATTCTCCCCAAGCATCGCGCGGCATTGCGCCGCCACCCGGGGGAAAGACCATGATCAGGGGCGGGATCGGGGCGCTTGCAGCCCCCGCGACAGCTTTGCCGCGACGCGCGCAGCGGCTTGCGGAGGCCGACGGCCGCGCGGCGGCGCCGCTGCGCCGGCCGCGCCGGGTCCAGCAGCCTGAAGGTCGCGCTGAAGACGATCCTTCTCGCCGGCGTTCTCGTCGCGAGCGGCGGCGGCGCGTTCCTGAGCGCCCAGCGATTTCTTCCAGCCGGGGACCGCCTCACGATCTTGGCCGGGCCGGAGCCGGTCGCGGCGGCGGTCGCGCCGGCCGCTGCGCCGCGCGAGCAGATGGTGGCGCGGACGAGCGCCAAGGTCGAGCCAGAGCCCCCGCCGGTGCCCGCCGCTGCCCCCATCCAGAGTCCGCTGCCGGCGATCGCGCTCCCAGCGCCGCCGGCGGCCGCGCCCGTCGCCGTTCCGGCGCCGGCGCTCGCCGCAAGCCCGCCGGCACCGGCCCCGGAGCCGCTCCGCCAGGCGAGCGCGCCGAGCCTGCCGCGGGACGAGATCGAGGGCTATCTGGCGAAGGGCGAGCGCATGCTCAAGGCCGGCGACATCGCAGCCGCCCGCCTCTTCTTCACCCGCGCGGCCGAGGCCAGCGAGGTCCGCGGCGCGCTCGCCATGGCGCGCAGCTTCGACCAGGAGACCCTGCGCACGCTCCCGGTCTACGGCCTGCAGCCGAACCCGCAGGAGGCGGCGCGCTGGTACGCCAAGGCGAAGGATCTCGGCCCGACCGCCGCGCGGTAGCCGGGCCGGCGCGCCCCTGCCGCGGCGCGCCTACGACGCCCGGCCGTCATAGGCCAAGGTGAGCCGCACGGTCCCGACCGCCTCGCGCCTTTCGTCGCGGATGGCGATGGCGATGTCCTTCGGCGCGGCGCCGCCTTCCTTGGCCATCTCGGCCGCCATCATCATGGCCTCAGCGCGCGCCGCCTTGAGCGAGGGCAGGTCGACCGCCTCGTCCTCCAAGGCCGTGCCCGCGCCGCTCGTGACCTCGAAATAGAACTGCGGCATGGCCCTTCAGGCCACCGCCTTGATCAGGTGCAGGTACGTCGGATCGAACTCGCCGACCTCGCTCAGCCCGCGCCAGTCACGGATCATCAGCCGCCGTCCCGAGCTCGCGATGAGGCCGAGCGCGCGCAGCCGCTGCAGGCTGCGGTTGACGTGCACCGTCGAGAGCCCGAGGGCATCGCCGATCTCCGCCTGCGTCAGGGGAAGCTCGAACGCGCTCTCCTCGGCGAGCCCGATCGCCCGAAGCCGCAGGAACAGCTCGCACAGGAGGTGCGCGATCCGGGAGTGCGCCTCCTTGCGTCCGACCCCCAGCAGCCACTGCCGGAACACCGCGCCGTCGATGAGCGTATCGCGCCAGAAGGCATCGGCGATCCGCGGGAAGCGCCGGCAAAGCTCGCGCACGGCCTCGTGGGGTATGAACAGCAGCTTGCTCGGCGTGATCGTGCCGACGCTGTGGTCAATGACCTCGAGGTGCAGGCTCTGAAGGTCGGGAATGTCGCCGGGCGTGTGGAACGAGAAGATCTGCCGCTTGCCCGCGTCCGTGACCTTGTAGCGGCAGACGAAGCCCTCGAGAATGAGGCAGCACTCGGTCGGCGCGTCGCGCTCGCGGACGACGTCGTGGTCGGCGGCGATCTCGCGGATGCTCCCCGGCAGCCGCGAGAGCGCGCTCCGCTCCTCACCGGAAAGGGCGAAGATGCTGTCGAGCTTGCCAACAAGCGGCGTTTCGGCGCGGTGCCCGTGCATGCGTTTCGATTGGTTGACTGAAAGGTAGCGGGAGGGATCGGAGGAGGTAACTTCGGCGGTCGCCGGCGACAATAACCTGGGTTAAATTCGCCTCGACGCCGTCCGCCGGAGCGCGGTGACAAGGCGCTTCACTGGGCAACCGGCCGCGCATTGACCTTGTTGGCGCCCGCCGCCAAAACCGCCCCGCCCTTGGCCGGAGCCGCATGCGCGTCGACCTGTTCGATTTCGACCTGCCCGAAGAGAGGATCGCGCTTCGGCCGGCAGCCCCGCGCGATTCGGCGCGTCTGCTCGCGGTGCGACCGAACCGCGAGCCGCGGTTCGAAGACCGTTCCGTGCGCGATCTGCCGGACCTCCTGCGGGCCGGCGACGTGCTCGTCTTCAACGACACCAAGGTGATCCCGGCGCGCCTGCACGGCCTGCGGGCGCGGGGCGAATCCACCGCCCGCGTGGAGGTGCTGCTGCACAAGCGCGAGGGCGCCGAGCGCTGGCGGGCCTTCGCGCGGCCGGCAAAGCGCCTCGCCGTCGGCGACCGCATCCGCTTCGGCGAGCCCGCCGAAAGCGCCGCCTGCGAGCTCGTGCGCCTCGACGCCGAAGTTGAGGAAAGAGGGGAGAGCGGCGAGGTCGTGCTCCGCTTCTCGTTTGCCGGCGCTTTCCTCGACGAGGCGATCGAGCGCTTCGGCGAGATGCCGCTGCCGCCCTATATCGCCGGACGGCGCGCGCCGGACGCGCGCGACCGCGTCGACTACCAGACGCTCTACGCCCGCGAGGAAGGCGCGGTCGCTGCGCCGACCGCCGGCCTGCATTTCACCGACGAACTTCTGCGCCGCCTCGACGAGCGCGGTATCGGTTGTGTCTTCGTCACCCTTCATGTCGGCCCCGGCACGTTCCTGCCGGTGAAGGCCGAGGACACGGCCGAGCACCGCATGCACGCCGAGTTCGGCACGGTGTCGTCGGACGCCGCCGCCGCGCTCAATGCCGCGCGGGCGAGGGGAGGGCGCATCGTCGCGGTCGGCACCACCGCGCTGCGGCTCCTCGAAAGCGCCGCAGGCGAGGACGGCACGATCGCGCCGTTCGCCAGTGAGACCGACATCTTCATCACGCCCGGCTACCGCTTCCGCGTCGTCGACGCGCTGATGACGAACTTCCACCTGCCGCGCTCGACGCTGTTCATGCTGGTCTGCGCGTTCTCGGGCCCCGACGCCATGAAGGCGGCCTATGCCCACGCGATCGCGACGGGATATCGGTTCTACTCGTACGGCGATGCGTGCTTGCTGTTCCGGGCGCCGCCTCTCCCGGAGGGAGAGGCCGAGTCGCGCCGCAGGCGCGAACCGGGTGAGGGGAGTGCCCTTTCCGGATAGCGCGTAACCCCTCACCCGGGCGGTTGCCGCCGCCTCGACCTCTCGCTTCGGGAGAGGTAGACGCGCCCGATGACCGAAAGCTTCACCTTCGCCGTCGCCAAGACCGACGGGCTCGCGCGCACCGGCGAGATCCGCATGCCGCGCGGCATCGTGCGCACGCCGGCCTTCATGCCGGTCGGCACCGCCGGCACGGTGAAGGCGATGTACCCCGATCAGGTCAAGGCGTCGGGCGCCGATATCGTGCTCGGCAACACCTACCATTTGATGCTGCGTCCCGGCGCCGAGCGCGTCGCGTCCCTCGGCGGCCTGAACCGGTTCATGAACTGGCCCTATCCGATCCTGACCGATTCCGGCGGCTTCCAGGTCATGTCGCTGGCGCAGCTGCGGAAGCTCGACGAGACCGGTGTCACCTTCCAGTCGCATATCGACGGCTCGACGCATCTGCTGACGCCCGAGCGCGCGATCGAGATCCAGGGCCTCCTCGGCGCCGATATCCAGATGCAGCTCGACGAATGCGTGAAGCTGCCGGCCTCGGAAGCCGCCGTCGAGAAGGCGATGCGCCTGTCCCTGCGCTGGGCGGAGCGCTGCCGCATCGCCTTCGGCGAGCAGCCCGGGCGGGCGCTGTTCGGCATCGTGCAAGGCGGGACGGTCGAGCGGCTGCGGGCCGAGAGCGCGCGGGAGCTCGTCGCTCTCGATTTCAAGGGCTACGCCATCGGCGGCCTCGCCGTCGGCGAGCCGCAGGGCGAGATGCTGGCGGTCATCGAGACGGTCGCGCCGCGTCTGCCGGACGGGAAGCCGCGCTACCTCATGGGCGTCGGCACCCCGGACGACATCGTCGAGGCGGTCCGGCGCGGCATCGACATGTTCGACTGCGTGCTGCCGACGCGAGCCGGGCGCCACGGCAGCGCCTACACCCGCTTCGGCCGCCTCAACCTGAAGAACGCAAAGCACGCCGACGACCCGGAGCCGATCGATGCCGAGTCGAAGTTCGCGCCGGCGAGCACCTATTCGAAGGCCTATCTGCATCACCTCGTCCGCTCGAACGAGATCCTCGGCATGATGCTGCTCACCGGCATCAACCTCGCCTATTACCAGGAGCTCATGGCCGGCTTACGCAAGGCGATCCTCGACGGGCGCCTTGAGGACTTCGTCGGCGAGACCAAGGAGGGCTGGGCCAAGGGCGCGCGCGACGGCGGCGACGAGCACCGTGAGATTCCGGCCGACCACGCGGATTGAGCGCGCCTCCCTCCCCGCAGGGGAGGGCCGACTCGGGTGAAACCCGAGCAGGGTGGGGAACCTCTCCCGCCCTGCGGGAGAGGTCGAGTCGCGAAGCGACCGGGTGAGGGTAACGCCGGCACTCGGGCGAGGCGCCAGCGTTCCGCTGGCGCCGTTCCCCACCCGGCTCGGCCTACGGCCGAGTCCGCCCTCCGCTGCGGGGAGGGATCAGCCCCCAAAGAAAAAGGGGCCTCGCCGAGACGGGGCCCCTTAGCGAGGAGGGGTTGTCCACGATCCGCCCCCTCTTGGAGTAGGGCTTAGGGCCCGACGTTGAGTCGCGCAGTCGCAGGGCAGCAACAGCCGTCAAGGGAAAAGGGCGGCTGTTAACGTGATGGGCAGTTCCCGAGGAGATATTTACCCTAAGGGAATGCACGACGATCCGCGCCGCCTCAGGCTGGATGCTTGTGCTTCACACGCTCGCGATCGGTATGCTGGTCATCGTGCTAATGTGAATTGGAAGTAGGGCCCGCCCCCGGTTTTTGCGCGCAGGGCGGCTTGCGCGGGCTGGCGCAAAGAGGGGGTTCCACCTTCCCCAACCCGACCGCGTCCGTACATTACACGGCGTTGTGGCTATGGCTTGATCGAACGCGCCAGTTCTTTGCTCTGCCGCGCCGACCGAAACGGCGAGTGACGCCGCTCAGTTTCAAATCAGCCGGGTTGGGCGGGTCTTGTGTCCACACGAAAGCGTTGACCTCGAAGAGAACCTTGCCGCTCCCGTCTCTGACCATGATCCCAAAGCCCGGCATCTCTTCGGGGCTCATGCCATCGAGCACCATGACGGCGGCCATGACTTTGGCTGCCGCGCGTGCAGCTGCGACGTTCGGTAGGTCTACGCCATCGCGGTCGCGTGCGGTCGCGCCGTCACGACGGACGTCGAAGTAGTATCGCGGCATGAGGGGACCAAAGGGAAGGCGGGCTCGCATCAACGCTGAGCTGGCCCTTTGGTTTCCGGTACGAAAGCCGCACAAAAAACAGCCGGCGAGTGAGCCGGGCTTTGTGCATTGGAGAGAGCATGAGTCTCGAAGAACTGCGGCTTGAGTGCCTGAGGCTCGCCTCTGACGCGATGCTGAATGCTCCTGCTGGGATCGTGCGTCTAGCCGGGGGAGATGGCCGTTTTCGTTGCGAACGGGAGGGGAAGCGCGTCGGCTCTGTGTGAAATCCGATAGCCCTGCGGGGAGGGATTCACCCCCGGATCGACCGCCCGGGCGCGATCATTTCGGCGGCAGCGACAATGGCTCAGGGCGTCGTAGAGCTCGCGGTTCGAGTCGGCCCGGAGTTATCGTGTCCACTCTCGGCGTCGGGAGTGATGAAAGCTGCTCCGGCTGCGGCGGCGGGGCCCTTGCGATGCGGGGCCGGCCTCGGACCGGCCACCGCGTGTGAAAAAAGGCGTTCATCTTCGATTTGTCGATTGTCCACTCGCATCATCTGCCGCGATGCAGGCCGCCGGGATATGAGCCGCGGCCCGCTGCGATGGAGACGGAGCGGGCGAGCCCGGCCGCGACGGTGAAGAACGGCAATTTTCCCCGTCCGTCGGTTGTCCACATCATGACGGGCCGATGCAGCGGTCCGGGCCGCGCCGCGGCACTGCCGATCACGCGGACTGAGATCTCCTCTCCCCGCTTGCGGGGAGAGGGCTTCGCGGCGGAGGCCGCGGAGCGAGCCCGAAGGGCGAGGGTGAGGGGCTGGGGGCAGGCTCGCGCTCTCCCTCGGCCCCTCACCCGCTCGCCTTCGGCGAGTCGGCCTCTCCCCACAAGCGGGGAGAGGAGTTCAGCCGAGCGCCCGCAGATGCCGGATCGGGCGCCCGGGCGCGATCATCTCGGCTGCGGCGACGATGCCTTGCGCGTCGATGCCGTAGTGGCGGTAGAGCTCGCGGATCGAGCCGGTCTGGCCGAAATGCTCGACGCCGAGCGAGCGCGTGCGATGGCCGCCGACGGCGCCGAGCCAGGCGAGCGTCGCCGGATGGCCGTCGAGCACGGTGACGATGCCGCAGTGGGGCGGCAAATCCGTGAGCAGCCGCTCGACGTGGCTGCGGGCGTGGACGAGCCCGCGCTCGCGCGCCCGCTGCGCCGCCGTCCAGCCGGCGTTGAGCCGGTCGGCCGAGGTGACGGCGAGAAGCCCGACGTCGCGGCGGTCCTCGGCCATGAGCCCGACCGCCTCGATCGCCTCGGGCGCGACGGCGCCCGCGTAGGCGACGACGACCTGCGCGTTCGGACCGGGCTTTCGCAGCCAATAGGCGCCGTCGACGATGTCGCGGGACAGCGCCGCCGTCATCTCGCGCTGCGGCTGCTCGATGACGCGGGTCGAGAGGCGCAGGTAGACCGAGCCGCCGGTCTCCTCGCGCAGCCAGCGTCCCTCGGTTCCGGCGCCTTCGATCTCGCGCTCGCCGCTGCGCTGCACATAGGCGAACGCCCAGCGCAGGATCTCGGCGAGCTCGTCGACGAAGGCCGGCTCGAAGGAGGCGAGCCCGTCCTGCGCCATGCCGATGAGCGGCGTGCCGATCGACTGGTGCGCGCCGCCTTCGGGCGCCAGCGTCACCCCGGAGGGGGTCGCGGCGAGGATGAAGCGTGCCTCCTGGTAGCAGGCGTAGTTCAGGGCATCGAGGCCGCGGGCGATGAACGGGTCGTACAGCGTGCCGATCGGGATCAGGCGCTCGCCGAACAGCGAATGCGACAGGCCGAGCGCCGAGAGCAGGATGAACAGGTTCATCTCGGCGATGCCGAGCTCGATGTGCTGGCCCTTCGGGCCGAACTCCCAGGCATAGGTCGAGGGGATGCGCTCGGCCTTGAAGGTGTCCTTCATCTCCTCGCGCGCGAAGAGGCCGCGCCGGTTCACCCAGGCGCCGAGATTGGTCGAGACGGTGACGTCGGGCGATGTCGTGACGATGCGGGAGGCCAAGGGCTCGCCCGAGCGGGCGAGCTCGTTGAGGATCAGCCCGAAGCCCTGCTGGGTCGACATCGCGGCCTGCTTCGGCGCCGCGATGGCCTCCGGCACGGGGATTTGCGGCGCCTCGAGCCGGCGCGTGCCCTTGGCCCGGAACGGCACCGCGTCGAGGAACCGCTGCAGCGTGTCGGCCGGGATCGACAGTCCCTCGAACTTGTCCCATTCGTGGCCCGGCCGCACCTTGGCGCTCGCGCGATAGCCCTCCATCTGCGTCGGCGTCAAAAGGCCGGAGTGGTTGTCCTTATGCCCGGCGAGCGGCAGGCCGACGCCCTTGATGGTGTAGGCGATGAACACCACCGGGCGGTCGTGGTCGATCGCCTCGAAGGCCTCGACGAGGCTCGGCAGGTCGTGGCCGCCGAGGTTCGCCATCAGCCGCCCGAGCGCCTCGTCGGAGCGCTTGTCGATCAGCCGCGACACCGGACCCTGATCGCCGAGATCGTCGAGGAGGCGGCGCCGCCAGGCCGCGCCACCCTGGAAGGTCAGCGCCGAGTAGAGCTGGTTCGGGCAGCTATCGATCCAGGCGCGGAGCCTTTCGCCGCCGGGCTCGGCGAAGGCCTGCGTCATCAGCGATCCGTATTTGAGGGTCACCACCTCCCAGCCGAAGGCGCTAAAGATCGCCTCGAAGCGGTCGTAGAGGCCCTCGCGGACGACGGCGTCGAGGCTCTGCCTGTTGTAGTCGACGATCCACCAGGTGTTACGCACCCCCTGCTTCCACCCCTCGAGCAGCGCCTCGAAGATGTTGCCCTCGTCCATCTCGGCGTCACCGACGAGGGCGATCATCCGGCCCTCCGGCCGGTCCTTCGCCCAGCCATGCGCCTTGACGTAATCCTGGACGAGGCTCGCGAAGAGGGTCTGCGCGACGCCTAAGCCGACCGAGCCGGTGGAGAAATCGACGTCATCGGCGTCCTTGGTGCGGGACGGATAGCTCTGCGCGCCCTTGTAGCCGCGGAAATTCTCGAGCTTGTCCCGGGTCTGGTGGCCGAGGAGGTATTGGATCGCGTGGTAGACGGGGCTCGCATGCGGCTTCACCGCGACCCGGTCCTCGGGGCGCAGCGCTGCGAAATAGAGCGCCGTCATGATCGTCGCGAGCGAGGCCGAGGAGGCCTGGTGGCCGCCGACTTTCAGGCCGTCGCCGCTCGCCCGCAGGTGGTTCGCGTTGTGGATGGTCCAGGTCGAGAGCCACAG
>Ga0126306_10001921_pt1 | contig 11428 bp, 11 predicted proteins | sample Plot27_FD_92592 | JGI IMG/M metagenome (GOLD analysis project Ga0126306, IMG submission 92592) | Serpentine soil microbial communities from UC McLaughlin Reserve, CA, USA - Plot27 | ecosystem: Environmental > Terrestrial > Soil > Grasslands | place: USA: UC McLaughlin Reserve, Lake County...
ATGGATGCTGGATACCTGGGGCGGTACCCCCGGCCTGCGGGTAGCAGGGCGCTGATGGGACCGATCGACCAGGGCTTCGTCCACGAGGCGGCGATCTACCGCACGGAGGACGAGTTCGTCGCCGAGGTCGTCCCGTTCCTCCGGGACGGCCTGGCCGCCGGCGCCCCGACGCTGCTCGGGGTCGATGCCGACCGGCAGGCGCTGGTCCGCGACGCCCTCGGCGGCCTCGACGGCGTGACTCTCTTCGGGCCCGGCGAGCACTTCGCCCATCCGTTCGCCGCCCTCCGCAACAACCACGAGCTGTTCTCGGCCCATGCCGACGCCGGGACCGGCCGGGTCCGCATGATCGGCGAGGTGCCGCACCCGGGCGTCGGCGCCCCCTGGCACGGCTGGGCCGAGTACGAGGCGGCCAGCAACGAGCTGTACACCGACTTCGACGCCTGGACCGTGTGCCTCTACGACGCCCGCCTCGCCCCCGACGACGTGCTCGCGGACGTCGAGCGGACCCACGGCCACCTCGCCACGCCCGCCGGCGACCACCGGGCCAACCCCGGCTTCCAGCCGCCGGCCGAATTCCTCGCCGGCCGCCCGGAGGATGACGACCCGCTCCGGGACACCCCTCCCCACGTGGCCCTCGCCGACCCGTGCCCCGCGGACGCCCGGCACGCGGTCGCGGCCCTCGCCGCCCGGGGCGCCGCCCTCGACCCCACGGCGGTCGGCCGCCTGGTGCTGGCCGTGAGCGAGGCCGTCACGAACGCGGTCCACCACGGCGGCCCGCACCACGAGCTGAAGGCGTGGGCGGCTCCCGACCGGGTCCTGGTGACGGTGCGGGACGAGGGCGGCGGGCCGGACGATCCCTTCGCCGGCTTCCTGCCCTCACCGCCCGACACCGTCGGCGGCCTCGGGCTGTGGACCATGCGCCTCGCCGTCGACCGGGTCGCCCTGTCGACCGGACCGGACGGCTTCACCGTGCTCCTCCGCGCCGGCGGCGAGCCCGATCCGGCGGCGACGGGGACGGGGACGGAGCGGGCGCCCGCGGTCGGTCCGGAAGGCTGACCATCGCGTCGTCGGGGCTGCCCCTGTCGAGGCGGAACCTGTCGACCGGCGGATCAGGTCGCCGGCGGGCGGCCGCCCGCGAGCCCCTGGCGCAGGGCGGGCGGGAAGGCCGTCAGCGCCTCGGCCGCGGTCATCCGGGCGCCGGCCTCCCGCGCCTCGGCCGGCAGCCACTCGTCGAACGGGACCGTCACCGTGCGGTGCCGGCCCGCCGGCGTGTGCTCCTGGACCACGGCGGCGAGCGCCACCGGCGCGATGCCGCCGGCGAGCCGGGCCAGGGCCGGCCACAGCCGGCGGTGCACGAGCGTCACCTTCCCCCCGACGAGCCGCAGGCGGCACGTCGGGCGAGTCGGCCATGAGGTTGACGGCGGCGAAGATCCGCTCGCCGGCCGGGTGGCCCCACCACCGCCCGGCGACGGGCTCGCCCGCCACCAGTTCGGCCACGTTCGCGATCGGCCCCCGCCCCGACTCGAGGAGCACGCCGTTCTCGACGAGCGCCGCCATCACGTCCACCTCCCCGATCATGACGCAGCCGCCGGCCGCGGTCAGTCCCGGAGGGGCCGGGCCAGGACCTCCTGGACCAGCGTGACGACGAGGTCGCCCGCCGCCGTCCAGATGGCGCCGCGCGCGACGCCGCGCGCCCCGGCGGCGGCCACCGGCTCCAACTCGTAGAGCAGCCACTCGTCGGCCCGGACCGGCCGGTGGAACCACATGCAGTGGTCGAGGCTGGCCATCATCATCGTCCCCCGGCCGTCCGCCGGTGGGAGGCCGCGCCAGGGGGCCGGGCGCCGGTCGTCCTGGTCCACCGCCGCCCGCACCACGCCCACCGGGCCCATGTCGGACAGGAACGCCACCAGGCAGGCGTGCAGCGTCGGGTCGTCGGGTAGCCGGGCGGGCGAGCGGACCCACACCCCGCGACGGCCCGGCTCGGGGGATGCCGCCCAGCGCATGTCGAGCGGCCGGCGGCGGGCCCACGGCGGCCGGGGCATCGCCTCTCCGGCGTCGGGCGGCATGACCGCACCGACCGGCGACGGCGGCTGGAAGGTCGCCCCCGGCTCGTCGGCGTGGAAGGACGCGTCCAGCTCGAGGATCGCCTCGCCGGACTGCAGCGCGACCACGCGCCGGGTCGTGAAGGACCGCCCATCGCGTACCGGGTCCACCGCGTACCGGATGGGCTCGGTGTGGCGGCCGGGCCGGATGAAGTAGGCGTGCAACGAGTTGACCCGGTGGTCCGCGCCCACGGTCGCCGCCGCCGCCCGCAGCGCCTGGCCCACGACCTGGCCACCGAACACCCGCACGCCGCCCTCGCCGGACGGGTCGCCCACGAAGAGCACGTCGCCGGGCCGGGCGCCGTCGGCCGGGCCCGGGTCGGGCCGGACCTCCAGAGCGGCCAGGACGTACCCGAGCGCCTCGTCCGGGTCGAACGGCCCGGCGACGCCGGAGCCGTCGTCGGATGCTGCGTCGTCGGGTGGGGCGTCGCCGGGCGGGGCCCCGCGGGCCCCGGCGAAGGGCTCGGCCCGGGGGGCGCGGTCGGGCAGGCTCACGTGGCGTCCGGTCCCGGCATCGTGGCTCCCCCTCGCTCGCCTGACCCGTGGGTCATGAGTATGCCCGGCCACGCCGTGCGGTCGTCCCCGGCGGGCGCCCGCCCCTCAGCCGAGGCCGAGTACCTCGGCGAGCGACGTCGGCGGCCGCCCGGTGAGGTCGGCGACGGTCGTGGACACGCGCGCGAGGTGGCCGCCGCGGGCGGATGCCCCGAAGGAGGCCACGACCCGGGCCGCCTCCTCCGGCAGGCCGGCGCCGAGGAGGCCCTGGACGTACGCCTGGTCGTCGACCCGGACCACCTCGACCGGCGTCCCGCCCAGCTTGCCGGCCAGCGCCGCCAGGTCGTCGGGCCCGAGGGCCTCCGGGCCGGTGACGTCGTACGCGACGTCGTCGTGGCCGTCCTGCGTGAGGGCGGCGACCGCCACGGCGGCGCAGTCCTCCCGGGTCACGTAGGCGGTGCGACCGTCGCCGGCGTTCGTGAACAGCCGGCGGGAGGCGATGGCTTGCTGAACCGTGGGCACCTGCATGTGGGCGTAGAGGTTGTTGCGCAGGGCCGTCCACCGGACGCCGCTCGCCCGCAGCGCCTCCTCGGTGCCGGCGTGGTCCGGCACGACGAGCGCCGGGTTCGCCGCGACGGGGTCGGGGACCGACGTGTAGATGATGCGGCCGACGCCGGCGGCGGCTGCGGCGGCGACGGCGCCCCGCTGCTCGTCGAGACGGGACCCGATGGCGTCGGTCGAGGTGAGGAGCAGGATGTCGACCCCGGCGAAGGCGGCGGGCAGCGTCTCGGGACGGGCGAAGTCGCCGAGCCGCAGGTCGGCGTCGGCGAAGCGCCGCAACGCCTCGGGCCGGCGGCTGATGAGCACGACGTCGGACGGGTCGACGGCCCGGAGCAGGCCCTCGGCCGCCAGGCCGGCGAAGTGCCCGGATGCGCCGGTGATGGCGTAGGTCATGGTCGTTCCTCCAGGGGTCGATCTGCAATCACGACGACTACGGATCCAAACCGTAGCCAAGTTGATTGCGATATGCCACCATGGGCCCGTGGCTCGTCCGACCAACACCCAGTTCGCCGTGGCGGTCCACGTCCTCACGTACCTCGCCGGCGTGGCGGGCGAGCGGCCGGTCAGCTCCGACGAGCTGTCCGCCAGCACGAACGTGAACCCGGTGCACGTCCGCCGGGTGCTCGGCCCGCTGCGCGCCGCCGGGATCGTCCGGTCCCGGCCCGGCGCCCATGGCGGGTGGGAGCTGTGTCTTGCCCCCGGCGACGTCACGCTGGCCGAGGTGTGGCGGCTGGTGCAGGGCGAGGACCCGGTCCTCGGGCTCCACGGGCCGAACCCGAGCTGCCCGGTCGGGCGAGGTATCCAGCGCTCCCTGACGGCCCTCGACCGCACCGTCGCCGCCGCCGTGGAGGCCGAGCTGGCGCAGACGACGGTGAGCGACCTCCTCGCCGAGGCGGGTGCGGTGAACTGACTTCCGGGCTCGGCGGGCCAATCCGTGCCCGTCCGCACGCCTCCCGCCGACGGCCGGGCGGCGCCGGTACCGTCCGTGGCATGGACGAGACGGCCGTGATGCCGGCGGCCTTCCTCGGGCACGGCAGCCCGATGAACGCGCTGGACCGGAACCGCTACACCGACGCCTGGCGGGCCCTCGGGGCGGCGGTCCCCCGGCCCCGGGCCGTCCTCGTGGTGTCGGCGCACTGGTACGTCAACGCCACGGCGGTCACCGCCATGGCCCGGCCCCGGACCATCCACGACTTCTACGGGTTCCCCGACGAGCTGTTCGCCGTCGACTACCCCGCCCCCGGCGACCCCGACCTCGCCGAGGAGGTCGCCGAGGTGGTGAAGCCCACCTGGGTCGGCCTCGACACCGACAGCTGGGGGCTCGACCACGGCACCTGGTCGGTCCTGGTCCATGCCTTCCCCGAGGCGGACGTCCCGGTCGTCCAGCTCTCCATCAACGCCACCAAGCCGTTCGACCACCACCTGGCCCTCGCCGCGGACCTGGCCCCGCTGCGCGAGCGGGGCGTCCTCGTGGTGGGCAGCGGCAACGTCGTGCACAACCTGCGGCGCATCGACTGGTCGCAGCCGGACGCCGCCTTCGACTGGGCCCGGCGCTTCGACGACGCCGTCGCCGAGGTGATGACCGGCGACCCGGGCGCCCTCCCGGGCCTCCAGGACCACCCCGACTTCGCCCCGGCGGTCCCCACGCCCGACCACTTCCTGCCGCTCGTCTACCTGGCCGGCCTGGCCTCGGCCGCCGCCGACACGGCACACGTCCTGGTCGACGGGTACGCCATGGGCTCGCTGTCGATGACCTCGTACGTGCTCGGACGCCACGACGTGACCGCCGGCGAGACCGGCGAGGGCGACCGCGGCGCGGCCCCGACGCTCCCCCACGTCCCCGCCGACGAGACCAACATCTGAGCCGGCCGTGCGGGCGTGGTGGGTCGAGCAGCCCGGGCCGATCGCCGGTGGCCCGCTGGTCGCCGGCGAGCGTGCCGACCCCGAGCCCGGCCCCGGCCAGCTCCTCGTCCGGGTCTCCGCCTGCGGCGTGTGCCGCACAGACCTGCACCTGGCCGAGGGCGACCTCCCCGCCCACCGGCCCCGGACGATCCCCGGCCACGAGGTCGTCGGCCGCGTCGCCGCCCTCGGTCCCGGCGCCGAGCGCTTCGCCGTCGGCGCCCGGGTGGGCATCGCCTGGCTGCGCCACACGTGCGGCCGCTGCCGCCCGTGCCGCCGCGGGGCCGAGAACCTGTGCGTCGCCCCCGCCTTCACCGGCTGGGACGCCGACGGCGGCTACGCCGAGCTCGCCGTGGTCGACGAGGCCTACGCCTATGCCCTCCCGGACCGCTACGACGACGCCCACGCCGCCCCGCTCCTCTGCGCCGGCATCGTCGGCTACCGGGCCCTGAAGCGCGCCGAGCTCCCGCCCGGCGGCCGGCTCGGCATCTACGGCTTCGGGGCCTCCGCCCACCTCGTCGCCCAGGTCGCCCTCGCCCAGGGCGCCACCGTCCACGTCCTCACCCGCTCCGCGGACGCCCGGCGGCTCGCGCTCGACCTCGGCGCCCACACCGCCGGCCCCGCCCACGGCGCGCCGCCCGAGCCGCTCGACGCCGCCATCACCTTCGCCCCCGCCGGCGACCTCGTCCCCCTCGCGCTCGCCGCCCTCGACCGCGGCGGCACGCTCGCCGTCGCCGGGATCCACCTGAGCGAGGTCCCGCCCCTCGACTACGACCGCCACCTGTTCCTCGAACGCCAGGTCCGATCGGTCACCGCCAACACACGCGCCGACGGCGAGGAGTTCCTCGCCCTCGCCGGCCGCCTCGACCTCCACGTGACCACCAGCCCGTACCCTCTCGCGGCCGCCGACCGGGCGCTCGCCGACCTCGCCGCCGACCGGGTCACGGGCGCCGCGGTCCTCCTCCCGCTGGGGGCCTGACCACCGCCGCCGTCGCCGGCGCCGTGCGCAGGGTCGAGCCCGACCGATCGGCGCCGCCATCGGACCACAACCAGAGCCGGCCCCTCGATGGGCCGGTCCTCAGGGCGGGTCGGCCTCGATCGCCGCCACCTGGAGCTCCGCGAACTCGTTGAGGCGGACCTCCACGCCGTCGGGCACCTCGGCGGCGAACTCCGCCAGGTGGCGTTGGAGGGGGGCCAGCTCGTCCGCCGAGGTGGCGAACACCTCGAGGTCCTCGTTGACGGCCGTCACCGGCTCGTGCCGGAGGTGGAACGAGCCCGCCCGCACCCAGCCGGGCGGGACGCTCCGGAACGCCTCGGGGGCGTAGACGACGGCGACCCGCACGCCCCGCCGCTCGGCGATCTCGTCCCAGAGGTCGACGCCCCGACCGGGGAGGTCCAGGACCTCCTGGTCGCCCAGGCCGCCGAAGTCGGTCAGCGGCCCGTCGTGCCACAGGCTGATGTAGCCGAGCTGGGTGGTGGCGACCGGCCGCCCGTCGTAGTACCGGTCGAGGAACCGGGCGGCCTGGAGCTGGTGACCCGCCATGTCGGCGGCGGCCAGCGGCGCCCGCACGAGCAGGCTCGCCTTGGGGAGCGCCAGGGGCACGGCCACGACCAGGGCGGCCGCCAGCACCCGTCGCCGGCGCCCGGCCGGCAGCTCGCCGAGGGTCACCAGCCCGACGAACGCCCCGAGGGCGATGAGGTAGGCCTGGTAGCGCTCGTACCAGCCGACGTCGGCCACGGCGGCGTGGGCGACCGTCGCCGTGGCCGCCGCCCAGGCCGCCAGGCGGCCCCGCGCCCCGCGCCGCCCCCAGGTGACGGCCAGGTAGCCGACGGCCAGGACGAACGTGGCGACCACGAGCGGGTCCTGCGACAGCCGGTTGGCGATGTCGACCGGCCCCAGGCCGTCCCCCTGCGCGGCACCGGTGCCCTGGCCCTTGGCGAGGACCGAGTTGGGCAGCAGGCCGCCGCCGAGCGCCACGTTGAGCGCGGCGAAGGCGGCGATCGCCCCGCCCGAGGCGGCGAGGACGCCGGCCGCCCGCCGGAGCGCCACCATGCGGCCGGCGCGGCCGTCCCGGCCGGGGTGCCGGGCGGCGTCGTCCGCCGCGACGGTGCCGTCCGGGTCGCCGGTCCCCGGCGCGGCCGCCCCGTCCCCGTCCGACGCCAGGTCGGGCCCGGCGAAGGCGTCGACCACGAGGCCCGCCGCCAGGCCGAGGGCCACGAAGGCGGTCTCGAAGCGGGTGAGCGAGGCCATGGCCAGCAGGGCGTACGGCGCCCAGGCCGGCCCGCGGCGCCGGCCCGCCACGCCGTCGGCCAGCGACGCCACCGCCGCGAGGACGAGGGCCACGTGAAGCGTGTGCTCCATACCGACGACCGCCAGGCCCGGCAGGAACAGCACGACCACCGCCAGCACGACGGTGGCGGCGGCGTCGAGCGGACGGCGGCGGGACGGTCGGAGGACCGCCCCGGGGCCGGCCAGGACCGCGAGCACCGCGGCACCGGCGGCGCCGTTGAGGAGGAGCGGCGCCCAGTCGCGCGCGGGCGGGCCGAGGGCGGCGAACGGGGCCAGCAGGAGCGTCCACAGTGGCGCCGAGGACGCCGACTCGAAGGACCCCGGCGTCACGCCCCACGTACCATGACGAGCCAGTTGCTCAGCGATGCTCAGGTGGATGGCGGGGTCGTCGAGCACGTAGGTGAGCGGCCAGCCGGCGGCGGCCAGCATCGCCATCGCCAGCACCGCCGTGACGCCGAGGTAGGCGCCCAGTGACCAGCGCAGGAACGCCCGCCCGTCCCGCCGGCCGGCGGGCGCCGGCCCGTGCGGGGACGGGTCGAGGTCGGGGGGCGCAGCGGTGCCGATGGCCATGGTCGGACGAGCACCGTAGACGCGACCGGACGCCCGAGGTGGCATCGGCGAACCCCTCGAACCGCCGCCAACGGGACCGCCGGAGCCAGCGGGCGCCCTATCGTCCGTCCGTGGACGACCTCGTGCCCGGCCCACCCGCGCGGCTCTACACGCCGTCGGACCTGCTCGACGGCTTCGCGCCGGACGACCCACGCTCGTACGCCCGCACGCTCGACGGGCGCACCTACCTGACCTGGGCCCGGCAGGGCGGGCGATCCGCACCCGACGCAGGGGCCACCCGCCGGGCGACCCACGACACCCGCGTCACCGGCCTCCTGAACGCAACGCTGGACGGTCGCCGGCCGGTGGCGATCATGGGCGGCCACCGCATGGAGCGGACCGACGAGGCCTACGGGCATGTGGCCCGGATCGCCTGGCGCCTCACGCGAACGGGCTTCACGATCGTCACCGGCGGCGGCCCGGGTGCGATGGAGGCGGCCCACCTGGGCGCGCGCCTCGGCCGCTCCCCCGCCCCCGCACTCGAAGAGGCGCTCCGGGACATGGCCGCCGCCGGCGTCCCGGAGTTCCCGTTCGAGAAGTCCGAGGAGCTGGTGGACTGCGGCGACTGGGTGGAGCCGGTGCTCGCCGCCCTCCACGCGTGGCAGCGCCCCGCGTTCGCGCTGGCGGCGAGGACGTCCGCCCTCGCCGCCGAGACGATCGGCATCCCGACCTGGCTCTACGGCCACGAGCCGCCCACGCCGTTCGCCACGCACCACGCCAAGTACTTCGAGAACTCGATCCGGGAGGACGGGCTGCTGGCGGTGGCGCTGTACGGCGTCGTGTTCGCCCCCGGCGGCGCCGGAACGCTGCAGGAGATCTATCAGGACGCCGCCCAGAACTACTACGCCAGCGTGCGCGGTCTCTTCAGCCCCATGGTGTTCCTCGACCTCGGCGGCGTGTGGAGCGCGCGGTTCATGGTCGACACCGCCCTTCACCAGCTGTTCCGGCCGGAGCACCACGGGATGCTGGCGTTCGTCGACGACGTCGACGGGGCGGTCGACGGGATCGTCCGGCACCGCGCCGCGATCGACCGGCAGCTGGCGGGGCGGTCAGCCGGCATGCCATCGGCCGGCGCACCGGCCGCCCGGGGGCGCTGAGTCGGCCCCGCTGTAGCTTGCGAGCCGCACGCGGATGAACGAGCGCGACATCCCTCGGTCACCCGGCGGTGGCGGCGGAGCGGCGGGCCTCCTCCTCGCGCTCGAGCTGCTGCTTCAGCACCTTGCCGGTGTCGGTGTACGGCAGCTCGTTGCGGAACTCGACGTGGGCAGGGACCTTGAACGCGGCCAGCGTCTCGGCCACCCAGCGCTGCACGTCGGCGGCCGCCACCGTGGCGCCGGGCCGCGGCACGACGAACGCCTTGACCTCCTGGCCCAGCACCGGGTGCGGGACGCCGATGACGGCGGCGTCGGCGATGTAGGGATGCTCGACCAGCCGGTGCTCGACCTCGATCGGGTAGATGTTCTCGCCGCCGCGCAGGATCATGTCCCGCCGCCGGCTCTCGAGGAAGAGCAGGCCGCCCTCGATCCGCCCGTAGTCGCCGCTGCGGTACCAGCGGTCCTCGTCGAGGACGGCCGCCGTGGCCTCCGGGTTCTCCCAGTAGCCGAGGAACACCGAGGCGTTGCGCAGGCAGATCTCGCCCACCTCGCCCTCGGGCAGCGGGGTGCCGAGCGGGTCGCGCACCTCCACCTCGCAGGTGGGCTGGGCGCGGCCGACCGTGCCGGGGTGGGCCTCCATGAGGTCGCCCGACGCCAGCGTGCCGAGCCCGGCGGTCTCGGACATGCCGAAGCCGTCGCTCACGGTCACGCCGGGCATGGCCCGCCGCAGCGTGCGGACCAGCTCCGCCGGGTACGGGGCGCCGCCCGAGCCGACCGTCCGGACCGACGTGAGGTCGCGTCGCTCGAAGTCCGGGTGGGCCAGCAGACGCCAGAACTGCGTCGGGACGCCGCTCCACGTGCTCACCCGGTGCAGCTCCGTGAGGCGCAGGTGCTCGCCCTCGTCCCACCGGCCCGGCGGCAGGAACACGAGCCGGAGCCCGAACACCGGGCCCGACATGAGGAACGCCAGCAGCCCGGAGACGTGGAACATCGGGCTGGCCGCCAGCGTGGCCCCCTGGGCGGGCGGGGTGGGCCCGGCCGGGCCGGGGGCGCCCGCCGCGGCGGCGAGCATCGCCCCCACGGCGCCGTTCAGGGTCGAGACCAGGCCGAAGTGGATCAGGTTGCCGTGCGACAGGGTGGCGCCCTTGGGACGCCCGGTCGTCCCGCTGGTGAAGAGGATGACGGCGGGGTCGTCCTCGCCGATCGGCGCGTCCGGCGCCGCCGGCTCGGTGCCGGGCGCGACCGCCACCTCGGCGGCGGTGACCAGCGGGCCGAGCAGCTCCACCGGCAGGCCCTCGAGGACCGGCGAGCCGGCCAGGCGGGTCAGGCGCCGCTCGTCGCCGAGCAGCACGGTCGGGCGGCTGAGCGTGATGCCGTACTCCAGCTCGGGGCCGGTCCACCAGCCGTTGAGGCCGGCGATCACGGCGCCGAGGCGGATGGCGGCCCAGGCCGCGATCACGTACTCGGGGCAGTTGGCGGCGACGATCGCGACCCGGTCGCCGGGGCGGACGCCGTGGCGCTCCGCCAGCACGGCGGCGACGGCGTCGGCGGCGCGCCGGGCCTCGGCGAACGTGCGCCCGGCGGCGTCGGTGACGAGGAACGGCAGGTCGCCGTGGCGCGCCACCGCGCCGTCGAGCACGGCCCGCAGGTGGGGCGGGCGCTGGGCGAAGACGGTGACGGGCGCGCCGAGGACATCCTCCTCCACCATCTCGAACGGCGCTCCCGGCCCCAGGAGGGCCGCCCGGCTGGCGTCGTCGAGGGCGTCGGCCCCCACCCACCGCAGGCGAGCGGCGTCGCTCATCGAACCCCGCCGGTGTTCGATGCCCGCAGGCGCCGGAGTTCCGTCTCGAAGGCCTGCTGGCCGGCGGTGCTCAACACACCGCGTGCGTCGGCGGTGGCCGTGGCGTCGGTCCGGTTGACGTCGGTCATCACCAATCTCCGTTCGTAGACGTGCGTTCAGTGGGTGCTGGCTTCGGCGAGGTAGAGGTCGGCGAGCTCGTCGCTCACCGCCGCCGGGGGTGCCCCAGCAAGGATGCATCAGTCGAGGCCTAGGACCCGCAGGGCGTTGCCCCGGAGGGACTTGGCACACGTCGTCGTTGAAGCCGACTGCCACCGGAGGCTCGCAGCTTCGCGTAGAGGCCGACGATGTGGTCGGCGCTGAGGTCACGGAGTGGGACCCCGCCGATGTACGGGAGTGCTTCGTGCCGACCGTCGCCGTCCGTGGCGCAATCCACGCGCGGATCACGTTCCCGTGGCCCACGCCCTGGCCGCCGTCGCGGCGGGGGCCGGTGCCCTCGTCGTCACCCGGTGGCCGGCGCCCTGTTTCCGGCCTGAGCGTCGCGACCGACAGCCTGTTCGCTCGGGTGATCGTCCACGCCGCC
>Ga0126306_10001922_pt1 | contig 11419 bp, 11 predicted proteins | sample Plot27_FD_92592 | JGI IMG/M metagenome (GOLD analysis project Ga0126306, IMG submission 92592) | Serpentine soil microbial communities from UC McLaughlin Reserve, CA, USA - Plot27 | ecosystem: Environmental > Terrestrial > Soil > Grasslands | place: USA: UC McLaughlin Reserve, Lake County...
AATACATCGATTATAATAAAATTCGATACTAATTCTACATATACCTTTATTTTTAAAACTATCTTTCTAAAAAGAATTTAAATTAAAAATAAATTAGATATCTTAGTTATAATAGAATTGCGCGTTTTCTAAAGAACTTATTATAATTCGTTTTCATTATAATTGCCTTGATTACACTCATAATTTGCTCTAAAGTGTGATTTTCCGCTGTCGGTCACATAGAGATAACCTTTAGAATCTATTGCTATGTCATGAGGAATTAGGAATTGATCATCTTTACATCCAAGTGATCCCCACGTTGATACAAAGTCACCATTACTGTCAAATTTTTGTACCCGTACGTTCCTTGTATCTACTACATAGACATTACCTTCTGAATCAACAACAATTCCATGATCTTCAATGAATTGTCCTTCATCTTTTCCTTCACTTCCCCACATCTTTATAAATTTACCCTGGTCATCAAATACTGATATTCGAGAATTTTGTCTACCATCAGTAACGTAAACCATGTCATTTGAGTCCACTGTTATATCATGTTGATGTACAAATTGGCCTTTCTTTGAGCCTTCTTTACCCCACATTGTTATAAAGTTACCATCACTATCAAATTTTTGGACTCTAGGAAGTGCTTGATCACTAACATAAACATTATCTTTTGAATCCAAAGCTACTCCCCATGGTTTTTTGAATTCACCTATCTTTTCACCCTCTTTACCCCACATTTTCAAGAATTTTCCTTTACTATCGAATTTTTGAATATTTTTCCCAGAATATTCCGCAACATATAGGTTATTCATAGAATCTACAGCCATACTTTCAGGTTGCAAAAAATTACCAGGACCCGTTCCTTTTGCACCCCATTTAGTAATAAAGTTTCCATTACTATCAAATTTTTGTATATTGCAATTCTCTCCATCACTAACATACACATTATCTTCTAAATCAATAGTTATTCCATGAGCATGAAGAAACTGTCCATCATCAGATCCTACTGTACCCCAACTATCTACAAGATTACCTTCTCTATCGAATTTTTTGATAAAATGAAAGTTGTTTAAATAAGTATCTGAATCAGTAGACGCTTGTAGAACAGAGGCTTCTTGATTAGTTATACAATTCTCTTTACCTGTATCTTCAGAATTTGTTGATTTTTCTTGAGAATTGGTTGGGTCATTTCCAGAAGAGTAATCATCCTCCTCCATAGCTGTATCTTCAGAATTTGTTGATTTTTCTTGAGAATTGGTTGGATCATTTCCAGAAGAGTAATAATCATTTTCGTTGAATTCAAATATTTCTCCATATATTTTATTGTATATGAGATTTGTAGAAGTCAAACATACAATTATCAAACTAACGGATACAAATGATAAGGTTAAAATTTTGTTCATAAAACTTCATTAGTATATACTTATTATTAACATTATATAGTAAATTATTCTAGTATAATATTATAATTATAAAGAGATAATTTTTTATGTAAAACTATGAGTAACAAGATTGTAAATTAGAATAACAAATAGATAATTTTAGAATATTTACTGTTGTTTTAAGAAATAATAGAATAGTAGATATACAAAAGGAAGAGGAATACAACAGTTAGTATACAATATATATAGATATTAAAAGGGATGATCTGGAGCTCATCTATCCTAGTTTGTAAATCTGCTCCTTGTCTTTCTAATTGTGGTATATTTAGAAAAGTCAAATATGGTTCAATCTTTTGGAATATTTCTGCCTTTTCATTATCTTTTTTCCTCCAATATGTGGATCCCATGTGGCCAATAAACCACTCTGAATAATCTGCATAACCAAGATCAGATATTGTAGTTTTTACAAATGTCTAAATGAACAATTCTAACAGTTTTATTTATTAGTCATTATCTTCTTTTGTTAAACCATTTTTCTTTTGATAATAATGATGCGTTTCAAATAATCTTTTATTATACTATGAATTATAATGGAAAGAATGAAAGTAAAACTAACTGTTTCTATATTGACAATTATGCTATTAACCAATCTACCATTTATTTTCTTATCAAGCATACAAACAGAAATACAGAAAGAAGACAGTAATTGTGATTCTTCATATCCTGATATTTGTATAGCACCGTATCCACCAGATCTAAATTGTGATGATATTCCAAATAATAATTTCGAAGTTTTACCACCTGACCCTCATGGATTCGATCGTGAAGAAGACGGTATAGGTTGTGAAACGTAATCGAAATGAACTCTATAATATTATCTTATGTAACTTAAAAAACAAGATATGCTTATCAAATTTATAATCTTTGATCAAGTTTTCTATCACAATTTCTTATGACTTCAAATATAGTACTAAAGTAGGCAAATTAAGTGGAAAGGGGAGAAAATAAGAATTATAGAATCAACATCTTTTGATTCCTTTCATTATCGGGATATTCAACTAAATTATATGAAGGTCAATCATTGTAAATAATTCTACTGTTTTTAGTTTCAGCAATATTTTCATTCTCTAAAACATCTGATTCACTTATATCATTATTATAAATTATTTTTGGAAGTTCTTGTTGATATTTGGACTTTGAAGGCAATTGTGTTTTTATATGATTTTCTAATAAAATATTTGATTGTTTTATAGCAGTGATACTTGCTGATTCAAGTTTCAAAATATTTATGGCTATTGATTCTGCTGTAGCAGCTAAATTCGGTAATTCACTTGTTTTTGTATATGGATCTTTAATTCTTTCAGCTAATACTGAATATAATTGAGACATACGATCTTTCAATGTTTGGACTTCTAGCCATATTGTACTCTCAAGTGTTTCTTTCTGTCTCTCTTCCAATTTAGATGCTAACTTTTTCTTGTATTTGTAATAATTCCTTTCTGATAGTAATAAAGTACGCATTATGTCTTTGTCCTTTTCTCCTTTGACAAGCCTATGGTACATCTCTTGCATTCTCCATTCTATATGTGACCTATTTCTCCTTATTCGTTCTCTTTGTATTTGTATATTTGAAGACAAAACCTGAATTATATTGAACTACATATCCTAAAAAGATTTTGCTCAGTTATTTTTTTACATATTGATTAAATTGTTAAGATAATTAAGAAACTTGATATCTCTACAAACAGTAGAAACATTACAATAGAGTTCTCTTGCTATCTCAGTTTCTGATTTTGACTGAGCCCATAATTTGGCTACTAATCTTCTTCGTTCTTCTATTAGAAATTTCGATCTTTTATTATTATTGCCAAAATCATAATCAAAATTAGAATTTTGCAAATCTATGGTTAATTATTGCATAAGTAGTTGAAACTTTTATATTTTTACTTTGAATATTTTAAATGAGTTAAATTGATTTAGTAATTTTAAGAATATACTCTATCTACTGCCAATAGAATTAATATCATTATCCATTTCTGTAAATTTTCTGTCAGTTTAATAGAACTGTCAAAAGCCTTCGGATAAAGGTATAATAGGACGTTATGCTGAAAATTTAGCTTTACATCTATACCTGATAAAGAAAAAACCAAATAGTTATCACTATAACCACAACTATTGACTGTAATTATTGGAGCAAAATGTTCTGATGGAATAGTAATGATTGCAGACAGAAAGATTACTGATATGACGGGAAATACATTACAATATGATAACAAAATATTTGGTGATATGGAGCATATTCTTATTGGTTATGGTGGTGGTATTGGGACATTCGATATATTTAGAAAATATATTGTAGGGGATATTACTCTATTAAGACATGATAAAAACGGTTGCACATTTGATAATTTTATTCCTAAAGTGAAAGAATCTGTTAGTCGGTTCAACAATTTTGTTAAACATTCCTATTTTGAAGTAATAGTAGGAAAACATAGAGGAAACCAATCAGAACTCTACTATATCAAACAGAATGGTGAAGCAATATCTACAAATTATATAACAATAGGTAGTGGTAAAGCAATCGCCGATATGTTCTTAGAGAATATAAAAAATAAGGATATAAATATGAAAACATTTGCCAAAAGTGCATGTCTGTCTATTGGATATATGAATAGATATAGACCAGAAGATAAAGTAGGTTTTGAACCAATTGGATTTCCTACTATAAAATATCTAGATTATAATAAATATATGGATGAGGAAATATCAAATCAAGAAATCAAAGAATTTAGAACTTTCATAGAAGGGAAACTTAATGAGTATGATAATCAACTTAAGAATTAAATTAATAGTTTATAGTATTTTGTATTTTTAATAATTGTCAACCCCTTGTCATTATCTTCGATTTTTATCCCACATAATTTAAGTTGAAAACTAATAGATGATCTTCTCTATTATAAGTTCTTATGTTTATTTTCTTCTATTAAAAATTCGTTCATCGTGGTCATGATTGATTACTGTTAAACATTCTGCGCAGAGTCTAAGAGTTTCTACCATATTCTCAAGATCATCATCACCGGTAGTAACATAAATTAGATCAAATTTTAAAAAAATTTCTCCACAGTAATCACATGGTTTGTAATAATTATAGAAACTTATTTTCCAATCATCATTTTTGCCTAATCTATCATCATCTCTATCTTCATAGCCATTATAGAAATTCATTATTTATTTAGTCATCTTCTTCCTCCTTAATTCTTTCAAATTCTTGTTTGTTTATTCTTAATTTAGCAATCTCAAATGTTTCTGGATTTTTCTCTATACCAATAAATTTCCTTCTTAGATTAAGTGTAGCGAGTCCGGTAGTTACACTTCCCATCATTGGATCTAATACAGTTTGGTTTTCAATTGTAAGATTTTTAATAACATATTGTGCTTCTACTGGTGACTGTTGCCATTCATGTTCTATTTTTAATGGAGGCGTAGATTCAATATAGTCACCTATTGTGTTGGATATAACCAAGTCATTTATTCTATCTCCTTTTATGTACCAAACCATAGGCTTCCATTCTGCAAACACATATCTTGGGTGTATCTTCTGATGATGTCCTGAATGTTTAACTGCTAATGTCCACCAATATTTCAAATTTGAGTTATTATTTTTTAAAGAAAACTCACGAAATATGGTGAATACATCATCTAATATGATATGACCTACTAAGAAAACTAGACTTCCACCAGGCTTTAATACCCTTACAGCTAATTTGGCTAATTCCTCATATAATGATAGATATTCTTTGCCATAAGGAGGATCTGTAAATATTAAATCAATGGAATTATCTGGAATTGTTTCTGAATCTATTTTTGAGAAATCATTACAAATAAGCTTTACACTCTTAATTTCTGTTTTATTATTTCCAGTATTACTATTCATTTGAGATATTAATTCCTCTCTCTTTTGGTCTCTTCGTATTTTGTCATATTCCCTAGAAATGGTAGTTTTATTGTTCCGTAACTTTTCTTTTACCTCTTCTGAACCATTTTCAATGATAGTTCGAGCACGTTGATATGTCTTTGGAGAAAGGTCATTCTTTTTTGCAACAACTTCACTTGTTCTACCTTTTACTACTTCCTTTGTTATTGAATTGTCATTGTCGTTGCGGTCGTTTGACCCTAACGATGATGTTGGTAACTTATCCTTAACATTTTTTAATTTTGATAATTGCCTTAACCTTGCTTGCTCTTTGTATACATCTTCTAACTTGTATGCTAACTCTGCTTTCTGAAAATCATTTAATTGTCTTCTCTTTAGATTTATATCTATAACAAATCTTTTTTCTTCAATTAGATTATCAAAATATTTTATTTCATATTTTATTGGTATATCTAGATCTTTACATATTTTGTATCTATGATGACCATCTAATATTTCTCCTTTTGAATTTATAATTATGTGACAATGTAATCCATCTTCTTTAATTGAATTTTTAAGTGTCTCATACTCTAAATCTGATAAAGGATATACTAGACTAGAATATTCCGGATTGAGTGTTATCATTTTTATTGTTTTGTACTCAGTTTCATCAGTATCTATCAGGCTCAAAATTCATTCTCCTTCTATTATCATACCGGACAGGGTGGACAGGGTGGACACCCCTTTACTCCAATAAAAATAAAATATTTTTTTTATTAAATCTTTTTTATTTTGTATGTATTCTTCATAACCACTATTTTTTTTTAAATATTTTTAACTGAGTGAAAGGGTGTCCAGGGTGTCCAGGGTGTCCAAGTATTGATTCTAATATTATTTAAAGTCATCTTCATCATCATCATCATATTGTACTTCCTCTTTTTTCCTACCCCTCTTCTCCGTTTTTTTCTAAATGAATCGGACCATCTGTAGAAAATCTAAATCCCTTGATAGTTTCTTTTTCTTTCTCTTCTTCCTCTTCTTCACTTGTTAAAGTATGTTGGGAAGCATCATCAGTATCTTTAAATTTAATAAGTTTCACACCCTTCCAAATAGTCTGTTTTCTTTTTTCTATAATTTTTCTAGCATTGGTCAAGCCATGTTTTCTATTTAATGTTATTGCGAATTCGTCATATCCAATTACCATTAACTTCTTAATTTTACAAAATTTTAGAAATGCTCTATACAGGTTATCTTTAGTCTCAAAATCATCAAGATTTGGTTCCTTACTAGTAGCAAAATCCAAGAATGCTTTGATAGGATTACGAATTAATTCTGCTTTTGCACGCCTTTCACTGATCGTTTTAGAATTTACATGAATCTTGCCTATTCTGTCTAATGTCCTCAAACACTTGGCAATTATATTAAATATTCCGCTCAATTCTTCCTCAGTGGTTAATTTGTTCAATAGGTTAAGATCCTCATTTTTTCCCTCAAATTGTTTTGGAAAAGTGATAACGATTTCCCTTCTGTAATGAGCATCTGAGTTATCTGAAGTACGAGGTAATTGATTGGCATTAAAGAATTGTTTTGCCCACAACAATACATCATGTGCATGTTGTCCCTTACGTTCAATCCTTAATGGCTGTCGTCCAGTCAATTTCTTTAAAATTGACATGTCGTTAATTGTGCTGCTTGATAACTCTGTATCTACATTCACATCTTTATTTTCTAAATCTGCTAAAGCAAAACGATTGGTAACTAATGAATGTAAAGGTACATTACTTATGTTTCTGAGACCATGTAAATTACTTAATATTCCAATAAATACACTTTTTCCATTAGCTCCACTACCTATAAGTATAAAATAGTATTCGAACAGATTAATACGAATAAAGGTATAAGCAATAATCTCTAACGCTGTCCTAATATCCTGTGGATATAACACTTCTTTTAGGAATTTTCCCAATAATCTAGATTTTGCTTTTGGATTATATGAAAAAGGCTTCTGATTTAAGGAATAATAATCCGGCGTGTGTGGTGATAGTTCACCGCTTCTCCAATTATATAATCCATTCTTTAAATTGATGATATCAAGATTAGAATCAAAAATTTCTCGTTTTGTGTAGGTTTTGCGGATTACATAATTCTTGATCTCTGTAATATCTGCAGTTTTAAGTTTATAACTATACTTTTTATCTAATTCCTTTTCGATAATGATATCGCCTGGAGAAACATAAACTCCCTTACTGATATCATAAAACAAAATTTCTTTAGATTCTTCAATTGTCAAAAATTTATATTTTGACATTACAAATTGAGTACCTTCTTCTATAAGTTGCAGTCTTTCTTTCTTTCGTTCCTCGAATGCTGTTATCGCTGCAATATGTTGTCTTTGATTATCGTGATAGATTTTTTTAATTAGTTCATTATTATTATCGAGTGATTCTAACAGAAGCAAAGTATGTTCCTTACTTATTCCCTTTTCCTTACACAATTTTTCAAAAGTTTTGCGAGTAACATCCCATTTTTTTATATTGATTGGAACTATAACCTTTTTGATATCGTATTTGTGATTTAAGGTGCAATCTACACTATTTGTCCGTACGTCATAAACAAAGTTCTGTACAATTTCCTCATCTCTCAATTTATCACCATGGTTTAATTGAACTACGACTTGAGTATTAAAATTGGCTTTATCATCTGAATCATTATTGAGAATTTTTATATTTGATGTTTTTTCTTCTGAAAATCTTAAAGCGTCTCGCCATATACTTTTTATTTCACTTTCCGGTAACGGTGAAGGAGAGCATAATCTATTATTTACTTCATAAAAAAAGTTTTTTAATTCTTCTAGATTTTTACTTTCTCTATATTTTATCAATAATGAATCTGCGAAAGCTAACAGTATATCATGTCTATTTCCTTCAGGAATATGATATTGAAAATTCTGAGGAATGTCTAATATATTGATTAATTGTCTAAGCTGATTCGGTAATTTTGATGTATTATAATTATTATTATTATTATTATATTCTTTATTTTTTTCAATGTATTCAATACCATATTTTTTGCATATATTATCTAAATGAGTTTCAAACTCATCGCATAAAATAGGTTCCCTCGTTCCAAGAATTTCATATGAATAACCATTTTCATGAATAGAAGGAGCAGTAAACATTGTCTGTCTTTCACATTTTACTTCAATTGCTGGAATCTCATTTAATGATTCTAATTTTATATTATCTGGATTCCTACCTTTATTCTTGAATGGTTTTGTTGATAATATGTAAATATGTGCTTTATTGAGATTGTCTTTGTGTTGTTCAACCCAAGTCCAATTAGACAATTCGTCAATGGCTTTTTTATTATCACAATCTATTCCTATCAAATATTTACCTTCATTTTTACCTTTATAGATTTTGCCAGTTATAACTGCCAATCCTTTTTCATATTCACCTTTCTCTTTTCGAGAGATATGTAATTCTACTGAAACAGATGTATTCTGGTATTCTCCCCAACTTACATTAATTCTCTTATTTTTTGTATCTGCTGGAATAGGGTTAGAACCTATAATATTAAACAAAAAATCAGCAGTTTCATTAAATTTTGAATTTGAAGTTTCCATTAGATCACCAATTTACGGATAAGGATACCTTCTGGCGTACCCTCCACAATAACATGACTAGGTTTATCTAATCCATATTCTTTTGCAAATTCCTTAGGTATAATTAAGGTACAGGAGTATTGTCCTGCTAACCAAGTTTTTACAATTTCCTTCTTTTTATCCATATGTTTGTTTAAAAAGTTTATGAATATAAACAAGTAAGCATGTATATGAATGAAAAAACGTTCCTATACTCATTATTAGAAACACCAATGGGTTATATTGATTGGAATGATAAAATGTTTCTATATGAAATTTTAGAAGGATATAAATCAGCATATACTATGAATAAAAAACATAAAGAAGAATATAAAAAAGAAAAATTAAAAGATCCTGATAATATTTTACGAATTAAACCTCTTACATATCAAAATCTAAGACTTCGTTTTAAAAAATATCATGAACTCGGAATCTTGGAACGAATAACAACTGTTGGTGACTCTGAACATGCAAGAAAAGATTTCAAGGTCAGTGAAAAAGGTCTTACTTTTTTAATTGCAGATGGAATGCATCCAGATATGCATACAAAATTTGAATATTTTGCTCAAAGTAGACTATTTCAGACTTTTATTTTTCCATATTTTGAAAGTCAAACAATTGAACAACGTACAATATCTTTAATCAGATTTATTGAATATTATTTAGAGGACGTTTGTCTAAAGATTAATAATGCATTAAATCCGCAACTTTTAGAAGAATATGGATACAATCCAGCACTACCTTTATCTGAACAATATGACTGGAAAAGTGGTGATTCTGAAGAAGATCCTTCCTATATTATTAGACCCATCTGGGATCTTTTAATACAATTAGAAACTACTCATAAATCTTTGATTTTAGATTTAGTTTCTATGAATGAGAAGATTTTGAATAATCATAATCCACAACCTACAAGAGAAGATAAAATAAAAACAATTCAATTATTATCCAAAGATAGGATATTTATGAATGAATTTAAAAAAATAAAAATAGATATAGATAATTCATATAATAAACTATTGAATGTCTAAGTTAATCCTTTATTTTTTAGTTCATTAATCTCATTCATTAATTTCATAACCTGATCTGATAAGTTCACTATGGCATCATCTCTTTCTTGAAGTTTTGATTGTATAAGATACTCATTATTTTCATTCTTTACCTTTAATTCTTTAACCTCTTTTTCTAATATGGTATTATTGTTATTCTTGTTTATTGTTAAAATATTGATTGCTTTTAAATAATCATTAAGAATTTCTCTTTCAGAAGGTTTGTAATAAGAATTAGAAATTCCTATTGTATGTCCCATAAGAATCTCTACATTTATTGATTTCATTACTTGTTCACAATGCGACTTGAAGAATTTGCGGAATGAATGAACGGCCTGAAATTCGTGACGTTTCTTTCCATCAGTAAGAGGTTCTCGTATTCCTTGTTCCCATTCTGCTCTAGAAATAATGCTTCTAACTCCACTACTTTTTAATTTTCTAGGTACTGTAGCTAATCCGCCTCTATTTTGAAATTTAACGTTTGTAGATTTCCAGATATCTCTAATTAGCCAACTCTCTCCTGATATTTTTTCACCACAGGAATCACGAAATTCAATATATTCCTGTAATGCATCATATGCTTCAGGAGTAATAAAAGACAAATATTCTTCTTTCTCCCCAGCGTATATTCTAATTTTAGCAGCAATAACTTTATCCTCTTCATTTTTTATAGGAATAATATTTCCATTTTAGATAATCCCATGCTCCAACTCTAATACCACTAGACAACATAACTAAAACAATTACCTTGATCCGTCTATCTGGAAAATCTAACAATTTCTTAATTTCATCTAATGTAGGAGCTCTATCATTGGCGTAATCTCGATGTTGTGGTTTACCCTTGGCTATTTTTTTCCAATTTAGGAGAACATCATTCATCTCGCAGAAAAGCTTAACAGATTTGTAATAGTTGTTAATCGTAGATTCTGCAATTTCTCCTTTTTCTGCACGTTTCTTTTGGAATTCAATATATTGCATTAATTGATGTTGAGTCCACTGAAGATCGGTTTTTGCTTGATTGTAAAATATAAGACATTTTTCTTTTAATGTTCCATCTAATCCAAGATAGTCAAAGAAGTATTCTAATCTTCTAGGATATTGTCTCTTGCTATCAGGTGCTTTCAGAGCATACAAAAAGTTTTGAAGAGGATCATTATAGTCTTCTTTTAAGAAAGGTATAGATTTTGTAGTTGCCTTGAGCATTATCTAATTCTTAATATTATCTACTTATAAGGAATATATATAGAGGCATATTTGCTACGGGCCCGTCGGGAGTAATACCGATAGCGGTTCTAAAATAAGAGTCTCTTGTAGAATTACTATTAGCTTGTATTTAGCTTTTATTATTAGAAACTTAATTTAGGAATTAATTTTTAAAAATTTCAAAATTACATAAAAGAAAATGATTATCTAAAATAAATTTAGATACTGTAAAAAGAATAGA
>Ga0126306_10001923_pt1 | contig 11418 bp, 15 predicted proteins | sample Plot27_FD_92592 | JGI IMG/M metagenome (GOLD analysis project Ga0126306, IMG submission 92592) | Serpentine soil microbial communities from UC McLaughlin Reserve, CA, USA - Plot27 | ecosystem: Environmental > Terrestrial > Soil > Grasslands | place: USA: UC McLaughlin Reserve, Lake County...
CGTGTGGCTACCAGCGGTCGACGTGCAGCACCTCGTCCAGTGGCTGCCGCGGGGCCGCCTTGAACTCGGTGCCGACCGTGAACGCGGTCGGGATCAGCGCGCCCTGCCGGATCTCGGGCGGGAGGCCGAGCAGGTCGGCCACCTCCTGCTCGTACATCAGGTGCAGCGTCGTCCAGGCCGTGCCCAGCCCGCGGGCCCTGGCAGCCAGCATGTAGCTCCACGCGGCCGGCAGGATCGACCCCCAGAGCCCGGCCTGGTTGCCGGCCGGCAGGGTGCGCGCGCGTACCGCAGGGATCACCAGCACCGGGACCTCGCCGAGGTGCTGGCCGAGGTAGGCCACGCTGTCGCCGACGCGGGACTGGACCGCCGACCGCTCCGGGTCGTCGGCGAACAGCCGCGCCGCCGTGCCCGGCGACTCCAGATAGGACTCGACCGCCCGTCGGTACAGCTGCCCGATCGCTGCCCGCTGGTCGGCGTCCGCGACCACGATCCAGTGCCAGGACTGCCGGTTGCTACCCGACGGCGCCTGCAACGCGATCTCCAGGCATTCGCGGACCAGCTCCAGCGGCACCGGTCGGGTGAGGTCCAGTCGCTTGCGCACGGAGCGCGTCGTCGTGAGCATCTCGTCGGCGGTGAGCGGGAGATCGGCCACGGCGACCATCCTGACACGCCGGACTCTGAGCACAATGGCTCAGGCCACCGGGGCCGCACACCGGCGATGATCACCGCATGAGCGAGCAGACCATGACCGCGCCACCCGCCGAGCGCCTCACGCACGCGGCGCAGGGGCTGGTCGAGGACGGTACGTTGACGCCGCGGCAGGCCGCGCAGGTGGTGGAGCGGCTGCGGCCGTTGGTCCCCGGCCCGGCCGCGCCGGCGAAGGCCAAGGGCCCGCTGGTGGAGTTCGCCGGCTACCTGGGCGGCGCGCTGTTCCTAGGCGGCATTTCGCTGATCGTGGTTCCTACCTGGGACGGGCTGGCGTACCCGGCCCGGCTCGGTCTCGCGGCCGCGGTCACGGTGATCCTTGTCGCGGCGGCCGTCCTCATCGGGCGGCCCTGGCCGCGCGCTGAGGAACCGCCCGCCGCGCAGGCCCGGCTCGCCTCGACCCTGGGTGCGCTGGCCGCCGGTGCCGCGGCGACCACTGCGGCCGTGTTGGCCCCCGATGACCTCGAGCTCCTGATCGGATCGGTCGTCGGGCTGGCGGTCGCCGCCGGCGGGTACGTCGCACTGCGTGGGGTGCCGGTGCTGGTCGCCGGCGGCGTGGCGTCCGTGCTCGGGCTGGGTGCCGCACTCGACCAGGCGGGCGTCAGTGAGCAGGGGGCGTTGGCGACGGCGTTCGCGCTGCTCGGCGCCGGCTGGCTGGGGCTGGGCGTCGCCGGACTGGTCCGCGAGCGCGGAGTCGCCGGGTTGCTCGGCGGCCTGATCGGGCTCGGCGCCGGGGAGGCGGCCTCAGTGGACAGTGACGCCACGGCGCTGTACGGGCTGGCGCTGGGCGTGCTGTTCATGGCCGCGGGCTTCGGCGGGTACCTGGCAACCCGACGGTGGCCGCTGCTGGTCCCGGCCGTGCTCACCGCGTTGATCGTGCCACCGAGCGCGCTGGCGAACGTGCTGGAGAGTGGGCTGGCGGCCGGGGCCGCGGTGGCCGCGGTGGGCGCGGCGATCCTGGCCGCCGGTGGCGTCGCGCTCCTCACCCGCCGTACGGCCCCTCCGCGGTAACTCCGTAGTGCCGCGTCGCTGCCTCCCGTACGGTGGCGATGATGCTGACAGCGGTGACGCCGGTGCTGCCGGCGGAGGCGGAGGTGTGATGGCTCGCCACGAGGTGATGATCCCCGCTCCGGCTCGCGGAGACGCCCGGCGCTGACACCCGGCGCGCTCCTCGACTCGAAGCGGTCCTGACAGGCGGTCGGCTCGACCCGCCGCCTGGTCGGTGCGCGGTGCCCCGTGGGCAGCCGCGTAGGGCATTCGTCTCTCGAGGAGTTCCGTTGTCGCCCCTTCGTGTCCGGACCCGACTCGGCCCGGAGTTCTCCAAACTGTGGTCTGCCTCCGCCGTCTCCAACGTCGGTGACGGCGTCACCCTCGCGGCCGGCCCCCTCCTGGTCGCCTCGCTCACCGACGACCCCGCGCTGGTGGCCGGCGCGGTCTTCGTCCAGCAGTTGCCGTGGCTGCTCTTCGCCCTGCTCAGCGGCGTGGTTGTGGACCGGTGGGACCGTCGCCGGTTGATCGTCGCGGTCAATGTGGCGCGGGCCGCCGTGCTGGCCACGCTCGCAGTCGCGGTCGCCGCGAACGCGGCCAACGTCCCGCTGCTGTACGTGGTGTTCTTCCTGCTCGGCGCAGGGGAGACGCTCGCGGACAGCGCCTCCGCGGCGCTGCTGCCGAGCGTCGTACCGCCGGAGTTGCTGCCCCGGGCCAACGGTCGTCTGATGGCGGTGTTCTACGCAGGGAACCAGTTCGTGGCGCCGCCGGTCGGTGCGTGGCTCTTCGTCAGCTCGGCGGCGCTGCCGTTCGGGTTCGACGCGGCGACGTTCGCGGCCGCGGCACTGATCCTCCGGTGGCTGCGCCCGGTGGCCGGGCCGCCGCGGAGCCGGCCGGTCCGCCGGTCGCTCCGGGCCGACCTGGCCGACGGTTTGCGGTGGCTCTGGCTGCACCCCGCGCTCCGGATGCTGACGTGGTGCCTCGCGCTGATGAACGTCACATTCATGGCGGCGTTCGCCGCATACGTCCTCTACGTGCGCGACCGGCTGGGGGCCGGGCCGGTCGCCTTCGGAGCGCTGATCACGGCCGGCGCCGTTGGCGGGCTGGCCGGCACCCTGCTGGCCGGCCGGGCGGAGGCCGCGCTCGGCGCCGCGACCCTGCTCCGGGCGGGCCTGGTCATCGAGACCGCGACCCACCTGGTGCTGGCGGTGACCCGGTCAGCCTGGGTCGCCGGTGTGACGCTGGCGCTCTTCGGCGCGCACGCGGCTGTGTGGGGGGTGGTGGCGCTGTCGGTCCGCCAGCGGGTGGTGCCTGACCGGCTGCGCGGCCGGGTCAACAGCGTCTACCAGCTCGGCAGCGTGGGCGGAGCGGCGGTGGGGGCGCTGCTCGGCGGGCTGGTGGCCAGGCACGGTGGGTTGGCCGCGCCGTACTGGTTGGCGTTCGCAGGAATGCTGCTGCTCACCGTGGTCGCCTGGCCGCGTTTCACGCCGGCGGCCTTCGCGACGCCGGACGCACGGTGAGCACCGCGGCGGGCCGGCGCCGCCTAGAGTTCGTTGCATGAGCAACCTCGAACGCCATCCGCAGGAGGCGGTGTGCGGCGGGCGGGCCGCGGTGGCGGTGGAGCCGGTCCGCGAGCTGCTCGCCGGCGCCGAGGTGACGCTCGGCCCGCGCGGCAACCGGGTGGTCCGGACCCTGCCCAACCGGGACCGCCGGATGGTCGGCGCGTGGTGCTTCGCCGACCACTACGGGCCCGAGGACCTCACCGCCCACCCGGACGCGCGGATGCGGGTGCCGCCCCACCCGCACATCGGGCTGCAGACGGTGAGCTGGCTGGTCGCCGGCGAGGTGCTGCACCGGGACAGCCTCGGCAACACGCAGCCGATCGAGCCGGGCCAGCTCAACCTGATGACCGCCGGCCGGGGCATCGCCCACGCCGAGGAGTCGCCGCCAGACCCCCCGCCGACCCTGCACGGCGTCCAGCTCTGGGTTGCGCTGCCCCACGCCGCACGGGCGGTCGATCCACACTTCGAGCACCATGCGGCGCTGCCGGTCCTCACCGACCGCGGCGTCACCGTCACCGTCCTGATGGGGGAGTTGGACGGCGCGGCCTCGCCGGCGGGCGTCTACACCCAGCTGGTCGGCGCCGAGGCGACCCTGGACGCCGGCGCGGACACCCGGCTGCCGCTCCGCCCGGATTTCGAGTACGCCGCGCTGGCGCTCTCCGGCGCGGTCGAGGTGGACGGCGTTCCGCTCCCGCCCGGCCCGCTGCTGTACCTCGGCTCCGGCCGCTCCGACCTCGCGCTGCGGGCCGATCGCCCAGGCCGGGTGCTGCTGCTCGGCGGCGAGCCGTTCGACGAGCGGATCGTCATGTGGTGGAACTTCGTCGAGCGGGACCACGAGGAGATCGTCGCCGCCCGCGACGCGTGGATGGGCGGCTCGCGGTTCGGCGCCGTGCGGGGCTACGACGGGGCGCCGTTGCCCGCGCCGCCGATGCCCACTGTCCGGCTCAGACCCCGCGGCCGGCACCGCTGAGCCGCCGCCCTCACGAGGAGGAGTCACCATGCCACAGCCACAGGGAGCCGAGCTGGACGCCATCCGGGAGCGCCGGGCCCAGCTCAGGGGGAAATACCTGCGCGAGCCGGCCCAGCGCGCCGCCACCCCCGGCCGCGGGATCCACCACGCGGCGCTGATCTGCAAGGACGTCGAGGAGACGATCCGCTTCTACCAGGACCAGCTCGGCTTCCCGCTGGTGGAGCTGGTGGAGAACCGGGACTACGCCGGGTCGAGCCACTTCTTCTTCGATGTCGGCAACCGCAACCTGCTCGGCTTCTTCGACTTCCCGGGGCACGACCATCCGCCGTTCTCCGAGACGATCGGCGGCGTCCAGCACATCGCCATCTCGGTCGGTGCGGAGCAGTTCGCCAAAGCCAAGGCCGAGCTGGACGCCGCGGGCATCGAGTACCTCGGGCCGGACCGTGGCGTGGAGGACAGCATGTACCTGCGTGACCCGAACGGCGTCGGCATCGAGCTGTACCGGGAGACGCTCGGCATCTTCGAGGGCGAGCGCCTCCTCGACCAGTGAGCCCGCCGGCCGCGAAGTCAGCAGGCGTCCTCGTCGTCCAACCGGGCGTCGACCTGCTCGGCGATGGCCCCCAGCGCCGCCACCTGCTCGGTGCTCAGCGCGTCGAACACCAGCCGGCGGACGGTCGCCACATGCCGGGGCGCCGCCGCCTCGATCGCGGCGCGCCCGGCCGGGGTGAGGACGACGAACGCGCCGCGCCGGTCGTCCGCGCACTCCTCCCGCACCACCAGCCCGCGCTTCTGCATCCGGGCCACCTGATGCGAGGTGCGGCTCTGCTCCCACTCCAGTTGCCTCGCCAGCTCCAGCACCCGGACCCGCCCGTCGGGGACATCGGTGAGGTGGACCAGGACGTCGAAGTCGGCGAGTGACAGCTCGGAGTCCGCCTGGAGCTGGCGGTTGAGCTGGGCGCTGAGCCGGCCCTGCATGCGCAGGTAGCCGCGCCAGGCGCGCTGCTCGGTCTCGTCGAGCCATCGGGTGCCGGACATGGTCCCAGTGTAGCGGAATAGATGACGCATCATGTAGGTTCCACGGCACGTGCATGACACATCATCTAGATTCCGCGAGGAGCACGCCATGACCACCCCCACCGCCCTCACCGAGCTGACCGGCCAGTACACCCTCGACCCCGCGCACACCCGGATCGGGTTCGTCGCGCGGCACGCGATGGTGACCAAGGTGCGGGGCGCCTTCAACGAGTTCGAGGGCACCGCGCAGCTCGACGGCGACGACCCGAGCAAGTCGTCGGTAACCGTCACGATCAAGGCCGACAGCATCGACACCCGCAACGAGCAGCGCGACGCCCACCTGCGGAGCAACGACTTCCTGGAGATGGAGACGTTCCCGGAGATCACCTTCGTCTCCACCGCGGCCCAGCAGCTCGACGAGAGCACTTTCCGCCTCACCGGTGACCTGACGATCAAGGGCGTCACCAAGCCGGTGACCATCGACGTCGACTACGAGGGCGCCGCCAAGGACCCGTTCGGCAACCTGCGCCTGGGCTTCGAGGGCTCGGTCACCATCAGCCGCAAGGATTACGGCATCACGTGGAACGCCACGCTGGAGACCGGCGGCGTGCTGGTCAGCGACAAGGTCGTGCTGGAGTTCGAGGTCTCAGCGGTCAAGGTCGTCTGAGCCACTCTTCGATCGCGTCCTGCCACGACTGGAGGAACGCCGGGTAGTTCGCGGCGAACTCCTCCAGTTGGGGCGTGACAGCGGGGCCGAGCGGGGTGAGGTCGTAGCGGACCGTCACCTCGCTCCCGTTGTCCGCCTCGGCCAGCAGCACTGTCACAAGGCCGGCCCGGGCGCCGGGAGTGACTCGCGCGTAGGCGATCCGATGCGGACGGTCCCGCTCGGTCACCACCCAGGTGGTGCGGTCGCCGTGCGCGTCGGTCTCGAAGACTGTGCCCGGCTCGGTGTCATCCTCTGTGGACACCGGGAAGCGCGGCTGCCAACCCGCCACCCAGTCCTCCTCCCCGCGCGCGGTGAAGAGGCGGAACGCCTCCGCCGGCGGGAGCGGGACCTGGAGAGAGCCGACGAGCTCGTACCGAGCAGTCACGGATTAACACTATCGGTGGGCGCGCGCGCCCGTACGGTGAGGGCAGCGGCCAGCGATACCTTGGTGACGCGGCGCGCGGGCGGAGACCGGGGAGACCCGCTCTGACCCGCGGGTTGCTCAGTTGAGCGGGGGGCGATGCGCGTGGACGAGTGGGGGATCGTGCGCCGCCGGATGCACAGCGTCCGGCTCGGCGCCGAGCCCCTGACTGCGCCCGAGGACGTGGTGGGATGGTTCGGCGCCGTCCAGTCGCAGGACTACGGGCCGGCGAAGTGGTCGCTCGGGCAGCGCTGCGCCGGCGTGACCGATCCGGCGGTCGACCGGGCGTTCGCGGACGGCACGATCCTGCGGACCCACGTGCTCCGGCCGACCTGGCACTTCGTGCTCCCGGCGGACATCCGCTGGATGCTGGAGTTGACCGCGCCCCGGGTCCACCAGCTCAACGCGCACTACTACCGGCAGCTGGGGCTGGATGCCGCGCTGCTGGAGAGGTCCACGAGAGTGCTGGTCGACGCGTTGAGCGGCTCCCAGCAGCGCACCCGCAAGGAGCTGCGGGCGATCCTCGCCGAGGCCGGCATCACCACGGACGGGCCCCAGCTCGGGTACATCCTGATGAACGCGGAGCTGAACGGCGTTGTCTGCAGCGGCGCGCTGCGCGGCAGGCAGCACACCTACGCGCTGCTCGACGAACGGGCGCCGCACGCGCGCGGCCTGCCCCGGGAAGAGGCGTTGGCGGAGGTGGCCGTCCGCTTCTTCACCAGTCATGGCCCGGCCACCGCGAAGGATTTGCGGTGGTGGGCCAGCCTCACGCTGGCCGAGATCAGGGAGGGCCTGGAGCTGGCCGGTTCCCGGCTGGAGCGCGAGCTGGTCGATGGCGTCGAGTACTGGTCCGCCCCGCTGGAGCCAGGCCCGGCTGCTCCGTCCCAAGTCCGGCACACCCCGACCGTGCACCTGCTACAGGGCTACGACGAGTACGTCGTCGCCTTCAGCGAGAGCAGGCACCTGATCAACCTGGCCGGCGCCGCCCGGACGCTGGCGCCGGACACGCTTCTCACCAACGGCGTCCTCCTCCTCGACGGCCAGCTGGCCGGGCACTGGAAGCGGACGCCGAGCCGCGGCGCGGTGCTGATCGAGGCCTCGCTCTACGCCCCGCTCGACGACGCCCAGAGCAGGGCGCTGGGCGCCGAGGCAGACCGGCACGGCGCCTTCCTCGACGCCACTGCCTCGGTCGTCACCACCCTCCTCTGACCCGGCCGACAACTCGCAGTCACGCTGAGGCGTCGAGCCGCTTCGTGCGGTCTAATGACGATCAGGGCACCGACCGCGGAAGGGGGTCATCATGGCCCACCAGACCGACACCAAGCAGCAACCTGTCCGGCTCACCAAGAAGGAGTACCTGCGCGAGCTGGCTCGCCTGCAGACCGAGCTGGTCACCATGCAGGAGTGGGTACGCGACACCGGCACCCGGGTGGTCGTCCTGTTCGAGGGCAGGGACACCGCAGGTAAGGGCGGCACGATCAAGCGGATCACCTACCGGATGAATCCACGCTTCTGCCGGGTCGTGGCGCTGCCCGCGCCGACTGAGCGCGAGCGGACCCAGTGGTACTTCCAGCGCTACATCAGTCACCTGCCCGCGGCCGGTGAGATCGCCCTGTTCGACCGGTCCTGGTACAACCGCGCCGGCGTCGAGCGGGTGATGGGCTTCTGCACGCCCGAGCAGTACGACTACTTCATGCGCACCTGCCCGCTGATCGAGCGCGCACTGGTCGAGGAGGGGATCGTACTGGTCAAGTACTGGCTCAGCCTCTCCGACGAGGAGCAGCGCAAGCGGTTCCAGGAAAGGCTGGCCGACCCGGCCAAGCGGTGGAAGCTCAGCCCGATGGACCTGGAGGCGCAGGCGCACTGGGTGGACTACGCCGAGGCCAAGGACCAGATGTTCGCCTACACCGACACCAAGCACTCACCCTGGTACGTGGTGGAGTCCGACGACAAGCGGACCTCGCGGCTGAACCTCATCGCCCACCTGCTCTCGATGCTGCCGTACGAGCCGGTGCCCTCGCCGGAGATCACCCTGCCGCCGCGGCAGCAGCGGGCGTACGCGCGGCCGCCGCTGGAGACCCAGACGTTCGTGCCGAACCGCTACGTCGTCGAGTAGACCCGCGTTGGGAACAGGGGCGCTGACCACGCCGCGCGTGCTGACGGCGGTGGAGGACGCGCTGGCTTAGTCGTTCACCGCGGGGATGTTCTGCAGGCGTACCTGGCCGAGGGCGACGAGCTTGTCGTCCTGGGGCCGACGGATCTCGACCCGCCAGAGCTGCTGCGTGCGGCCCTGTTGGATCGGGACGGCAACGACGCTCAGCCGGCCGGTTCGGTGCGGTCGCACGAAGTCGGTGACATTCGCGACTCCCACCGCTTGCTGGCCTTGGTCCTTGACGCTCTCGTAGGCGCCGGTCGTCGCGAACGTCTCGATCGCCGTTGTGAAGAGACCCCCATGCACGACACCCCAGGGCTGGTGATGTCGTTCGTCGGCGGCCACCGAACCGCTGACCTTGGTCCCCGTGACCTCGTCGAACTCGATCTCAAGCAGGTCCATCAGGTCGCTCGGTGTCGTGAGGTTGGCCATCGCACGCTCCTTGTTGTTGGTGTGCTTGGAGGGTCGAGTCTCAGCCGGCCAGCCGGTTGAGCTTGCGGATCTGCTTGTCGAAGGCCCGGGAGGGGACGATGCGGCGCAGCGTGCTGACGCGTCCGGCGGTCGAGCCGGCGGTGTAGCGCAGTTTCGGTTTCGGGTCGCTGGCCGCCGCGACGATCACCTTGGCGACGATGGCCGGATCGTCGCCGTCCTTCATCGCCGCCGCCATCACGTCGTCGAAGATGTGCCGTTGCTGCGCGTAGACCGGCAGAGGGGTGTCGGCCTGCACGCTGTTCCCCTCGAACCCGGTGTTGGTGTAGGCGGGCTCGACGAGCAGCACCCGGACGCCGTGCTCGCGGACCTCATGGTCCAGGGACTCGGAGTAGCCCTCGATCGCGTGCTTGGACGCTACATAGACGGCCATGTAGGGCTGGGGGACCAACCCGAGCACGGACGAGATGTTGATGATGCGCCCGCCGCCCTGGGCGCGCATGTGCGGCAGGACGGCCTTCGTCATGCGGATGAGGCCGAACACGTTGACGTCGAAGACGCCCTGCGCCTGGGCGACGGAACTCTCCTCGGCGGCGCCCGCCGTGCCGACACCGGCGTTGTTGATCAAGACGTCGATTCGCCCGAACCGTTCGATCACCTGCTGGACCACCGTGGCGACCGACTCGTCGCTGGTCACGTCGAGGTCGAGGAACGTCACACCGTTGCGAGGGGTGACTCTCGATGCGTTCCGACTGGTTCCGACCACCTCGAACCCCGCTTCGACGAGCGCGAGAGAGGTTGCCTTGCCGATACCAGAGGACCCACCCGTCACGAGCGCCACCGGCCGAACTGTCGTCATCATGAACTCCTGAACCTATTGGATTACGATCGTACTACCATATGATGAGAGCCGACCCGGGGGCAAGCCGGCATCCCAAGATTTGGATTATGATCGTACTACCATGGAGTGAGAGTCGGCGGGGGACAAGCGGTGCGGCGGGTGGAGGAGCGTGTGGCGCGGTACGGGAAAGAGCACAAGCAGGCGACGAAGCGGCGGATCATCGAGACGGCCAGCCGTCGGTTCAAGCGAGACGGCATCGACGGCTCGGGGATCGCCACGCTCATGGCGGACGCGGGGCTGACCAACGGCGCCTTACGCGCACTTCGCATCCAAGGAAGACCTCGTCGCCACCGCCGTCGCCGACCAGCTACGCGAACAGCGCGCGAGCTTCAGTGCGCAGGCGCCTGACCGCGCCGGAGTTGAGCAGTTCGTGCGTGGATACCTTTCGGCCGCGCACCGCGACAATCCCGAGAATGGCTGCCCTTCCGCCGCCCTGCTCGACGAGATCGGGCGCTGCACGGACGCCACCAAACGGGCATACACCGACGGCGCGCTGGCTTACATCGACGACATCGCCGCCCGCCTGTCGCCGGACGATCCGCAGTCGGCACGCGTGAAGACACTCAGCGTCTTCGCCATGATGGTCGGGACGCTGCAGCTCTCCCGCGCCCTGGCCGACCGACAGCTCGCCGATGAGGTCCTCGAGCAGGGCATCCAGAACGCCCTCACGCTGTTGGGCGCCGAGCATCAGAGCTGACGCGCAGCCCGGCGTCTCGAAGCATGAATCAGTTCGGCGCTGCGGCGCGCGGTCACGGGAAGGGTGCGTCGCCGGAGGCTGCATCATCCACGACGGGCAAACCCAGGTGCCGTTGCGGTACTAGGTCGCGGCGCGCCGGCGGCGGTAGCCGCGGACCTTGTCCCGGTTGCCGCACCGCTCCATCGAGCACCACCGCCGGTTGCCGGGCCGCGAGGTGTCCAGGAAGACCAGGTAGCAGTCGCTCGCCGAGCACTCCCGGACGCGCCCGGCGAGCCTGCCGCCGAGCAGCTCGATCGCTTCCCGAGCGGCCGCGCCGAGCACCTGGCCGCCGGTGACCGGCCCGGCCCACGCCAGCTCGCCGGTGGCGGGCTCGATCCGGGGCCGGGGCGGCGGGCCGGCGGCCGCGTTGAGGCGCTCCAGGTCGTCGGCGGCCGGCTGCTGGCCGTGGGTGACCGCCCGCACCGCCGACCAGAGGGTGTCCCGGAACTGCTTGACCTGGCGCAGCTCGCCGGGTCGGATCCGGAGCGCGTCGACGGTGAGCGGCGCCGTGGCGGTGAGCCGGGAGTCGACCAGCCAGCTCGCGAGGTCGTCGGGGGAGTGCAGGATCTCGTACCTCCCGAGCCAGCCCGGACCGCCGGTGAGCAGCAGTTCGAGGCAGAAGCTGCCGGGGTCGAAGCGGTAGCGCTCACCCTCGGTGCCGGTCAAGGTCCTTACGCCGGCGGCCATGTAACCACTATAGTCGGTTTTCACACACCTGTTATACCGGTTACGGAGGGGGAGACCATGGACGTCGAGAAGGACCTGCTGGCGCTGGAGGAGGGGCTCTGGCGGGCCAACCGCGAGGGCGACGGCGCGTTCTACGACCGGGTGCTGC
>Ga0126306_10001924_pt1 | contig 11418 bp, 13 predicted proteins | sample Plot27_FD_92592 | JGI IMG/M metagenome (GOLD analysis project Ga0126306, IMG submission 92592) | Serpentine soil microbial communities from UC McLaughlin Reserve, CA, USA - Plot27 | ecosystem: Environmental > Terrestrial > Soil > Grasslands | place: USA: UC McLaughlin Reserve, Lake County...
GAGCATGCGCGCCATCGACCCCACCGCGCCCAGCGCCCTCACCAGCCGCTCCCATTGGAGGTTGGCCATGATCAGGTAGAAGCCCTTGTTCTCCTCTCCAAGCAGGTTCTCGTCGGGCACGAACACGTCGTCGAACGCCAGCTCCGCCGTATCCGACGCCCGCCAGCCCAGCTTCTCGAGCTTCTTCGAGACCGAGAAGCCCTCCATGCCCCGCTCGATCACGAGGAAGGACAGCCCGTGGTGGCCGCCGTCCTCCGTGGTCTTCACCGCGGTAACCACGAAGTCCGCGCGCACGCCGTTGGTGATGAAGGTCTTCGACCCGTTGACCACGTAGCCGCCGTCGACCTTGCGGGCGAACGTGCGGATGCCGGCCACGTCGGAGCCCGCCCCAGGCTCGGTGATGCCCAGGGCCGCGATCCGCTCGCCGCGGATGGCAGGGACGAGGAACCTCTGCTTCTGCGCCTCCGTGCCGAACTTCCAGATCGGGGGCGTGGCGATGCCGATGTGGGCGCCGATCCCGGCCGACAGCCCGCCCGAGCCGGCGCCGGGGAGCTCCTCGGCGAGCACCGCGTCGTGCACATGGTCGCCACCCTCGCCGCCGTACCGCTCCGGGTACTTGAGGCCGAGGTAGCCGAGCTCCGCCATGCGGGTGAAGACGTCGTTGGGGAACCATTCCGCGTCCTCCCACTCGGCCACATGGGGCCGGAGCTCCGTCGCGACGAAGCGGCGGATCGACTCGCGCAGCTGCTCGTGCTCGTCGGTGAACGGCGGGAACGGGCGCCGGGCGGTGGCGGGCGGCAGGCCCTTGGCCGCGAGGCTCATGTGCCGAGTGTGGAGGCGAGGGTGTCTCGGTGGGTCGGCGCCGCGCTCTGCTGGGCGGCGCGGCCCGCATCCGTGACGCAGGCCCAGATGCCCCGGCGGTCGTGATCGCAGATAGAGCGACCCACGAGACCCGTCTCCTCCAGGCGTCCGACGAGCCGTGACAGGGCACTCTGGCTCAGGTGGATCTCCTCCGCCAGCTCCTGCATGCGGCACTTGCCGTCCTCGGACTCCGTCAAGCGCTCGAGCACCTCGTACTCCGTCAACGACAGCTCGTGCCGCTCCTGCAGCGCGTGCTCCAACGCCTCGCTGACCCTGGCGTGCTGGGCCATCAGGTCGCGCCACGCGACGCGGAGGTCTGGGTTTGCAGCGGGCGTCACGAGGGCCAATCTTAGCCTCGCGGTAATGACCCGAGCAACTCTTGCGTGAACAATGCTTGCGTGTGCATATAATCCCCCCCACGTCCCCGAACTCGAGGAACCGACGTGAGCCAAACCGCCACCCTTCCCCGACAGACCAGCCGCTTGGACGCCCGCGCATGGGGCGCCCTACTCGTTCTCTGCGGCGCGATCTTCCTCGACGGCCTCGACGTCTCGATGGTTGGAGTGGCCCTGCCGAGCATCCGGGCGGACCTGGGCCTCTCGACCGCTTCCCTCCAGTGGATCGTGAGCGCCTACGTGCTCGGCTACGGCGGCCTGCTGCTGCTGGGCGGGCGCGTGGCAGACCTGCTCGGCCGCCGGCGCGTGTTCATCTGGGCGCTCGCCGTGTTCCTGGTGGCCTCGGCGCTCGGCGGCGTCGTCGACGACGGCCCGCTGCTGATCGCGACCAGGTTCATCAAGGGAGTCGCCGCCGCCTTCACCGCGCCGGCCGGGCTGTCGATCATCACCACCACCTTCGCCGAGGGGCCCGCCCGCAACCGCGCGCTCAGCATCTACACCGCAACGGGGGCGAGCGGGTGGTCCCTCGGATTGATCCTCGGAGGTGCCCTCACCGAGGTCGGCTGGCGCTGGACGTTCTTCCTGCCCGTGCCGATCGCCCTGGCCATCCTCATCGCCGCCCCGCGCTTCCTCGGCCGCGACGAGCCGTCCGAGCGTCGCCTGCGCGGCGTGCGCGAGTTCGACATCGCCGGTGCCGTCACGGTGACGGCCGCGATGCTGGGGTTCGTCTACACGGTCGTCTCGGCGCCCGACGTGGGCTGGGGATCCGCTCGAACCCTGCTCTCAATCGTGGGCGTGGCGGCGCTGCTGGCGATCTTCGTCGCAATCGAGCAGCGAAGCGCAAGCCCACTCGTGCGTCTGGGCATCCTCCGCTCCGCGTCGCTGCGGCGTGCGAATCTCGGCGCGATGGCGGTGATCGGGGGCTGGTTCGGAGTCCAGTTCATCGCCACGCTCTACATGCAGCAGCTGCGCGGGTGGTCCCCGCTCGAGACCGCCCTTGCGTTCCTGCCGGGCGGGCTGATCGTGGCGTTCGGCGCGCCTCAGGCGGGCAAGATCGTCGATCGCTTCGGCACCACGGGTCCGATCGCGGCCGGGATGCTCTCGTTCCTCGTCGGGTACGTGCTGTTCCTCGGCCTCGACATCGACTCGCCCTACGCGGCGGCGATCCTGCCGACGATCGTGCTCGCCGGATTCGGGTTCATGCTCGCCTACGGCCCGCTCAACGTGGCCGCCACGAACGGCGTGGCGGACGACGAGCAGGGCCTCGCCTCCGGGCTCGTGAACACCTCGTTCCAGGTCGGGGGCGCGGTGGCCCTGGCCGTCGTGACGGCGGTGATCAACGCATCCGCGGTGAACTCGGATGCTCCGGCCGGGAGCGCCTCGGCGCAGCTCGACGGCTACGAAAGCGGTCTGATCGTGGCCGTGGTGATCGCACTGCTCGGGCTCCTGGTCACGCTGTCGGGCCCGGTGCGCCAGCGCTGGCCCGCGCGCCTGGCGCTCGCCCGCGGCGGAGGTGAGTGAGCGGAGGTCTCAGCCCTCCTCGAACACGTCCAGCGGCAAGGCGGCGGAGACCAGCGCGTTCGGAGCGTCCACCAGCTCCGACACACGCAGCTCCGCCGCCACGCTCATCAGCACGTAGGCGGCCTCGCGGTCGAGGCCGCGCTCGGATCCGAGCCAGCCGAGCAGCTCGACCAGCGCCCGCCGGGTGGCGAGGTTCAGGTCGAGGTCGCCCTGCTCCCCGGCGTCGGTGAGAGGGATGCCGGTGGTCGCGAACGCCGCCCGCGGTGGGCGAGGCGGCGCCTCGTAGCAGGGAAAGGTCGGGCGCCACCCGCCGCGACGGAGGGCCACGCGAACGGTGGCCGAGCCGCCGGTCTCCACGCCCGAGATGCACACCTCGCCGTCGCCCTGGGCGAAATGCAGGTCGCCCATCGACAGCAACGCGCCCGGCACGTGCACCGGCAGCCACAGGCGGGCGCCCGGGCCCAGATCGCGGATGTCCATGTTGCCGCCGTTCTCGCGCGGCGGATAGGTGCGCAGGCCGTCCGCGGCCTCCGGCGGCCATGCGAGCTCCGGCGAGGGCGGATGTACGCGCCCGCCCGAATCGCCGAGCGCGGCCTCGCGCCTGCGCGCACGTTCGAACAGTTCGCGCGACGGCGCCACGCCGACCGTGCCCGCGTGGACGCACGCCGGCACGGCGACGCCCGGGACTTGCTCCGAGCGAGCGTGGGAGCCGTCGAGCTCCCAGCGGGCGAGGAAGGGCCGCTCGAAGAGGTCGCCCAGGAAGCCCGAGCCCGGCCAGATCGCGGTCCACCCGAAGTCGTCGGTCTCGTAGCCGAGCACCTCGAGCTCGAGCACGTCCCCCGGCTCGGCGCCCCGGACCTCGAGCGGCCCGGTGAGCGGGTGAGCGATCGAGGGCGTGGTGAGCAGGTCGTCGTGGGTCGACTCGCGCCGGAGCCGGCGGTCGCGCGAGTCGCGCAGCTCGAAGGTCACGGTGTCGCCGGGCTCGACGGACGCGACCGGAGCGAGATCCGGATGCCAGCGGTTGTGACCGTTCGCCGCACCCTCGTGGAGCGGGGTCGAGCGGTCGATCTGGATGCGAAGCGTCACTCGGCTGTCAGAAAAGTGCCCGGTTCCGTCTGTGGGACCGTGGCACAATCGAACGAATTGAATGGGACGAGAACGACGTGGTCGAGCGCATCGGTGCTGAGCTCAATGCGAGGCACGACGAGTGGTATGCCGAGTTCGAGCGGGCGCGTGACGACTCGCGGATTCGCTACGAAGACCTGGTCGCCCGCCACGAGCTACCGATTGAGGAGTTCGACCGGCTGCGCCAAGACCAGCGGTATCGGTTCGACAAGATCGACATGGACATGGAGCACAGCCGCCGCACCAACCGCGAGACGTGCTCGAGATACGGGAAAACACGGAGATGCTCCGCGACATGCGGCATGGCATCCAGGCGAACACCGAGGGCCTACTCCGCGTCCTCGACGCGTTCCGCAGGGGTGACGGCCCGAGCCCCGCCGGCGCCTGAGCCTCGCTACAACCCGTACGAGCGCCCGATCACGTCGAGCATCACCTCGTCGGTGCCCGCGCCGATGCGGTTCAGCCGCATGTCGCGCCAGGCGCGCTCGATCCCGTACTCCTTCATGTAGCCCGCACCGCCGTGGATCTGGAGGCACTCGTCGGTGACCTCACACGCCATGCGGGCGGTGTAGAGCTTGGCCATCGAGATCTCCCGCACCGGGTACTCGCCGTTCTGGAAACGCCACGCGGTCGAGTAGACCATCTGGCGTCCGGCCTCGATCTTGGTGGCCATGTCGGCGAACTTGTGGCGGATCGCCTGGAACTTGCCGATCGGCCGGCCGAAGGCGCTTCGCTCGGTGGCGTACTGGAGCGTGCGGTCGAAGCACTTCTGCGCTCCGGCCACGCAGCCGGCGGCGCCGATCAGCCGCTCGCCCTGGAGCTCCCACATGATGTGGTAGAAGCCCTTGCCCTCCTGGCCGAGCATGGCGTCGCCCGGCACGCGCACGTCCTGGAAGGCGAGCAGCGCGGTGTCGGACGAGTGCATGCCGAGCTTCTCGAGCCGCTTCTCGCGGATCACGCCTGGCGCGTCCATGTCGAGCAGGAACAGCGTGAATCCGTCGTACCCCGCGTCCGGATCGGTCTTCGTGACGAGCACGATGAAGTCGGCGCGGTGCCCGTTCGTGATGTACGTCTTCGAGCCGTTGATGACCCAGTCGTCGCCATCGCGTACGGCGCGGGTCTTGATGCCGGCCACGTCCGACCCGGCGTCGGGCTCGGTGATCCCGAGGCAGGAGATCTTCTCGCCCTTGATGGCCGGCACCAGGTAGCGTTGCTTCTGCTCCTCGGTCCCGAACAGGAACACCGGCGGGGTGGCCATGTCGGTGTGCACCGCCACGCCCATCGAGAGGCCGCCCGAGTTCGCGTGGGTCATCTCCTCTGCGAGGACGAGGTTGCAGTAGTAGTCGCCGCCCTGGCCGCCGTACTCCTCCGGATAGGAGAGCCCGAGGAAGCCGAGCTCGCCCATCCGCCGGAAGACCCAGTCCGGAAAGGTGGTCTCCTCCCATTCCTCGGCGTGCGGCGCCAGCTCCTTCGTCACGAACGCGCGGATCGACTCACGCAACTGGTCGTGCTCGTCGGTGAAGATGAAGTGCTTGCGGTGGGCTGCGAAGTCGGGCTTGAGCAGCGCGTCGGCGGTGGCCATGAGGGCACGCTATCGCGAGATTTCGGAAAAGTAAACAGTGGCACTTCCTACTTTCCACCCGGTCTCCAGCCGTTAGGTTGCGCGCATGAGCGAGCTCGAGTTCGACGTTGTGGTCATCGGTGCGGGGCCCGCCGGCGAGGTCTGTGCCGGCCGGCTGGGAGAGTCCGGATTGAGCGTGGCGATCGTGGAGCGGCACCTGATCGGAGGCGAGTGCTCCTTCTACGCCTGCATGCCGTCCAAGGCGATGCTGCGGCCGGGCGAGCTGCTCGCGGAGGTGCGGCGCATTCCCGGCGTGCGCGAGGCGGTCACGGGCGACCTGGACGTGCCCTCCGTGCTCGAGCGGCGCGACGAGATCGTGCATGGTCTCGACGACTCGAGCATGGACCCGTGGCTCGAGGACCGGGGAGTGTCGATCGTGCGCGAGCGTGGCCGGCTAGTCGGGGAGCGCCGCGTGCTGGCTGGCGACGACGTACTCGTCGCTCGCCGCGCCGTGGTCGTGGCCACGGGCAGCGACCCGCTGATCCCCCCGATCGACGGTCTGCGCGAGGCCGAGCCGTGGACGAACCGCGAGGCCACCACCGCCAAGGAGGTGCCGGAGCGCCTCTTGATCCTCGGCGGCGGGGTGGTGGGCGTGGAGATGGCGCAGGCCTACAGCAGCTTCGGCTGCCAGGTGACCCTGATCGAGGGGGCCGACCGGGTGATCGGTCGCGAGGAGCCGTTCGCCAGCGAGCACGTTGCGCAGGCGCTCCAGGAGCAGGGCGTGGACGTGACGCTCGGCGTCAAGGCCGCCGCGGTGAGAGCGCAGGACGGGGAGGTGGAGCTCGAGCTCGAGTCGGGCGGGCCGGCGCGCGGCGAGGAGCTGCTCGTGGCGATCGGCCGGCGCCTGAACACGAGCGAGCTCGGACTCGAGACCGTGGGCCTCGAGCCCGGCAAGCCGATCGACGTGGACGACTCGATGCGGGCCAACGACTGGCTGTACGCGATCGGCGACGTGAACGGGCGCGCGCTGCTCACGCATATGGGCAAGTACCAGGCCCGGATCGCGGCGGACGCGATCCTGGGCGTGGGAGGTCCCTGCCTGCCGACCACCGCCGACGGCACCCGCTCGCCGCGCGTGATCTTCACCGACCCTCAGGTGGCGGCCGTGGGGTTCACGCTGGCAGCCGCGCAGGAGGCCGGCTTGGGCGTGCGGGCGGTGGACGTGCCAACGCAGGGCAGCGCCGGTGCCAGCTTCTACGGGCGCGACAGCACACGCGGTACCACTCGCCTGGTCGTTGACGAGGATCGTGGGATCGTCGTGGGCGCCACGTTCACCGGCCCGGAGGTTGCGGAGTTCCTGCACGCGGCGACGATCGCGGTGGTGGGTGAGGTTCCGATCGAGCGCCTGGCGCACGCTGTGGCGGCCTTCCCCACCCGCAGCGAGGTCTGGCTCTACCTGCTCGAGCAGCTGGGCGTCGCCGGGCCCTGCCCGTAGGGCAGCTGGCCGCTTACGGAGCCCTTACGCGGGGCGCCGCGGCAAGGGACCGGTGCCACAATCCACAGACACCTCCACGGTCACCGTGCACGCGCGCCGGCTGCGGGCAAGCAGGTCCCGATCGACGAGCTCGTGGAGGAGACGGTCGAGGCGATGAGGGCGCAGGCGGACGTCAAGCGCGTGGTCGTGCAGGCGTCCCTTCCCGAGGGCCTCGGCCCGCTGCGCGCGAACCCCGAGAAGCTCCAGCGCGTGCTCTTCAACCTGATCCAGAACGCGATCCGACACACGCCGGCGGACGGCAGCGTGGTCGTGCGCGCGGTGGCGCACGGCCGGTCGGTCGAGGTCGAGGTCACGGACACCGGCGAGGGGCTGCCGCCGGAGGAGCGGGTGCGCGCGTTCGAGCGCTTCTACCGAGGCGGAACGGAGCGGCGCGGTCGAGCGACGGCACGGGGCTCGGCCTGACGATCTGCCGAGCGATCGTGGCGGCGCACGGCGGCGCGATCTGGTTCGCCGACTCGCCGAGCGGCGCGCGGGTGCGCTTCAGCCTCCCGCGCGCGGGCCGGTAGCCTCAGGTCGCATGGACATCGTCGTCGCAGGAGGCCACGGTCAGGTCGCGCGCAGGCTGCTGGGGCTCCTCGCGGAGCGCGGGGACCGCGCTCGAGGGCTGATCCGCAACCCCGAGCACGCCGCGGACCTGGAGGCGATCGGAGCCGAGCCGGTGCTCTGCGACCTCGAGGGGGAGGAGGACATCGCCCCGTTCGTGGAGGGAGCCGACGCGGTGGTGTTCGCCGCGGGCGCCGGGCCGGGCAGCGGCCCGGCGCGCAAGCAGACCATGGACCTCGGCGGCGCGGTGAAGCTGATCGAGGGGGCCAAGGAGAACGGGACGGCCCGGTACGTGATGGTTAGCTCCATGGGCGCCAACCACCCGGAGCGCTCGTCCGGGCAGATGCGGCCGTACATCGAGGCGAAGGCGGAGGCGGACCGTCGGCTCGCCGAGAGCGGGCTCGACTGGACCATCGTCCGGCCCGGTGGACTCACGGACGAGCCGGGCACCGGGCGCATCCGCGTGGGCACGGACATCGGCTCGGGGCAGGTGCCACGCGACGACGTGGCGGCCACCCTCGTGGCGGTGCTGGACGTCGATGCGACGATCGGGGAGTCGTTCGACCTGCTCTCGGGCGATCAGCCGATCGACGAGGCCGTCCGCACCCTCTGAGGGATCAGTCGGTGCGCACGATCAACACGTCGCACGGCGCGTGATGGGAGACCTTGTTCGGCACGCTCCCGAGCAGTCGCCGCGCGCCGCGCATGCCCCTGCTCCCGAGCACGATCAGGTCCGCGCCCACGTGCTGAGCGACCGCGATGATCCCGTCGCTCGGATCCCCCTTCGGCGCATGCGTCTCGATCGTGACCGCGTGGCCGGCCGCGGACGATGCCTTGCTCAGGACGGCGTCGGCCTTGAAGTCGGAGCCCACGTCGAACTCCCCCTTGTCGCCGCCCACGCGCGCCGGGGCCGGCTCGTAGGCGCTGACCACGTGCAGCGTGGCGCCCCCCTGCTTGGCGAGTTCCGTGGCGCGCTCGAGCGCCCGGTCGGCCGTTTCCGAGCCGTCGGTGCCCACGACGATGGTCTCGTACATCCGCTCCTCCTTTGGCGGGTCGGTGTCCACCGTACCTGAGGATCGCGCCGCCGAGGTCCTGCGCCGGGTGCGCACCATCCCCGAGGGGCGTGTCACCACCTACGGTGACCTGAGCCCGAACGCCCCCCGCTACGCCGGCGCGGTGCTCGCGGCCCTGCACGATGCGGACGTGCCGTGGCACCGCATCGTGCGTGCCGACGGGTCGCTCGCGAAGGGCGAGCGCCAGCGCCGGTTGCTGGAGGACGAGGGCGTGCCGTTCGTGGGCGAGCGGGTGGACATGCGCGAGGCGTGGATGCCGCCGAGCTAGGTCGTCTGGACGATCAGGACGTCGCAGCGCGCGCGGTGGGACACCGTGTTGGGGATGCTGCCGAGCACGCGTCGCTGCATTCCGCGATTGCCCACCACGATCAGGTCGGCGCCGCACTGCTCGGCCACTGCGAGGATCGCGTCGGCCGGGTCGGCGGTGAGCACGTGCTGCTCCACCTCAACGCCGGCGCCGTCGAGGCGCTCGAGCGCGGCCTCCAGTGCCACGTCCGCCTGGAAGTCCGGCTGCGCCGATCGCGAGCCGCGTCCGGACACGGGGGTGGGCGCCGGCTCGTTCGCGCTGACCACGTGCACGCGCGCTCCGACGACCCGCCCGAGCTCCACCGCCTTGGCAAAGGCGACCTCCGCGGTGTCGGACCAGTTGGTCCCGACGACGATCGTCCTGAACATGGCCGCGCTCTCCTCCGTAGTAGAAATCGCCAGGTGCCCTACGACACGATTCTCTACGACGTTCGCAATGACGGCGTGGCGACGGTCACCCTGAACACGCCGGACAACCGAAACGCATTGTCGAATCAGCTGCTCGGCGAGCTCACCGACGCGTTCGAATCGGCCCGGGACGACGAGGGCGTGCGCTGCGTGGTGCTGACCTCGTCGCACGAGAAGGTGTTCTCAGCCGGAGCGTCGCTCGACCAGTTCGCCGCGGACGTCCCGCTCGTGCACAAGCACTTCGGCACCGAGCGCTTCCCGCGACTGTTCCGCACGATCATGGGGCTCGGCAAGCCCACGATCTGCGCGGCCAACGGGCACGTGCTTGCCGGAGCGCTCGGCCTGGCGCTCTGCTGCGACCTCATCGTGGCCAAGGACACGGCCGGCTTCGGCACCCCTGAGATCAACGTCGGGGTCTTTCCCTTCATGATCATGGCCCTGATCTATCGCAACGTTCCCCGCAAGAAGACGAACGAGCTGCTGCTGCTGGGCGACCGGCTCACCGCCGAGCAGGCGCGCGAGGCCGGGATCGTCAACCGCGTGGTTCCCGCCGAGCGCTTCGACGAGGCGGTGGACGAGTGGGCCACGAAGCTCGCCGGCAAGTCACCGGTGCTGATGAAGCTCGGCAAGGACGCCATGTACCGCCAGCTCGATATGCCGTTCGAGGACGCCCTCGACTTCCTGCGCTCCCAGCTCTCGCTCGCGCTCGCGACCGAGGACATCCAGGAGGGCGTGAAGGCGTTCTTCGAGAAGCGCGAGCCGAACTGGAGCGGCCGATGAGCGTCGCCCTGGTCGCCCTCGAGTGCCGCACCTCCGACAGGACGCCCGAAGCTGTGCGGGGAGTGCAGACGCTGGTACCGCTGATCGGCAAGCGCCTAGGGGTGGAGCCGCGCTCGATCGGCTCCCCCGGCGAGGCCCGCGTCGCGCGGTTCGACGACGACCTGCGCGACTCGCGCGGGTGCATCCTCGAGGCCGGTGGTCAGGTGGATGACGCGCTCTCCGGCGATCGGGTGCCCGTGCTCGCGGCCGGCGACTGCTCGATTGCGCTGACCACCCTGCCGGTCGCGCTGCGCCACCGACCTGACGCGAAGGTGCTCTGGCTGGATGCCCACGGCGACTACAACACGCCCGCGACCACCGAGAGCGGTTTCCTCGGCGGCATGTGCCTGGGCGGCGCCTGTGGCGAGTGGGAGCACGGACTGGCCGATCCAATCCCCGCGGACAGCGTGGTGCTCGCAGGCGTGCGCGACCTGGACGATGGCGAGCGCGAACTGCTCGAGGGCAGCGCCGCGACCGTGATCGGGGCGAGCGTGGTGGAGACGCTCGTGGCCGTCAAGAACGCACTCGACGGGGTCCCCGTCTACGTGCACCTCGACCTCGACGTGCTCGACCCGGAGGAGTTCCCTGCCCAGTTCCCGGCACCGGGCGGGCTGTCCTCGGACAAGCTCTACGACCTGATGGAGGCGGTGGCCGAGGATTCCGAGCTGGTGGGCCTCGAGGTCACGGCCTTCGAGGCGCCGCAGGACGACGACGAGCTCGCCGACGCGGCCGAGACCGCGATGCGAGTACTCGACCCGCTGCTTGACCGCATTGCCTTCCTTGCGGCAAAGTAAGAAGTAGTACTTCCTACTTATGGCAACCACCGACCGCGCCGCAGCGGACACCCTCGTCGCTCGCCCCTCGCTTCGCTCGCTGGTCGACGACCTGCACGAGCGCCGCGAGCAGGCGAAGCTCGGCGGAGGCGCGGAGCGGATCGCGCGCCAGCACGAGCAGAACAAGCTCACCGCGCGCGAGCGCCTCGCGCTGCTGATCGACCCGGACACGTTCGTGGAGCTGGGGATCCACGGGCGCCCGCACTTCTCCCAGCGGGCGATGGAGGGCAGGGAGGCTCCCGCCGACGGCGTGATCACCGGCTACGGCAAGGTCGACGGCCGGCTCGTGGCCGTGGCCGCCTACGACTTCACGGTGATGGCCGGGTCGATGGGCATGACCGGCGAGCTGAAGGTCGGCCGGCTGCGGGAGATGGCGCTGCAGAAGCGGATGCCGTTCATCTGGCTGCTCGACTCGGCC
>Ga0126306_10001925_pt1 | contig 11418 bp, 11 predicted proteins | sample Plot27_FD_92592 | JGI IMG/M metagenome (GOLD analysis project Ga0126306, IMG submission 92592) | Serpentine soil microbial communities from UC McLaughlin Reserve, CA, USA - Plot27 | ecosystem: Environmental > Terrestrial > Soil > Grasslands | place: USA: UC McLaughlin Reserve, Lake County...
AGCCGGGTCCCGGCCGGGTTGACGGCGAAGCGGTACACCTCGACCGGCCCGGCGTTGTCGGTGACGCTGCCGCTGATCGAGAGGTTGAGGTAGCCGGTGTTGGCCCCGGTGGCCGGGTTGACGGCCCGCAGCTTCCCGGGGAAGGTGCCGCCGGCGATCAGGCGCCCGCCGACCAGGGCGAGCTCGGTGACCTTGCCGGAGGCGAAGTTCGCGTTGAAGGCGCTGTCGACGGCTCCGGTGGCCGGGTTGAGCTTGGCCACCCCGCGCCGGGCCACGCCGTTGACGGTGGTGAAGGTCCCGCCGATCCACAGGGAGGCGCCGTTGCTGGCCATCGCCCAGACCTCGCCGTTGACGCTGGGCGCGAACGAGGTGCTGATCACGCCGGTGGTGGCGTTGAAGGCGACGATGTTGCTGCGCGAGAAGGTCCCCCCCGGGCTCACGCCGGCCGGGGTGCTGACCGAGCTGAAGGCCCCGCCGGCGTACATGGTCCCGCCGACCTGGGTGAACTTGTACACGGCGCCACTGGCCACGTTCGGCGTGAAGTTGGCCGGGTTGGTGCTGACCACGGTGCCGAGCGCGATCGATGCCGAGGCGATGGTCGGGACGGCGGCCACGACCATGCTGAGGACGAGCGCGACCAGCATGGTGCGAAGCGTGCGCTTGCTGAATGGAACCAAGTCAGTTGCCCCTTCGCGAGCAAGGTTGTCCCCGGCAGGATGGGATGTCGGCGCGAATCCTATCCACTTCCCGCGATAGGCGGATCACGCGGTTGAACTACGCTGGATCCGGCGTTCGGGCAGCCGGCCGCCCTGCTCAGGAGGGACGGGATGCGGATCCTGCTCGCCGCCGTGAACGCCCGGAAGGGCGATCTGGCCGGCAACCTGGCCCGGCACGCGTCCCTGCTCGAGCAGGCCAGGGTGCAGGGCTGCCAGCTCGCGGTGTTCCCCGAGTTCTCCCTGACCGGGTCGGTCGACCCCCGCCGGCACCCCGAGCGGGCCCTGACGGTCGACGCCGAGCCGGTGCGGGCGCTGCTGGAGGCGACCTGGCGCACGGGCGTGGCCGCGGTGTTCGGCATCGCCGAGCGGGCCGGCCCGGCCGTTCACATCTCCCAGCTGTACGGCCACGACGGCCGCCTGGGCGGGGTCTACCGCAAGCGCCACCTGGGCGAGGGTGAGGAGGGCTACCAGACCGGCCAGGGCGCGGGCGTGTTCCAGCTCGGGGCGGCCCGGTTCGGGGTCACCCTGTGCGCCGAGGGCGGGGTCGACTTCCCCTGGGACGACGCGGTCGCCGGTGGGGCATCGGTGGTGTGCTTCTGCTCGGCCCCCGGCCTCTACGGGCGCCGCACCGACGAACGGGGCTGGCGCGACGGGCACGCCTGGTGGGTCGGGTCCGGGCTCGGGGACGCCGTCCGCCACGCCCGCCGCCTCGGCGTGCCGGTGGCCATGACCACCCAGGCCGGGGCGGCCGAGGACGAGGACTTCCCCGGGCTGGCCGCGCTCGTCTCCCCGGACGGCCAGGTGGCCAGGCTGCCCGACTGGCGGCCGGGCACCCTGGTCGCCGAGGTCGCCGCCGACGTCGCCGTCCACCCGGTCCGCGAGGCCGTCCGCTGCCTGCTGGTCGACCACACCGGCCGGGCCCTGCTGGTCCGCTACACCGACGAGCGGGCCCTGGCCAGCTGGTGGGGCGTGCCCGGCGGGGGGCTCGACCCGGGCGAGGACCACCTGGCCGCCGTCCGCCGCGAGCTGCGCGAGGAGCTGGCCCGGGACGATCTCTCCGTCGGCCCCTGGATCGGCCGGCGCTGCCACACCTTCTGGCTGGGCCGGTGGATGACCCAGTGGGAGCGGTGGGTGCTGTGCCGGTCCGAGCCGTTCGAGGTCGACCCGGCGCACGTGACCACGCTGGCCGCCGAGAGCATCGCCGAGCTGCGCTGGTGGACGCCGGAGGAGCTGCGGGCCTCGGCGGCCGTGGTCACCCCCCGCGACCTGCTCGGCCTGCTGGACCGGATCGCCCGCGGGGACCTCCCCGGCCCCGACGACGACCTGGGGATCTAGCCGGCCCCAAGGGCGTCGCGCTCGCGGCGGGGCAGCTTGCCCACCACCAGCTCCCAGGAGTGGTCGACCAGCTCGGCCAGCTCGTCGCCGGGAACCGACCCGTCGAGCTCGATGGTGTTCCAGTGCCGCTTGTTCAGGTGGTAGCCGGGGGTGACGGACCGGTAGCGGTCGCGCAGGGCCTCGGCCAGGGTCGGGTCGCATTTCAGGCTGACGCTGCCCGGCTGGCCGCTGAGGGAGCAGAGCGCGAAGACGCGGCCGCCCACCTTGAACACGGCCACGTCGTCGCCGAACGGGTAGTCCTCGACCGCCCCCGGCCGGTCGTTCAGGTAGCGGAGCATGCTGTCCCGGTCCAATCGGCCCCCTCGCGGCCCGCGTCCTCACCCGTCGGCGGATCTTGCCACGGCGGGCCGACAGGCCGGGCCCGGGCCGGCCGTCACCCGACCAGGCCGAGCTGGACGAGGGTGTCGATCGCCGGCCAGTAGTGGCGCTCGGCCGTCACCTGGCCGCCGTCGAACTCGAGCACGACCGTGCCGGCGATGTCCATGGCCCGTCCGGTCGCCGGGAGCGCCTCGGCGGTGGTGCCGAGGATCAGCCGGTCGGTCTCGCCGAGGTACACCGGGCCGGTGTTGGTGCCGGTCAGCCTGGCCTCCAGGATCGCCACCCGGTCGCTGGCGGCCAGGTTGCGGGGATGGACCTTGAGGTCGGGGAAGCTGGTGAGGAACTGCCCGAAGCCGGCCAGCCAGCCGGCGGGGTCGACGTCCTCCGGCCAGCCCAGGTTGATCCGGGCGCCAGGGGCGTAACAGGCGCCCAGGTCGTCGAGGTCGTGGCGGTTGTGGCTGTCGACCATCCGGTCGACCAGGGCGACGGTGTCCATCAGCGCCCCTCCCGCCGCCGGTCGGGGTAGATCGGCGGCCGCGGCACCGGGGCGCCGTACATCCAGCCGGCCCAGGCGAATCTGTCGCCGATCTTCTCTAGGATCTTGGTCAATGTCGCCATCGGGTCCTCCTCCAGACGGTTCCTCCTGGTCGCAAGGTCGCACCCGCGGGCCGGGGCTCGCGTCGGGGGAAACCCTGAAATCCCCGGGCCGGCTGGTCGGCCGGGACGAGGAGCTCGGCCGCGTGCGCGAGCTGCTGGAGGCGGCCCGGGACGGGCTGACCGGCGCCCTAGTGGTCTCCGGCGAGGCCGGCATCGGCAAGACGACGCTGCTGGGCGCCGCCGGGGAGCTGGCCGACGGGTTCGCCTGCCTCTGGGCCCGGGGGGTGGAGTCGGAGGCCGCGCTCGGCCACGCCGCCCTGCTGGAGCTGCTCACCCCGGTGCGGGACCGGCTCGCCGACCTGCCCGCCGCCCAGGCCGAGGCCCTGACGGCGGCTCTGGGCTGGGGGCCGCCCCGACCAGACGGTCGGGCGACCGGCGACCGGTACCTGGTCGCCGCGGCGACCCTGTCACTGCTGGCCGCGGCGGCCGAGTCGGGGCCGGTGCTGGTGGTGGTCGACGACCTGCACTGGGCCGACCGGGAGTCGGCGGCGGCGCTGCTGTTCGCGGCCCGGCGGCTGCGCCGCGACGCGGTGGCGTTCCTGTTCGCCGTGCGGACCGGGTCGGGCGCCGCGGTGCCGCTGGAGGGGCTGCCGGTGCTCACCCTGGCCGGGCTGGCGCCCGCCCAGGCCGCCGGGCTGCTGCCCGGCCGCCTGGCCGACCCGGTGACGGCCCGGCTGGTCGAGCGCACCCGGGGCAACCCGCTGGCCATCGCGGAGGTGGCCGGGCGGCTCACCCCGGCCCAGCGGGTCGGGGCCGCCCCGCTCCCGGACCCGCTGCCGGTCGGCGCCCACCTGGAGCTGGTGTACGAGCCCCTCCTGGCCGGGCTGTCGGCCCCGACCTGGCGGGCCGTGCTGCTCTGCGCCGCCGGCCCCGAGGGTGCCGCCGCCGGGCTGGTCGGCGCCCTGGACCAGGAAGGCGTGGACGCCGGTGCCGCCCTCGACGAGGCCGAGGAGCGCGGGGTGCTGGTCCGCGACGGCGGCAGGGTGTCGTTCCGGCACCCGCTGCTGCGGGCGGCGGCCTGGCGGCTGGCCACCCCGGCTCAGCGCCGGGCGGCCCACCTCGGCCTGGCCGGCGCCCTGCCCGGGGAGGCCGCCCGGGCGGCCAGGGTCTGGCACCTGGCCGAGGCGGCCGCCGGCCCCGACGACGCCCTGGCCGGCGAGCTGGTGGCGGTGGCCACCGAGGACCGGACCCGCCGGGGGTTCGCGGCCGCCTCGGCCGCCCTGGAGCGGGCCGCCCTGCTCACCACCGACCCCGGCCTGGCGGCCGAGCGGCTGGCCGCCGCCGTCGCCGACGCCTTCCTGGCCGGGGATGTGGAGCGGGCCAGGGAGCTGGCGGCCAGGGTCCTGGCCGGTCCCGCCGGCCGCGCCGCCCGCGCCCAGGTGCTGCTCACCCAGGGGGTGCTGGAGCAGTACGCCGGGTCGGTCCCGCGGGCCGCCGAGCTGCTGGCCGCGGCGGCCGAGCTGGCCGACGGCCCGCAGCTGGTCTGGGTCCTGGCCGAGCTGGGGAACACCCGGTTCCGGCTCAACGACCTGGCCGGCGTCGGCGAGGCCGCCGACCGGCTGGCCGAGGCCGCCGACCCCGGCGACCCGGGCCAGCGGGCGCTGGCCTGCTTCGCCCGCGGGGTCGCCCTGACGGTCGGGGGTGACCCGGCCGCCGGCAGCCTCCTGCTGACCGAGGCCCTGGAGCTGCTGCAGTCCCCAGCACTCGGCGACGACCCGCGCTACCTGGTCAACCTGGCCCTGGCGGCCGGCTTCCTGGGCGACCCCCGCGGCCTGATGGGCCTGTTCGAGCACCGCCTGGCCGAGGCCCGCGAGCGTGGCGCCCTCGGGATGCTGGTCCCCGGGCTGGCCCTGATGGCGGCCGGCCGGGCCTGGCTCGGGGACCACACCGGTGCCTTCGCCGACGCCGGCGAGGCGGCCGAGCTGGGCGAGCAGCTGGGCTACGCCGCCGACGCCGCCGTGGCCGTGGAGATGCTGGCCTGGCAGTCGGCCGCCCGCGGCCTGCACGACGACGCCCGCCAGGCCCTGGAGCGGGCCAGGGCGCTCACCGACCGGGCCGGCACCACCGGCGTCGCCGCCCACCAGGCCATCACCGCCGCCTTCTGCGCGCTCTGCCGGGGCGACCTGGCCGAGGCGGCGGCGCTGCTGGAGGCGCGCATCGCCGCCGACGGCGGCGTCGGCTCCATGGGCGAGCCCCTCGGGGTGGCGCCGGAGCTGGTCGAGGCCTACGTCGGGCTGGGCCGGGCGGCCGACGCCGCCGCCCTGGCCGGGCGCTACGCCGAGGTCTCCGCCTCGTCGCCCGCGCCGCCGACCGTCGCCCTGGTCGCCCGCTGCCGGGGGCTCACCGCCGTCGGCGACGATGCCGCCGCCGAGGCCTTCGAGACCGCCCTGGCCGCCCACGCCAAGGCCCCGGACGCCTTCGAGACGGCCAGGACCCGCCTGCTGTACGGGGCCAGGCTGCGCCGGGCCGGGCGGCGGGTCGCCGCCCGCGAGCAGCTGCGGGTCGCCCTCGACGCCTTCGCGGCCATGGACCTCACCGCCTGGGCGCGACGGGCCGCCGACGAGCTGGGCGCCACCGGGGCCACCGCCCGGCCCCGCCGCCCGCTCGCCTCCGAGCCGCTGACCTCCCAAGAGACCCGGGTGGCCCTGCTGGTGGCCCGAGGCCGCTCCAACCGCGAGGTCGCGGCGGCCCTGTTCCTCAGCCCCAAGACCATCGAGCACCACCTGGCCAGCGTGTTCCGCAAGCGCGGCTTCCGCTCCCGCGCCGAGCTGGCCGCCGCCTTCGCCACGGAACAGGGTGGGGACGAGGCCTGACCGCTGTCGGGGCCGGGGGGTTAGCATTGGCGCCGCCACGGTGGCGGCCGGGCCGGTCCCGACCCGCCGAGGGGTGGAGGTCGTCATGGACAGGGACAGGGACAGGGACTACGACGGCGTGCCCGACTGGCAGGAGGACGCCAACTACGCCGACGAGGCGCCGATCGCCGGCCCGGGCAGCCCGCGGGCCCGCATGCGCGGCGGCGGGTGCGCCCTCCCGGTCGCCCTCCTGCTCACCGGGGTCGCCCTCGCCGCCCGCCGGGTCGCCAGAGGCCGCTCCTAGCGGCCGACCCGGGGCCCGCGCCGGGGCTAGCGGCGGATCTCCAGGAACGGGACCAGCTGCTCGGCGGGGGTCATGGAGCCGTGGTGGCCGGTGAGGATGGCCTGGGTGGGGTCGACCTCGCGCTGGACGACGCCGATGGGGCCGTGGGCGGCGGCGACGACGTCGCCGACGCGGGCCCGGGCGTCGTCGGTCACCTCGGGGCCGAACCAGCCGGCGGTGATGGCCTCCTCGCCTGGGACGACCCACATGGCGTGGCCGAGCAGGCCCCGCCAGGTGGCCAGGACGTCGTCGGCGGCGCCCCGCTGGGTGTGGACGTGCCTGGCCCTGGCCTCGCCGGCCAGGAGCCGGACCCCGGCGGCCAGCTCCGGCTGGTCGGCCAGGTCGACCCGCTGCTCGGGCCGCAGGTCGACCATGCCGTGGTCGCCGGTGACGAACAGGGCGGCGTCGCCGCCGAGGCGCTCGGCGATGTGGCCGACCAGCAGGTCGATGTGGGCCAGCTCCAGGCGCCAGGCCTCGGCCCCGGCCCCCCGCACGTGGCCGGTGCGGTCCAGGTCGGGATGGTAGAGGTAGACCAGGCTGCGCCGGCCCTTGCCGAGGCCGCGCAGCGCCCCGGCGGCCTGGTCGCCCAGGGAGTGGGTGCGCCAGTAGTCGCCTCCGCGCAGGGCGGCCCTGGTGAAGCCGGAGGCGGCGTACTCGCCCGCCCCGACCAGGGTGACCTCGACCCCGTCGGCGGCCGCGACCTCGAAGGCGGTCGGCTCGGGCTGGACCCGCTCGGGCACGACCCGGTCGCGCAGGTCCTTGGCGCCGCCGAGGCCGTAGGGGGACCAGCGCAGGCAGTTGAACGCCCGGTCCATCCCGGGCAGGGCGATGGTGTAGCCGACCAGCCCGTGGCGGCCCGGCGGCAGCCCGGTGCCGATCGAGGCCAGGCTGCTGGAGGTGGTCGAGGGGAACCCGGTGGTCACCGGCCCGCCCCGCTCGGCCGCGGCGGCCATGACCGGGGCGGCCCGGCGGTTGGCCAGCAGCAGCTCCCAGCCGAGGCCGTCGACCACCAGCAGGCAGGCCCGGCGCAGCGGCTCCACCCCGAGCGGGTTGGCCAGCCCGGGCACGTCCAGGGCGGCCAGCAGCGACGGCAGCAGGTCGGACAGCGACGCCTCGCCGTAGCGGGGAAGCGGCGGTGGGGGAGCCGGGGTGGTCATGGCCGGCAGCGTACAGAGGCCCAGCCGGCGACGCCTCGTATCCTGGAGCAGGGACCCACACCAGGAAGGTGCGAACAACCATGGCAGAGGTGACCAGGACCGAGCAGGAGTGGCGCGAGCAGCTCAGCCCCGACCAGTACCGGGTGCTGCGCGAGGCCGGGACCGAGCCGCCGTTCACCGGCAAGTACACCTACGCCAAGGAGGAGGGCGTCTACCACTGCGCCGCCTGCGGCAACGAGCTGTTCCGCTCCGACGCCAAGTTCGACTCCGGCACCGGCTGGCCCAGCTTCACCGAGCCGGCCAACGCCACCGGGGTCGAGCTGCACCCCGACCACAGCCACGGCATGGTCCGCACCGAGGTCACCTGCGCCCGCTGCGGCTCCCACCTGGGCCACGTCTTCCCCGACGGCCCGGCCCCGACCGGCCAGCGCTACTGCATCAACAGCCTGTCGCTGGACCTGGACACCTCGGCCTCGTAACACCGGCGTCGTCCCGGGGTCGGTTAGGATGCGCCGTCCCCGAGACGATGGAGGAACCAGGGTTGGCCGAGGAGCACCAGCGCGACCAGCCGGCCTACAACGTGCTCAAGACCTGGGCGTTCGACGACTGGGGCCTGTACGGGCGGGGGGACGAGCTGCTGGCCCGGGCGCTGGCCCGCCATCCGCGGGTGGGCCGGGTGTTCCACGTCCAGCCGCCGATCGACCCGGCCGAGCTGCGCACCCGCTTCCGCGACCCTCGCTGGGAGCAGGACATGGAGGGCCAGCTGCGGCGGCTCAAGGGGCTGGAGGACGACGGCGTGTACCTGTTCGCCCCGACCAGCCAGCCCGACCGGCGCGAGGCCACCCTGGACGCGACCGTGGCCATGCTGGAGCGCGAGGGGGCCTTCACCAAGCCGCTGCTGATGCTGCACGGGCTGGCCCACCCCTTCGCCGGGGAGCTGGCCAGCCGGCTCGGCGGCCGGGGGGTGACCCGGCTGGCCATGGTCCGCCGCGACGCCCGCGCCCCCTACCCGGTCGACGCCGACGAGCGCCAGGCCCTCGACGAGGTCTACAAGGCCCAGCTGACCGGGGCCGACCTGGTCTGGGCCGGCACCCGCGAGCTCCGCGAGGAGCTGGCCGCCCTCAACCCCCGGACCGTCCTCCACCCGATCGGGGCCGACCAGGGCCTGGCCGGCGGCACCCCGGCGGCCGAGCTGGCCGGGCTGCCCCGGCCGCTGATCATCTACGCCGGCTCGATGCGGGCCTATCTGAACGTCGGCCTGATCCGGGGCACGGCCGACCGGCTGCGGGAGGCCAGCTTCGTGTTCGTCGGCCCGGCCGCCGACTTCCTCCAGCCGCTGGTCGCGGGCCTGCGCAACGTGCACGTGATCGGGCCCCGGCCCTACCGGCTGCTGCCCGACTACCTGGCCGCGGCCGACGTGGCCGTCGCCCCCCACCAGGTGGCCCCGGCGACCCGGGCGGTCGTGCCCGAGAAGCTGTTCGGCTACCTGGCCGCCGGCCTGCCGGTGGTCACCACCGAGATCGCCGGGGCGGCCGAGCTGCGCCGGCTGGTCTGGATCGCCAGGGACCCATCCGAGTTCGCCCGGGCCATCCAGGGGGCCCTCAAGCGGGACCGGGAGCGGCGCCGGGCCCTGCGCCAGGCCGCGGTCAGCCCCCTGTCCTGGGACGCCATCGCCGCCCACACGGTGGCCAGCGTCGACGCCGTCCGGGCGGGCGCCGAGCTGCCCGACCCCCCCGAGCTGAAGCTCCCGGCCATCCCCGGGTTCCTGGCCCGGTAGCCCGGCGAGGGCCACGGCCCCTGCCCAACCTGGGCGGAGGTGGCATGCTTGAGCTTCGCGACCAAGGAGCGCCCGTTGCCCGACGACCAGGGACAGTCCGACCGGCCGGAGTGGCTGACCAAGGCGACCACCCCGACCGTCTGCTACCGGCACCCCGACCGGCAGACCGGGCTGCGCTGCTCGCGCTGCGACCGGCCGATCTGCGGCGAGTGCGCCAACCCGGCCCCGGTCGGCCAGTTCTGCCCGGACGACGCCCGCTCCACCGTCCGGGTCCGCGGCCTCCCCGGCACCGAGCGGCCGCTGGCCACCTACACCATCCTCGGCATCAACACCTTCATGCTGTTCGCGGCCGCGCTGCTCACCGGCAGCGGCTTCGGGCTGCTGGAGCCGTCGAACCGGGCGCTGTGCCGGCTGGGGGCGCTCAACGCCGCCGCCATCGCCGAGTCCGGGCAGTGGTGGCGCCTGCTGACGGTGATGGTGCTGCACGGCGGGCTGCTCCACTGGGCGTTCAACAGCTGGGCCCTGTGGGCCTTCGGGCCGAGCCTGGAGAGCACGCTCGGCCGGGCCCGCTTCGTCGCCCTGTACGTCGGCACCGGCCTGGTCGGGGCCGGGGCCAGCTTCGCCTTCAACCAGACCCAGCTCGGGGTCGGCGCCTCGGGGGCGATCTTCGGCCTGCTCGGGGCCCTGGTCGCCTACTTCTTCCGGCGCCGCCGCCAGGGCGGCTCGGCCCCCCTCCAGAACCTGCTTCTGGTGCTGCTGCTCAACCTGTTCATCGCCTCCCGCAGCGCCAGCATCGACAACATGGCCCACATCGGCGGCTTCCTGGCCGGCCTGACCGCGATGGCCCTGTACGACGCGGTCGGCCCCCGGAACCGCCCTCTCCAGGCGGCCGCCATGGCCGTGCCCTTCCTGATCGGGATCGTCCTGGCCGTGCTCGGGGTGGCCAACTACCCGCCGGGCAGCGGCCTCACCTGCGTGGGGGCCTGAGCGAGCCGTCGCCGGCGTCGACCGGCTCCTGCTCGGCCCTGGTCCGGAGGTAGAGGGCGTTGCACATGCCGATCAGGTAGGGGTCGGCCAGGGCGAGCAGGATCGACAGCACGGCCAGGACCCAGAACTCGACCACCAGGCTGGCCAGGACCAGCCCGCTGGCCTGGAGCAGGCCGATGAGCAGGCACAGGGGGAAGTGGGCCGAGGCCACCCGGTGGGACACGCCGGCCGCCTGCCGGACCCGGCGCTCGCCGCCGAGCACGACCCGCTGCATCAGCACGGCCAGGAAGGCGAAGGCGACCCCGAACAGCGGCCACAGCCCGACCGCCAGCTTGGTCTGCTCGGACTCGGGCAGGGGGCCGCCCTCGCGCGACCCGAACAGCAGCAGCCCCACCATCAGCGCCCCCAGCAGGTAGAAGGCGCGCAGCAGGCCCGCCCGGACCCCGGGGCCGATGGTGCGGCGCATGGTGGCCAGGGCGGCCGCGGCCGGGGTGGGGGACGGCGCCGGGTCGATGGCGCCGGCCAGCCAGGAGACCAGGAACAGCTCGACCAGCAGCCCGGCGGCCAGCAGGACCACGGCCAGGGGCACGGCCAGCACCGGGTCCTCGGGCTCCAAGAACACGGGCAGCCCGCCAACGACCACCGTGATCACGGCGGCCAGGGGCCGGCGCCGGTACTGGCGCCAGGCGTCACGCAGAACGGCGGCGAACATCGCCGGCCTATCCTAGCGGGGAGGTTCCCCCGCCCGGACAGGAGCGCGATCGACATGACCACCGCCGCCGAGCTGCCCCGGCTGACCACCCTCTCGCACGGCGCCGGCTGCGCCTGCAAGCTGCCCCTGGCCACCCTGGACCGGCTGATGGCCAGCGTCGGCCAGGGGCTGGGTGGCGCCGCCGACGCCAACCTGCTGGTGGGGGCGGCCGAGGGCGACGACGCGGCCGTGCTCCGGCTGGACGACCAGCGGGCCCTGGTGCTGACCACCGACTTCTTCACCCCGATCGTCGACGACGCCCGCGACTGGGGGCGGATCGCCGCCGCCAACGCCCTCTCCGACGTCTACGCCATGGGGGGCCGGCCGCTGATCGCCCTCAACCTGACCGCCTGGCCGGCCGCCCTGCCCGTGGAGCTGCTGGCCGAGGTGCTGCGGGGCGGGGCCGAGGTGGCCGCCCAGGCCGGCTGCCCGGTGGTCGGCGGCCACTCGATCGACGACCCCGAGCCCAAGTACGGCCTGGCCGTGGTCGGGCTGGCCGACCCGGACCGGCTGCTGACCATCGCC
>Ga0126306_10001926_pt1 | contig 11417 bp, 9 predicted proteins | sample Plot27_FD_92592 | JGI IMG/M metagenome (GOLD analysis project Ga0126306, IMG submission 92592) | Serpentine soil microbial communities from UC McLaughlin Reserve, CA, USA - Plot27 | ecosystem: Environmental > Terrestrial > Soil > Grasslands | place: USA: UC McLaughlin Reserve, Lake County...
GAGCCCGAAGGCGACACCGCCGAGACCGACACCGAGGAAGAGGACGAGGAGGAAGAGCCCGAAGGCGACACCGCCGAAGCCGACACCGAGGAAGAGGACGAGGACTACGTCGACGAGGACGACGAGGACTACGTCGACGAGGACGAGCCGGAAGGCGACGAGGCCGCCACCGCCGAGACCGACACCGAGGAGGAGGACGAGGAGGAGCCCGACGAGGCGGAGCCCGAGGAGGCACAGACCGCCCAGGCAGCACCGGAGCGGAGGCCGGCCAAGAAGGCCGCCCAGCCCCCGGCCAAGAAGGCCGCTGCGCCTGCGGCCAAGAAGGCGGCCCGGCCGGCCGGCAAGAAGGCCGCGCCCGCTGCCACGAAGGGCGCGCGGCCCGCGGCCAAGAAGGCCAAGCCGATGCCGCCGCCCGAGGACGAGCTGCCCGAGAGGGGTCCGGCCACGCGGGGAGCACCCGCCGGCCGCGCGCCTCGTCGTAACCGCACGGAAGGAGCACGGGCATGACCAGCAGCAACGGCGAGGGCCAGCAGCGGGGCGGTGGCCTCCTCAACACCCTGAGGTCGAACCCCGCGGTCTCCCAGCTCGGCGACGCGGCCAAGGACTACGCCCGTGCGCGGGGCGGCAACGCGGTCAGGAAGGTCGGCGACCGGCTCACCGGGGTGACCGACAACCTGCAGAACAAGGCGGAGGACGGGGGCTTCACCGGCACGGCCGCCGCGACGGCGATCAAGAAGGTCGCCCAGGGGGACAACCCGGTCAAGGCAGCGGTCAGCGGTGTGGGGTCCGGTGTCGCCGAGAAGGTGAAGGGCATGTTCGGCGGGGGCGGGGGCGGCGGCAAGCAGAAGGTGATCAACATCATCGAGGACATCCACATCGGTGTCCCGGTCGACGTCGCCTACAACCAGTGGACCCAGTTCCAGGAGTTCTCCAGCTTCATGAAGGGCGTCGAGTCGGTCGACCAGACCGACGAGGTGGAGACCAACTGGAAGGTGAAGGTCTTCAAGTCCAGTCGAAGCTGGACGGCGAAGGTCACCGAACAGATCCCCGACCGGCGGATCGCGTGGACAACCGAGGGCGACAAGGGCACCACCAAGGGGGTCGTCACGTTCCACCCGCTCGCCGACGACCTGACCCAGGTGCTGCTGGTCATCGAGTACTACCCCAAGGGGTTCTTCGAGAAGACCGGCAACATCTGGCGCGCCGCTGGGCGCCGTGCCCGGCTCGACCTCAAGCACTTCCGCCGCTTCGTGATGATGAGCGGCGAGGAGACCGGGAGCTGGCGCGGCGAGATCCGGGACGGGGAGGTCGTGCGCGGGCCCGACGAGGAGGAGTCGGCGGACCAGCAGGCGCAGGACACCGCGGAGGACCGGTCCGAGGACGAGTCGTCGGAGGAACCGTCGGAGGACGAGGCCGGCGACGAGGACGAGGAGTACGAGGACCAGGCCGAGGACCAGGAGTACGAGGACGAGGAGGCCGAGGAGGGCGCACGTGAGCCCGAGCCGGCCGGCGCCCGCTGACCGAGAGGAGACCATCGATGGCTGACCAGGCGGAGCTGGACGTCCCTCCCGACGTGCTCGAGCAGCTGCACAACACGCTCAGCATCCGGGACGCCGTGCTCGACCTGCTGCTGGACAAGGTGGACAACGACCGCTACCCGTCGCCGACGATGCTCGACGACATCGAGCGGATCCTCACCCCCTGGCGGCGGGACGACTACGTCGAGGTGCTCCTGGCGAAGATCCGGGCCGACCGGTTCCCGAGCCACGACATGATCGAGCGCCTGCTCCGCCTGTGCGGCTGACCCGACGCACCACACCTGCGACGTGGCGGCGACCAGCGCCTGGCCGCCGCCACGTCGCAGGCCAGCACGCAGACCGCCCGCCGGGCGGCCCACCCGGAGCGGCTCGCGACGTCGGGTCGCCGCAGCACGAGGAGACATACGGTGCAGAACCAGACGAAGCGCGGAGCGCAGGACGCCCTGTTCACCGCGATCAAGGACCAGGCCGAGACGAACATGAAGTCCGCACTGCGGGCGTCGGAGAAGGCTCACCTCCTGCGCGAGCTGGCGGAGGCCTACCGGCTGACCGCCGGAGGCTCGGTGCCGAACACGGCGACGCATAGCGGCAGCGCGTCCGAGGAGGCAACCAGCAACGGACGGGCCGCGCGCTGACCGACGACGTCGTCGGGTAAGGGGGCAACGTTGTCCCTGGAGCGGGCATTGTCGGGCGCGACATGCCCGCCTCAGGGGCAACGCTCGGGCGGCGCGGGACGGGAACTCCGGGCGCCGGAGGTCCGGTGATCCAGCCGGACGTCCGGCGCCCGACGCTCCGGGGTCAGCGCTCGCCCGGCGCCCGGCCCGCGTGGTCGACCAGCTCCGCCACGCTCCCCGGCTGCCCGTGCATGCGCGCGCAGGAGGCGCAGCAGAAGAACGTGCCGTCCGCCTCGACGCCGTGCCCGACGACCTTGACGCCACAGTGCTCGCACACCGGGGCGAGGGCGTGGATTGCGCACTCGAAGCTGTCGAACACGTGCACCGCTCCTGCGGCGTGCACCTCGAAGCTGAGCCGGTAGTCGTTGCCGCAGACCTCGCAGCTGGCCATGGCGTCCCCTCCGCTCGACGTGGCGACGGGCGCGGCCACGTCCTCAGCGGACTACCCGGCGACGTGGGCAGGTAACGACGCGTCGGCGCGCGACTCCTCGGCCAGGGCGTCGGCCGCACGAGGCCCGCGCCGACCTGGACGGACTGGCCGCGCGCTGGCCGACGACGTCCTCAGGCGGTAGGCGCGGCCTCGGCGAGCCCGACGGGGTCCGGAACCTGTCCGTCCACGTGATCGGGGCAGCCGCCTTTCCGAGGGACGCCAAGAACGCGTCAAGAAGCCGGCGTCCTGCGTCAGCAACCCGTCAAGAACCACCTGTCAGGCCGGTCGGCCGGTCGACGCTGGGCCTTCCACCCGAGGAGGCCCGCCGTGTTCCACCGGCCGAAGAGGCTGTTCGTCGGGCGTCCGCTGCGCAGCGACCGTCTCGGCGAGACGCTGCTGCCCAAGCGCCTCGCCCTTCCCGTCTTCTGCTCCGACCCGCTGAGCTCCGTGGCGTACGCGACGGAGCAGATCGTGCTCGTCCTGGGGCTGGGCGGGCTCTCGCTGCTCTATCTGACCCCGTGGCTGGCCGTGGCGGTGGTGGCCCTGCTGATCGTCGTGGTCGCCTCCTACCGGCAGACCTGCCACGCCTATCCCGACGGCGGAGGCGCGTACGCGGTGAGCCGCCACAACCTCGGCGTCCGGGCCGGTCTCGTGGCGGCGAGCGCCCTGCTGGTCGACTACGTGCTCACCGTGGCGGTGTCGGTCGTCGCCGGGGTCGCGGCCATCACGTCTGCCGTTCCCTCCCTCGTCCCGCACGCTGTGCTGCTCTCCGTGGCCTTCGTCGTCCTGCTGCCCGTGGTCAACCTGCGCGGCGTCAAGGAGTCGGGCCGGGCGTTCGCCGTGCCCACCTACGGGTTCGTGGCGGTCGTCCTGGTGCTCCTGGTCGTCGCCGGGGTGCGACTGTCGCTGGGCCAGACGCTGTCGGCCGAGAGCGCGGGCTACGGCCTGCTCGCCGACCACCGGACCGGCGGTCTGCTGACCGTCTTCCTCGCGCTGCGCGCCTTCGCCAGCGGGTGCACCGCGCTGACCGGGGTGGAGGCCATCAGCAACGGCGTCCCCAGCTTCCGACCCCCGAAGGCCCGCAACGCCGCTACGACGCTGGCGATCATGGGCGCGCTGGCCATCGTCATGTTCGCGGGCATCACCGCACTGGCCGTCGTGACGCACGTGCACATGGCCGAGAACCCCGCGCTCCTCACCGGATTGCCCGAGGGGCAGGCGCAGAAGACCGCGCTGAGCCAGATCGGCCTCGCCGTCTTCGGTTCCGGGCCGGCCTTCTACGCCCTCCAGGCGTTCACGGCCGCGATCCTCGTCCTGGCCGCGAACACCGCGTACAACGGTTTCCCGGTGCTGGCCTCGCTGCTGGCCCGCGACGGTCACCTGCCCCGGCAGCTGGGCCGGCGCGGCGACCGGCTGGTGTTCAGCAACGGCATCGTCCTGCTGGCGGCCCTCGCCGTGCTGCTGATCGTGGCGTTCGACGCCGACGTCACGAAGCTGATCCAGCTCTACATCATCGGCGTCTTCGTGTCGTTCACGCTCAGCCAGTCCGGCATGGTCCGGCACTGGAGCCGTGAGCTGCGGACGGCGACCGGTCACGAGCGACGACGGATGCGGCGGTCCCAGGCGATCAACTTCGCCGGCGCGGCCGCGACGACCGTCGTCCTGCTCATCGTCCTGGTCACCAAGTTCGTCCATGGCGCCTACATCGTGGTGATCGCGATGCCCCTGCTCTACCTGCTGATGGTGCGCATCCGCCGGCACTACGACGCCGTGGACGTCGAGGCCGCGCCGCGGCCCGGAGGTGTGGTGCTGCCCAGCCGGATCCACGCCGTCGTCCCCGTGGTGCGCGTGAACGAGCCGACGCTGCGGACGCTCTCCTTCGCTCGGGCGATCCACCCCGACGACCTCACCGCCGTCACGGTGCGGGTCGATCCGGCCGAGACCGACCGGCTGTTCGCCGAGTGGGTCCGCCGCGACATCCCGGTCCCGCTCGTCGTCATCGACAGCCCCTACCGCGACGTCACCCAGCCGCTGCTCGACCACGTCCGCGCCATCCGGCGCCGGTCGCCGCGCGATGTCGTCAGCGTGTTCGTTCCCGAATACGTGGTCGGGCACTGGTGGGAGGCGTTGCTGCACAACCAGAGCGCGCTCCGGCTGAAGGCGCGACTGCTGTTCCAGCCCGGTGTGATGGTGGTCAGCGTGCCCTGGCAGCTCCGCTCCAGTCAGCGCGTGGTCGACGCCGAGGAGCGGTTCGCCGCTGAGCCGGCCGAGCCGGTGGCACCCTCGGCCAGGTGAGCACGTCGCCGGCGCGCGGTCCCGCACCGCTGCCTGCGGGCTTCACCGGGCTGGACCGACGACGCGTGTGGGCCGGCGTGGTGGTGCTGGTGGTCGGCCTGGTCGCGCTGATCGCGCTGCGGAACCCGGTCCGCAGGGAACTGGACTTCGCCGTCCCCGTGCTCCTGGTGCTCCTCCTGGTCGTGGCGACCGCGTTGCTCGGCGGCCGGCTCGTGGCGCTGCCCGGAGCGTTGCTGGCAGCGCTGGTGCTCAACTGGTTCTTCACCCGGCCGTTCGGCACCCTGCGCGTGGCGTCGGGCGAGCAGCTCGTCGTGCTGGTGACCTTCCTGGTCGTCGCCGGCTCGGTCAGCTGGTTCGTCGACGTCGCCGCCCGCCGTAGGGCCGAGGCGGCGCGGGCGCGCGCGGAGGCAGAGGCGCTGTCGGTGCTGGCATCCGCCGCGCTGGCCGAGCACCGAACGCTCACCGATCTCCTCGGCCAGGTGCGGCAGGTGTTCGGCATGCGCGAGGCCGCGCTGCTCGAGCGGGTCGACGGCGGATGGGCCGTGGTCGAGGCCAGCGCCGCCGACGGAGCTCCCGACGCCGAGACCGAGCTGACCGTGCCCTCCGGAGCGGACCTGGTGCTGCGTGTCCGAGGGCCCGAGTTGTTCGCGGCCGACCGTCGGGTGCTGGACAGCTTCGCCGACGCGGCGGCGGGCGCGCTGCAGGGTCGCCGGATGGCGGCGCGGGCGGCCGAAGCGGCGCGGCTGGAGGCCGCCGATCGCGTCCGGGCGGCCCTGCTCGCCGGGGTCGGGCACGACCTGCGCACTCCGCTCGCGGCCGTCAAGGCGGCTGTGAGCAGCCTCCGGCAGGACGACGTCGACTGGACGGCGACCGAGCGCGCGGAGCTGCTCGCCACCATCGAGGCCGGCGCCGACCGGTTGCAAGGGCTGGTGGGCAATCTCCTCGACGCCTCCCGGCTCGAGGCCGGTGCGGTGAGCACGTCGCTCGAGCGGGTCCGGCTCGAGGAACTCGTGGGGCGGGCGCTGTTGAGCCTGGGCAGTCTGCAGCGCGTCGTCCTCGACATCCCCGAGGACCTGCCGGACGTCATCGCCGACGTCGGCCTGGCCGAGCGCGTGCTGGCCAACGTGCTCGAGAACGCGCTCCGTCACGGAGGGCCGGGTGAGGTCACTGTCCGAGGGCGGCGCGCGGACGACCAGCTCGCCTGCGACGTGATCGACCACGGCCCTGGTGTCCCACCCGACATGTGGGACGCCCTGTTCGTGCCGTTCGCGACCGGGCCGGCCGCCGGTGGGCTGGGTGACCGCGGGCCGGGGAGCCTCGGCCTCGGCCTCGCTGTCGCCCGTGGCTTCGCGGAGGCCATGCACGCCGGGCTGACCCCGCTCGCGACACCCGGTGGCGGGCTGACGATGCGGCTCACCCTCCCGCTCGCCCCGTCCGTGCTCCCACGGCCGGTTCGGTGAGCACCGTCCTCGTGGTCGACGACGATCCGGCGCTGGTCCGCGCCCTGACCATCAATCTGAGGGCCCGGGGGTACGAGGTGCACGCGGCGGATACGGGTGCGGGCGCTCTCCGGCTGGCCGCCGCCCATCGGCCGGACGCCGTGGTGCTGGACCTCGGGCTGCCGGATCTGGACGGCAACGAGGTGATCGCCGGGCTGCGGGGCTGGACCGACGTCCCGATCCTCGTGCTGTCGGCCCGCGAGCAGTCCCGCGAGAAGGTTGCCGCGCTCGACGCCGGAGCGGACGACTACGTGGTGAAGCCGTTCGGGATGGACGAGCTCCTCGCCCGGCTGCGGGCGGCGATCCGGCGCGGATCAGCGGCTCCCGCCGAGCCGACCGTGGTCACCGAGACCTTCACCATCGACCTGGGCGCCGGGCGGGTCACCGCCGCCGATGGCTCGGACATCCGCCTGACACCGACCGAATGGCACCTGCTCGAGGTGCTGGCGCGCAATCCGGGCCGGGTCGTCGACCACGCTCGGCTGCTCACGGAGGTGTGGGGGCCGACCTACCGCGACCAGACCAACTACCTGCGGGTCTACATGGCCACGCTGCGCCGCAAGCTGGAACCGGACGCCGCCGCCCCGCAGCACCTGCTGACCGAGAGCGGCCGCGGCTACCGCTTCGAACCCTGACCGCTCGCCCAGGAATCAGGCGGTGCGGGCGGCCTCGGCGAGGGCGGTCAGCGCCTGCTCGAAGCACTCCTGCGGCGGCTGCACGAGGCCCGCGCCGACCTGGCCGGTGCCGGCGACCCTCCCGGCCATGCCGGTGTTGATCTGCGGCAGCCAGCCGGTGCGCGCGACCTTGAGGACGTCGATCCCGGTCGGGGCACCGCGGAAGCCCATGATCGGGATGGCCATCGCCGGGTTCTCGGCCAGCGTCACCTGGTACATCCGCTCGGTGGTCGCCAGCGCGTCCGGGACGCTGCCGCCGACGAACCGCACGATCGCGGGCGCCGCGGCCATCGAGAAGCCCCCGACCCCGTAGGTCTCGGTGATCGCGGAGTCACCGATGTCCGGGTTGGCGTCGTCCGGCCCATAGTCGCCGAGGAACAGGCCGACCGGCGTGTTCGCCGGGCCGGTGAACCACCGGTCGCCGGTGCCGGCGGTCTGGATGCCGAAGTCGGTGCCGTTGCGGGCCATCACGGTGAGCATCGTGGAGCCGGGGATGTCGCGGGCGGCGTCGAGCGCGAGCTTCGCCGTCGGCATGCCGAGGTTGAGGAAGAAGTGCTCGTTGCCGCCGATGAACCGCAGCACCGCGGAGATGTCCGACGCCGGCGCATCCACCTCCGCGAGGGCCGGCGCCAGCTCCCGGAGCGTCAGGGCCGAGCCCGCCCGGTTGCGGTTGTGCCCCTCGTCGCCCATCTGGAGCATCTGCGCCAGGATCGACTTCACATCGATCGGGTCGGCGCCCGCCTCGAGCGGGGCGCGCACCGCCGCGGCCAGCATCGGCCCCAGCACGTTCGACATCCAGTGCAGCCGGTCGATGACCTCCGGTCCGTACGCCCCGTAGCGCAGCACCTTGCCCAGGCCCTCGTTGAGCGAGCAGAACGCCCGCCCCCCGTGGACCGGATCCTGCAGGCACCACATCCACATCGACGGGCTGACGACGCCGGCCATCGGCCCGACGGTCCGGTGGTGGTGGCAGGGGTCCAGCGCGACCTCGCCGGCGGCGAGCATCCGCTCGGCCGACTCCTCCGAATCCGCCCAGCCCTCGTAGAGGCACGCGCCGATCAGCGCACCGCGCAACGGGCCCGAGGTGCGGGTCCACTCGATCGGCGGCCCCGCGTGCAGCAGGGTCCGGTCCGGCACGTCGAGCACCTCACGGGCCGGGCGGACGTCGACCAGCTGCGAGCCCGCGGCGAGGACGCGCTCCGCCGCCGTCCGGTTGGCCGAGGCCCGGCGGGGATCGAGGGCGAGGGCCGCGAGGTCGGCCGGGTCGCCGAAGCCCGGCGGGCGCCAGTCGACGTCGTGCACCTCGGCACCCTGGGCACGGAGCGCGTCGGAGAACACGTCGACCCCGGCCGCGACGATCGCCGGCGGGCCGGAGAGCAGTCCGCCCAGGCTCATGAGGAGACTCCCAGCAGGTGGAGGGCGTACCGCGTGGCAGCGGCGTTGGAGGCGAAGACGGCCGCACCGGCCTCGGCCAGGGCGTCGGCCTGGCGGGCCCAGCCCTGCGGGTCGCCGTCGGTGCCGATCAGGGCGACGACGACGGGCAGCGTCGTGCCGGCCCGGACCGCGGTGAGGGCCGCGACGAGCGAGTACGACGGGTCGGGATCGGAGCCGTAGCCGAGGACGACGTCGAGCAGCAGGACGGCGGGCTCGCCGGACGCCCGCAGGTTGCTGATCGCCTCCAGCCGCAGGGTGGGATCGATCATCGGGTGCGCCCGGCCGACGGTCAGCGCGTCGTCCCCGAAGTCGACGACCACGTGCCCGCGGGCGGACAGGTCCGTCCCGAGGTCGAGCTCCGGCTTCAGCGGGGTGTTCGAGCGGATGTCGCCGAGAACCGGGGCGGCGATCAGCATCGCCTCGTCGGCCAGCGTGCCCCCGGAGAAGAACCCCTTCAGGGCCGCGCCCGGGACCGCGGACTCGACAGGTCCCGGGCGCGACGGCCAGGTGGGCACGTCCAGGCCCATGTCCCCCAGCAGCGCTTCGACGGCGGCGGTCAGGTCGGGGGTCTCCGGCGAGAGCGCCGCCGAGCGGACGGGCACCGAGAGCTTCGCGGCGGCGGCCTCCACCGCGGCGGCCACGGACGGCGCCGGCGGCTTGGAGACCAGCAGCACGCGCTCGGTCGCGGGATCGGCGTCGAGAGCGGCCAGCGCGTCGAGGGTGGCCAGCCCGCCGACCGCCTCGGAGAGGTCTCGGCCGCCGACACCGAGCACGTGGGAGACGCCGACGCCGGCCATGTCGAGCAGGCAGGAGACCTGCTGCGCGCCGGTGCCGCTCGCCGCGACCAGCCCGACCGGCCCGGGGCGGACGACGTTGGCGAAGCCGAGCGCGACGCCGGAGACGATCGCGGTGCCGCAGTCGGGGCCCATGACGAGCACCCCGGCGTCGTGCGCGGCGCGCTTGAGCGCCACCTCGTGCTCGACCGGGACGCCGTCGGAGAAGACCAGGACGCTGCGGCCGGCCGCGATCGCGTCGGCGGCCTCCGCGACGGCGTACTGCCCGGGAACGGACACGATGGCCAGCGCGGGGCCGTCGGGCAGCAGCTCGTCGAGGCCGGCGCCGATCGTGCGCTGCGGGACGGCGGCCGCGGTGCCGGTGGAGCGCTCCCGTTCGGCCATTGCGGCGTCGACGGCGGCGACGGCGGCGGCCAGCGACCCGTCGTCCTCCGCGCGGACGGCGATGAGCAGCTGCTCGGGTGACGTGGGCTCGTCGGGCGCCAGTCCCATGGTGTCCGCCAGCTCGAGGTTGAGCGGCGTCGCCATGGCGACGATGACGCCCGAGACGCCCGGCAGGGCCCCCACGGCCCGGCTCACCTGCATGAGCTTCACCGAGTCGGCGTACACCCCCGAGCGCAGCATCACCGACCGGACGCCGGAGGTGGCGGACGGGGCTCCCGGGGCGGGTGAGGCGCTCACCCGGACGACCGTACTCAGGGATGTCTCAGCGGTGAAGTATCGCCTCGAAAGAGCAGTAACGATTTAGCAGTGAGGTACTTCCGCCCCAGCTCAGGGCGTGTCACATTGGCGCCTCCCCGGTGAGGCAGGGCTCGTGTCAGGGCCTGTTGACCGGCACCGGTTCGGGTCGGAAGTGCACGTCGAGGAGGCACTCAGATGGCGTTCAGCTGGAAGCTCTACGGGGACGGGAAGACCCCGCCCCTGGGGGAGGCCGTAGCACCGGACGAGCGGCTGTCCTGGCCGCGGACCGTCGGTATCGGGGCGCAGCACGTCGTGGCCATGTTCGGCGCCACGTTCGTCTTCCCCCTGATCATGGGGCTGGACCCCAACCTCGCGATCATGATGAGCGGCATCGCGACGATCGTCTTCCTGCTCATCGTGCAGGGGAAGGTGCCGAGCTACCTGGGCACCAGCGCCTCGTTCGTGGGCGGCGTCGTCGCCATCCGCGCGCAGGGCGGTGACTCCAGCGACGTCGTCGGATCGATCCTGATCGCCGGCATCGTCCTGGCGCTGGTCGGTCTGCTGGTGCACTTCGCCGGCGTCCAGGCGGTCAACCGCGTGCTGCCGCCGGCCGTCACCGGCGCCGTCGTCATGCTGATCGGGTTCAACCTGGCCCCGGTCGCGGCGAACATCTACTGGCCGCAGGACCAGTGGGTGGCCCTGGCCACGATGACCTTCGTCATCGTCTGCTCGCTGGCGCTGCGCGGCTTCCTCGCCCGCATCTCCATCCTGCTCGGCCTCATCTTCGGCTACCTGCTCTCGGTGCTCCTCGACGTCACCACCGGTCCGATCACCTCGGTCCTCGGCGGCGCCACCGAGGCGACCGAGCACGACCGGATCAACTTCGACTCCGTCGGTGACGCCGACTGGTTCGGCCTGCCCGACTTCACCGCGCCGAGCTTCTCGCTGAACTTCAGCCTGCTGGTGCTGCCGGCCGTCATCGCGCTGGTCGCCGAGAACGCCGGGCACGTGAAGGCCGTCGCCGAGATGACCAAGCGCGACCTCGACCCGGTCATCGGCCGGGCCGTCTTCGCCGACGGTGTCGGCACGGTCATCGCCACCTCGGTCGGTGGTTCCCCGACGACGACCTACGCCGAGAACATCGGCGTCATGGCCGCCACCCGGGTCTACTCGACCGCGGCCTACTACGTGGCCGCGATCGTCGCGATCCTGCTGGGCCTCGTGCCCAAGTTCGGCGCGCTGATCAACATCGTCCCGGGTGGGGTGCTCGGCGGGATCACCGTCGTCCTCTACGGGATGATCGGCCTCCTGGGCGCCAAGATCTGGAAGGAGAACCGGGTCGACTTCGCCAACCCGATCAACCTGGTTCCGCTGGCCGCGGGCATCATCATCGGCATC
>Ga0126306_10001927_pt1 | contig 11416 bp, 12 predicted proteins | sample Plot27_FD_92592 | JGI IMG/M metagenome (GOLD analysis project Ga0126306, IMG submission 92592) | Serpentine soil microbial communities from UC McLaughlin Reserve, CA, USA - Plot27 | ecosystem: Environmental > Terrestrial > Soil > Grasslands | place: USA: UC McLaughlin Reserve, Lake County...
GATGTCGAGCTGATAGCCCTCTGCGACGACCCGCGGGTCGGCGCCCCCCAGCAGCAGGGAGATTCTCATTGTCGGGCGGTGCCCCCGGGGGACGACCGGCAATGGGTAGCCGGTCGACGGCCGTAGGATGCCGGCCAGGTACCTGCCGACGGAGGCCGCCCCAGCCGAACCCCGTTCGGCGTAGATCACGGTCTGCCGGGTGAGCCGGAATGTCTGGCCAGTGTCTGGTTGGACGGACGCCGGTGCCGGGACCACCTGCGAGAGGTGTGCGGCGCTGGTGGTGGGCTGCTCGGCCCGCGCGGGCGGGGCGACGCCGACCGCGGCGGCAGTGATCAGCATCGCCACGAGTAGGTGGCCGAATCTCCTCGACGTGTTCACGGGTCCTCCGGACGGCGCGGGAGACGATTCCCGTTAGGTATAGACCAATACGGCTTGCACCACAATGTCCCGCTGTGCTCGGATGGCACGAGAACAGCCCGCATCGCCTCCACTACCAACTCGCCGACCTGGGTAACGTCCGCAATGGACAGCAACCGGCTCTTCGGCCTCGCAGCGGATGAGGTGCGCATCTTCGCGGATTCGCGCGGGTGATCAGCTGCCGAGCGGGTGAGCGTGCTGTTCCCAACGCTGCTGTCGCTGCCTAGACTCACCGTGGCCGTTAGCCCGGACGCTCGCCGCATGGCAAGCGGGCATCCGGGACAGGATGCCGCGGCGAGGAGGAGCCATGTCGTCGACGTTCCGGCGAATCCGACAGGTTGTGATCCGCACCGTTGTGGCCACGGTGGTCACGCTCGCCGCGCTGCCTTCGGCGTCGGTGTCGGCTGCCCCGGCCGCGGCGGGCGCGGGCAGCGATGTGCGGTTCGCCACCTTCAATGCCTCCCTTAACCGGGGCGCCGCGGGCGCCCTGCGGTCCGACCTGTCCACGTCCGGAAATGCGCAGGCGAGGACGATTGCCGAGATCGTTCAACGCACCCGCCCGGACGTGTTGCTGATCAACGAGTTCGACTTCGATCCCGAGGCGGCTCGGCTGTTCCAGGACAACTACCTGTCAATCGGCCAGAACGGCGCCGAGCCGATCAGTTACCCCCACCGATTCATCGCACCGAGCAACACCGGTGTCGCCTCGGGCTTTGACCTGAACAACGACGGCCGGGTGGTCGTCCAGCCGGGAGCGCCCGGATACGGCGACGACGCATTTGGCTTCGGCGCCTTCCCAGGTCAGTTCGGCATGGTGGTCTACTCCCGCTATCCGATCGACCAGGCCCGTGCCCGCACGTTCCAGCACTTCCTCTGGAGGGACATGCCGGGCGCGCTGCTGCCCGACGACCCGGCCACGCCGGCGCCCGCCGACTGGTATTCCCCGGAGGAGCTGGCCGTCTTCCGGCTGTCGTCGAAGAGCCACTGGGACCTGCCGATTCAGGTCGGACGCCGCACCGTTCATTTCCTGGTCAGCCACCCCACACCGCCGGTCTTCGACGGACCGGAGGATCGCAACGGGCGGCGCAACTTCGACGAGATCGGCTTCTGGGCCGACTACGTCCGCCCTGGGTCCGGCCATTACATCTACGACGACCAGGGAGATCGGGGCGGGCTACGGCCTGGCTCGCTGTTCGTGATCGCCGGGGACATGAACTCCGACCCGTTCGACGGCGACAGTGTCCCGGGCGCGGCCCAACAGCTGCTGAACCACCATTGGATCAACGCCGCCTTCACCCCGTCGAGCGCCGGAGCCGCCGAGGCCAGCGCGCTGCAGGGCGGCGCCAACACCACCCACCGCGGTAACCCGGCGCACGACACGGCCGACTTCGCCGACGTGCCGGGACCGGGCAACCTGCGCGCTGACTACGTGCTGCCGTCGCGCAGGCTCGGCATTCGCGGGGGAGCGGTGTTCTGGCCCGTGTTGAGCGACCCGCTGTCGCGGCTGACCGGGACGTTCCCGTTCCCCAGCTCCGACCACCGCCTCGTCTGGCTCGACGTCCGCATCCGCCCGTAGCCCCAGGTACAAGCGGCGCCCGCTTCGCGGCGGGAGGCCCACTGACTTCCCGGACCGACACGCAGCACGACTGCCAACCTCCCGGATCAACACGCCGGCTGGATCGCGTCCGGTCGGCGAGCCGAGCCGGGGAGTTCGGTCAGGTGCGTCGGATCGGTCCGGGAGGCGGTGGGCCGTGCGTGGTCAGAGGACCGTGAGGCCGATGGTGCCCGGTGCCAGCTTGTGGCTGTCAACGGTGTCGTTGCCGGCCCGCGTGTCCACCGTCAGCTGGTCGGCGGGCTCCGCGTGGGTGATCTTGACCTTAGGCTTCAGGCCGTTGACGTTCACGGTGCCGCCGGACCCGGAGACGCGGACGAAGTCCTTGCCGGCCGTACCGTTGACGATCACCGAGTCGGTCGCGCCGTCACCACCACCGCTCGGCCCGCTGAGATCGACGTCAATCCTGCGGACGTCGGTGCTGCTCAGGTCGTCGATAGTGGTGGAGTCCGCGCCGGCGAGCGCGTTGAGCACGACGCGCTCGACGTCGCCGGTGTCCATCACGATGGCGCCAAGGTCGCGGGTGAAACGCAGCCGCGATCCGTTGGCGGTGGCGGCGAACTTCTCCGCGCCGTTGCTCCCGTTGAAGAGCATCCGGTCGTCGCCGCGGCCGCCCTCGATGACGTCGCTGCCGTCGCCCGGGTCCCAGGCGAACGCGTCGTCGCCGTCGCCGAGCAGTGCCGTGTCGGTGCCACGGTTACCGTCGACGAAGTCGTTGCCGGCCCCGGTACGGAACAGCTCATTGCCGCTGCCGCCGGCCACGACGTCGTCGCCGTAGCCCGTGTCCACGACCGTGAACGGCTGGACCTGGTTGCCGAAGTCGATCCGTACGTCGTCGTTGCCGCCCAGGCTGTTCACCAGCAGCTGGCCGAAGTCGGCGAGCTTGACCGTATCGTCCGCGTTGCCGTCGTTGCCAAAGTCGACCTCCAGCACGGTGGGGTCGGCGACCGGCACTCGCAGGGCGATCTCGTCCGCCTGGTTGGTGCCGGTGACGATCAGCTGCCGGGTGTCGATCTGCACGGATCCCTTCGGCTCCGCCGCGGCGGCCGGACCGGCAAGGCTCAGCGCGATGCCGGTGGCGAGGGCTGCGACGGCGGCCGTGCTGAGACCCCGGCGCAATCGAGTTGCGTGACTCATGTGTAGTTCCCCCCTTGTTGGGTCACGGCCGCTGTCGGTTGTCTGGCGCGCGCCGTGCTTGGTTGAACGGGCAACATAGACACGACCGCCCGGCCGCCTTCGGTTCAACGCGTCTCGGCGAATGTGGCCGTGTCCCAAGTCCGGGAGCTCCGCGGGAAACGGTCAAATCCTGCGGATTGGGACGGAGCTTGGCCGACTTTCTAGGTGGGTCGCTCGACAGCAGCGGCAAGCTTGGCGCACGCAGCCGGGTATGTGTTCGGCGCTGGAGGGCGCGGCGAGCACGTCGACCCGCACGTCGTGGCCGGCGGGCAGGTCCTGCTCAGCGATCCGCGCGGCTGCCGGGAGTCGACAGGCCGGTGAGTACGACGTCGATGGCGCGGTCGAGGATGTCCGGGCGGGTGGCCATCGTCACCGACGCTTGGGCCAGGCCGCGGATGAGCAGGTAAACCTCCTCGATCGTGACGGGCGTCCGCACCGCGCCGCTGTCCTGCGCCCGCCGTAGAACCTCGTTGGCCGCGGCCTTGAGCCGGTTGGACGCGGCGGCGGCGCTGTCTGGAAACCCGTTACGGTCTGCCAGCATCGAGGCGAGCGTCAGTTTCGTCGCGCCGGTTTCGATCATTGTCCGCACCAGCGTGCGCCATGCTCCGTCTGGGTCTGGGCTGGCGGCCAGCGCCTGGGCCCGTTCGGTGAGTTGATTGAAGTGTCGCAAGAGAGCCGCTTCGATCAGCGCCTCCTTCGTCGGGAAATGGCGGAAGACGGTGGCGATGCCGACCCCTGCCCGTCGGGCCACCTCCTCGGTGGATCCGGTCGCCCCATGGGCGCCGAACACCGCTTCGGCCGCGGTCAGGATGCGTTCGCGGTTCTCTCGGGCGTCCTGCCGCATCCAGACCTCCTCGCGATCCGGTCTCGGTACTTTAACCGGAGCCTGGACTTCGGTACAGTTACCGAAGTCCAGACTCCGGTTAGCTTAGAGGGTTCCGTGCCACAGCCACCCATGCCAGCAGATGTTGTCCGCGCCGTCGCCACAGGGGTCAGCGCCCTGATAGCCGGCCAACTCACCGAACAGCAGAAGCAAGCACAACTCGACCACCTGGCCAGCCTGTACGCCGAGCACACCGACGTGCGGCACCCGCTGGCACCACTGGTCGACACACCACTACGCACCCGTGCCGAGCTACGCCGGCACTTCGCCGAGGGGCCCGGTCGAGCGCAAGGAGCCGAACGCTTCGAAGCGGTCGGACAGGTTCACGAGACCTCCGACCCCGAAGTGGTCATCTTCGAGTTCAGCTACGTGGGTTCGGCGAACGGCCGTCCCTTTTCGCTGCCGTGCATCTTCGTGACCCGGGTACGCGATGGCGTCATCGTCGAATCCCGCGACTACGCCGACCACGTGGGCCTCGCCCGCGCCTTCGGCCGACTCAACAACCTGGCGACAGCACTGGCTGCGGAATCCGGATGAGAAAGACCGGCGTACCGCGCCGCAGGCACGCAGTCGGACCACCTCGACACCGCCGTCAGCCCGGTGCCCTGGCCGACCCGAACCACGCCCCGGCAACCGCGCGGCGGACGCCCGCCGCGCCCGACCGTTCACACCTACTTGGCGGACCGCAGGTCACCACACGTCCGGCTCGCCACTTGGAACCGGAACGGACAGCATGGGTCGGATTCGTTGATCGCGCCGATATTCCAGATCAAGCCTTCGCGCAGCCTTCGCGACAGCTCTTTGTTGAGGGGCAGCAATCGCCAGCCGTAGTGACGGGACTTCAGGCTGACTGCTGCGCCTTCGACTTGAAGCTGGCGTTCTCCGTATCGAGAGACTTGCGCAGGACGCCGCCGAACATGATGCCGAACAGCCCGGACATGGGGCCGGTGATGTCGATCGTCAACGTGTTCCGGCACCGGTCCCCGACATCCTCCACGATGTGTGACCCGGTCATCGTCACGCCCATCCGCTTGGTCTGCCAGGTGAACTCGCGCCCCGTATCAATCCGGGTGACGGTCCATACCGCCGGAGTCTGCCCGGGCTGTTTGATCCGGGCAGAGCTGCCAACGCGGATGGGCCCGTCATCGAGGCGCTCGACCCGCTGCATGGTCGAAGTGAAGGATGGCCAGTTCGTCACGTCGATCGTCAGCTGCCACACCCGGTCTGCCGGGGCGTCGATCAAGACGGTGTTCTCCCATCGCATCGGCTGAGTGTACCATGTGGTACATGCCTTCCGGTGCGGATCCCAGGGAACTCCTGCTTCAGAGAGTCGTCTCGTTCGCCGCGGATGAGGGCATCGCAGGCAAGAGCCTTCGCGAGATCGCCACTGGCGTGGGCACCAGTCACCGCATGCTGCTGTACCACTTCGGGTCCCGTGAGGGACTCATGGCGGCGATTGTGGGCGTCGTCGAGGCGCAAACGCGGTCGGCGATGACGGCGATGACGGCGCGGGCAAGCACTCCCCGAGAACTCATGGTGGGACTGTGGGAGCAGGTCGCCAGTCCGGAGACCAGACCCTTCGTCCGCCTCTTCTTCGAGGTGTTCGGCCTGGCCGCGCAGGGTGTGGCCGGTACGGAGGCGTTGCTGGAGAGCCTGACGAGCCCGTGGCTCGAGGAGGGGATCGCCGCAGCTACCCAGCTTGGACACGACCTCGACGCCAGGGCGATACGTCTCGGGGTGGCGGTCTCCCGTGGCCTGCTTCTCGATCTGCTGGCCGGCGCCGATCAGCGCGATGTCACCGCCTCCTACGAACTGTTCATCGACATCTTCGAAAGATGGGCCGGCTCCGCTGGTCCAGCACCGGCCGCTGAGGGCTAGGACGTCGAGAGCTTGCCGGCCAACACGCGCCGATCGAGCCACCGCTCCGTGCGCGTTGTGGCAGCGGCGTTGAGCGACGCTGGTGCAGGCGGCAGAGCCTCGCAGGCTTCGTCGCGGTGCCGGCCGGGCAGCACGGGGTTATCGGATCGCGGCACCGGTGGGTTCTGCCCACCGCTGGTCGAACAGTGTCTGACGATCTCGTCTTGCGCTGCGACGACGTCCGGCTTCAGATTCAACGGACTCGATCAGGCGGTGAGACCACAGCCACACGACGTCACGGCCGAACGACTCGATCAGCAGGGCCAGCGACGCTGCCAGCGCGGCGGACAACAGCGGCCGGGGTAGCGCGCCGGCGGTCACGAACACGAGGACGACGCCCTGTGTCGCAGCCACGACCTTCCGCCAGTAGCGCGGCGGCAACGACCCGCGCAGCCAGGGCAGCACCCAGGTCGCCACGACGTACGCATACCGCATCGCGCCGATCGCGAGCACCCATGCACCCATCGGACGCGCGACGTACACGCTGAGCACCAGGATGAGGAACGCGTCGACCTCCATGTCGAAGCGTGCGCCGAGCGCTGAGGTGGTACCCGTACACCGGGCGACCCGGCCGTCTACCGCGTCGAGTACGAGCGCCACGATGGCGAGCGCGACCAGCACCATGACCGGTGCGTGCCGATCAAACGATTCCACCGTCAGCGCTGCCACGCCTCCGACGAGCGTCGCCCGGGTCAGCGTCACCCAGTCGGCCGGCCCGAGCGCGCCGGTACCCGACCGGTGCAGGCCCCGGGTGAGCGCGGCACATGTGATGACCCCGTAGGCGATTCCAGCCAGCCACCCCGCGACCCCGAGACCGACGGTCCCGGCGAAGGCGGCCAACAGGACAACCTGGCCTATCAGCCCGATCATCGGACCAGTTCGAACCGTGGGCACTGTGCCTCCGTCACTATGGGGTCCTGCCCAGTACACGTGACGGGCGGCATTTCGGTTCGGTGAGACACCTCATCACCTACAGCGGAGAGTGAGCCCGTGTTCAGCGTGACCGTCCGCGATCACATGATGATCGCCCACAGCTTCCGGGGCGATGTCTTCGGACCCGCGCAGCGCCTCCACGGGGCGACGTTCGTCGTCGACGCGACGTTCCGCCGCGCCGACCTCGACGCCGATGGCATCGTGGTCGACATCGGGCGGGCCGCCCAGGAGCTGAATGCCGTCGTCGGCGAGCTGAACTACCGCAATCTGGACGACGAGGCGGCGTTCGCCGGCATGAACACCTCGACGGAGGCGCTCGCCCGGGTGATCGCCGACCGCCTCGCCGAGCGCGTGCACGCGGGCGCCCTCGGCGAAGGTGCCCGCGGCCTGGCCGGGATCACCGTCACGCTCCACGAGTCGCACATCGCCTGGGCCAGCTACGAGCGGCGGCTATGAGCTACGTTCACGTCATCCTGCCGAACGACATCGACGATCCCGCGACGCCGAGCGGCGGCAACGCGTACGACCGCCGAGTCTGCCGGGGCCTCGCCGCCCTGGGATGGTCGGTACGGGAGCACGCCGTGCGCGGCGCCTGGCCCGGCCCGGGCCCCACCGAGCGCGCCGACCTCGCCCGTGTACTCGCGACGCTGCCCGACAACGCGGTCGTACTGCTCGATGGCCTGGTCGCCTCGGCGGTGCCGGACGTACTGCTGCCGCAGGCGCCCCGGTTGCGTCTGGTCGTCCTCGTACACATGCCGCTGGGCGACGACGCCGAGGGCGATGCCTTAGCCGCGACCAGCGCGGTCGTCACCACGAGCGCCTGGACCCGGCGGCGGCTGCTCGAGGAGTACGCGTTGCCTGCCGAACGGGTGCACGTCGCCACGCCCGGAGTGGATCCCGCCCCCGTGGTGCCCGGGTCGGACGCTGGCTCGCGACTGCTCTGCGTCGCGGCCGTCATGCCGCACAAGGGGCATGACCTGTTGACGGAGGCGCTGGCGACGATCACGGACCTGCCCTGGAGCTGTGTGTGCGTCGGTGCGCTGAGCCGGGACCCGGGCTTCGTCGACCGGCTCCGTCGGGAGACCCGGGCGGACGGGCTCACCAACCGCATACGCTTCACTGGCCCGCGCACCGGCGATGAGCTCGACGCCGCGTACGCCGCCGCGGACCTGCTGGTGCTGGCATCGCGCGGCGAGACGTACGGCATGGTGGTCACGGAGGCGCTGGCGCGCGGGATCCCCGTACTGGCGACGGCGGCGAACGGGCTCCCCGAGGCGCTGGGCCGCACACCGGACGGCAGCCTGCCGGGCATCCTGGTGGAGCCCGACGACCCGGCCGCGTTGGCCGGCGCACTCCGTCGCTGGCTCAGCGACGCCGGCCTGCGGAAGCGGCTCAGACGCTCCGCGCGCGACCGTCGGTCGACACTGACCGGCTGGGCGGTCACCTCGGAGGTCGTATCGAGCATCCTGAAGGGAGAACCGGCATGACCGCGGACACGCCCCGCGTCAGCGCGGCATGGCTCGCGCTGCGGGAGGCCGCCGACGCCGCGGCTCGCGCACCCGAACTCGTCGAGCGGGTACGCCATCATCTTGCGAGCCATCGCCGGGCGGTGATCCACGATCTGGGCAGCGGTACCGGATCGATGGGCCGCTGGCTGGCGCCGCAGCTACCCGGTCCACAGCATTGGATCATGTATGACCGGGACGCTGAACTGCTGGAACGTGCCACGGCCAACATGATGGGCACTGCCGCCGATGGCGCACCGGTCACCGTCGAAGCCCGGCGGCGCGACATAACCCGGCTGACGGCGGAAGATCTCGACGGCGCCTCGCTGGTCACCGCCTCCGCACTGCTTGACATGTTGACCCTGGAGGCGGTCGAGCGGGTCGTGGCGGCGTGCGCTGGTGCCGGTTGTCCGACGCTGCTGACGATCTCGGTGATCGGCCGGGTAGAACTCACGCCGAACGATCCGCTGGACGCGGAGATCGCTGCGGCGTTCAACGCCCATCAGCGCCGGACGGTCGGCGGCCGGACCCTGCTCGGACCGGACGCCGTCGATGCCACCGTCGAGGCGTTCGGCCGGCGCGGAATGCGCGCACTGGTCCGGTTCAGTCCCTGGCAGCTCGGCGCGGACCAGGCGGATCTGGCATCCGAATGGTTCAGAGGCTGGGTGGCCGCGGCGTGCGAGCAGCGGTCGGAGCTGGCCTGCCGGGTGGCGCCGTACGCGTCCCGCCGCTTGGCGGAGGCCGCCGCGGGTCGGCTCGACGTCGTGGTCCATCACACCGACCTTCTCGCCGGCTGGGACTGAACCCGTAGCCCCGCTGACTCGTGTTGCCAACAGGATGTTCTTCGAGGGGGGAGACACGTTGCTCAGCGCACCGGCACTGGCGCCCACCGCCGCGCTGCCGCCCACAGGGCCGGCTGTGCCCGTGACCAGGGCGTGCTGGGCGTGGGCGCGGCCGATCGCCGGCATCGGCATTCTCGCGTTTCTGCTCTGGCGGCTGGGCACCGGTCCGTTCCTCGACGGACTGCGCCTGATCGACGGCTGGGCGCTCGCGGCGGCGCTCGGTATCGGCGTGCTGACCACGGTGTGCTGCGCCTGGCGGTGGAGCCTGGTCGCCGGCGGTCTCGGTGTCCGGTTGCCGCTGAGCACCGCGATTGCCCACTGCTACCGGTCTGTGTTCCTGAACGCGACGCTCCCCGGCGGTGTGCTCGGCGACGTGCACCGCGCGGTGCGCCACGGACGGGACGCCGGCGATGTCGGCCGCGGCATCCGCGCGGTGGTGTGGGAGCGGACCGCCGGTCAGGTCGTCCAGCTCGGCATGGCGATGATCGTGCTGTCCGCATTTCCGTCGCCGGTGAGGTCGTACATGCCGGCCGTGATCGCGGTCGCGGTGGCGGGCGGGCTCGGTGCCGTGCTCCTGACCCGGGCTCTGCCGCGAGGTGGCCTTTCGCGGTGGGCCCAGGCACTCCGCACGGCCAAGGCCGACATCCGCAACGGGCTGCTCGCGCGCCGCAACTGGCTGCGCATCGTGCTCGCATCCGCCGTGGTCGTGTCTGGCCACCTCGCGACGTTCCTGGTCGCGGCGCACACCGCAGGCTCCGTTGCGCCACTGTCCCGGCTGATACCGCTGACGTTGCTGGCTCTCCTGGCCATGGGATTGCCAGCGAATCTCGGCGGGTTCGGGCCGCGCGAGGGCGTGGCCGCGTGGGCGTTCGGCGCCGCCGGGCTGACCGCCGCCGAAGGTGTGACCACGGCGGTGGTGTACGGCGCGCTGGTGCTCGCCTCGAGCCTTCCCGGCGCCGCCGTACTGGTGGCCCGGCGAATTCGCGTGCCCCCCAGTGTCCCGCAGGAAGGTGCCGTCAATGGTTGAGCGCCGTACCTCCGCCTCAGCTGCAGCACGTGCACGGTCGGACGGAGGAGACCAATGTACGAAGCACCGCCTGTCGCAACGGTCCGGACGCAGGTGACCGTGCCGCTGCGATTCCCCGACGGATACGCCACGACCGCGCGCGTGTTCTCCTTCGACGGGTTGGTTGACGCCCGCGAACATCTCGCGTTCGGCCTCGGCGACTGGGTGGGATCGCTCGACCGACACACAGGCGACGGGCGCGCGCCGCTGGTCCGCCCGCACAGCGAATGCCTGACCGGTGACGTGTTCGGCAGCCAGCGGTGCGACTGCGGCCCACAACTGCGCGAGGCGGTCGAACGCATCGCGGGCACTGGCGGCTTCCTGATGTACCTGCGGCAGGAGGGTCGCGGCATCGGCCTGTACACGAAGCTCGACGCCTACGCGCTGCAGGACGCCGGCCTGGACACCTACGAGGCGAACATCGCACTCGGTCACCGTGAGGACGAGCGCGATTACACCGCCGCCGCCCAGATGCTGGGCGCCCTGGGCGTGGAGCGTGTCGCTCTGCTGAGCAACAACCCGGACAAGGCCGAACAGCTCAACCGGCTTGGGGTGACGGTCATCGAGCGCGTGCCGACCGGCGTGTACCTGTCGCCGGCCAACGCCGGCTACCTCGCGGCGAAGGCGAACCGTGCCGCACGCCCCTCCGACCTCCCGTTCGTCAGCTGACCCATGTCTGTCCTCACGCGCCTTCGACGCCCGCGAGCACGTCGCGCTCGGGCTCGGCGACTGGGCCGGCGCGCCGGTTCCGCTGGTCCGCCCGCACAGCGAGTGCCTGACCGGGGACGTGTTCGGCAGCCAGCGGTGCGACTGCGGCCCGCAGCTGCGCGAGGCGGTCGAACGCATCGCCGCCGCCGGCGGCCTGCTGCTCTACCTCCGGCAGGAAGGCCGCGGGATCGGGCTCTACAACAAGCTCGACGCGTACGCGCTGCAGGACGGCGGCCTGGACACGTACGCGGCCAACGTCGCCCTCGGTCACGGCGAGGACGAGCGCGACTACACGCCCGCCGCGCAGATGCTGGCCGCCCTGGGCGTGCGGCGGCTCGCGCTGCTGAGCAACAACCC
>Ga0126306_10001928_pt1 | contig 11416 bp, 8 predicted proteins | sample Plot27_FD_92592 | JGI IMG/M metagenome (GOLD analysis project Ga0126306, IMG submission 92592) | Serpentine soil microbial communities from UC McLaughlin Reserve, CA, USA - Plot27 | ecosystem: Environmental > Terrestrial > Soil > Grasslands | place: USA: UC McLaughlin Reserve, Lake County...
CCGCCCCATCGCGCAGACCGCGGGGACCGGGCGCAGGTCCTCGACCAGCACCCTGTCGACGGAGAATCCGCCCTCGCGTAGCCGGTCGGCCAGCTCGTTCCCGATGTCGCGGGCTCCCTCCGGCGCGAAGTGGCGCGCGTCCCAGAAGAGGTAGACGGCCCCGTCCCGGGCGAGGTGCTCGCGGACGGCACCGAGCGCCGCCTTCGGCTGCTGCCAGAAGGGAGCGACGTTGAAGGCGAAGACCTTGTCGAAGCGCCGATCGCCGAGGTCGGCGTCCTCCAGCGCGATGGCCTCGAGCACAGCCCTGCCCGCGTCGACGTGCTCGCGGTTCCTCCGTGTGGCCATCTCGATCATCTTGGGCGAGCGGTCGATCGCGGTGATCGTTCCTGTCGTCAGCCTCTCGCAGACCAGGGAGACCGCGACGCCGTGGCCGCAGCCGACCTCGAGCAGGCGGTCGTCCGGGCGGACCTCCAGAGTGTCGACCGCCCAGACGAACCGCTCCGATGCCTTGCCCGCCATCACCCGCGGAAGGGCGCGAGACGAATGCTCAGGTCGCTCATGGCGAACCGGTGCAGGAACCACCCGCGACCCCGAGGGACCTGCTTGGCTTCGGCCCGCCACAGCCTGGCGAACTCCCGCTTGAAGCCCAACCGCGGATAGTGCCGAACGACGCTCCTCCGAATGGTGTCGGGTACCTCGTAACTGCGGAGCCCGAACACATCGACCCCTGCGCCGGCAGACAGGAGGTAGGCCTCGGCCCCGGATTCGAGGTTCACTCCGGGGGTGTGGTGTAGGGCGATCGCGTTGGCTATGAACTCGCGGTCGTCAGCGGATACGCCGTGGCGGTCGGTGAACTCGCGTGCGAGTGCGGCACTGCGGACCGTGAAGTCGACGTGCGGCACCGGACTCGGCAGGCCAGTGTCGTGGAACATCGCCGCCATGTAGAGCAGTTCGCGGTCGAACTTGATGTGGTGTAGCGCGGCGATGGCTGCACCCCACGCGTAGGCGCGGCGCGAGTGGTTGAGCAGGGCAGGCGACAGAGGCACGAGGCTTGCCCGATCCACGACGCTTCGGCGCCCCGAGGGCAGGCGAAGCGCTAGCGCGAGCAAGCCACCGAACATGCGGAGCTCGTCGCACATCAGCGGACCTGCGAGCGATACGCATTCCCGCGCCGTGAGCACCCCGCCGGTGCGCTCGGTCCATTCGATCGTCCCAATCGGGTCGGTGGGGTGCTCGTTGTTCATCGGAATGTCTCCTTGCTTGTTCATCGCTGCTTCAACCACGCCGAACGCGTTCGCGTTGACCCAGGCGCCCACCGCGAGCGGCACCGAGACCGTGCGCGGCGGGTTGGGCACATAGCGGGACGCCGCGGCCGTGAGGCCGCCATGATCAGATCCAGGTGCCATTGCCGCAGGCGCGCGCCGGAGCGGATTGAGGCCCACAGACGTGGGCCTTTCTGCTTGAAGGGCCTGATGGGAAGGAACGTCTCGCCGGACCGATCCCGCGAGGCCATACATTACGACCATAGGAGGTAGCAGATGAGCATCTACGCAGTCGTCGATCCCGCCACCGGGGAGAAGGTCCAGGAGTACCCCACGATCAGCGATGACGATCTTCGCGCAGCGATCGCTCGTGCCGACGAAGTCCACCGGACCTGGTCGGCCTCATCGAGCGTCGCCGAGCGTGCCGCACTTGTGCGCCGCGTCGGCGAGCTGTACGCCGAGCGGCGCCAGGAGCTAGCGGAGATCATCGTCCGCGAGATAGGCAAGCCGACCGAGCAGGCGCTCGGCGAGGTCGACTTCGCAGGCGACATCTACGCCTTCTACGCAGACAACGCCGAGCAGCTGATGGCAGATGAGCCGATCAAGCTGCTCGCCGGCGACGGATCGGCGCTGGTCCGTCGCGGCTCCCTCGGCGTGCTGCTCGGGATCATGCCGTGGAACTTCCCCTACTACCAGGTGGCCCGGTTCGCCGGTCCGAACCTCGTGATCGGGAACACGATTGTCTTGAAGCATGCGCCGCAATGTCCGGAGTCGGCAGAGGCGATGCAAAAGCTTTTCAACGAGGCCGGCTTCCCGGACGGCGCGTACGAGAACGTCTACGCGACCAACGAGCAGATCGAGTGGGTGATCGCCGATCCACGCGTGCGGGGCGTCTCAGTGACCGGATCGGAGCGCGCCGGAGCCGCGGTGGCGGAGATCGCTGGACGCAACCTCAAGAAGGTCGTGCTCGAGATGGGCGGTTCCGATCCGTTCATCCTGCTCGGGACCGACGACCTCGACAAGACCGTCCAGGACGCCGTTGCCGCGCGCCTCGACAACACAGGGCAGTCGTGCAACGCCGCCAAGCGGTTCATCGTGGTCGAAGACCTCTACGAGCCGTTCCTCGAGAAGTTCACCGCCGCGATGACGGCCGTCGAGCCGGGCGACCCGACCTCGTCCGACAGCGAGATTGGCCCGCTTTCGTCGACCGCCGCGGCCGACCGACTCGAGGATCAGGTCAAACGCGCGGTCGACCATGGCGCGAAGGTGGTCGCCGGCGGGGGGCGCAAGGGCAACTACTTCGAACCAACGGTCCTGACGGACATCGACCCCGACAACGACGCCTACCGCGAAGAGCTGTTCGGCCCGGTCGCGCAGGTCTACCGAGTGTCGTCCGAGGAACAGGCTGTCACGGTCGCCAACGACACGCCCTTTGGCCTGGGCTCGTACCTGATGACGACCGACCCCGAGCAGGCCGAGCGCGTTGCCAACCAGATCGACGCCGGCATGGTCTACGTGAACATCGTCGGCGCGGATGGGGCCGAGCTGCCCTTCGGCGGCACGAAGCGCTCGGGTTTCGGACGTGAGCTCGGCACCTACGGCGCGGACGAGTTCGTCAACAAGAAGCTCATCCGCATCGGCTGAACCCGCTCGGCAATCCGCGAGTCGCTCCCAGGGACATATCCCGCCCCCGCTACTGGAAAGCCTTGCACTCGCAGGGCTGCTTGAAGCGCTTGGGCGACTGGTGGATCCGAGGTCTCCGGCCATTGCGGGCAGTGGCTCGCCCGCTCCAACGCAAACACGAACCGGTGAAGGCCGGTCTCCCGCGCACTGTTTCGCTGCAGGGTTTCGGCCTAAGATTGCCCAAATGGCACAAAGCGCCCCGGAGGTAGACCGGTTCCTGGAGTTGCCCTACCACATCGTCCTCGTGCGCGATGATGCCAGTGGCGAGAAGGAATCCTGGACGGCACGCGTGGAGGAGCTTCCGGGCTGTGAAGCGCGTGCCGAAACCGCCGATGATGCGGCTAGAGCGATATCGAAGGTGATGGAGGACTGGCTCGCCGCGGCCCTGGAGAAGGGCGCCACCGTGCCGGAGCCGAGGCGCGCGCCGTCGCAAAGCGGTCGCCTGCTGCTACGGATACCGCAGGGCCTGCATGCGGAGCTCGCCCACAAGGCGGACAGGGAAGATGTCAGCCTCAACGGCCTGATCACCGGCATGCTGGCTGGCGCAGTGGGCTGGCAGCGGGACGGGGTGACCGAGGAGGGCGTCTTGGAATCGCTGCCCGAAGCGCCTCGCGGCTACGCAGGGGCTCGATCCAAGTTTCTGTCGGTGGCGATCATCGCGAACATCGTCGTGGTGGCACTCGCCGCACTTGCAGCAATTGCACTGCTCATCATCGCGTGGCAGAACGGCTGGTAGCGCGTTAGGAGGCGCGGTGCCGGCCCGTGCCGCGCTGCGCGAAGTGGGCGGTGTGCAGGAACCGTTGCAGCCACCGTGCTTCGTGTGAATTCGGTGGCGTCAGGCCCTCGATTTCGGACAGCCGCATTGTCAGCCGCAGAAGGGCTGCGCTCGCCAGAACGAGAGTCAGCAGGCCGAAGCCGATCAGCTCCACAGGGGGCGACTCCGCGTCGATATCTCTTCCGACCCAGCCGTCAGAGGTCAGGGTCGCGCGAAAGACCGATGCAGGGCGTATGCGCCCAACGCTCGAGTGCCCGTCTTGCTGCCGGGCACTCCGCTTATCCTGCGCCCTGTTCCGCGCTGCGCGCTTACCTGATGTGCGCGGACGTGGCCGACCGGCTCGCGGCGCCGGCTGGGAGGAAGGAGCGGCTGGGGGACTCGCCGCGGGCGCGCTTGACGTCGTGTCGGGTGGCGTTGCCGGCGCTGGAGAAGTTTGCGGCGAAGGCGCGGCTTCAACGCTGTCGGAGCCGGCACCGGGAGCCGCGTCGGGCGCTGGTAGAGCGGGCGTGGGGGCCGGGTCGGGCGCGGGAGCGCCACCGGAGCCGGGAGCAGAGATCCCACCGGACTGGCCGAGAGCTGGTGGCGCTGCGAATGCTGTGACGAGCAGCGCCAATGCGGCGAGTCGAGCACCTCTCGAGCCGGCGGCGCCAGTCAACTCGATCGGAGGCAGCGCGCGCATGGAAGCTCAGCGGACCACGCGGAAGCAACTCGTGCCGAGCCGCTTCCCGTACTGGCGTTGAGAGCGCTTGCCGTAGCCGGGCCAGACGTGCCAGCAGTACCGTCCCGCCGTGAACTTGTAGTCCGTTCCCCGGTAGGTCCAGCGCCGCTCGAGTCTCCGCTGAGTCCGCTCCGGCCAGATGCTCAGGATCTTGCGACCGCGACGGAAGACCTGGACGTTGTAGTAGCGCGCCCTGCGGACCGGCTTCCACACGAGCAGCGGCAGGGACGTATCCTCCCCCGCCAGCTTGATTCGCTCACCCGCCGAGGGGAGCAGCAGTCGGGAGCCGGTCGGGACGCTGCTCACTCCACCTGCAGCCCGGTTGCCGGCCGGGTCGATCCGCGTGACGACATAGCGGTAGCGCCGCCCATTGCGTAGCGACCGGTCGGTAATGGCGTCACCGGGCCCCTGGTAGACCACCACAGGGGCCCTCTTCCGGGATAGACGAACAACCTCAGACGATGAGTCGGTTGAGCTCGTCCACGTGACCCTGACCTTGCGATTGCCGGGCATGGCGTCGACGGACGGGGGCGGCGGCGGCGTGGCGTCGTAATTGAGGACGAATGATCCGGTCCCGACGTTCCCCGCCACGTCCTGACAGCTGCCGGATATCACGGCGCCTGCAGCATCCGGCCCGGCATAGCTCGAGCTCGAGCAAGACGCGACGCCCGAGGTGGCGTCGCTCCCCTGGAACAACACCGAGACCGGGTGGTTGAACCAGCCTCCGTAGTCCGGCGGCCGCGCGGTGATCGCGGCCACGCTCGGGGGCGTCTTGTCGATGTGCAGCACGACCGACCGTCGCGTCCGGTCGTTGGGGGAGTTCGAATCTTTCACCTCACACCAAGTCTCGAGCCCTGGAGTGTCGGCCGAGAATATTTTCGGAACGCAGTCTCCGGCGGAATACTCAGCGTTGATTTGGTCCCAGTCCCACTTCACCGTCACGCTTCCGCGATACCAGCCCGTGCAGTCCACGGGAGCAGGCGAACACAGGTATGTGAGTGTTGGGGACTCCGCAGATGCGGGGACGACCGACCAATTAGCAATCAGTAGCCCGGCACACGCTGCGAGGGCGGCGAGGGTCGTACGTGGACGACTTCGGATCCGCGAGTACGTCGGTGACCATCCTTGGAGGGAAGGACGAACTTCGACCGTAGACCCCATATGGGGCGCTGTCAATCGGCGCGGTCACCAGCCCTGCTGCGAGGCGACCACGAGGATCACCGCTGCGACGACTGCCGCAACGAGCACGACGATCAGGTTGATGATGATCGCGAGGCGGAGGAGCGCCGGCATCGTTCGCCTGCTGCCGGAGTCGTCCTTGGATACCTCGCCGGTGGCGACCGCAGACGACGCAAGCGCCCTATCGAGTGAGCTCGCGATGAACTGGTTGAGGCTCACCCCTTCATGCTCGGCAGCCCCTGACAGCTCGGCGTGGAGCGACCGCGGCATACGGAGCATGAGACGACCGCTGTAGCTCGCCGCCGTCCGCGGATCGGGAACCTCCCGTCCCTTCGCCAGCGCGTCTTCGATCCACTCCTCGATCGCAGCTTCGATCCCCCGAATCGCCTCCTCGGCACTGTCGCCGTGCGCCTCGCAGCCCGGCAGCTCCTCGGCGTGAGCGGTCCACTCGTGCCCTTCGGCGTTCCCGTGGTCCCGCACGACCGAGATGCGATAGGGCAGATCCCCCCGGTTCCGCCCGGGAGGTTGGCCAGAGACATTGGGGGAGGGGCGGCGCGGCATCGGCCCTCGGGATGCCGGTCGCGGCGGGGGCTGCACGGTTGCAGCGGCTTTGCCGGGGCGCTCGCTCGGGGCGATCTCCTTTCCGGCGCGCTCGAGCTGCTCCCGAAGCTTCGCAAGCGCTGCATGGGTCTGCCGGGAGAGGTGACGTTCCGAGATGCCGAGCTCCTGGGCGACCTGCCTGCGGCTCCTATCGCGCACGAACCGCAGGTAGACGATCTGACGCTCACGCTCATCGAGCACTTCGAATGCACTCGCCAAAGTCAATCGGTCGTCGCTCACGTCGAGCGCGTTCAGCGTCCCTTCTGCGAGCGGGGCGTCCTCTTGGGCTTCAGCCGGGCGCCTCACGCTTAGCGCCCGGGCGACGTCCTCCTTGTCGACTCCGAGCGACCGGGCGACTTCAGCCGCGGTTGGCCGCCGCTGCAATTTTGCCGAGAGCTCGGCCTCGGCTCGCACGGCTCGGGCCCTCAGCTCTTGGATGGGGCGCGGCATTCTGACCGACGTCGTCCGGTCTCTCAGATGCCGCTTGATCTCCCCCACGATGTTCGGCACCGCAAACGCTGCGAGCTCTCCACCATAGTTGAGGTCGAAGCGGTCGATCGCGTTGATGAGCCCGATGCAGCCGGCCTGGAAGAGGTCGTCGTAGTCCTCGGTGCGCTCGTAGCGGTGCGCGAAGCTCTCGACGAGGGGGAGGTACAGCTCAATCAGGCGATCCCGCGCAGTGATATCGCCTCGCTCGAGATAGGCATGAAGCAGATCGGCTGTCGCCGTTGCCTTCTCGCGCTGGTTCGGCTTCCCGCCTACGTTTTCCATCGTCCTATGCGTCGGCACGCTCGCTGATACCACGCGGGCCTGATGCAGTACCAGGTGTCGAAAAGACCCGCTTTCGTCGCTTCAGTTGGCCGCTCCTAGAACTACGGGGGTACCTGATGGGGTGAGTTCGGAACGCAGTTATGTCTCCTACCTTCTCACCCTCAAACCGAGCTGCACGTGGAGTTGCACGTCGCCACCGTCGATTCAGCATGCTGCGGATCGATCCGGCGACCGTCACGCCCACGTTGCCTCGTCCCCTCGCTCCGCCACGACTGGCGGCGGCGGGCACATTGGCCGCGGCGCTTCTGCTGTGCTTGCCGGGGACGGGCCTTGCGGCTGGTCGACCGGATGGGGGTGAACCGCCGGCACGGTCGAGTCACATGCTCGCCTATGGCGCCGGCTATGCCGACGACGGAGGCTCAATGCGCGTACGCCAGCTCCAGCGCGCTCTACGCCATGGGGCCTACGCGCCCGGCCCAGTCGATGGCCTATACGGTCCGCTGACGGAAGGGGCGGTTCGGCGCTTCCAGCAGACCGATGGCCTGACGAGCGACGGCGTCGTCGGCCCCCGCACGTGGGCGGCGCTGCGCACCGCCTCATTAGGGCAGCCTCGAGGCGGACCCGCCATTCGTCCAGGTGCCGGCTACCGGGATCCGGGCGGCTCAGCGCGAGTTCTCGCGGTACAGCGGATGCTGAGCAGCGTCCGGTACGAACGCGGTCCTCTCGACGGGCTGTTCGGCCCGCGAACCCAGGCCGCCGTCGAGTGGTTCCAGGTCAATCACAGCTTGCGTCCGACCGGGATCGTCGATCAGGCGACGCTGGGGCGCCTTCGCGCCCTCAGCCGCGGCTCGCCGGGGATCGACGGTGCGTCGGCGTCCTCCGAGCTCCGAGTCCCACCTCTGCCCTCGGCGGGATGGCACGGGCGTCCCATCCGCAACCCCCAGCGGTCTACGAGCCCTGGAACGCTGGACCCGGCCGGACGCCGCGACGCTCCGCTGCGGCTTGGTGCCGGCTACCGGAGCGCGGCCGGCTCCCAGCGGGTTCGGCAAGTCCAGCGGGACCTGCGCCGGCTCGGCTACCGACCAGGTCCTGTCGACGGCCTCTTCGGGCCACGGACCAAGGCGGCGGTCCAGTGGTTCCAGATGAAGTACGGCCTTCGCCCGGATGGGACCGTCACTGCAGTGACCTCGGGACACCTGCGCGCGCATGCTTTGGGCCGTGGGACGGCACAATCGAACCGGAAGCGGGCGACCGTTCCGGTTCCGCCTTCACGCGCCGCCCGCGCGCCTCGCGCAGCAACGCAGCCGAGTGGGGACAAGCCCGACGACGCGACCGAGCGAGGCAGCGGCGTCAGCCCCCTGGTCCTGGTCCTCGGCGGAGCTTTCGGCGTGGCGGCGCTTTCGCTGCTGACACTGAGGCGGATTGGCTCACGGCGTGCTGAGCGCGTTCCCCCACCCGCGTCGACGCCACGGGCGGCGCCGGCGTCCACCAGCGCTCATGCTGGGGCAGGCGGCGACGCGTCGCCTGCCCCGGCGCCACCGACGGCCCGGCAGCAGCGCGCGCCATGGGTGGTTGGGTACGCGAGCGCGCACGACCAAGCCGAGCTCGAGCGTCAGGCAGCGGCCATCGAACGAGCCTGCGGCGGGCGTGGATGGACGCTTGCGTGCGTGATCCGGGAGAACGGATCAGGCAATGGGAATGGGCGCAGGAGGCCGGGGCTCGCCCATGCCGTCAAGCAGGTCCGCGAGGGGCTCGCCGGGCGCCTTGTCATCGACAGTCTCGATCACCTCGGGCCCTCGGAGGAGGAGATCCAGGCGCAGCTCCAACAGGTTGCAGGTAACGACATCGACCTGGTCGCGCTCGATGCGGTCGGAAACGCGACGCGGAAGGGCCGTCGACCGAAGCCGGCGCGGACATGACGGTCGATCCGCGACTGAGGCCGACTCGTTTGAGTCTCTTCCCCGGCGGCAATTGGAACGGATCCCACAAGCGAGCAGTCCCGCAACTCCGCCTCGAATTGCTGGGAGGATTTCGAGTCGAGCGAGCCGGAGTCGGTCGGCCGGTCGCTGGTTGGCAGCGGCGTACTGCAAAGACGCTGACGAAGCTCCTAGCGACACATCCGCGTCACCGCCTGCATCGGGAGCAGGTCCTGGAGACTCTCTGGCCGGATGCCGAGATTGATTCGGCGCTCAACAGCTTTGGCAAAGCACTGCATGCGGCTCGCCGCGCGCTCGAGCCGGAGCTGCTACCGCGAGAGAGCTCCGCCTACCTGCCGCTGGCGGACTCGATGGTCGCGCTGGACACGCAGCGTGTCTGGATCGACGCGGATCACTTCGAGAGCCTTGCGGAGGGTGCGCTTCGGCAGGGGGATGTCGCCGGCTATGAATGTGCGCTCGCGGCGTACGGGGGCGAGCTTCTTCCAGAGGATCGGTACGAGGACTGGTGCGCCGTGCGACGTGACCGCTTGGCGGCCCTGCACATCCAGCTGCTGCTGGCCGTGGCGGATGCCCATGAAGAACGCGGCGCTCACCGCGCGTCGGCTGCACGCCTGCGCGAGGTGCTTCAGCACGACCCGACGAGGGAAGACGCGCATCGCCGCCTCAGGGCAATGGAGGTTCAGGTGGACCGAATTCCGGGGCGAATTCCCACCCATGAGCCCGAGTCAGCACTGGTCGAGTGTGTTCACCCTCCGACCACCGACCAGCGCGCGGCGCCGCTTGTCGGCCGTAATTCCGTCCTTTGTCAGCTGGGCGAGGAACTCACGCGAGCTGACGAGGGAAAGGGCAGCATGATCGTTGTGACCGGGGAAGCCGGCGTCGGAAAAACACGGCTCGTGGAGGATCTGGCGAGCGAGGCCCGCCGCCGAGGCGCCGCTGTCCTCTCGGGCGGCAGCGGGGCACAAGCCAACCACCTTGCCTACGGCCTGTTTGCTGTCGCGCTGGAGGCTTATGTAGCGAGCCGTCCAGACGCCGAGCGCAACGACCTGGCGCAACGCTTCCCGCCACTCGTGCACTTCGTGCCCTCACTCGGGATGGGCAGCGAGATCCAACAGTTGACGGACCGCTCGGCGGATGAGCTCTACCTCGCTCCGGCCATCGTCCGGCTGTTGACCGATCTAGCCCGGGTCCAGCCCCTCCTTCTCGTCCTGGGTGACTTGCACGATCTCCATCCCTCGAGCCTCGACCTCCTCGAGTACCTCGCGGAGCTCGCTACCCAGCGGCGGTGGCTGATCGTCGGAACACGTCGTGAGGAGGGGCTCGAGGGCGGGGCGGAGCTTTCGCGCATGGTTGACACCACGGAGCGGGAGGGGCTGTGCGTCCAGCTCGAGCTGCAGCCGCTTGACCTCGCGGATTGCGCCCAGCTCATGCGGGCGCTGCTTCCAGGTGGTCGCGTCGACGACGCGTTCGTGGGCCACCTCTATGCGAGGTCGTTGGGGAACCCGCTCTTCGTCGAGGAGCTCCTCAGCGAGATGCGCGCACGCGGCGAGCTCGTCCTCACCAAGGGCTCTTGGCGGGCAGTGGCCTCGCTCGGCGCGTGGGTGCCGGCCCGCGTGCGCGCCCTGGTTGCGCTGCGGGTGGCTCCAATGGAGCAAAGCGTGCGCCGTGTCCTGGCGCTGGCCGCCGCCAACGGCATGGAGATCTCGCTGAGCGACCTCCGCACCGGAGGGGCAGCGCTCCACCCGCCCGTATCTGACGTGGCGCTCTTCAACGCCCTGGATCGCGCGCTCGCGATTCGGATCTTGGAGGAGCGGGATGACTCCTACGCATTTCGCCATCCGCTCGTCCGATCGGCGCTCTACGAGGATCTGTCGAAGCATCGCCGCGACGAGCTCCACGCCGCATTGGAGTGCAGCCGGGCCGCACCGCCATTGACCGCGGCGCTTCGATGAGCTCGGAGCCCGCGGGCTCGTTCTCGGTCACGGTTCCCGCTCACGGCGACGAACGGCTGCTGGACGCGACTCTCTTGAGCCTCGTCACCGGCGACGAGTCGCCTTCCGAGGTGCTCGTGGTCGTCGATACCGACGACCCCAGGACGCGCGAGGCGGCGGAACGCGTCGCCGCTCGCCACCCGGAGCTCGTCGAGTTGGTCGACGAGGCAGCCCTCCGCGACGTACTGACGGGTCAGAGCAATGGGAACGGCGACCGCGTCGACGCTGCGGGCTCGTTCTCGGTGACGGTTTCCGCCCATCGCGACGAGCCGCTGCTGGAGGCGACGGTGTCGCAACTCGTGAAGGGCGACGATCGCCCCTCCGAGGTAATCATCCTCGTCGCCACTGACGACCCTGGGACACGCGCGGTGGCCGAACGGGTGGCCCACCGCCACCGGCGCCTCGTCAGGGTGGTCGCCCGGGCCGCGCTCGCCGGCCCGATGGCCGGCAAGCCGCCCCCGACGAGGCCCTGGCCGCCGGTGCGCGTGCCCGTGGCCGCC
>Ga0126306_10001929_pt1 | contig 11414 bp, 7 predicted proteins | sample Plot27_FD_92592 | JGI IMG/M metagenome (GOLD analysis project Ga0126306, IMG submission 92592) | Serpentine soil microbial communities from UC McLaughlin Reserve, CA, USA - Plot27 | ecosystem: Environmental > Terrestrial > Soil > Grasslands | place: USA: UC McLaughlin Reserve, Lake County...
ATATGAAGTAAAGAAATGATACTGACAATAAAGATCCACTAATACGGAAACAGTAAATTGCATAAACATACAATATCATTTAAATAGTGTACATCAAAAACCACTCATCATAAGTTGATATATATATATATATACATATACATACATATACATATATAATATATATATTCTGTAATAAAGATTTAGTTAAACTTTCTAATGATATTGAAGAATGTATCTCTCTGAATGGGGCTCCTTTTGATTTCTTTTATTAGATTAACTAGTTCTTGAACTGAAGTTCCTGCAGTTTTGCCTGCAGCCTTAAATATTTCCTCTGAAAATGCAGTTCCTACCATATCATTGCCTCCATATGACAATGCGACCTGTGCCAGTTTCTTTCCCAACGCAACCCAATATACTGAGATATTATCAAGTACATTTGCTAACAAGAGTCGCGATACTGCAATAACTCTCAAATCATAAGTAGAAGGACTCTCTCTAGTGATTATCTCTTTTTGTTCTAATTCTGTATTGTCCAAGCTAAATTTTAAGGGAATAAAGGTGGTGAATCCTTTTGTTTTTTTATGGAGTTCTCTAATCTTCAAAATATGATCTACAATATGTTCAGGTTTTTCTAGATGGCCAAAAAGCATTGTGCAATTGCTCCTTAATCCCAAGTTGTGTGCCTGACGAGCAGTTTCAAGCCATTCTTCACCAGAACATTTTCCTCTGACAATTACGTCCCGGGTTTCTGGATGAAAAATCTCAGCTCCGCCACCCGGTAGTGCATCTAACCCAGCAGCCTTCAATCTCAACAACACTTCTTTAACTGAATTTCGAGTAAGTCTAGATATAAAAAATATTTCAGCAGGAGTCAATGCTTTAATTGTCACACTAGGAAACTCTTCCTTTATTGTCCTTATCATATCCTCGTAATAATCAAGACCCATCTTAGGATGAAAACCACCAACAATATGAATTTCAGTTGCTCCCATTTGTTTTATAGCAATACTAACTCTTGTTAAAATCTGTTCGATAGTTAAGGTATAAGCATCGAATTCATTGCCCTTCCTGTAAAATGCACACAATGGACAACTTGCGGCACAAATATTAGTATAATTTAGATAATAAGAAGTGACAAAGCTAACAGTATCACCTTTAAGGCGCTTACGAATCCTATCAGCTACAGATCCTAACAAAAATAGGTTCTCATCATTCATCAGCTGGACACCATCTTCATATGATAATTCTTCGCCAGCAAGTGCTTTTTCTAAAGCAGGAGTTCCTCCTGAAATATGTGTTAACAAATTAAATGTTCTATAATTTGAAGTTAATATAAAACATTTGATACTAACCGTGGGGGAAATGCTTGTAAAGAATAAATAGCATTGATGGTTCAAAAAATTACGGTAATATTGCAAAATACCTTTTCGGTGCAACATTTAATTAGTAAATCTGATGTTGGGGACATTTTAAATTGTGTATTAAATGGTGAACGCCTCGGGTTCAAAGAATGTGTAAGACTAATCAAATCTGATGATGTCTACGCAATAGGACTTGTTGGAAATATATTGCGGCAGAGGCTGTATGGAAATACTGTTACATTTGTAAATAATATTATACTAAACTATACAAATGTTTGTGTTACTTATTGCAAATTCTGCGCATTCTACCGTCCTCCTGGACATAGTGAAGCTTATACCGTTCCGCTAGAAGAAATCGTTCGACGTGTTTTGGTTTCGAGAGAGATGTTCGGTATTACCCAAGTACTGATTCAGGGAGGACATAATCCTAACTTGAGGGTTGAGTATTATGAGGAGGCTTTTAAAGCGATAAAGACAAAATCACCCGATATAGGAATCCATGGACTTTCTGCATCAGAAATTGATATGATTGCAAGAGTTGAGAGAAGCAGTACAAAGGAAATTCTTGCCAGATTAAAAGAAGCAGGACTGGATTCTCTTCCTGGTGCAGGCGCTGAAATTCTTAATGATGACGTAAAAGCGGAGATCAGCCCTCTCAAGTTAAAGAGCCAAGAATGGCTTCAGATAATGAAAGAGGCTCACGAACTTGGTATAAAGTCTTCAGCTACAATGATGTATGGTACAGTTGAAACTGAGGAACAGAGAGCGCGGCATATTATAAAAGTTGCACAATTACAGGAAAAAACAAAGGGATTTATGGCATTTATTCCTTGGAGTTTTGAGCCAAACAAAACGCAGATACAATCGGACGGACTGGTAAGATATCCTTCAGGAGGCTTAGGTCTATTAAAAATGATTGCTGTTTGTAGAATAATGTATTACGGTTTAATAGATCATCTCCAATCATCATGGCTAACAAATGGAATAGGCATGGCACAGTTAGCGTTAACTTATGGTGCAGATGATTTTGGTGGTACTCTTATCGGCGAAGAGGTAGTGAGTGCAACAGGTGCCAGATCGACCGAACTTACTGCACATAAAATTATAGATGCAGTCAAGCAGATCGGTTTTAAAATTGCAGAAAGAAATAACTTCTATCAGACTATAAAATATTATTAAAATTACTCAAAATAAATTAAAGGATCTTTCTTCCGAAGTGCCATGTATAGCCTAAATAAGCTCAAAAGATTTGATTTAGTGTGAGTAATACAAAGATCATAGGGATTTCTATGTCAATGAATTGTCTATCATTTGTCAAATCAAATTAGAAATACGTTTAAATGTCTATTTATATAGTTTCTGTCGTATGCCAGTTGGGATTGATGACCTGGCTATCTATATCCCGAAACTTTATGTCGACTATAAAGACTTTGCCAAGGCAAGGGGAATTGACCCCCAAAAGTTAGAGTATGGTATCGGAATAAAAAAGATGGCTTTAGTTGATACTAATCAAGATCCAGCCTGTATGGCTGCTAATGCATGTTTAAAATTAATGCAAAGAAACAATTTGCATCCAGATCATATAGGGAGAATGTATATAGCTACCGAATCTGCTCTTGATGAATCAAAGGCAATGAATTCTTTTGTCATAGGAATGTTAGAACAGGTTTATGGAGAAAGTTCCTTTGAGCACGCAGGTGGAATTGAATGTAAATTTGCATGCGTCAGTGGATCTTATGCACTATATGACAATGCAAATTGGATCAGAGCAGAGGAGAATAATGGCAAAGCTGCTATTGTTATTGTAAGCGATATTGCCAAATATGATATCGGTTCAGCTGGTGAATATACACAAGGAGCAGGTGCTGTTGCCATGCTGGTTAAGGATAATCCTAGATTACTAGCTTTTGATCAAAAAGTTGCCTCTACAATCATCAAGAATGAATATGATTTTTACAGACCTTTTGGAAAAGAGACTCCTCTTGTTAACGGAAACTATTCTAATCTATTATATTTGATTCAAGTAAAGAAAGCATTCGATAGCTATAAAGAAAAGGCTATTAGAACAGGATTGATTGAACTTGCGGATGGTGAATCTATTACAGATCACATTGACTTTTTCAGTGTACATCTTCCTTATAGAAGAATGGGTGAAAAGGCATTAGCCTATTTATTAAGGCATGAATGGCGACATCTTCCACGTTGGAACCATATTATAAAAGAGGTAGGAATGGAAGAGCCAAATCAACCAGATTCGAGGGGTACCATTGAATCGATTCTTGCCGACAAGGAATTTATGAAAGCTGATGAAAAATTCAGACGTGCATTTATGCAAACCTCTTTTTATAATGAGGTTTTTGAAAACAAAATGGCAAGCTCACTTGAAGCATCTGCTATTATAGGGAATTTATACACTGCTTCAATGTACATGGGATTTAGAAGTTTACTTGAATTCGAAGACAAAAAAGGGACAGATCTTGAAAGCAAGAGAGTAGGTTTCGCATCTTATGGCAGTGGTAGCAGTGCTATGGTATTTAGTGGTATAATACAGCCAGAGTATAAAGAGATTGTAAAACGAATGAATCTTGAAGAAGAAACTGGGCCACGAACAAAGTTATCCATGGAAGAATATAAGATACTTCATGGCAATGAAAGGAAATTCGATGATTTTCTTTTGAATGCTCATCAAGAATTCGTCTTAACAAAGATTGGTGGCAGCACTGCTGACAAAGCTGGATTCAGAGAATACAGTTTTGTCAGCTAACTATTCTGAAATCTAACCATTTACTCTTTAGAAACTCGATTAAACGTTCTGCATGTTTTTCATTTTCCATTTCAAGACTCAGATAAACACCCGCAGTTCCAGCTGAAATATTAGAACTTAATCTATCGTGAACAACTTCAACAATATTAACATTCAATTCGGCAATACCATCCACTACTGTCTTCAGTGCTCCTGGCTTGTCCTGTAACTGGATAAAAATTTTGAGCATTCTGCCCATCTGCATAAGACCTTTTGCAACCACCTGACCAAGTAAATACATGTCAACATTCCCACCCGAGAGTAATGACACCACATTCTTATTCTTATTGGGGTGGCCATTCGAAAGCAAATATGCTAGACTTGCAGCCCCTGCAGGTTCTATAACCATTTTAGATCTTTCCATAAGCAAAAACATAGTCTTTAATATTGAAGAATCGTCCACTAATGTTACATCATCTATATATTTATTGGCTATTTCATATGTCAATTTGCCAGGAGACTTTACAGATATACCATCAGCAATGGTATATCCTGCTTTTATATTTTGCAAAGAACCTCTTGCAAGTGATTCTTTCATTGCAGGAAAAGCTTTAGATTCTACGCCGATAATTCTCACGCTGGGTTTTTTGGACTTTATGGCAATAGCAATTCCTGCCGCTAGTCCACCACCTCCTATTGGCAAATATACTTGGTCAAGTTCTGGCAAGTCTTCTAATAGTTCTAGACCTATTGTTCCCTGGCCTGATATTACATGAGAATCGTCAAAAGCGTGAATTATTGTGCGTCCTTCTTTCTTAGCAATTTCTTGAGCTTCAATCCAGCATTCATCATAATCTAGTCCCCGTAAAACTACTCTTGCTCCATATGCTTTTGTAGCCGCTACTTTAGCTGGCGACGCATTCTGTGGCATAATAATTGTACATGAAATATTATTTCTTAATGCGGCATATGCAACTCCTTGCGCATGATTCCCAGCAGATGCAGCAATAACGCCATATTTTCTCTGTTCTTCGGATAGCATACTAATTTTAACAGATGCCCCCCGAACTTTGAAAGAACCTGTTCTCTGTAGAGATTCGAGTTTGAGGAAAATATTGGTACCAATAAGTTTTGAAAATGTATCAGATCTCTGTAATGGCGTTTTTCTAATAGTTGTTCTATTTAGTAATTCCCTAGCTCTAAATATATCTTCTATAGTTGGAAAGTCTTGTTTTTTGTTTGCATCCCATATACTTTGGCCATTCATTAAGATCGAACAATGCAATCAACTTTATGCCTTAATTATAATTTTGTGGATAGTTTACTTAAATATCTATATGATGATATTTATTTATAGATTATACATGTATAAGCTGCTATCGACTCGACATATAACTACTATGACTATGACTACAAGTGACTATAATCACATACAGAATTTATTCTTAGCATAGTAACTAGTTATGATTTTAAACGCTTAATGGTCATTGACTCCAGTCATATATGATAGGTTATTGATCTCTATCGATGGTAGTATTTGAAGTATTATAGATCCTTTGTAGATACTGTCTATGGTTTAGGTCTAGACATATTACTGTCTCTTTTATATTACTATAATAAATTATGAAAAATGCAGCCATAGCAAAGACATTTCGTAAAATTGGATTTATCATAGAAATGAATGGAAATGATGTTAATGCAACTTTCAAAGCTAGAGCATATAAGCGAACGTCTGACGTCATCGCAAGTTTGTCTACAAGCATTGAAGAAATATACAGAAAAGAAGGATTAGAGGGGTTACAAAAGATACCATCAATTGGAAAAGCAATTGCCTTAAAAATTGAGGAATATATAATGACAGGAAAAATAAAGTACTATGAAGAGCTAAAGGCAACAACTCCTTTAAATATTGACGACTTTTATGATCTAGAAGGTATTGGTCCTAAAACAATCAAAGTTCTTTATGATAAATTAAAAATCAAAGATTTATCAGGTCTAGAAAAAGCTGCATCAGAAGGAAGGCTTCGAAATATCCAAGGTTTTTCTCAAAACAAAGAAGAAACAATTCTAAAAAAGATTCAAATATTCAAGAAAGGTAGGGATAGGCATCTTATAGGAGAAGTTTATCCTATTGTAAAACAAATAGAAACTCATCTATCCAATGTACAAGGAGTAAAAAGAGTTGTAGCGGCAGGTTCTTTTCGGAGAATGAAAGAAACAGTAGGAGATATTGATTACGTTGTAGTATCTGATAGTCCTGAAAAGGTAATGGATTACTTTGTTGAAATGCCTGAGGTTGATGAGGTCCTTGGTAAAGGACCAAGCAAAACATTTGTGCATCTGAATAATGGAATGGATGCAGATCTGTTGGTTGTTCCTGAAGAAAGTTTTGGTTCCTCTCTGCAATACTTTACCGGGAGCAAAGAACATGGTGTTGCAATGCGAAAGGTAGCACTTGCAAAAGGTCTTCACTTAAATGAATGGGGAATCTTTGACAATGATAAGAAAAGGGTTGCAGGTTTTACTGAAGAAGAAGTTTATCAAGTGCTAGATTTAGATTGGATTCCTCCTGAGATGCGTGAGAATACTGGTGAAATTGAAATTGCAAAAAAAAGAGGAAGCCTTCCAAGTTTAATAAAATATGACGGCTTGAAGGGTGATTTGCAAGTTCATAGTAACAATACCGATGGAACAATGTCTATAGAAGACATGTCTTTAGCTGCAAAAGAAAAATTTGGACTTGAATACGTTGCCATCACAGACCATACAAAAAGCTTGAAATTAACTAATGGACTTGACGAAAAACAAATACTGAATCAGGCTAATAAAATCGCAGAAATAAATGACAAGATAAAAATGAATCAGCATAGTCAGGATCAAAAAAATCATCAAATATTATTGAATAATTTTCGAATATTGTCCTCTGCCGAAGTAAATATAATGAAGGATGGATCGCTTGATATTGCGAATAATGTATTAGACAAACTTGACATAGTAGGAGCAGCAATCCATTCTAATTTCGCACAACCAATTGAAGTCCAAACTGAGAGACTAATAAAAGCTGCACAGAATCCTAGTGTTGATATTATTTTTCATCCTACAGGTAGACGAATAAATAAAAGAGAAGGATATCCTGTTAATATACTGAAATTGATAGATGTAGCAAAAGATACAGGCACTGTTCTAGAAATCGATGCTCATTATGACCGTCTTGACCTAAAAGACGATTATATAAGAATGGCAGTTGAAAATAATATCAAACTTGTAATTGATTCAGATGCTCATCATCCTGTCCATTTCGCGTTTTTGAAATTTGGCATAGGTCAAGCCAGACGGGGTTGGGCAAAACAATCAGACGTACTTAATACATTACCTGTTGATACATTTCTTAAAAGCTTGAAGTAATTGAATTGTTGATGATAGTTTGTGATAATGATTAAAGATTTTTCAGTAATTTTTTTGTCTTAAGAAAATCAATAGAGGCTGACATGTAATATTCTGATTGTATTTGAACTATAGAGGAAGAAAGAATGTGTGTTATGGAATGACGAATTGTTTTGATTGCTTATGATTCAGAATATAGAATAATTCTACATTTATTGAAATTATCATATTAGTAGCAAAAGCTGTAATAATATGGGAATGTTTCTGCAGTTGTCTATGTGTAGTAGTAAATAGGTTTGAATCAATCTCAATATTGATAAAAAGATATAGTAAAAGAAAAGACTAAATCTGATATTGTGATCTGTTTAGTCTAAAAGAATTGCTTTTGCCGTAGAATTGCATTAGCACATGCAAGAGAAAAAATAATTCAAAAGTTCTGATAACAAAGTCAAGATTGTATGCGACTGCAATGGCAAAGTAAATAAAATTAGCGGTAGGTATTCTAAAGGCGTCTGATTATATTCACTTTAAAACATCGATTGAATTTACCTTTGCTATTCAGTTTAGTGAAATACAGAATTTTATTTTTATATTGTTTTCATTAATCAAAATTGATTATTTTGTGTATTTGTTTTATTAACTCTATATTTTCAATAGGTTTTCTAATAAATTGATTTTCATCTAATGTCGGGAATGTTTCCTTAAGCGATCTATAATTAATATCACCAGCTGTCAAAAAACAAACCTTGACTCTGTTATCAATTTTCAAAATCTCCTTGTATACTTCAAAACCGTCTTTTTTTGGCATTTTAATATCGAGAATTGCTAAGTCATACATATCAGCTTTAAAATTCTCTAATGCTTGGAGGGGATCATTAAAAGAATCAACAATGAAATTATTATCTTCTAGCACTATTCTTAGAGCTAAATTTACATCGGATTCATCGTCTACTATTAAAATTCTTTTCTCTTTCATTACTTCTCTTGCTTCTACTTACAATATTGTAATACATAAATTTCACTTATTACATATTTCTATCTTTTTACAGTTAATTTTTGTTTAATTAACCCATATTTTCTTACTTTTCTCTATAACGTCAGAATCTAACCATACGTTGTGAAAATCTTGAGTGGTCTGCTCACCCTTTTCTTTTTCAATAGTTTTAAGGAGTCTAGATATGCTTTCTTCTTCAACAAGTGATCTCAATATTCTCTCCAATACGAATTCTTCCAATGCTATAATTCTATAGCTAAATTATTTAATAATTACTGTTCTTTTATCATATAATTGATATAAGTATATGTAATAATATATGAGTTATAAGATTTACTTTACGAAGAAAGTCAAAGAACTCACTTTAGAAATATGTAGTACAAGATAGCTCTATGATACTCTATCACTCACAAATGTATAACGGAGTTAATATTTCATTATCACAATTGATAAGTTATCTAACTTATATTTTTAATTATTATTACTTTAATTTCATTAAAACGATAGCTATACTATGTTAGTATATTCCATGATGAAAAGAGATATAATAATTGGTTGACATCATAATAGCAATATTTACTATCACATCTCTTTTATGTGAGGGATTATATCATTAATTAATTCCTGTCTGATTATGCCATAACAAATTTTATTTACTAGTTACGCTGAATTGGTAGTCTATTTACGGTATATTTTTATTGCTTTTCTCTTCTTTAATTAGTAGCTGTTTTTGATGAGATCGTTTGTCTGACCATTAATTTATAACTATAATTTTTTTCAAACTTTTCCTTTTGAATGCTTCAAATCTTCTTCTCCTTAGCAATAGAATCTCTTTATATTATTTTCACTTGAACTTTCTTCAATTATGCATAAGGAATTAGAATTGCAGATAGTACATGTTCATCGAAATAGGAACTTTTATGATTAGTAATAGATAGATAACAATTCTACTGCATCTTTTAATCGGAATCTAAATCTTATTATATGTAAAACAGAAAGCCTCTTTTTTGCTGATGAAATGCTTAGTGAGTATATTTTTCTAAATATCGGTTTGTGCATATATGGCAAATAATAAATAAAAAATATTCTGTCAGGCATCCGTCGGAATATCTGCAATTATGTAAGAAGATACAAGTTATAATAAACGCTTAATAAACAATGAGACTTTTGGAAATATTTCTATTGTCAATAAATAAAATAGATGTTATAATACAATAAGGCATTTAACATTCTTGGCTTTTACCCGACAATACGAAAGTAAATTATTTTTACTCAATAGTGACAGATTATGTTTGCTGAGGCATAATTGTTCTAATGAATAGAAACAATTTCACATATACTTCATGTAGGCTTTACAACATACAGGTTTTAAAATACTCTAAAAAGTAAAGGAAGATTTAACATTTTTTGAAAATTGACCAAAGGAAGTTCTCATCTAATTAGTTGAAAATCGACATTTGTTCCTACCTTTATACCATGCTTTTTAGAAAAACCAGCTACTGTCTCCAAGACATAAAGTGAATCGTCATCTGGAATATACGATGGACACATAAAAGCAAAAGTCATGATACATGGCTGTAGATTATGTTCAATGTGAACAACTGTGCCATTACTGTCTAACCAAATAATATCAATTGGAAATTTCATATCTTTCATCCAAAATGCTTGCCTTGTAGGCTGTTCGTAAACAAATACCATTCCCTCATTTTCTTTTAAATGGTCTCTGACAGACAAACCTTTTACCTGTTGGTCGTTTGTCACGGCCATATATACTGTCAACTCAAAGTCGTCATTTACTATGACTTTTGCTCGCAAATACCTGTCATTTGGAATAGAATCAACCCCCTTGACAAAATTTTCGTATCCTCCTGTGGTATTAGATAAAGAACTAGCCACCAGAAATAAAGACATGCTAGATAATATTACAGCAATTATCACTTTAATTATATCAGACATTAGATTAGACAATGTCTTTAAATTGCGATTGTAATTTATACTTAAGCTACTGTTCAGCAAATAACTTGAATTACTACCACTATTATCCATCTTTTTCTTTGAACTTAAATGGAAGTATAGAGATACTTATTTAGCAGTAGAACAATAGCTTTCGTTTTTAATTTAGACATAGAATATTGATCCTATAACTCGCTTCGCTAATCTATAGACGATTTATTTTACATTTATCATAAGTTGACTATATTATGAAAGAGATTTCTTTAGAAGACTATCTAGAAGAATCTCATGCTCTACTTTTTTATAGATTGCATCTAATGATTCAACTATGTTAAAAACAAGAATGATTATGTCTATTAAAAAGAGATTTAAACTGTTTTGAATAAAAAGAAATAATAGAAATGAAAGAAAGGACTACTTTATCTAATCAAGATTCTATAGGAAGCAATTCATGGTGGCTAAGGGAAACAAAAGGAGCAACTATATTAGATAAATTCTATCTGTCTTTTTTAAAAATTATTTATCGAGGTATAAGATTTTCATTTAAAATAGCTTTAGGTAAGAAAAGAACAGACATGTTTTATACTAAAAGAGGTATTAATTTCAAAGATTTTTTGTATAGAGCTATCAAATTTTTAAAAATAGGTGATCCGCTGATGTTAGAAATCTATGTACCCAAACATAATTACAATATCTACTGTCCTCTCAATAAGGAAGATTTCATAGTTATGACAAGACATGAAGATGATATAATAGAACGGTTTCTTCCTAAGCAAGGAGATATAGTTGTAGATATTGGTGCACACATGGGTCGCTATACAATAATAAGCTCAAAGCGAGTTGGTGCAAATGGAAAAGTAGTTGCTATTGAGGCTCATCCTAGCAATTTTGAAATGTTAAAAAGTAATATCAAACTAAATCAATTAACTAATGTTATACCTTTAAATTATGCAGCATATTCTAAAGAAACAAAAATAAAATTATATCTACCAGATGA
>Ga0126306_10001930_pt1 | contig 11414 bp, 8 predicted proteins | sample Plot27_FD_92592 | JGI IMG/M metagenome (GOLD analysis project Ga0126306, IMG submission 92592) | Serpentine soil microbial communities from UC McLaughlin Reserve, CA, USA - Plot27 | ecosystem: Environmental > Terrestrial > Soil > Grasslands | place: USA: UC McLaughlin Reserve, Lake County...
CACGGCGCCGCGCTGCGCAGCCCGCTCGCGCACGCGCGGATCGTCTCGATCGACACGTCCGCGGCACTGCAGCATCCGAAGGTGCGCGCGGTGATCACCGGCAAGGACCTCGAGGCGCAGGGGCTCGCGTGGATGCCCACCCTGTCGGCCGACACACAGGCGGTGCTGGCGACCGACAAGGTCCGCTTCCAGGGCCAGGAGGTGGCGTTCGTGGTCGCCGACGACCACTACGCCGCGCGCGACGCGCTCGAGCTGATCGACGTCGAGTACGAGCCGCTGCCGGTCGTCCACGACGCGCACCGCGCGCTCGATCCCGGCGCGCCCGTGATCCGCGACGACAAGGAGGGGCAGACCTCGAACCACATCTTCGACTGGGAAGCGGGCGACGAGTCCGAGACCGACCGCGTCTTCGCGGACGCCGACGTGGTGGTCGTCACCCAGGAGATCCCGTTCCAGCGCGTGCATCCCGCGCCGCTGGAGACCTGCGGGGCGGTGGCGGACTACGACGCGGTCACCGGCAAGCTGCGGCTGTGGTGCACGACGCAGGCGCCGCACGCGCACCGGACGCTCTACGCGCTGGTCGCCGGCCTGCCGGAGCACAAGATCCAGGTGATCGCGCCCGACATCGGCGGCGGCTTCGGCAACAAGGTGCCGATCTATCCCGGCTACGTCTGCGCGGTCGTGGCTTCGATCGTGTCCGGCCACCCGGTGAAGTGGATGGAGGACCGCACCGAGAACCTCACGTCGACGGGCTTCGCGCGCGACTACCTGATGCGCGGCAAGATCGCCGCCGACCGCGACGGGCGGATCCGCGCGCTGCGGGTCGACGTGCTCGCCGACCACGGCGCGTTCAACGCGACCGCCCAGCCGACGAAGTACCCGGCCGGGTTCTTCCACATCTTCACCGGCTCCTACGACCTCGAGGCCGCCTACTGCACGGTCAAGGGCGTCTACACCAACAAGGCGCCCGGCGGGGTGGCGTACCGCTGCTCGTTCCGGGTGACCGAGGCGGCCTACCTCGTCGAGCGGATGGTCGACCTGCTCGCCGACGAGCTCGAGACGGACCCGGCCGAGCTGCGGTTGCAGAACTTCATCCGCTCGGACCAGTTCCCGTACACGACGAAGACCGGCTGGGAGTACGACTCGGGCGACTACCACGCGACGATGCGCGAGGCGTTGCGGATCGCCGGCTACGACGAGCTGCGCCGCGAGCAGGCGGAGAAGCGGGCGCGGGGCGAGTACATGGGCATCGGCGTCGCGTTCTTCACCGAGACGGTCGGCGCGGGGCCGCGGGCGAAGATGGACATCGCCGGACTCGGGATGGCCGACGGCGCCGAGCTGCGCGTGCACCCGACCGGCAAGGCGGTCCTGCGCATCTCGGTCAAGACGCAGGGCCAGGGCCACGAGACGACGTTTGCGCAGATCGTCGCCGAGGAGCTGGGCATCCCGCCCGAGGACGTCGAGGTCGTGCACGGCGACACCGACCAGACGCCGTTCGGCCTCGGAACCTACGGCAGCCGCTCGACGCCGGTCTCGGGCGGCGCGACGGCGATGGTCGCGCGCAAGGTGCGCGAGCGCGCGCGCCAGGTCGCGGCCGCGGCGCTCGAGGTGTCGCCCGAGGACCTCGAGTGGGAGAAGGGCCGCTGGTTCGTCAAGGGCGACCCCGAGAAGGGCCAGACGATCCAGGAGCTGGCGCTGGCCTCGCACGGGGCGCTCGAGCTGCCGGAGGGCGTCGAGGGTCACCTCGACGCAGTGGCCGTCTACGACCCGCCCAACCTCACCTACCCGTACGGCGCCTACATCTGCGTCGTCGACGTCGACCCGGGCACCGGCGAGGTCAAGGTGCGGCGCTTCATCGCGGTCGACGACTGCGGGGTGCGGATCAACCCGATGATCGTCGACGGCCAGATCCACGGCGGCCTCGCGGAGGGCGTCGGCATCGCGCTGATGCAGCACATCGCGTTCGACGACCAGGGCAACTGCCTCAGCGGCTCGTTCATGGACTACCTGGTGCCGAGCTCGATGGAGGTGCCCGACTGGGAGCTGGGCGCGACGGTCACACCGTCCCCGCACCATCCGTTCGGGGCCAAGGGCGTGGGCGAGTCGGCCAACGTCGGCTCGCCACCGGCGGTCGTCAACGCCGTCGTCGACGCGCTCGAGCCGTTCGGCGTGCGGCACGTCGACATGCCGGTGACGCCCGCGCGGGTGTGGCAGGCGATGCAGTCGGGCACGCGGGGGACGCAGCCGTGAATCGCAGCGCCGCGCAGCTCGTCGAGGCCGGCGTCGCCTTCGTCGAGGCGACCGTCGTGCGCTGCGCGGCGCCGACGAGCGCGCGCGCCGGCGATCGCGCGATCGTGTTCGGGGACGGGACGATCGAGGGGTTCGTCGGCGGCTCCTGCGCCGACGCCACCGTGCGGCTGCAGGCGCTGCGAGCGCTCGAGACCGGGGAGCCGCTGCTGCTTCGGATCCTCCCGGGCGAGCAGGACGGGCCGAGCGAGGAGGAGGGCGCGGTCGTCGTCGCGAATCCCTGCCTGAGCGGCGGCGCGCTCGAGCTGTTCCTCGAGCCGCACCTGCCGCCGCCGCGCGTCGCGGTCGCCGGCGAATCGCCCGTCGCACGGGCGCTCGTGGGGCTCTGTGAGCCGCTCGGCTTCCGCGCGCGCCTGGACGCGCTCGCCGAGCCGGGGGACTTCGCGGCGGTCGTGGCCTCGCTGGGGCACGACGACGAGGAAGCGGTGCGGCGTGGCCTGGAGGCCGGCTGCGAGTACGTCGGGCTGGTCGCGTCGCGCCTGCGCGGCGCGGCGGTGCTCGACGCGCTGCGCGCCGAGGGCATCGAGGAGGAGTCGATCGCCCGCGTCCGCACTCCCGCCGGCGTCGCGATCGGCGCGCGCACGCACGCGGAGATCGCGCTGTCGATCCTCGCCGAGCTGGTCGCCACGCGCCGGGCGCGCGCGCTGCCGGCCGCCGGTGAATCTGTCCCCCGGCCGTGCGAGGCGGTCGATCCCGTGTGCGGCATGACCGTGGTCGTCGGCCCGGATACGCCGCTGGCGGGCGACGTCGCGTTCTGCAGCGAGCGCTGCCGCGAGGCCTGGCTTGCGCGCACCGCCTGACCGCTTCGTGGCCGGCCTGGTCCTCGCCGCCGGCGGCTCGTCGCGGCTCGGGCGGCCCAAGCAGCTCCTGCCGTACCGCGGTGCGACGCTGCTCGACTCGGTGCTCGAGACCGCCCGCGCCTGCCCGTTCGACCAGCTGCTGGTGACGCTCGGCGGCTCGGCGGACGAAGTGCGCGCCGCGGTCGACCTGGACGGCGCCGAAGTGGTCGTGAACGCCGCGTACGGCGGCGGCTGCTCGTCGTCGATCGCCGCCGCGACGAGCGCGCTGGACGCGCGCTGCGACGTGCTCGTGCTGCTGCTCGGCGACCAGCCCGGCGTCACCCCGGGGACCGTGGCGGCGTTGCTCGACGGGCGCGGCGACGCGCCGCTCGCCGTCTGCCGCTATGACGACGGCCGCGGTCATCCGTTCGCCTTCGCGCGCTCCGGCTTCGCCGAGCTCGCCGAGCTCCACGGCGACAAGGCGGTCTGGAAGCTGCTCGAGCGGCGAGCCGCCGACGTGACCGAGGTGCCGGTCGCGGGGCCCGTTCCGCGCGACGTCGACACCTGGGACGACTACGCGGCCGTGCTGGCGGCGGCGCCGTGACGGCGCGCCCGCCCGCCCGCGCCGGCGCGCCGGCGGCGCTCGTCGAGCGCGTGCCGGACGTCGCCGCGCTCGCGGCACGGCTCGACGCGGCCGACTACCTCGCGGACGCCGGGCTCGCCACGGCGATGTTCCTGTCGCTGCGGCTTCCGCAGCCGCTGCTGTTGGAGGGCGAGGCCGGCGTCGGCAAGACGGAGGCGGCGCGTGCGCTCTCGGCGGCGCTCGGCACGCCGCTGATCCGGCTGCAGTGCTACGAGGGCATGGACAGCTCCGAGGCGCTGTACGAGTGGAACTACCCGCGCCAGCTGCTGCGGATCCGGCTCGCGGAGGCGGGCGGCGAGGACGTCGGGGAGGACGACCTCTTCGGCCGCGAGTACCTCGTCCGGCGGCCGGTGCTCGAGGCGATCGAGCATCCCGGCCCGCTGCCGGCGGTCCTGCTCGTCGACGAGCTCGACCGCGCCGACCACGACTTCGAGGCGTTCCTGCTCGAACTGCTCGCCGACGCCGCCGTCACCGTGCCCGAGCTGGGCACGATCCGCGCCACGGTGCCGCCGGCGGTCGTGCTCACGTCGAACCGCACGCGCGACCTGCACGATGCGCTCAAGCGCCGCTGCCTGTACCACTGGATCGATTACCCGCCGCCCGAGCGCGAGGTCGAGATCGTCCGCCGCCGCGTGCCAACCTCGTCGCGCGCGCTGGCCGAGGACGTCGTCGCGGCGCTCGCCCGGATGCGCGCCGCCGACGTGCAGAAGCCGCCGGGGATCGCCGAGGGGATCGACTGGGTCGCCGCGCTGGAGCTGCTGGGCGCCGAGCGGCTCGACGCCGCGGCGGCGGATCGCACGCTCGGCGCGGTGCTGAAGTACCGCGAGGACCAGGAGACCGCCCGCACGACCGGCCTCGAGGCGCTGGTGCGGGGCCCGGCATGACACTCCCCGGAGGCTCGCTTCTGCACATAAGCGTCATATGGACGCTTATGTGCAGGCGCGGCGCCCCGCGGCGCGTCGCGGCATCGCTCGGGCCCTGCGCTCGGAGGCGCGCATGACCGTCGTCTCGCCGCTCGCCGCGATGGCGCTCGGGCGCGCGCTGCGCGAGGCCGGGCTGCCCGTCACGCCCGACCGCAGCGCGACGTTCCCCGCCGCCGCCGCGCTGCTCGAAGCGCGCGACCGCGACGGGCTCTACTGGGCGGCGCGGTTCGCGTTCGTGACCGCGCGCGACCAGCTTCCCGCCTTCGACGCCGTCTTCGCGGCGCTGGTCGACGGCATCACCGACCCCGGCGGCGCGACCAGGGGCGATCCCACGGCGCCGCCGCCCGCCCGCGCCGGGCGGCACCGCCGGAGCCCTTCCCTTCAAAGCGCGGCCGCGAGCCCCCGACCACGATCGACGGCAGGCGCGGAAGCGCCCGCGGCGCCCGACGGCGACGCCCGCACGCTCGAGGTCGGCATGCGCGCGAGCGAGATCGAACGCCTCACGCAAGTGCGGCTCGACGAGCTCGACCAGGCCGAGTTCGCGCTCGTTGCCAGGCTCGTGCAGCGCCTCGCGCTCGCTACCCCACCGCGCCGCGCCCGGCGCGCGCGGGCCTCCCGCCGCGGCGAGCACCTCGACGTCCGCGCCACCCTGCGGCGCAGCAGGCGCACCGCCGGCGACCCGGTCGCGCAGCTGCACCGGCGGCGGCGCGAGCGCCCGCGCCCGCTCGTGGCGCTGCTCGACGTGTCGGGCTCGATGGCGCCCTACGCCCGCGCCTACCTGCTCCTGCTCGAGGGCGCCGCGCGCGGCGCGCGCGCCGAGGCGTTCGTGTTCGCGACGCGCCTGACACGTGTGACGAAGCCGCTGCGCGAGGGGCGCGCGCATGCGGCGCTCGAGCGGGCGAGCGCGGCCGCGCCGGATTGGGCCGGCGGCACGCGCCTGGGCGAGTCGCTGCGCACGTTCAACGACCGCTTCGCACGGCGCGGGCTCGCTCGCGACGCGGTCGTCGTCGTGCTCTCCGACGGCTGGGAGCGCGCCGACCCGGCGCTCGTCGGCCGCGAGATGGAGCGGCTCGCGCGGCTCGCGTACCGGATCGTCTGGGTCAACCCGCGCGTCGCCGCGCCGGGCTTCGCGCCCGCCACCGGCGGCATGGCCGCGGCGCTGCCGCACGTGGACGAGCTCGTGAGCGGCCACACGATCGCCGCGCTCGACGCGGTGGTCGAGGCGATCAGCCGACATCGATAGGAGGAGCCGTGCGCTTCGAGAACCAGTTCATGGTCGACGCCCCGCTGGAGCAGGTCTGGCAGACGATGCTCGACGTCGAACGCGTCGCCCCCACGGTGCCGGGCGCGCAGGTGCTCGAGCGCACCGGGGACGACGCGTACAGGGTTGCGATCAGGGTGAAGGTCGGGCCGATGTCGATGACATACCGCGGTGAGGTCGAGATCACCGAGCGCGACGAGGCCGAGCACCGTGCCGTGATGAAGGCGCGCGCGAAGGAGTCGCGCGGCCAGGGCACCGCCGACGCCGACGTGACGATGCTGCTGAGCGGCGCGAACGGCGGCACTTCGGCGACGGTCACGACCGACGTCCAGCTCAGCGGCAAGGTGGCGACGATGGGACAGGGAGTGCTGCAGGACGTCAGCGGCCGCCTGGTCGAGACGTTCGCCCAGAACCTCGCCGCGATGCTCGAGGGCGGCGGAGCGCCCGAGATCGCGCCCGCCGCGGCCGCGGCGGAGGAATCGGCGCCCGCGGGCGAGACAGCCGCACCGGCCGCGCCGCCTGAGCCGGCCGACGCGCTCGACCTCGGCTCGCTCGGGGGCGCGGTGGTCGCGGAGCGCCTCCGTGACCCGCGGGCGCTCGCCGCGCTGCTGTTGCTCGTGGCGTTCGTCGCCTACCGGCTGGGGCGCCGGCGCTGACCGGCGAAGCTCGCCTCCGCCTCGCTCGTCGCACCGAAAGCCGATCGCAGGCGGCGCCGCGGCACTGGATCGCGGCGGGCGCGGGTATACCCGGCGGCAAGAGTCGAAGCGGAGGGAGATCGCGATGGGAACGATGCGGGCGAATCGCTATGCGGGTGGCGCGATGGCGCGGGCAACGCTCGCACGAGCAGTGATCCTGCTGACCGGCGCCGCGGCGCTGGTGCTGGTGCTGGCGATCGTGCTCACCGTGCTCGAGGCAAACCGCTCGAACGACCTCGTGCAGCTGGTCCGTGACGCGGCGGGCATCTTGGCAGGCCCGTTCGACGGCCTCTTCACGCTCGATTCCAACAAGGCCGAGAAGGCCGTCAACTGGGGCATCGCCGCGCTGGTGTGGCTCGCGCTCGGCAGGCTCGTCGCGCGGCTGCTGCTGCGGCGCTGATCCGCGCGAGCGCTCCCCGGGCGGGCCCGAGGCCGGAGGTACGGCTGCCTGCACCTTCATAGACCTGCCGGCCGTATCCCGGAGCAGGTGCGGAGGCGCAAGTATTCCGCTACCCCATGAACCCGGATCCCAAGGACGGGATCCACCCCCACTCAGCCCCCAGGTCAGCTCACTCTCTCTCCTCCCCAGCAACCCCCGGGCCAGAGTTCTAGAGGCCGTCGCGCTCCCCGCGCGGCGGCCTCTTTCGTTCCTGCGCTGTCAACGCTCGCCGGGAGGTCCCCCCGCCGCGACGCGCGCTGGGTGGATCAGGTCCGCGCGGCGGGAGCCGGCGCGGCGGACGGTCGCAGCCGCAGCGCCCGGCGCACGCGCTCCGGCAGGTACCAGTTCCACTTGCCGAGCAGCTTCATCGTCGCCGGCACCAGGATCGCGCGCACGATCGTCGCGTCGAGCAGGATCGCCGCCGCGAGCCCGAGGCCGAACTCCTGCAGGCCGACGAAGCTGCCGGCGAGGAAGCCCGAGAACGCCGCGATCATGATGATCGCGGCGGCCGTGATGATCCTGCCGGTGTGCTCAAGGCCGTAGGCGATCGCGTGCTCGTTGTCGTGCCGCAGCTCCCACTCCTCCCGGATGCGCGAGAGCAGGAAGACCTCGTAGTCCATCGAGAGGCCGAACAGCATCGCGAACAGGAAGATCGGGATCCAGCCCTCGATCTGCGGCGACTGCTGCAGCCCGAACGGCTCGCCCCAGCCGTGCTGGAAGGCGAGCACGAGCACGCCGTAGGTCGCGCTCACCGAGAGCAGGTTCATGATCACCGCCTTCGCCGGCAGCACGACCGAGCGGAAAGCCCGCAGCAGCAGCAGGTAGGAGACCACGAGCACGGCGAGCACGAGCCACGGGAAGGCGCCGTAGGCGCGGTCCAGGAAGTCGACGCCGAAGGCCGGAGCGCCGCTGAGCAGCACGTCGGTGCCGCGCGGGAAGCGAGCCGCCGGGATGTAGCGATCGCGGATGCGTTCGACCAGGTCCATCGACGCCTCCTGGCCGGAGTCGCCGCGGCCCGCGGCGCGGATCTGGAGGACGCGGCCGTCGGCGTCGACGAGGTTGGCCTGCCGCGCCTGCGCGGTCGAGACGAGCGCGGGAGCGACGATCGTCCGGCGCACGATCTCGGGGTCACGCCGCAGCTCGGCGACCAGGCGCCCCTGTGCGGCGACGGTCGCCGGGTCTTCGGCGCCGCCGGCTCGCTGGGTGTCCACGACGATCTGATGCGGCGCGAGCGCGCCCGGGCCGAGCCTCGTCTCGAGCACGTGCAGCCCGCGCGTCGACTCGGTGGTGAGTGGGACGCCGCGGTTGTCGCCGCCGGTCAACGCAAGCCCGAGGGCGGGCAGCGCGAGCGCGAGCATGAGGCTGCCGGCGGCGACGAACCACAGCACCGGGCGGCGCATGATCGACGTCGCCAGCCGGTGCCAGACGCCGGTGACGTCCTTGGCGGCGCGGCGCTCGAGCACGCGCCGCGGGATGATCCGCCAGCGGTTCACGCCGCGACCCATCACCGCGAGCAGAGCCGGTAGCAGCGTCGCCGAGGCGGCGATCGAGACCAGCGGTACCAGGAGGCCGCCCACGCCCATCGAGCGCATGAACGGCAGCGGCATGAAGACGAGCAGCGCAAGCCCGACCGCGACCACCCCGCCCGAGAACAGCGTCGCCCGGCCCGCCGTGGCCATCGTGGTCCGGAGCGCCGCGCGCGCGTCCTCGGTGTGGGCGAGCTCCTCGCGGAAGCGGAACACGACGAGCATCGAGTAGTCGACCGCGATCGCCAGGCCGATCAGCGCGACGATGTTCGTCACGTAGATCGCCATGTCCATCACGTGGGCGAAGATCCACACGAATCCGAGCGTGACCGGGATCGTCATCGCCGCGAACGCGACGGGCACGGCGATGCCGCCGAGCGTGCCGAACATGAACACCATCACGAGCAGCGCGATCGGGACCGCGATCGACTCGCCGCGGGCGAGGTCCTCGTTGAAGATGTCCTCGGTGTCGTGGCCGATCGCCGGATAGCCGGACAGGTACGTCGTCGCCCCCTCCACCCGCCCGATCGCGCTCCGCAGCTTCGGCGTGAGCTTCGCCGCGTCCTGGTTCTCCAGCGGCGTGGAGATCTGCCCGTAGACGACGCCGCGGCCGGCATCCAGCACCGGCCCCGCCTTGCCGCGCGGGACCGTGCGAGCGGCGCGCCCGGCGGCGGCCTGCACGGCCGCGCGGTCGTCCGCGCCGTCGACGCCCGTGGCGACGAGCGTGAACGCGCCGTCGGAGCGGTCGCCCATTCGCTCCTTGAGCAGCTCGAGGCCGCGCTCGGACTCCGCGCCGGGCACGCTGAAGCGGTTCGAGAGCAGCCCGCCCAGGTTGGCTGCGGCGAAGCCGCCGAGCAGGAACAGCGCGAGCCACAGGACGAGGATCCGGCCCCGGTGCGCGATGACGAAATCGGTCCAACGGGCCATGGGGAGGGTAACCAGCCGTCGTCGTCGGGGAAGCGACCCGCGGCAGCCTAATGCACGTCGCCAGCTTGTCGACGCTGCCCGCGCGCCCGATCGGGGTGATCCGTTCTCGGCTACCCGGCCGGTCCGACTCGCTCGAGCGCGGACGGCTCGCCGCGCCTGCTGCGGCGAGCCCCCGCGACCTGATCGCCGACGATCACGGCGACCAGCACACCGAACAGCAGCGCGGCGACCACCAGCGCCGAGGCGAAGGTCCCGATCGCGCCGGTCGCGAGGCAGGCGAGCGCGCCCGCGAGCCTCCTGCCGCTGATCGTCCCGGTCATCCGCAGCCGCAGCGCGACGTGGGCGAGCAGGTAGAGCGCCGGGCCGCAGACGACCGCTGTGAGCTCCGCGTCCGGCAGCTCCTCGGTCGGGTGCGCGATCACGAGCTCGTCGCCGACCGCGGTGAGGATGATCCCGGCGACGATCACCACGTGCAGGTAGGTGTAGGCGTCGCGGGCGAGCAGGGTGCGATTCTCGGCCTGCGCCAGCCGGCGCTGCGCGATCGTCGCGACGAGGTTGAAGTACAGCCACCAGAGCGCCGCCGTGGCGAGGAACGCGAGCGCGAAGGCGGCCACCGTCGCGGTCGTCAGCTCGAGCTCCGCCGTGGTCGCGCCGGTGATCACGACCGACTCGCCGAGCGCGATGATGATGAAGAGCTGAAAGCGCTCGGCGAAGTGATCGGTGCCGACCTCCCACGCCTGGGGGCTCAGCGGCGGTCGTCCCGGCAGCCAGAACGTGACCAGCGGCGCCGTGTAGTCGAGCGCGAGCGCCGCGAGCCAGAGCACGGTCCGCATCGAGCCGTCGGCGAGTGCGCCCGCGATCCAGAGCACGCCCGCCGCGAGGAACCAGATCAGGATGCGCCCGGCTCGCCGGCGCTCGAGCGTGCCGCGCTCCGCGGCGGCGAAGGTGAGGAACGTATGGCGCCCCACCTGGATCGCGACGTAGGAGGCGGCGAAGAGCAGCGCCTTGTCGCCGAAGGCCTCCGGGATCGCGATCGCCATCAAGAGGCTGCCGAGCATCAGCGCGATCAGCAGCAGACGCACGACGATCGACCCCGGATCGAGCTCGTTCGTGACCCAGGTCGTGTAGTTCCACGACCACCAGACGACGAGCAGGACGAGCGCCGACTGGCCCGCACCCTCCCAACTCAGGTGATCGAGCAGCAGGTGCGAGACCTGCGTTATCGCGAAGACGAAGACGAGGTCGTAGAAGAGCTCGAGCGTGGTCGCGCGTTGCTCGACCCCGCCCTCGCGACGCATTGTGGCTCTCGCCATTCGCGGCATCCTCGCCGCATTCTGCAGGCGAGTGGCATTAGGGCGCGCCGCGGGCTTTGATGAGTTGTGCCGCGGCCTTCACGGGTCGTGGTGCGCGAACGCGGCGCGCGATCGGGTGTCCGCTGCGTGATCCGCGCGGCGGTGATCGCCGCGGTCGCGCGTGCGCTTCGCGCTGCGGGCGACAGTGTGCCCCAGCTCGGCTGCGCTTCACGCTCGCGCGCACCGCGTCGCGGGCTGCGTCGCGGTGTCGGGGGCGGCGGCGGTGGCGAGCCGGGGGGCGGTGGCGTGGGAAGGGTGGCGGTGGCGTGCCGGGGGCGGTGGCGCGCGCCCGGGCGGCGGTGGCGTGTGCCGTGGCGCCCTCGGGCGTTTGAGTCAACGGCGGCATTTAGGGGGTGTCGGCCCCGGGGCCCCGGGGCGGTCCGGCGGACGCGCGGGGCGCCCTGACCGCCCGTAGCCGCGGTCAAGGAGCCGCGCGGTACCGGGGCGAGCCGGGCCGCGTACGCGCCGAGCGAGCGCTCCCGGGACCCGGAGCACGCGTGAACGCAGGCAGCCGATCGAGTCGCTGCGCCCGACCGGCGTTGACGGCGAGATACGCCGTCAA